>Ga0164241_10006505_pt1 | contig 10642 bp, 9 predicted proteins | sample OricomyardsoilBY_FD_108780 | JGI IMG/M metagenome (GOLD analysis project Ga0164241, IMG submission 108780) | Backyard soil microbial communities from Emeryville, California, USA - Original compost - Back yard soil (BY) | ecosystem: Environmental > Terrestrial > Soil > Unclassified | place: USA... | reverse complement strand
GCGCGGTCTTGCGTCAGAGGCAGCCGATGTGGCGCTTGCGGAGGGCGTGAGAGTCTTGCGCGGACAAGTCGGCGATGCCGTGTACGGCGAAGACAGCGTCACACTTGCGGCCGTCGTCCTCGATGAATGCCGCAACGCCGGCATTCGCATAGCAGTCGCGGAGAGCTGCACTGGCGGGATGCTGGGTTCACAACTGACCGACATTCCCGGGTCGAGCGAGGTATTTCACGGTGGCCTGATTGCATACGACAATCGTGTGAAGCGCCAGTTGCTTGGAGTGCTTGATTCCGATCTCGAGGAGCACGGCGCCGTGAGCGAGCCCGTCGCGCTGCAGATGGCAAAGGGGATTCGGGTACGGCTGGGCACCGAGCTTGCCGTCTCGATTACCGGCATCGCCGGTCCCGGCGGTGGTACCGAGGGGAAACCTGTTGGAACAGTTTGGGTGGCTGTGGATGTATCAGAGGGGCGTCCGCCGCTGCCGAGACCAGACGGATTCCCCCCTATCACTCCGTGCGCAAAGGCACGACTTTTCCACTTCGCGGGTAATCGCGACGAAATCCGCTATCGCGCCGCTCAGGCGGCACTGGATATGATACGCCGTACAGTACTTGAACTGCCCAAACAGCCCGCCATCTGAAATGCAAAACGAAACTCCTCAGGACGACAACACGGACGCTCTCGACCTTCAGGGGTCCGAGGTCGCTGGGCCGGCTGACGGCGCGACCGCAGACACCGAAGAAATGGGCGCTCTCGAAGCCCAGCGCGAGCGATACGTACGCCTCGCGGCGGAATTCGACAATTACCGCAAGCGCACCGCGAAGGAAGCACAGCAAGCCCGCGCCCGAGGGCAGGGTGACCTCATCAAGTCACTTCTGGACTCGCTGGATGATCTTACGCGGTTCGCCCATTTCGATCCCGCAACGACCGATTGTGCTGCACTGGTGACGGGCGTGGAAATGGTCGAGAAGAACGTGCTCAAGGCGCTGACCGCCGTTGGCGTCGAAGTGATCGACCCGGTCGAGCTGCCATTCGATCCCAATCTGCACGAGGCGGTCTCCACGCAGGCCGCCGAGTCGGCGGATGAGGACCACATGGTGGGGCAGGTATATCAGCGCGGATTCATGTTGAACGGCCAGCTGCTGAGGCCTGCGCGCGTAGTCGTCAAGCAATACCAGTAAGCCAGTGGCGCAGACGAAAGATTTCTACAGTGTACTCGGCGTTTCCTCTGGCGCCTCGCAGGATGAGATAAAGAAGGCGTACCGGAAGCTGGCCAAGAAGTACCATCCTGACGCGAACGCAAACGACCCGAAGGCAGCCGAGAAGTTCAAGGAAATCTCGGAAGCCAACAACGTTCTGAGCGACGCGGAGAAGCGAAAGCAATACGACGAGATGCGTCGCCTCGGAGCGTTCGAAGGCTTCAGTGGCGCACGCGGCGGCTCGGGCGGCGGTTTTGGCGGTGGGCGTCCCGGTGCGAGCCCCGGAGCTGCCGGCTTCGACTTCAGCAACGTCGACATCGGTGGCCTGGGCGGACTGGGTGACCTTTTCAGTTCGATATTCAATCAATCAGGCAGGGCGGCAGGCGCCGGACCCGGCCGTGGTCGCGCGCCCGAGCGCGGACAGAGTGTCGAGACGCGAGTCGAGATCCCGTTCCGGACCGCGGTAACGGGAGGCAAGATCCCCGTCACGCTCGAAGTGACCGAGGAATGTCAGACCTGCCACGGGAGCGGAGCCGCACCCGGCGCATCGATGAAGATCTGCCCGGAATGCTCCGGCCGCGGGACCGTCTCTTTCGGGCAGGGTAGCTTCGCCGTCAATCGACCGTGCCCCGTCTGCCTCGGCCGCGGACAGGTCCCATCACAGCCGTGTCCAACATGCAACGGGAGCGGCGAAGTCCGGACCCGGAAGAAAGTGATGATCACCGTTCCACCGGGATCCGACAACGGCACCAAGGTCCGACTCAAGGGACAGGGCGGTCGTGGCACGAACGGAGGACAGGCTGGCGATCTCATCGTGGAATTCGTTATCGCCAAGGATCGCTTTTTTTCGCGAGAAGGCCTGGACCTTATCGCCATGGTTCCGCTGAACATCGCGCAAGCAACGCTAGGCTCCAGAATCAGCGTGCGCACGATCGACGACAAGAAAGTTGCAATCCGAATTCCGCCAGGAACACCAAGCGGCAAACGCTTTCGAGTTCGCGGCCAGGGAGTCCAGAAGGGCGAGACAAAGGGCGACATGCTCGTCGAAGTAACAATCGCGACACCCGAGAAATTGACAGAAGAACAGGAAAAAATGATGCGCGAATTCGCCGAGGCCGGCGGATTGAAATATTAAATCGCGCCCGCGCAGGGCGCGGATTTATCCGCGCCGTTCCAACGCGCACCCGAAATCGATCCCGCCCGTAACGATTGATCGCCCGCGCGATGATTGATTGATCGCGCGCCGGGTCATCCCCGCGAATGCGGGGATCCACCGACGACGCGTAAATTCACCTGTGCCAGATATCAACGTATCCGACCACCGACCACCTGCACGCGGTGATGTTCCCATCGTGACACATCGAACCCTCCTGCGCAGCGCCCTGTTGACAGCGTTTGCCGTGCTCGCATCCAGCGGCTGCCGCGGTCGCAACAACGCACGCCCGTTGGAGATCAGCTCGGCAAAACTCCATACTCTGGACTCGTTATACCGCGCCCACGATTACTTCACGCTTCGCGACTCGCTTTCCGATTCTGATACGAACGCTATCTGCGCCGGTCTTTATCTCGCTGCCGTTCAGCGCGCCTTCAACAATCCGCGCCAATCAAACAAGACCATTGAGCGCACCCTGCAGAGCGACTCGCTTTCGGATTCGCTGAAGTTCTCCCTTCGGAAATTGCAGCTGAGCAACTTTCTGTCGCTACACAGCTACCGCGCGATGGACAGTCTCGGCAAGGTCATCCTGTCGTCTCCTCATATCCTTGCGGACTCCGCGACGATGGCTGACATTCGCAACAATACGCATCTTGGTCACGCACTGGGCGACGTCGCTCCGCTCGTGGTGACCATCCGAGGCGCGTCTCTGATTCGCACCGACAAGGCCGGACACGTTCCGTTGCAGATCGATGATTCGCTTCGCAACTACACGTTCGATACCGGTGCGAATCTCTCCGTATTGATGAGGTCGGAAGCCGAAGCGCTCGGTCTGCGGATTCGCCCGGCGGCATTGTCTGTGGGAAGTTCGACTGGAGCGCAGGTGCTGGCCGATCTCGCAGTCGCGCCGCGAGTACAGATCGGGCAGATCGACTACGCAAATGTCGTCTTCCTCGTTCTACCCGACAGCATGTTGACGTTTTCGAATGGTTTTCGCATCCCCGGCATCCTCGGCTTTCCGCTGATCGAGGGAATGGGCGAGATACACTTTCGCCGCGATGGGTCGTTGCTGATTCCCGCGGTGGCATCCAGTTCCGGTCCCCGCAATGTCGCCATGGAGGAGTTGCGTCCACTGGTGCAGGTCACGTATCGGGGCCAACGGCTGGCCTGTCTTCTGGATTCGGGTGCCGGCGAGTCTCAGCTCGCTGCGCCGTACTACGTGACGCACCGCGCGCAAGTCGAGAGCGCTGGAGTTCGCGATTCGATCAGACTTGGCGGTGCCGGCGGCGAGCGAGTCATGCCGATTTATCGGCTGAGCCACGCGACGATCGGCGTGGGCGATACCAGCGTCGTGCTTCGGAACCTGCGCGTGCAGGCCACCCGACTGGACGATCCCAAGGACGAGCTGGATTGCGCTATCGGGCTCGACGTGCTTCGTTCCTCGTCGGGCTACACGCTCAACTTCAAGACGATGAGTCTGCTTCTACACTGACAGCAGCGGCAACTCCGTGCGCGCGCGCTGTGCTGATGCGATGAACCCGCCGCCGAGCAGGCGGTCTCCGCTGTAGATCACCAGCGACTGTCCTGGCGAGATTGCTGCAACCGCGGTATCGAGCGCGATTTCGATCGATGCATAGCCGACGCTCAGGACAGTGCCGCGGGCCAATGGCGCGCGATGACGAATGCGAACTTCGACGACGTCGCCTGGTGTCGGCGGCGTTTCTACCAGCCAGTTCACCTCCGTTGCAACGACTCCAGATCCGAGCAGTTCCTCGCGTGGGCCGACGACTACTGCGCGATTTTCTGGCCGGATCGCGACGACGTAAAGTGCATCTGCGAAACCACCGGGCAATCCGCGTCGCTGGCCGACGGTGAATCTTGCATATCCGTTGTGTTCGCCGAGGACGCGCCCATCGCTGTGAACGATCGGTCCGCGCTGAAGCGCCGGAGAATCCGCACCCGCACGTTCAGCGATGACCTTGATATAGTCCCCGTCCGGCACGAAGCAGATTTCCTGACTGTCAGCCTTGTTGGCAACCATCGTCAGGCCGAGCCGTGTTGCAATTGCGCGCGTCTCGGCCTTCGTCATGTCGCCAACGGGGAGTATCATGCGCGAAATGACGGCGCGATCTATCCCCCATAGAAAATACGTCTGGTCCTTTGCGTCATCGCGGCCGCGCAGAAGTTCTCCGTTCTCGGTGCGCGCGTAGTGCCCGGTTGCTATCCACTGCGCGTCGATGTTGTTCGCCGTGTGCAGCAGATCGCGGAATTTTGTGAAGGTGTTGCAGCGCACGCACGGGATCGGTGTGCGACCGGCAACGTACTCCGCCACGAAGTCGTCCATCACATCGCGCCCGAAGCGGGTCTCGAGATTCAGCACGTAATGCGGGATACCGAGCCGCTCGCAAACACGCCGCGCATCATTCACCGAGTCGAGTGAGCAGCAGGGCCGGTCCGGCACTTCGGAGCCATCGGAGAACAGCTTCATTGTAGCGCCCACGACATCGTAGCCCTGCTCGACGAGCAGCGCCGCGGCGACGGATGAGTCCACACCGCCTGACATAGCGACCAGGACACGGTTCGGGAGCATGGTGAGGAATTTAATATCAGGGACGCGACTGACCGGTCGTGCGCCGTTCAGATGCGACTCCGAATCACTACGGAATTCCGGCTGATATGAGAATCCATGTCAAGCATGGGCTCACGTAACGGATTGCACGGTCTCGCGGTGGAGCGCGGTTGCACTCTGCAGGACCGTGCGGTTTGCCTCTACGCCGCCGCTGCCGACCTTGCCCGTGCCACGAGCTTCGGAAATACTTCCGCAACCCGATCAACATCTGCTTCCGTATTTATGAGCCCGAAGCTCATGCGTACTGCGGCGCCTGCGATCAGTGGGTCGACGCCCATCGCTTCCAGAACGTGGCTCGGCGTGAGACTTCCGCTCTGGCACGCGCTTCCGCCGGAACACGCAATGCCGCGAAGATCCAGCGCCATCAGCATCGACTCGTTGTCAGTGCCCGGTACCGAGATGCTGAGTACGTGCGGCGCGCGATTCGCGCCGCGGCTGTGCACGATCGCGTCCGGAATGGCTTCGAGCAGGAGCGCCTGCAATCTGTCGCGCATGTGCTCAGTTTCCGCCCAGTGCTTTTCCCGCTCGGCAACAGCCAGCTCGGCAGCTGTTGCAAGTCCGACGACGAACGCCAGGTTCTCGGTCCCCGCTCGCCGACCGCGGTCCTGCGATCCACCATGGATCAGCGGCTCGAACGGAGTTCCGCGTCGGATGTACAATGCTCCGATTCCCTTTGGCGCGCCGATCTTGTGGCCGGTGATCGAGAGCAGGTCGAATGGCTGCGTGCGAGCGTCGATCGGAACTTTGCCGAAACCCTGCACGGCATCGGTATGAAACATCACGCCGCGCTCCTTGGCGCGTCGCGCGAGCTCGGGTATGTCCTGAATGACGCCAGTCTCGTTGTTGACCCACATCACGCTGGCAACCGCAACATCATCACGCACTAGTTTGTCAAACGAATCATCGACGACGACTCCGTTCGCATCGACTTCGAGTATCCGTTCCTCTCCACCCTCGTGCGCGACTTCGTGCGCGGCGGTAAGTACTGCCTTGTGCTCGATGGGTGATGTGACCACTGCATTTCGTCCACCGCCGCGCATTGCGCGCCAGAGACAGATTACAGCGGTGTTGTCACCTTCGGTCCCGCACGAGTTGAACGATATTTCATCCGGATGCGCACCCAGGCACACAGCAAGTCGCTCACGCGCCTCGTCCAGCGCGACACGCGCCTCACGTCCAAAGCGATGTACAGAAGACGGGTTTCCGAATTTCGGTCCGAAGAACGGCCGCATCGCCTCGAACACCTCCTCTCTTACGGGAGTGGTCGCTGCGTTATCGAGATAGATGGGTGGATGAGACATTTCTGGTAACCTAATAAAATTCGGCGCGGACCGCCCAGAGCTCCGGGAAGAACCGGTTGCCCAGAGTGTCGCGCAAGGCCTTGGCGCCCAGAGACCCGCCGGTGCCTGGGGTGGTCGGACCGATCACGCGCTCGATGGCCTCGACGTGCAGGAAACGCCACATCCCGAACTCCTGTTCATACGACATCAGACCCTCGGCCAGCAGTCTGAGGTCGCGCTCATGATCGAGAGTGTACACCTGCCTGAGGCCGACTCCTCGTGCCGCAAGCAGACTCGCAAATGCCTCTGGAAGCCCGGGCTGGCTGAGCGCTTCCTCGACCATGGGATCAAGTGGTCGCTGCGATCGGATGTACGCCAAGTACTCGGGATCACGCAGCCCTGAGATCAACTCGATCGATCGGAACTGTGCGCTCTGGCCGCCGGTCGAAGTACCCAGGTTGCCGCGAAACTGCGAGAATCCCTGTGGCGACAAGGTGTCCAGCGCGTGCAGTTGAGCGGTGACGATCCGCATGAGACCAGTCACCCGTCCGACGGACTCGACCGCCTCGAGCACTCGCACGTTCGCGATGGAATCGCGAAGCTTTCTCAATTCGTGCAGAATGAGCTTGAACCAGAGCTCGCTCGACTGGTGCACCGTGATGAACAGAAGCTCATCCGGGTGCTCAGGCGAACTGAGGGGACACTGGAGAGCCAGAAGCTCCTTGAGCTTGAGATAGGTCGGGTAGGTGGGTTCGTCGTCCGTCAAAACGTGTTCACCTCGAGTGCTGCGATGTCGTCGACCCGCATGGTCTCGGTCGTATAAAACGGTTCACCGAAGCGCGTGCGAATGAGCGAGCCGTAGTGAGCGGACTGGTGCCGCACGACGTCATACAGGGGCTCACCGGTCGGATACACTTCGCCAGCCTGCACCGCGTTGTCGAATTGCGACGCGTAGCACTGGATCGCGCGCAGCTTATCCTCGAATACGTCGCTGATGTCGACGACGAATGTCGGCTTGATGTAATCCTCACGATATGCGATCGCGTGAAGAATCTTGCGCGGTCTGAATGCGGGCACTTCAGGAACTATCTTCGCGAGTCCTGCAACGAAGCATGCGTCGCGAATCAATTGCGCGGCAACGATGTGGTCCGGGTGGCGCCCCTGGAGCGGCGGTGCGATTACAACCTTCGGGCGAAGCCTTCTGATCTCGACCGCGAGAAGCGCGCGCGTCTCTGGCGTGTTCGTCAGACCGGCGTCGGGCAGCCCCAGATTGACACGCTCGCTGACTCCCAGAATCCTGGACGCTGCATCCGACTCCCGCCCGCGCAACTCAGCCGACCCGCGAGTACCGCTCTCCCCAGCCGTAAGGTCTATGATTGCAGTTACGCGGCCCGATCGGGCGGATTTTATCAGGGTTCCGCCGCAGGTAAGCTCGACGTCGTCCCGGTGCGCCGCGATGGCCAGAATATCCACGTCTGTCATCCGATGGAAATTATGGCACCTGGTGCAAATCTGTCATTCGGCTTATGCTCGGGGAGGGCGACAGCAGCGACCCGGCACAAGCGTCGGCGTCACTCGTAGCGGAGAGCTTCGACCGGATCGAGGCGGCTGGCCTTGAGGGCCGGCATCATTCCGAAGACGATTCCGGTTACCACACTCGCGCCAACAGCGGTGCCGATGGACCAGAGCGGGATACTCGCCGCGAGGGGAGTGAAGGCGCGAAGCGCCAGGGTCCCCAGCCATCCAAGAAACATTCCCACGAATGCGCCGACGCCGGTAAGCGTGACTGCCTCCACCAGAAACTGCCAGAGTATGGTTCTGCGCGTCGCCCCGAGTGCCTTGCGCACGCCGATCTCTCGGGTGCGCTCGGTGACGCTGATCATCATGATCGCGATGACACCCACGCCGCCGACAAGCGTTCCAACCGCCGAGAGGGCAATCATGACGATGAAGAACATTCCGAAGATCTTGTTGTACGTCTCGAAAAGCTTGTCCTGAGTGATGATTGCGAACGTATTATCAGCACCAGGTTTCAGTCCGCGCTCACCACGGAGCGCTGCGGTGACCTCGTCGATCGCGTCATCGCGCTCGACTCCGGCTTCCGGCTTCACTGTCAGCTGGATTCCGCGCTGACCGGTACCGAGGTGCCGGAACGCGGCTTCCATCGGCACGATCGCCTTTGCACCGTTACCGCCGGTAAGGAAACTGGCGATGTAGTGATAGACGCCGATGACCTGAAATGGATTGCCCTTGATCGAGATCTGCTTCCCGATCGGATCAACCTCGCCAAAAAGTGTCTTCGCCATTTCATCATTGATCAGAACCACCTGCGCGCCGGAGGCGTTCTCCGCCGACGTGAACGTGCGGCCGGGATAGATGTCGCCGCCATCGACGTCGGTCCAGTTCGCCGTATACGCGGTGATGCTCGGCGATGGAATGTTCTGCTGGCGATATGTTACCGGACCCTGATCGTTGGCACGCGCCGCGACGGTCTGAATCCCAGGCAAACGCGAAAGAGTCTGGATTTCCTCCTTACTGATCGGCGGGTTGCGCAGCCATTTGCACGTATCATCTGTGCCGTCACACGCTTCGAACGTGATGGGGAATCGCGATACGAAGAAAGTCGATGGTCCCGCCTTCTCGAAGTCCTTCGCCACGCTCTCGTTGATTCCGTGAATCGCTCCGGAAATCAGGACGACAACGAATACGCCGACCGCGACGCCCAGGATTGTGAGTGCTGCACGAACGCGATTGGCACGCAGCGCGTCGAGGGCGATCGTGACACCTTCCAGTACGGAAAAAATACGAGTGGCGAGGCTCATCTTACTCGGCGCGGAGTGCGGTTATGGGATCAAGTCTGGACGCTCGGCTCGCTGGATACACGCCTGCAACGATGCCGACTCCCGCTCCAAGGACTACTGCAACCGCAACCGACCACGCCGCAACGTGCGTTGGCAGAGGTGACAGGTAGGCAATGAGCGCAGAGACCCCGACTCCGATCAGTACGCCGACGATTGCACCGAAGGTACTCAGAGTCGCGGACTCCACCAGGAACTGCGCCAGGATGTCACGCCGACGCGCACCGAGCGCCTTTCTGACACCGATCTCGGCGGTGCGCTCGGCGACAGACACCAGCATGATATTCATGATGACGATGGCGCCGACGATCACGCCGATCATCGGGAGCGCGATTCCGGCGACTACGAGATAACCTTTGATCTTGTCCCAGAAGGCGAGATCCTGGTCCGACGTCTCCAGAACAAAGTTGTCCTTCATTTCGGGCATCAGCTTCCGACGCGAGCGCATGACGGAGCGCACGGCGTCCTCCGCTATGATCATGGTCTGCTGATCCGGCGATTGAATCATGATCTGATCGACCACGCCATGCCGGTTCGTCAGCGCCTTGAGCGGCGAATTGAGCGGCGCGATGATGAACTTGTCCAGCGACTGACCGAATATGCTGCCCTGGCTCTCGGCGATTCCGATTACCGTATACGGAAGGTGACCCACCTTGAGCTCGCGCCCGATCGGATCGACGCCAGGAAAGAAATAAGTTGCTACATCCGGGCCGATCACGACAACCGGCGAGCCGAGTGCGTCTTCCTGCTGCGTGAAGACACGTCCTTCGGTGACGCCGAGCTTCTTGATCTCGAAGTACTGGTACGTGACGTTGGATGCATCGACCTGCTTCGGCTTGGCCACGTACTTCGATTCGACCCAGAGCTGATCCTCGCTCACGACTGCATACCTGCTGCCGGGCGGCAGAGCTGCGGCGACCGGTGCTATGTCGTCGTCCTTGATCCGCGGGCGTCGATTCCATTCCTGCCATGTAGCGCGATCGACGCCGCCGAGCGTTACGTCGGGACGCTGACGTAGGTTGAACGTATTGATGGGGATGAGTTTCCCCATGATGTCGTCCTGCATGTACTTGCCCATGCCTTCGACTATCGAGACGACGGCGATAAGAAACATGACGCCGATCATCACACCAAGCAGGGTGAAGAAACTCTTCAGCTTCTGCACCCTGATCTGCGACAATGCAAGCCGTACGGCCTCGATAAAATTCACGCGCTATCCGACCACTGATGAGCCGAACGCCGTGAGGCGCTCGTGGAAATTCTCGCGCTTTTCATCCGTCTCGACGACGCCGTCACGTAACACGATGACGCGCCGTGCGTGTGCCGCGATGTCAGGCTCGTGGGTAACCATGATCACAGTCTGTCCGTGATCTGAAAGGCCGGAGAATACACGCATGATGTCTTCCGACGTGCGTGAGTCCAGGTTTCCGGTCGGTTCGTCAGCGAGCAGGATGGCTGGCCGATTCACGAGTGCACGCGCAATTGCAACTCGCTGTCTCTGTCCGCCCGAGAGCTCGTTCGGGCGG
>Ga0164241_10006504_pt1 | contig 10645 bp, 10 predicted proteins | sample OricomyardsoilBY_FD_108780 | JGI IMG/M metagenome (GOLD analysis project Ga0164241, IMG submission 108780) | Backyard soil microbial communities from Emeryville, California, USA - Original compost - Back yard soil (BY) | ecosystem: Environmental > Terrestrial > Soil > Unclassified | place: USA... | reverse complement strand
TCGATCGGGGAAACCCGCGACGTCATCGAAGCCCTCAAGCAGCGTTTTCCCCACATCAAGGGGCCCGAAAAGGGCGACCTATGCTATGCGACGACCAATCGCCAAAGCGCGGTGACGCAGATGGCCGGCCTGGTGGACGTGATCCTCGTGATCGGCTCGAAGAACAGCTCCAACAGCAACCGCCTGCGCGAGCTGGGCGAACAGCTGGGCAAGACCTCGTACCTGATCGACGGGCCGCAGGATTTGAGGCGCGAATGGTTCGAAGGGGTGCAGAACGTCGGGGTTTCCTCGGGCGCTTCGGCCCCCGAAGATCTCGTGCAGGACGTCGTCCAGTGGATCCAGAAAGAGTTCCCCGGCACCGAGGCCGAGGACTACGTGATCCTGGAAGAGAACGTGAAGTTCTCGCTTCCCGAGGTCCTGGCGGGCGTTTAAACCGCCCAAAATCGGGGTTTTGGGGCCTTAAGCGCGCGCTAAGTGCTTGTCATGGCCCGATTTCCCTGTGATTTTGGCTCGGGATTAAGTAAGTTTTCCACCCTAAGTTTCCGGGCCAATTTCTAAAGAATGGGCCCCTGCACGCGAAAAAAGAGGCAAACAATGAGCCGCACATGTGAAGTCACCGGTAAGAAGCGCCAGTCGGGAATGCAGGTTTCCCATGCCATGAACCACAGCCGCAAGTGGTTCGAGGTCAACATTCAGAAGAAACGTTTCTACGTGCCTTCCGAGAAGCGCTGGGTGACCTTGCGCGTGACCGGCGCCGGCATCCGCTTCATCGCCAAGAACGGCATCGAAGCCGCTCTCAAGCAGGCGAAGCAGCTGAAGCTCGAAAAGGCGTAAGCCCTTTTCGAATCCGCTGATCTTCCGGTCGGAATTTTCCGGCTCGATCCGGTTCAGCATTCTGCGACCCAACAAAAAACCCCAGTCCTTGCGGACCGGGGTTTTTTGTTGGCCGAATTTCAGGCGTCAGTTGTACGTCGTGTTGAAGAGGACGTAGAACTGGTGCGAGGTCAGCTCGCCCTTGTAGTCGTACCCCGGCTCGGTTTTGTCGTCGGCGATCACAAGGCCGTAGCCGGCCGAAACGCCCAGGCCCCAGTTCGACCCGACCCACCACTCCCTGCCGACCTTGAGGTGAAGCGCGGGTCCCCACTTGGAGCTGCTCTTGGCGGTTCCGTTGTCGACGACCATGCGTCCCATGCCCACCGTTCCGCTGACGAACATGTTGTACGGCATGAAATAGCGGGTCAAGCCGATGCCGTAGGTGTCATCGGAGAGCGTGACGTCGCTGCCGGCGTTGCCCATGTTGACGCCGTCCTGTTCGCCTTCGGGATCGTTGATGCTGCGAACGATGAGATCGAAGCTCAGCGCGAGGTCGGGGGCGATGATGCCGCCGATCTTGAAATCGATCACGGCGCCGGGGCCGCGCAGGATGAGTTTGTCGTAGCCCGCATCGCTCCCGCTGGCCTTGATGATGGTGCCCCCGAGCGCCGGCCCGATGTTCATCGAGAGATAGAAGCCGTCATGCTGGTGATAGCCGGGCCAAGCGAGGGTAGGCGCGGCGGGCGCCGGCGCGGGCACAGGATCTTGCGCGAAGGCGACGGCGGGCAGCAGGCACAGCAGAAGGGCGGAGATCTTCATGAATTCATCCCGGATAAAAATTTCAGGTTAGGGTTCTTGTGAATGTAACGAATCGATCTCGATCCCGCGCGCTCATTTTCCGGAACACCGGGATTGACATTTTGTCCGGGCCCAGGATCTTCAGCGCAAAGCCGGGATCCTAGTTGTACGTCGTGCTGAACAGGAGGAACACCTTGTTGGAGGTGAGCTGGGTGCCGCTGACGAAGTCGCCGTTCTTCGCGCTCACGAACCCGTAGCCTCCCGCGACGCCGAGGCCCCAGTTCTTGCTGACCCACCACTCCTTGCCGGCCTTGAGCGTGAGCGACAGCCCTCCGTCGCTCGAGGAGCCGGTGCTGTTGTCGACGTCCAGGAAAAGGATCCGGCCGCTGCCCACGGTTCCGGACAGGTAGACGTTGTACGGCATGAAGTAATACGTCAGGCCCAGTCCCAGCGTGCCGTCGGTGAACCGGAAATCCCCGCTCTGGAGGGGACTGGAGGCGGGGGACACGTCGGGGTTGCGCGAAGTGCGCACGATGAAATCGCCGCTGAGAATGAGATTCGGCCGCACCGCGCCGCCGAGGCGAAGCTCCACCACCGAGGCGCCGCCCTTCGCGGTCTCCCGGTATCCGGGGCCGTCGATGACGGTCTTGCCGAGCGCGATTCCCGGGTTCAGCGAGAGGTAGAATCCGTCATGCCTGTGGTAGCCGGGAGGGTAGCCCGGCGCGGCTTCCTGCGCGGAGGCCACGGCGGCGAGGACCAGGAACGGGAGCGCCTTGAAGGGAGACAACATGATTCCTCCTGAATGCGTGACAGCACGAAAACCAATAATAAGACCGGAACCGGGCCCGGGCCCGGGCATAAACCCGGGTTAAGGCGGGCTACAACAACTTCATCAGCACCGAGAAATCCTGGTCGCCCAGGCCCTGCGCCATGCCCTCGTCGTAGCGCTTCTTGAGCGCGGTGATCTGGGGAAGGTTCAGGCCGGTCAGGCCGTCGAGGGCCAGGCCGAGGTCCTTGTGCATGTGCTTCAGGGAGAACTGAGGCGCGTAGTCGGCCGCGCGGAGCTTGGGCTCCTTGAGGTCGGAGAGAGGCGCGCGCGCGGCGTTGACCTTGAGGGCGTCGAAGTACTTGTCGTCGGGGATCCCGGCCGCGCGCGCGAAGCGGAGGCTCTCGGCGAGCGCCTCGGAGACCATCGCGATGTTCATGTTCATCGCGAGCTTGAGCGAGGCGGCGCTGCCGAGCGGGCCGATGTGGATGCGCACCAGCGAGAGGCGCGAGAGCACGGGTTCGGCCTGCGCGAGCACGGCCTCGTCGCCGCCGATGTAGAACACCGTCTTGCGGTCGATGGCGGCAGGCTTGCTGCCGGTGAAGGGCGTCTCGAGGAAGCGCGCGCCGGTCTTCTCCACGCGCGCGGCGAACCGGAGGTTCCACTCCGCCGACACGGTGCTGGCCTGGCACAGGATCTGGCCGGGGCGGAGCGAAGATTCGATCTGGTCGAGCACGGCGCTGACGGCGGGCGGGTCGGCCACGACGAGGATGATGATCTCCGCCCCGCGCACGGCTTCGGCGGGAGAGGGGGACAACGCAGGCAGCCCCCCGAATTCGCTGTGCGTGCGGTTCCAGACCGCGAGGGGGACGCCGTCCTTGTGCAGGTTGCGGGCCCATTCTTGTCCGATAATGCCAAGGCCCAAAATAGCGGTTTTCATGTTCTGTCTCCGTTGCGACGTGCGGCTGCGCGCGCTTAGTTGCGCTTAACTTCGGGTGAGCGGCTTGTACTGGATGCGGTGCGGCGTGTCGGCGCTGATGCCGAGGCGCTTGATGCGGTTCTCCTCGTAGGCCTGGTAGTTGCCTTCGAAGTACACCACCTGCGAGTCGCCCTCGAAGGCGAGGATGTGCGTCGCGAGGCGGTCGAGGAACCAGCGATCATGGGAGATGATCACGGCGCAGCCCGAGAACTCGGCGATGGCGTTCTCCAGCCCCTGCAGCGTTTCGACGTCGAGGTCGTTGGTGGGTTCGTCCAGCAGCAGCACGTTGCCGCCGGTCTGCAGGAGCTTGGCGAGGTGCACGCGGTTGCGCTCACCGCCGGAGAGGTCCTTGACCTTTTTCTGCTGGTCGCTGCCGCCGAAGTTGAACTTGGCCACATAGGCGCGCGCGGCCACCTGGACGCCGCCCTTGCCGTCGGGGCCGGGGCCGCCGAGGGTGATGAGGTCGACGTCGCCGCCGGCGATTTCCTCGAACACGGTCTTGTCGCCGTTCAGTGTGTCACGGCTCTGGTCGACATAGCTGAGCACGACGCTCTCGCCGATCTTGACGGTGCCGGCGTCGGGTTTTTCCTGGCCGGTGATGAGCTTGAACAGCGTGGTTTTACCCGCGCCGTTGGGGCCGATGACGCCGACGATGCCGGCCTTGGGAAGGTTGAACTCGAGGTTCTCGAACAGGAGCTTGTCGCCGTAGGCCTTGCGGACGCCCTTGAGCTCGATCACGTTCTCGCCGAGGCGCGGGCCGGGCGGGATGGAGATCTGCGCGCCCTTGAGCTTTTCGGGGGTGCTCTGTGAGAGCAGTTCCTCGTACGAGGCGAGGCGGGCCTTGCCCTTGCTCTGGCGGGCCTTAGGCGACATGCGCACCCATTCGAGCTCGGCCTTGAGCACGCGCTGGCGGTTGCTTTCCTCTTTCTCTTCCTGCTTGAGGCGCTCGGCCTTTTGCTCGAGCCAGGCGCTGTAGTTGCCTTCGTACGGATGGCCGCGGCCGCGGTCGATTTCGAGGATCCAGCCGACGACGCTGTCGAGGAAGTAGCGATCATGCGTGACGAGAATCACGGAGCCCTTGTAGGCGGCGAGGTGGGTCTGCAACCAGGCCACCGACTCGGCGTCGAGATGGTTGGTGGGTTCGTCGAGGAGGAGCAGGTCGGGCTTTTCGAGGAGGAGCTTGCAGAGCGCGACGCGGCGCTTTTCACCGCCCGAGAGGTTGACGACCGAGGAGTCGGCGGGGGGGAGGCGCAGGGCGTCCATGGCGATCTCGAGGTGGCGGTCGAGGTCCCACAGGTCCTGGGCTTCGATCTGGTCCTGGAGCTTGCCCTGCTTTTCGAGGAGCTTGTCCATCTCGGCGTCGGTCATCTCTTCGCCGAGCTTCATGGAGATGTCCTCGAAGTCCTTGAGGAGCTTCTTGCTCTTGGCCACGACGAGCTCGACGTTTTCCTCGACGGTGAGGTTGGGGTCGAGCTGGGGTTCTTGCGACAGGTAGCCGGTCGTGCGGCCGGACTCGATCCAGGCCTCGCCGTCGAATTCCTTGTCGATGCCGGCCATGATCTTCATCAGGGTGGACTTGCCGGCGCCGTTGTAGCCGATGATGCCGATTTTGGCGCCGTAGTAGAACGACAGCGAGACGTTGTCCAGGACCTTTTTGGCCGGGGGGTACGTCTTCGACAGGCGGTGCATGTAATAGATGAATTTTTCGGCCATTTTGGGCGATCCTGGGACAGAAAGGGGGTGTTTAAGGGGGTAAAGGTAGGAAAATGGAGGATTGCGCTAATGATGAAAATCGGGGCTCTGGGCAAGGGGCAAACGGGGGAGGGGATAGGGGCCTCGGTTGGGCCGGGGAAATCGCGGGCGTTGACTGGGGTGAAAAATAGGAGAAAGGTCCATCAAGGGTTATACTTAAATCGTTAGTTGAAAGTTTTGTAACGGTTCAAAAAAATTAAGTGGGAAGCATCGATTTCAAAGCGATCATATCGGACATACCACAATACAGGAATACCAATATGGGCAAATCCATTAGCACAAAAAAAGCCAAAAAAGCTTCTATGAAAAGCTTCGCCGAATACCAAAATATGGTGGCAAGAACAGATGAGCGTAAGCAGAGGTTGATTTCTTTACTCGGGCTTGTTGGTGAAGTTGGCGACCTACATAGTCGAATTAAGAAATTACTACTACAGAGGGATGACCCCATGTTTCGCGCAGAGCTTCGCGAGGAATTTGGGGATATTCTTTGGTATTTAACGAGTCTCGCCTCGCTCCACGATATACCGCTTCAAGAAATAGCTGAAGAGAATGCGAAAAAAGCAGAGTTGCTTTATCTGGCCGGAAATAGGTCAAGCTTCGATCAAGCAAGCCCCAAGGACGAGCAGCTTCCTAGAAGCTTTACGGTCAACTTCTATGAAAAGCCTTTAAAGCCGGGCGTATACGTAAAAATATCCATCAATGGCATCGTCATTGGCGATGCACTTACAGATAATTCCCACGAAGATGATGGATATCGGTATCATGACGTTTTCCATCTAGCTTATGCGGCAGTCTTGGGATGGTCACCGGTTACTCGAGCGCTATTGAAGTGCAAGCGAAAATCAGTAAAAAAGACAGACGAAGTTGAAGACGGGGCGCGGGCTTTAATTATTGAAGAGGCTATATCCATTATGCTCTTTAATCATGCCCAAAGCAGAGGATGGTACACTGAAAAAACTTCAATTGACATTGGTTTGATAAAGCTCATTCAAAGAATGGTCGACGGGCTAGAGGTAAAAGAGTGCACAGCTAAACAGTGGAAGAGCGCCATACATCAAGGATACCTCGCCTTTAATCAGTTGAAGACCAATGGTGGAGGGGATATTCTTGTGGATCTGGATAAGCAGGAATTAATGTACGTCGCCGTATCTAAAAAGAAATCAAAATGAGCGTGGTCGTCATTGAAGAAAATACTGCGCTCCAGGCTTGGCGGGAAGGGGTGACCGCCCTCTTTGCTAGCGGTGGAAGCTGTAACAATATTATTACAACGGTGCTTGACCCCTGTCATATTGATTCTTCATGGCTCGTAGATCATTCCCCGGATACAGTTTCGGAGAAGGGCAACGATATCCGAGACGTAGCGAACACGATTTTTCCGGAAAAATTATTGCGAAGCGCTACTTCGCGTGACCATTTATACGAGATGTACCTGAAAAGGCACGATCGCGTTCGTCACTGGAAAGGTCACCACCACGGATGGGGAACATATTTCGAGCGATTGGTGCGCTTTCCTCCGGACGGTGTGAACCAGCTGGAACGCGTAATTGGAAAATTAATCTCTTGGCCAACGCGTAATACGACAGGGTTGGTTTTTCATCTATCCTCTCCCATTGATGCGCCGCGAACTCGTGGCGGACCATGTTGGCATTTCGGCGAAATTTTGTGGAATGCTGACGGCATTTTGGATCTCGTTGTGGTTTATCGAAACCACGATTTCTACAATAAGGTTTTAGGGAATTTCATAGGCTTAGGGCGCTTACTAAAATTTATTTGCGACGAGACGGGAAAAACCCCTGGGCGACTTGTTTGCCATTCTGTTCATGCATACCATGAAGGCACGCTTCAAAATTTACGAGAGCTAGTGGGATGAAAATGGAACAGGAAAAGCAGGCACAATTTCAAAATCTAATGAAGCGTGTACATGACTGCCGCAAATGTCCACGTATGGCAGACAGTGCAAGAGTGCTTGGCCCTGGATGCGGTCCTATCGATGCCCCCGTTTTATTTGTTGGAGAGGCTCCCGGGCGCTTAGGTGCGGATGGATCCCATCTTCCGTTTCATGGAGATAAATCGGGCCATAATTTCGAAGCTTTAATTGAGCAGGTAGGCATCAGTCGATATCACGTTTTCGTAACCAACGCGGTTTTGTGTAACCCGAGGGATGAAGAGGGGAATAATTCAACTCCATCGCCCAAGGAGATTTCTAATTGCGCTTCATTTCTGAAGGAACAGATTGAACTAATTGATCCTAAAATTGTCGTCACTCTTGGAGGGACGTCGCTAAAGGCTTGTTCTCTAATAGAACCGCACGATCTAATACTAAAATCCTCTATCCGTACTTCGAATAGGTGGTTTGGGAGACAATTAATTCCTGCCTATCATCCTGGACAAAGGGCAATGATTCATAGAAGCTTTGCCAATCAATTGTCCGACTACCAGTTCATTGTAGAGGCATCGAAAAGGCTCCAAAAGACCAAAAGACAAAAGCCCAAAGCCTCCCAAAATTCCCTAGCACGATCTAAAAAGCTTTCACAAATAACAAAGCGGATTCTGGAGAAAAAGCCGGAGGGTCTCAGTTATTTTGCCTTACACAAGCTTCATTTTCTTGCTGAAATTGCTTGTCTTGAGGCGACTGGTGAGCGGTTGGCTAATGCCTACGTCGTACGTCAAAAGGATGGCCCCTATTATGTTGATCTTCATATCAATAAACTTATGGCGCTAATTCCTAACTTGGAAATTGAGAAGAGCTCGGATAAACTTCGATTATCAATTAGTCCGCAAACTAATTTTTATGAAGCAGATCCAGAAAGTCTCCTGTCAGAGGCCGAAATCCGAATAATTGATCAAACTGTCGAACGCTACCGAAATTTATCAGATGCTGAACTAAAACGTGTAGCTTACCTTAGTAAGCCAATGCGCACCATGTTGCGCAAAGAGCAAAAGCTAGGGATTAATCTTTATAATTCTGCTGTATTGCCGTACGAGGCCTCCCGGTTTGAAGTCGGCGCGAAAGCATGAAAATTTATCTCGGGGTGACTGACAACAACTGGTTCGACTACTTAGGTTGCCAGATTCCGAGTCCGGAGGACATCAACTTCTGGCAACCTGGAGGTAAAAACAACTTCAAGGTCCTGGCGCCGGGCGCCCCCTTTCTTTTCAAGATGAAGTCACCGCGAAACCACATTGGTGGAGTGGGGTTCTTTTCAAGTCAAACTTTTTTGCCATTGACCGTTGCCTGGGATACCTTCGGCCAGAGAAACGGTTGCTCGACCTTCCAGGAATTTAAGCGATCGATTCTGAATTATCGCACGGATAAGTCGACTCCGAATCCGACAATCGGATGCATTGTTCTGACTAATCCCGTATTCTTCCGCCAGGAGGATTGGATTCCGGTGCCGGATAATTGGGGCGCGAGCATCGTTCAAGGCAAGTCATATGAGACTGAAGAGCCTCTAGGACGCGATCTATGGCTGCGTGTCGAGGCTCTGCTGCTTCAATATCTTCCCGAAGCTCCTGCGTTGATTGCTCCAAATGAATGGGTGAATGAACAGCCGGAAAATCGATATCGCGAGGTCTTGAGCCGGGTTCGTATGGGCCAAGGAGCATTTAGAGTCGAAGTCTTGGACGGTTACCATCGTCGCTGTGCGATAACGGGAGAAAAGACATTGCCGGTGCTCGAGGCTGCTCACATCAAACCTTATGCGGAAGAAGGGCCTCACGCCTTATCGAATGGCTTGCTGCTCCGTTCAGATATGCACAAGCTATTCGACGATGGATACCTGACTGTAACCCCGGATTTGAAGGTCGAGGTGAGCAAGCGGATCCGGGAAGAGTTTGAAAATGGGAAGGAGTATTACCGGTTCCATGGAGAACCGCTAATGATTCTTCCCGATAATGTGAAAAATAGGCCCGATCCGACCTACATTGACTGGCACAACACCATCATTTTCAAGCCATGAATTCCTTTTCCGACATCCGTGCCCTTATCGACGAGATTGTGAAATTCCGGGATGCCCGTGATTGGGCTCAATTTCACGATCCCAAAAATATGGCCATCTCGCTACAACTTGAAGCGTCAGAAGTGCTTGAGCTTTTCCAATGGACCAAAGACAATCAAATCAAACCCGGAAAAACTGGCGAAGTAGCGGATGAACTTGCTGACGTTTTTTACTGGCTCCTCTTATTGGCCGAGCATTATGACATCGACTTGGTCAAGGCTCTATCGGAAAAAATGAAAAAGAACGAGGCCAAGTATCCGGTCGATAAGGCAAAGGGTACCTCGGCCAAGTACACCGAGCTCTAGCCTGCTTCCATGATCGTCTATTCGGCCACCAAAGCGCAGTTCCAGCAGGATGTCCTCACCAACGGGATTGAGGACATCATCCATAACGCCTATTTCAAGGCAACCGGGCGCTATGCCGCCGTGGCTGAGATCCGTTCCTGGGCCAACTCCCTCGAACACATGGAGCGTGTGATCGCTTCCGACGACATCGCTGCCGATGCCGGAGTGGCCGTGGAATACCACATCCCCAAGTCCTGTAAGCGCATTGACTTCATCATTTGCGGTCGCGATTCCGAGGATCGGGATTCGGTCGTGCTGGTCGAGTTGAAACAATGGGAAACTGCCGGCATCACCGAACTTCCCGATGTGGTTACGACCTTCCTCGGAGGAAGCGTTCGGGAAGTCACTCATCCGTCTTACCAGGCCTTCTCCTACCGCCGTATGCTCGAGGACTATAATGCGACGGTGGAAGAAGACTCCATCCAGCTTCATCCCTGTGCCTACCTGCACAACTACGCTCCCGACGAGGTAATCCGAAATGTTCGGTATAGCGAACATATTTCCTTGGCCCCTGTTTTTCTCAAACCGGACGCGCTCAAGCTGCGTGGCTATATCGGTGATCGTATCCGTCGCGGGGACGACCGTCGCATTCTGGACCGCATCGAACACGGCAAGTTGCGCCCCTCCAAGAACCTGGCCGACAGTCTGGCGGCGATGCTCAAGGGCAATGACGAGTTCGTCCTTATCGACGACCAGAAGGTCGCCTACGAAACCGCAATGCGCATGGCGATGTCCGCGACGCCCAGTCATAAAAAGGTGCTCGTGATTCGGGGCGGGCCGGGTACCGGAAAATCCGTCTTGGCCATCAACCTGCTGGTATCGCTGATCCAGCGGGAACACAATGCCCGTTATGTTACTCGCAACTCGGCCCCGCGCAAGGTCTATGAGGCTAAGCTCGCCGGCACCTTGCGTCGCAGCCGCATTGCTGACTTGTTTAGTTCCTCAGGGGAATTTCATTCGCTTGAACCCGGAACCTACGATACCCTGATCATTGACGAAGCCCATCGACTCACTGCGAAGTCCGGCATGTTCAATCATCTGGGCGAGAATCAAGTCAAGGAAATCATCGCAGCCAGCAATTGCGCCGTTTTCTTCCTTGACGAAGATCAACGTGTTACCCTGAACGATATCGGGGATCTGGAACAGATCAGCAAATTCGCGGAAGGGGAGAGCGCCGAAATCGTGACGCTCGACC
>Ga0164241_10006503_pt1 | contig 10646 bp, 8 predicted proteins | sample OricomyardsoilBY_FD_108780 | JGI IMG/M metagenome (GOLD analysis project Ga0164241, IMG submission 108780) | Backyard soil microbial communities from Emeryville, California, USA - Original compost - Back yard soil (BY) | ecosystem: Environmental > Terrestrial > Soil > Unclassified | place: USA... | reverse complement strand
TGGCGCCCCCGGCAAGAATCGAACTTGCGACCTTGGCTTTAGGAAAGCCCTGCTCTATCCAACTGAGCTACGGGAGCGTGTTTTGGGATTGGGGGATGGTTTGGCGGCCGCGGAACTTGTCACGTTCGGGGGGGCGGCTCAAGTTGTAACGAGCTGGTGGCCCTGCGTTTTGGGGGGCTTGGGGAAGGGTCGGCGCATGACGAAGGGGGCGCGATTTGGCGTGGGATCTTGCCTTTTGCGTTGGCGCCTTGGCTGGCCAAGGCTCCGCCGACGCGGGGCAGGGAAGCGTGAGCTCAATGTTTGTGCGCTTTCCGGCTGCGGTGCTTGGCCTCGGGCTTGACCGATACCGGCTTCTTGTCGGCTTCGCTCTCGGCGTGGCCGTGGCCGCCTTCTGGGCTTTCGCCTTCGTCGTCGCTGCTGTCGATGGTGAGCTTGGCGCCTTGCGAGACTTCTTGCGCAGCTTTAGCCAGCGTTTGAAAGCGCGCGTACAAATGCTCGAGCTCGCGGTCGCTCAGGTCTTCGACGTCGATGAGCCGGTTGGAGGCGCCTTCAACGGCGGCGATGAGCTCGTTGAGCTTGAGCTGCACCGCGCGCATGTCCTTGTTTTGTGCGTGCTGAATGACGAAGACCATCAAGAACGTCACGATGGTGGTACCGGTATTGATGACCAGCTGCCACGTCTCGGAATAGTTGAAGATGGGTCCCGTCGCGGCCCACACCAGCACGACCAACAACGCCAGCGAGAACGTCCAAAAGCTGCCCGCGGCCTGGCTGACTTTGCCGGCTATCTTGGCGAACACCTCTTCGACTGCAGAGTCGTCCTTCATGCGCCGCATCTTGACTCAGCCGCGCACGCCCACCAACCGCCCCGTGCTCGATGGCCCTAGTCCAGAGGACCGAGGGGGCCGCCCGCGCCGGATACGCCCTCGGTTTTCAATGCGGCGATGATTTGCCGTTGAATGTCGGCCAGGCGATGGGCCGAAAGTACCCCGCCCTTGGCGTCGCGCAGCGTGAAGCGATCACTTGCTACGCCTTGGTCGGTGCAAACTTCGGAGGCCACGACCTCCAGCCCTTGGTGCACGAACGACAGGGTGATGGCCAGGAGCAGGCCGGGCCGATCCGGCGTGACGACATTGAGGATGACCTCGCCACGGCGGAGCGCGCGCGTGTCGTAAAAAACGCGCGGCCGCACCGGCAGCTCGGGGGCGACTCGCTCGAGCTCTTTGACGGCAAGCTTTCTGGCGTGCGCCTCTTCGCCCACGAGCTCGTCGAGCATGTTGGCGACGCTGGCGATCTCTTCGGTGCCGATGTGTTGCGGCAAGCGAGAGGGCCGGGCGCGCTTGAGCCAGAAGAAGTCGACGGCCTCGATGCCGTTGGCGACGGGACGGCAAAATATTTGCGCCGACGTCACGTCCAACTGGTGGGCCACGAACGCCGCGCTGACCAGCGACAGCAGGCCCGGTACGTCGTCGGCTACCACGCACACGATCACGGTGCCGCCCGGGAGCTGGCGCCACTGGGCGGCGTACGCGCGCTTTCGGCCGCGCGAAAAGACGATGTGCGCGTGCTCGGCGATGTCGCGGCGTTCGAAAATCTGCGGGTAAGCCGGCGGCATGGAGGCCACCAGCTCCGAGATCGGGTCCGGCGCGGTGAGCGGGCTAGAGGGTGGCATCATTTGAGCGTTGAAGGTGGCCTGAGCCGTGTGTTCGGAGGGTGTCGCGGCGGTATCTGCTCATCGACGAAAGGGGCGACCGATGTGGGCGTAGGTAGCAGGGCCGTAAAACCCGAGAAACTCGCGGGTGAGGCGCGCAAATCGGGCGTATTGACGCGATTTTCAAGACATTTTCGAGCTTAAGTTCACAGCGGAGCAGACGTACAAACGACGTGTCGCAGACTGCGCCGCCGTCATCGCCTCGCTCGCTGAACGCGCCGAGATTCAGCGATGCGCCGCGCATGAGTGAGGTGCCGCGCTACAGCTTGCCGGAGCTACGCGCCATTTCATCCGGCGCCCGCGACCGGCTTTCGCTCGTCTCGCGGATCCTGATCCTGCTCGTCGGGTCGATGTACTTGGGTTGGCAGCCGGTCATGCTGTGGCTGTCGCCGGGCAGTTGGGATCCGCTGTGGCTGCGCATCATCATCACCGGCCTCTGCGCGCTTGCCGTGGTGGCGTCGCTGCGGCGCCAGTGGGAACGCCACTTGCTGCGCATGATCCACGGCCTGGCGGCTCTGATCACCGCGCACTTGTTCTTGGTCGCGGGCATCAATCATTTGGCCGCCGGCTACCAGATGGGCCTCTTCGCGCTGCTGGCGGGCGGTGGCCTCGTGTTCTTCACCATGAAGAGCATGCTGCTGTACGGCGGGTTCACGGTCGCGTTGTCGGTGGCCGTGGCGTTGCTCGCGAGCGCGCCCGCGGCCGCGCGCTGGTCGTTGGTCCTGGGTGTGGTCAGCGTGGAAGTGGTGCTAGCGCTGTCGGCCTATCGACGCGTGATCGCGCAGCGGGCGCTTTTAGGCGAGCTGGAAGACAGCGAGCGGCGGTTTCGGGCATTGGCGCAAGACGCGCCGGTGGGCATTTTTCGCTGTGACTTGAAGGGCCGCTGTACCTTCGTCAATGAAGAATGGTGCGGGCTGGCCGGCATTTCGCCGCACGAAGCCATGGGCAGCGGTTGGGCTCAGGCGGTTCATCCCGATGATCGCGAGCGCTACCAAAAGCTTTGGCTGCAAGCCAGCATCATGGGCAACGAGTGGGAAGCGGAGTTCCGTTTCTTGCACAAAGACGGCACCGTGCGCTGGGTGTACTCGCGGGCGGCGATCGTCATCGGTGAGTTCGGCGCGCGTGAACGCGTCGGCATGACCATGGACATCACGGCCCGCAAGCTGGCCGAAGACTCGCTGACCCGCTCCAAAGAGCTGGCTGAAGCTGCCACGCGCGCCAAGAGCGAATTTTTGGCCAAGATGAGCCACGAGATCCGCACGCCCATGAACGGCGTGCTGGGCATGCTGGAGCTGGCGCTCGAGACGCCGCTCGAGCCCGACCAGAAGGACTACGTCGACACGGCGCGCGCCTCGGCCGCGAACCTGCTGGGCATCATCAACGACATTTTGGACGTGTCGCGCATCGAGGCGCGAAAGCTCGAGATTGACGCGATTCCGTTCAGCTTGCGACAGTTGTTGGAGACGTCGCTGAAGCCGCTCACCCAATTGGCGCGCGGCAAAGGCTTGTCGTTCGAGCTCGATATCGGGCTTCACGTGGCCGATGGCCTGGTGGGTGACGCCTTGCGGCTGCAGCAGGTGTTGGTCAACCTGGTCGGCAACGCCATCAAGTTCACGCGCAACGGTGGCATTCGCGTCACGGTGCTGCAGGGCGACTCCGACCTGCAGAGCGTCAAGCTGTGCTTGAGCGTGCGCGACACCGGCATCGGCATCCCCGCCGATCGCCTACCCAGCATTTTCGAGCCATTCACGCAGGTGGAACGGGTGGGGGCGATGAGCGGCACGGGGCTCGGTCTCACCATTTCGTCGCAGCTCGTGGCGCTGATGGGCGGCAAAATTCGGGTCAGCAGCACGGTCGGGACGGGCAGCGCTTTTCACGTCGACTTGGTTTTTCCGCGCGCCAACTTGGACGCGGAATCATTGGCCAGCTCGACCGTCAAGTCGACGGGACGCTATCAATCGCCGCCCAACCGCCTGCGCGTCTTGATCGCCGAGGACAACGCCGTGAACGCGCGCGTCGTGCGCCACTTCTTGGAGAAGGTGGGCTCGCACGTCACGGTGGCCGAGACCGGGCAGGCGGCGCTGGACCAGGCGCTCAGCGGCGATTTTCATCTGCTCTTTTTGGACGTGCAGATGCCCGAGTTGACCGGTATCGAGGTCTGCCAGGCGATCCGCGCGCACGAGAAGGTGAGCGGTGGTCACCGGCCGATCGTGATGCTGACCGCTCAGGCCATGAAAGGCGATCGCGAAGCGTGCCTGGCGGCCGGCGCCGACGACTACGTGACCAAGCCCGTCACGCGCCGCACGCTGTTCTCGGCCATCGCGCGGCTGATGGATCAAGGGGCGTTCGGCAACGCGTCGTCGCAGCAAATGCCGGCGTTGACGCTGAGCGGCGAGGACAGCTCGGGTAGGATTTTGGCGGCGCCGCCGGCGACCGACTCGACCGGCAACCGCTCGGCGCTGCCGGACGATGCGCCCGCGGCCGAGCCCTCGACGATGTCTCTGGGCGTTTTGGACCGCGTGGACCTATTGGCGCGCATCGACGGCGACCGGGTGCTGTTGGTGGAGCTAGTGCGCTTGTTCGTGCAAGAGCGGCCGGAGCTGCTGGGCTCGATGGAGAAGGCGCTGCGCGACGGCGACGCTCAAGAGCTCGCGCGCGCGGCCCACAAAGCCAAAGGCGCCTTCGGCAATCTATCGGCGCCGTTGGCGCAGCAGTGCGCGGTAGAGCTGGAGCTGTTGGCGCGTCACGGTGAGCTGGCGCTGGCGACGGACGTGTTCTTGCGCCTGACCCAGCAGGTCGAAAAGCTCGAGGCCGAGCTGTTGGCGCTCACGCAGGACGACCGGGCAGCCTGACCAGCGCACGGAGCGCCCCCGCCACGCACACCCCAATGACTGGCAACGACGTGAGCGCGAGGGCTACGAACGGCGGTAGACCCGCGCTCGCGTTCGCGCCGTTGAACGGCAGGGGTTGGCCGACCAACAGCTGCCCCGCCAAACCCGACAGCGGACCGGCCGCGATGCCGAGGCCGATCAGGCTCTCGTGAGCGCCACCGGCGTCGACCGAAGCGTTCTCGGCCACGAGCGCGTAGTACAGCGCGGCGGTGTACGAAAAGCCGGCCGCCACCCCGAAGATGATCTCGCCCAAGATCACGAGGGTTAGCGAATTGCCCAGCAAAACCAGCAAAAAACCGGTCGGCAACGCGACCACGGTCAGCCAGAGCGGCGCGCGCTTGCCGTGCCAGCCGGCGGCCGCGCCCAGCGCACCGAACGTGACGACGCGCACGGCATCCAGAATGCTGGCGACGGGCGTGGCGAGCGTGACCGGCAGTGCCAGCTGCGCGAGCAGCGACGGCATGAGCGGCGCCAGCACGTAAAAGAGCGCGTAGCTGCCCATCATCGACCACCGCGCCGAGCCCAAGAGCGCGCGCATGCGGAGCAGCTCGCCCGCGACGGGGCGCTCCGGGTGGCTGTGCTCGAGGTGCAGCGGGCGCGACGGCAGCCGGAGCGCCAGCGCGAAAGCGCCCACGTTGAGCGCGGCCGGGAACCAGAAGAATAGCGACGGAATGTGGGTGCCGACGATCAACCCCGTGACACCGATGGCGACGAAGCCGGCGGTGGCCCAGGTGACGTTGTAGCGGCTCAAGATCGCCAGCAATTGCTTCGGCGCTCGTCCGGCGCTCACGTAGCTCTCGACCACCGGCCACTTGACGCCCTGAACGAGGCCGGTACCGAGCACCGATGTGACGAGCATCCAAGCCGCCGGCACCAGCGCCAGCAGGCCGTGCAGCACGAACAAGCAGACTATCGAGCCGAGCAGCACGCGCTTTTCGTCGAAGCGCTTGCTCAGGCCATGACTGACGAACGCACCCGCCACGTAGGTGATACCAAAGCCGAACGCTACCCACAGATTGTGGGATTGGGTGAAGGCCAGGTTTTCGTGCGTGTAAAAATAGACGCCGCGCTGAATCAGCGTGGCCGCGATACTTTCCAAGAACGTGAGCACGAAGAGCACGACAATCATGAGCAGCTTTCAGGACGGCCGAGCGAGCCAGGACTTGCGACGCGCTTGGCCCCACAACATGAACGAGCCCGTCACGCTGAGGCAGGCGACTAGCAAGAAGACGACCCGGTAACCATAGACTTGGGCAATTTGGCCGCAGCAAAAGGTCACGATGAACACCCCGCCGTTGAAGGCGGCGTTGAAGTAAGCGCCGACGGTGCCGCGCTCTTCGCGTGGAACGCCTTCCAGGGCCAGCGCGTTGAGCGCCGGGTAAAACATGCCGTGGGCCAGGCCAAAGCCCAAGCCCAAAGCGCCCAGCCAGCCGTGGCCTAGCCCCGCCGTCGTGGCCACGACCAGTGAATACAGCGCCAGGGCCGCTCCGCTCACGCGCGCTCGGCCAAACCGATCCGCCACGTTGCCGAACAAGAGCCGCACCGCGAGCGCCATCACGGTGTAGCCGGCGAACAACGGGCTGATGTTGGTGTCGCCCAGCGACAGCGCCAGCGGCTGCGTGAACGTGAACATCGCGCCAAAGGCGGCGCCGCCGGCGATGGCAGCCCAGAGCACGGCCACGCGCGCGCGCGCCCCATCGACGCGCGGAGCTTCGAGCGGTTGAATCGGCTTGGGCTCGAGCCGCGGCTCGCGCAAAAACAAAGTCACCGCGGCGCCGATGAAGCCGGTCACGGCGGCGGCCGCGAATACGGCGTGCCAGCCAAAGTCGCGCGCCACCTGCTCCGCGAGCAAGGTCGCGACCGCGTTCATCATCAGCGCGGCGCAGCCGAACCAGCCCAGCGCCTGACCAAGCCGCGCCGCCGGCGCCAGATCGGCGACGAGCGTGCCCGCGGCAACGAAGTACAACGTGTAGCTGATGCCCTGCAGCGCTCGCACCGCATACAGGTACGGACCAAGGTGCGTCACGCCCAAGAACGCGAACGCCGAAAAGCCGCTCAGCAAACAGCCGGCGAGCATCAGCGGGCGCCGACCGCCGCGGTCCAGGAGCTTGCCGCACAGGGGCGACGACAACACCGCCGCCACCACCGCCAGCGCGCTCACGTAGCCGACTTGGCTGGGCGAGCCGTGTAGCTCGGTGACCACGTACTTGGGCAGCAGAAGGAAGCTGGAAAAAGCGATGCCGAAGGTCACCTGGGTGAGCAAAATCAGCGCAAAATCCCGGGTAAATAAGGGAGGTTCGCTAGGTTCTTCGGATGTGGCAACGGAGGGCATGACCGGGCTTTCCCGCCCGCCTCCGCCTAGGTCTGAGTTGCGATTCACCTCGCCCCCTCAGCCTTTCGGCGGGGAGGGCGCTTGGTGGCTTTTCAGCTCAACGACAAAGCGCCCTGCCCAACCGGACGGACCGGCTTAATGCCCCAACGGGCACAGGCATGGACGCTCATATTCAACATCAGACGATGTCCTTGCTAGCGCACCGCATCGCGATCGTCAATGGTCGGAGGTCTTCGTCTCGTCCGTCGCGTGCACGGACGGCGGGCTCCGGCGCCGTTATTCGGCTGCGATCAAGCCTTGGCGAATCATCGACACGAGCAATCGCAGCGTCTTCTGACGGGGCAGGGGCGAAAGATCGATAGCCTCGTCGAGGGTGACGCCGCCATCGACGCGCGAGAGCAGGAACGCCTGCTCGGGGGAGACGCGCATCTTCTTGTTGGAGGTGGGCGACAGGACGACCATGCGCTGCGAAAGCGGCCCCAGGCGCGCCTCGTAGATGGCGTTGATGAGCGTGCGCGACGATTCCAGGCGCGATTGCGCGTCGGGCGTGTTCAGCGCGTCGGCGACCAGGAGCGCCGTTTCCGCGTTGTTCACGGCCAGCTCGATGTCGCCCATGCCGTGAGCCTGGCGCGCTTGGTCGAGCGCGCGGCCCAAATCATTGGTGCTGAAGGTGCTGGCGATGGTGGGCGCGTTGGCGTTGGCCGGCGTTTTGGTGCGCAAACCGGTGTGGTAGCGCGCGGCGCCGCCGGGCGTTATGGCTGGCTTGAGGGCGCCGGGCGGCCCGGCGGGAACCGTGTGGGCGACCCCCAAAGCCTCGGTCGGCGGCGGCAACGACGCGCCCGAGGCCCGCAACAGCGCGGCCGCAAACTCAGTGATGCTCGGGAAGCGCTGCTCCGGATCTTTGGACAGCGCGCGCCGCAGCACGTCACCCACTTCCGTGGACACGTGCGGGGCCAGCTGCTCAATCAGCGGCGGCTCGGTGCTGATCACTTGCCGCAGGACGTCCATCACGTCGTCGCCCGCAAACGGCGTGCGGCCGGCCAGCATTTCGTAGGTGATGACCGCCAGCGCGTACTGGTCGCCGCGGTGGTCGACTTGGGCGGTTTTGCCCAACGCTTGCTCGGGCGCCATGTAGTCGGGCGTGCCCAAGATGTCGTACTCACCGGTGAGGCCCTTGCCGCCGCCGGCGCGCTTGCTGATGCCGAAGTCGAGCAGCTTCACCAGGGCGCCGTGGCCGGCCACGCTCGTAAGAAAAATATTTGCAGGCTTCAGATCGCGGTGAACGATGTTCGCGGAGTGCGCGGCCGCCAACCCCGACGACACCTGATGCGCCAGGCTGACCGCGTCCAGCACGGTCAAGCAACGCTCGCGTTCGAGGCGGGTGGCCAGGCTTTCGCCCGCCAACAGCTCCATCACGAGGTACGGCTCGCCTGCCTCGGTCGTGTCGAAGTCAGTCACCTGCACGACATGCGGATGCTGCAGCTGGGAGATGATTTCAGCCTCGCGATTAAATCGCGCGAGGGCATGGGCATCTTTGGCCAAGTGCTGCGCCAAAACCTTCACGGCGAGGTGTCGTTTCAGGCGCACGTGCTCTGCTTCGAACACCATGCCCATGCCGCCCTGATCGAGCGTGCGTAAAATTCTGTAGGTTCCGCGCAGCGTCGTCCCCAGCAGCGGGTGAGGCGACAATGCACCATCGTTGGGGGCCGGAACTGAAGACATGCGCCGTAAGGAAGCGCTGACGATAACGCTGACGACGATCTGCGTCGAGGTACGCGAGATTTCTGACTATGCGTCCGCTCGGTTCTGCTCGTGGCGGACGACGCCACGCGGACCTCCGGCCATCCTTCGCCCTCACCCAGGTATGCGAATTACCCCCCCCACCGACCTCAAGTCATAGAGTTCGGCCCCCCCAGAACAGCAACATTCGGGCCGTGCTGAAAGGACGCTAATGCGTCGGGAGTTTCCCCTGGTCTTACGGCCGGAACCGTTCCCTGCTGGCCGAAACCGGCCAGCGGCTGGTCCAAAGTGGCCGTTTCGGACGCCTGGAAGTCCACGGGCCAAACTCGCCCGTCGGCATCGATGCGGCTTACAAGGGGGCGTGCTCCGAGGTCGCTCTTCTTGGCGCGTCGCGCTCGGTCTGCTGCTGCTCGGATGGGCCCTCGCCGGCCCACGTGTTTCCGGCCGCTCCCGCTCCGGTCCCGACGGTCGTGCGGTGCCCCCAAGCAGTTCTCGATCCGAGACCAGGTCTCCGTCACCTCGGTCCTCGAGCTCCGGTGCCGCCCGCGCGCGCGAGCCCGGAGACGAAACCGCGGCGAGCCCCGCGGCCCGGGACCCTTTTGCGTCGGCGGAGAGCTGCCGCGCCTTGGTGGGCGCGGGCGTGCGCTTGCCGCGCGCCGCGGGCACGGCGCGCTTCGCGAGCTGGAACCTGCATTGGTTTCCCGATGGCGTGCCCGGTCAAAAGCAAGCGGGCGGCGACGTCCAGTGGCTGGCGTGCGCCCTGTCGTGGCTCGACGCCGACGTGGTGGCGGTGCAAGAGGTCAAGCAATCACCGGCCGCCGACCAGGCGCTGGCCGCGCTGCTCAGCGAGCTCAACCGCTGGTCGGGGGCGCGCTACGTGGCCCGCTTGGACGATTGCGGGCGGCGCGTGTCACAGCACGTGGGCTTGATTTGGAACGAGGCGCGCGTGACGGCGAGCGACGTCGCGACGATCGCGGCGCTCAACCCGGGCGGCGGTGCGTGCGAGAACCAGCTTCGTCCCGGGCTCGCGGCGCGCTTGCGCTTCCCGGGCGGTTTGGATCTGGCGACCGTCTCCGCGCACTTCAAGAGCATGCCCGATCGCCACGGCTTCGGCTTGCGCGGGGCTTCGTTCGAGGCCGTGCCGGGGGTATTGCGTTCGCTGACGGGGGCGGCGCACGACAGCGATTTTCTTCTGCTCGGGGACCTGAATACGATGGGCTGCGATGACTGCGCGCCCGCCGTTTCGTCACGCGAAGAAGTGACGGCCGTGACCAAGCGCCTGCTGGCGCGGGGCGTGCGCGTCGTGCCCGCCGATGCGGTCGGCAGCGAGCTCTATCGCGGACGGCTCACCCTGCTGGACCACGCCTTGGCCGCGACCGCCATGCGCGAGCTAGCCCCGCAGACGCGCAGCCACGTGGCCGGCGCGTGCGCGGCCGGCGCTCGGGTATTGAGCGCCCGCGCCGCCAAGAAAGTGCGCCGCACCTTGAGCGACCATTGCCCGCTGGTGCTCGATCTCACCGACCGCGATTTGGACTAGGGTCCGGCCATGGCCAAGGGCTTTTGGTTGGTGAAGAGCGAGCCTTCCGTTTACCCGTGGGAGCGCTTCGTGAAAGAGAAACGCACCACCTGGGACGGCGTGCGCAGCTTCGAAGCGCGCAACAATCTGCGCGCGATGAAGAAGGGCGACCTCGTGCTCTTCTATCACTCCAACGAAGGCAAAGAGGTCGTCGGGCTAGCCACCGTTTCGGCCGAAGCCACGCCCGAAAAGACCGACGACGACGGCGAATGGTCGGTCGTCGAGCTCGCCGCCAAAAAGACGCTCACGCGCCCGGTCACGCTCGCCCAAATCAAGGCCGAGAAAAAGCTGGCCGGCTTTGGGCTCGTAAAAAAGAGCCGGCTCTCGGTCGTGCCGGCAACGGAGGCTGACTTCGACCTGATCTTGGAGCTGTCGGGCACCAAGCCGTAACGGACG
>Ga0164241_10006502_pt1 | contig 10647 bp, 11 predicted proteins | sample OricomyardsoilBY_FD_108780 | JGI IMG/M metagenome (GOLD analysis project Ga0164241, IMG submission 108780) | Backyard soil microbial communities from Emeryville, California, USA - Original compost - Back yard soil (BY) | ecosystem: Environmental > Terrestrial > Soil > Unclassified | place: USA... | reverse complement strand
GCCCGCCGAGCCAGCCCGACATCGAGTACATCCTCGCCGACTGCGCCATGGGGCACTCGCCGGAGAACGCCGCCGAGCTGCGCGCACTCGTCGCCAAGGGCGCGATCGGCCCGGGCGTGTTCGACACCGACGACTGCCACAAGACCTACGCCGAGCTGGTCGAGCGCGGCGTCGTCTTCCTCTCCGAGCCGGCCGAGCGGCCCTACGGCGTCGAGGCCGTGTTCCGGGACGACTCGGGCAACTGGTTCAGCCTCACCCAATCGTGGTACGACGCCGCCAAGGCTCAGTAGACGTTTACCGGCTCTTGACTCGGGTACCGTGACTGACAAGCCCGAGGGAGGCCGTCGTGAGCGGAGCTTGCGGAGCGAACCAGTCAGCACAGGGCGCCCGCGAGCGGCGACACCGAGCCCACGAGGGGTCGTCGTGAGTGGAAAGCGGGCCCTTGTGCTCGGCGGCACCGGCATGCTGGCCGGGTGCGCCGAGGCACTCGTCGCCCAGGGATGGCACGTCGTGCTGCCGAGCCGGCGTTATGCGCCCATCCCCGCGGTCGAGCGCACCGACGGCGACAACGGCAACGGCGGCAATGGGAACGGCAACGGCCACCGCAAGGCGCTCTGGGTCCAGGCCTCCTGGTCCGAGCCCGCCGCGCTGGCCGACGGCGCGGCCCGGGCCCTCGGCGGGCCCGCCGACCTGCTCGTTGCCTGGGTGCACGGGACCGAGCGGGTCTCCGTGCTCCGGGCCGTCGCCCCGCTGCTCGCGCCACACGCCCCGGTCGTCGAGGTGCACGGGAGCGCCTCGGCCAACCCGGTCGGCGGCTGCCCGGACCCGGTCCTCGACGACCATCCCACCCAGCAGGTCGTGCTCGGCTTCGTCCGGCACGCAGGCCGCACCCGGTGGCTCACCCACCAGGAGATCTCGGCAGGCGTGCTGGACGGTGTGCACCGGGCGCTCGACGGCAAACCGCCAGCGGTGCACCAGGTCGGGGAGTTCCGACCGGTGCACCGCTGACCCACCCCCCTCGGGGCTCAGTCGATCTTGATTCGCTTCCAGTCGATGCCGTCGGACGAGAACTCGAGCACGTCGGCGTTGTCGGCGAACCCCGCGACGAAGCCGGCCCGCGCGCGGTACGTGTAGTCCCCGTACTTGCGCTTCACCAGGTGGAACGTGCGCCCGCCGTCACTGCTGGCGTACGACTTGTCATCCGGCGTGTTGACCGTCAGCGAGCCGTGCTCGCCGGGCACCACGCCGCCGCTGTACACCCGCCGTGGCAGCTTGTCGTCGGCCGGCTGCCACGTCCGCTGCCACATGCGGCCGCCATCCGTGCTGACGAAGATCGCGGACAGCCCGTTGCTTGTGTTCGGCAGCGGCCCGACCGCGCTGGCGTACAGCGTGCCGCCGGAGGAGGTCACCGACCAGCCGTAGCCGTTGACCGACTCGCGGAACCCGAGCTTGGCCGTCGTCCACGAGCGGCCGTTGTCGTCGCTGATCGCGAGGCTCCAGTTGTTGGTCTGCGGGTCCCGGCCGGCCACCCACCAGCGGCCGTCGAGCGTCGGTACTTCGCCGGCCACCATCGCGGTCAGGTGCGGCCGGTTCGCCAGCAGCACGGACCGGCCCGAACCAGGAAGCAGCACGGCGAAGCCGCGCTCGGCACAGGTCTTGCCGCCGCCGACCAGCTGGGCGCACGTCCAGGTCAGCGACGCGTTCTCCGGGATCTGCGGCACCGTGCCGGTGACGATGTCCGGCACCTCGACCGTCTGCCAGGTCCGCCCGCCATCGTGGCTGTGGATCCGGTGGATCAGTTCCCCCTGCACCTCGCCCCAGTCGATGGTCAGCTCGTCCTGGCCGAGCACCGCGATCGAGGCTTGCGCCCACGAGCGGACCGTGCCCGGCTTCGGCAGCGGCCGCTCCTCCCAGTGCGCGCCGTCGCTGGTCGCGAACAGCCTCTCGACGCACTTCTGCGGGTCGCCGTGCTCGCACACCGTGCGGACCACGTAACCATGGTCGGCGTCGAAGAAGTCCGCGTCGCTGAGGAACGGGCCCTTCGGCAGTACCGGCGATGGCGACGCGGGCGGCTTCGGGTCCGGGACCATCTGGTTGCGCAGCAGCGGGATCGCCAGCGACACGACGAGCACCGCCACCGCGGCGCCGATCTGCATACGCCTGCGCACCACCCGCTGCTTGTGCCGGGCGACCACCTGCTGGAAGGCGGGCACGGGCAGCGACTCACGGATCCCGTCACGTAGCCGGGTCAGCTCCTGGTCGATCTCGGAATCAAGCACCGCGCACCTCCTCCTCGGTTCGCAGTTGGCCGGCCAATGCCGCTCTGGCCCTGGACAACCGGGACTTCACCGTCCCGACTGGAACGTCCAAAATGGACGCCACTTCGTCGACCGGCAGGTCGGCGAGGTAGTGCAGGACGACCGCCGCCTGGTACTCGTGCCCCAGCGAGCGGATTGCCGCGTGCAGGTCGAGGTGCTCCCCGAACCCCTCCGGCACGGACTGCTCGATCTCCCGGTGCAGGATCTTCTCCAGCGCCGCCCGCCTGCGCCAGCGGCGGCGCGCGAGGTTGACCACGACCTTGCGCACCCATGCCTCCGGGCTCTCCACCCGGGAGACCCGGCCGCGGCGGCCGTAGGCGACCGCGAACGCCTCCTGCGTGACTTCCTCCGCCTCACCCATGTCCCTGAGCAGGGCGTAGGCGGTCAGTACCAGACTGCGATAGCTCTCCTGGTACAGCTGCGCGAACCATTCCCCATTGGCCACGATCGCTCCTGTCTTGCTCATCTACCGTGCAAGAGTCACGAGCGATTCGCCAGGTTCCCGGCAGTTTTTCTTCCAGCGGGACCGGGCCGCCTCAGCGCAGCGCGCCGGCCGGCCGGACCTCCCACATGTTCCACAATGGACGGTAACCCTGGCGTGGCCAGAACACCGAGGCCAGCGGGTTGGGCGGGTTGTAGTACAGGAACGTGCCCGCGGCGCCGTGCCGGACCAGCTCGCGGTGCGCGACCGCCATCAGCCGCCTGCCCACGCCGGTGCCGCGTGCGTCCGGCCGCACCGACACGCTGTTGACGTACCCCCAGCGTCCGGTGCGCAGCCGGGTGCCGGTCGCCGAGCCCGGCGTGGCGTCCACCAGCCTGCCGTGCACCAGGCCCACGACCACGCCGTCGCGCTCCGCGAGCCACACGGGGTCGCCCTGTGCCAGGTGCCGCGCCAGCGCGTCCCGCTTGATCCGCCGCGCGTCCGGCCGGTCGATCGCGGCGCCGACCAGCGCCGAGTACGCCAGCTCCGCGAGCTCCAGCTCGAGTGCGGCGTCCAGGTCCCGGGTCGTCGCGAGCCGGATCGGGAGGCGGCCGCGGGGGTGGTCGGCCGGATGGTCCGCGGCGCGCACGGCCAGCGCCGACAGCGGCGTGAACCCGTGCGCCAGCAACGGCTTCGCGGCCTCGACGTCGCGACTCGGCCAGGTCACCAGGCACGCCGAGTCCGGCCCGGGCGCCTCCCGGCCGACCGTGCGCACCAGCTCCTTCAGCAGCGCGTCCATCCCGACGCCGCCCGTCGCGCCGACCAGCGGGTGCAGCTCCCACACCTCGCGCGCGGACCACAGCGTCGGCGCGGTGCCCGGCTCGTAGCTGTCCCGCACGACGATCCCGGCCACCCGCTCGCCGTCCGCGAGCGCCGCGGTGAACACGGTCCCGTCCGGCGGCGGCGCGGCAGGCGGCAGCAGGGAGTCGACCTTCTCGAAGCGGGCCGTCTGGGCCGCCAGGAGCCCGGCGGCGATGTTCACCGTTCGGGCGCCGTCAGCCGGCAGCGGAAGATCGCCGTGCCGGGGAACAGCGCGCCCCGCATCGGGCTCCACTGGCCCCACTCGTCGGTGAGCCCGTCCGGCCACTCCGGCTCGACCAGGTCCTCGAGCGTCAGGCCCGCCCCGGTCAGCGCGCGCACGAAGTCGCCGAGCGTGCGGTGGTACTCGACGTAGGTGGCCCGGCCGTCCGCGTCGACCTCGACGTACGGCGTGCGGTCGAAGTAGGAGCCGGTGACCCGCAACCCGTTCGGGCCGGGGTCGTCCGGGAAGATCCACCGCATCGGGTGGGTCACTGCGAAGACCCACGAGCCGCCCGGTCGCAGCACGCGGGCGACCTCGCGGAAGGTGCCGGCCAGGTCGGCGACGAACGGCACGCCGCCGAACGCCGAGCAGGCGATGTCGAACGACGCGCTCGCGAACGGCAGCCGCTCGGCGTTCGCCCGCACCAGCGGCACGTCGATGCCGGTGGCCTCGTTCGCGGCGGCCGCGTGGCGCAGCATGCCCGCTGACAGGTCGAAGGCGGTCACCTGCGCACCCTGCGCGGCGAGCCACCGTGCGCACGGCGCCGACCCGCAGCCGATCTCGAGCACGTCCAGCCCGGCGACCTCGCCGAGCAGGCGGGCGTCGGCCTCCCGCACCCGCTCCGGGCACCACACGAAGTCGGCCACACCCAGGAACTCGCCGTGCTCGACGTGGTAGTCGTCCGCGTCGGCGTCCCACCAGGCGGAGTTGGCCGCGACCGACTCGGCGGACGACGCGGACCGCCGCTCGCTGCCCACGGTGCCGAGCACCTGCTCGGCGGTGCGCATCGGTGATGCGTCCGGCGCCCCCGGATCTTCGGCAGGCAGTGTCGTCATGCGTTCCCCCTCAACCGCGCGGGACCCCGGTGACCCATCGCGTACGTGCGTGTACGTGCGCAGATGTGCCACCCAGGTTTGCCCGGCCGTCGCGCAGCCGCGTAGGATACCGCCGCGCGGTGGTTTCGCGCTGCCGTCTGTTCATCTTGCGGGAATCAGATCGGGTTGCGCGGCGTTGGCGGTGTCGTACGGGTTCGTCCGGTCCGTCGGCGAACTATCCCGCCGTGCGCCGATAACTGCAAATCCGTTGCCCATCTCTCAACCAAGCCGTCCGGAGCCATCTAGCACATGTCCACCGACACCACCACTGTCCCGGCTGACACCGCGCCGAAGCAGCAGGTCGCCATTAACGACGTCGGGACGGGGGAGGATTTCCTCGCCGCCATCGACAAGACCATCAAGTATTTCAACGATGGTGACATCGTCGAGGGCACCATCGTGAAGGTCGATCGGGACGAGGTCCTGCTCGACATCGGCTACAAGACCGAGGGGGTCATCCCCTCTCGTGAGTTGTCGATCAAGCATGACGTCGACCCCAACGATGTCGTCAAGGTCGGTGATGAGGTCGAGGCCCTGGTTCTCCAGAAGGAGGACAAGGAAGGCCGGCTGATCCTGTCCAAGAAGCGTGCGCAGTACGAGCGCGCGTGGGGCACGATCGAGGCTCTCAAGGAGTCCGACGAGCCGGTCAAGGGCACGGTCATCGAGGTGGTCAAGGGTGGCCTGATTCTCGACATCGGGTTGCGTGGCTTCCTGCCTGCGTCCCTGGTCGAGATGCGCCGCGTGCGCGACCTGCAGCCCTACGTCGGCCGCGAGCTCGAGGCGAAGATCATCGAGCTGGACAAGAACCGCAACAACGTGGTGCTGTCCCGCCGTGCGTGGCTCGAGCAGACCCAGTCCGAGGTGCGCAGCGAGTTCCTCAACCAGCTGCAGCGCGGCCAGGTCCGCAAGGGCGTCGTCTCCTCGATCGTCAACTTCGGTGCGTTCGTGGATCTCGGCGGCGTCGACGGTCTGGTGCACGTCTCGGAGCTGTCCTGGAAGCACATCGACCACCCGTCCGAGGTTGTCGAGGTCGGCCAGGAGGTCACCGTCGAGGTGCTGGACGTCGACATGGAGCGCGAGCGCGTGTCCCTGTCGCTGAAGGCGACCCAGGAAGACCCGTGGCGCCAGTTCGCCCGCACCCACGCGATCGGTCAGATCGTGCCGGGCAAGGTCACGAAGCTGGTTCCGTTCGGTGCGTTCGTCCGCGTGGACGAGGGCATCGAGGGCCTGGTGCACATCTCCGAGCTGGCCGAGCGCCACGTGGAGATCCCGGAGCAGGTCGTCCAGGTCGGCAACGACGTCATGGTCAAGGTCATCGACATCGACCTCGAGCGTCGCCGGATCTCGCTGTCGCTCAAGCAGGCCAACGAGGGCTTCTCGGCGGACACCGAGTTCGACCCGACCCAGTACGGCATGGCGGCCGAGTACGACAACGAGGGCAACTACATCTACCCCGAAGGCTTCGACCCCGACACCCAGGAATGGCAGGAAGGGTTCGACAAGCAGCGGGAGGAGTGGGAGCGCCAGTACGCCGAGGCGCACACTCGCTACGAGCAGCACATGGCCCAGGTCAAGAAGGCCGCCGAGGCCGACGCTGCTGCCGAGAGCGAGGGTGCTGTCGAGGGCGGTCCGGCCGCGGACAGCAACTACTCGTCGGGCGGCGGTGACTCGCAGAAGAAGAGCGGCGGCACCCTGGCCAGCGACGAGCAGCTGGCCGCACTGCGCGAGAAGCTCTCCGGCGGCGTCTGAGCCTCCTGAGACCGAACAAGGGCCCCGTTGCTGCAACGGGGCCCTTGTTTTGTGCTCGTTGTCGCTTACCGTAATCAGGGTGCGGATCGTCCTGGTCCTGATCGGGGTACTCCTCGCGGTGTCGGCTTGCGCCCGCGAGAAGGAGCCCGTGGTCGTGCCCGAAGTCCCGCAGTTCTCGACCGCCGCGCCGCCGTCCGGCGGGGCGGCCGCGGGCCGCCCCGTCCCGAAGACCTGCGGCGACGTGGTTCCGTCGGAGGACATCGACACCATCGTGGGCACCGTGACCGGTGACGCGCGACCGGTCGTCGGCGTGCCGCAGCCGGGCATCGGCCGCACCGCGCGGCTGGACTGCTACTACGGCCTGAGCGGCAACCGCCCGGTGTCGGCCGCGACGGTCTGGATCGGCCTGGCGACCTACACCGATCGCAAGCACGCCCAGGACCGCCTGACGAACACGGTCTCCACCGAGCGCGACGCCGGCTCGCAGATCAACGAGGTCCCGGTCGGCGGCGGCGACGGCGTGCTGATGCGCGGCAAGACCTGGATGCTGGTGGCGACCCGCGGCAAGACGACGGTCGTCGTCGCGGTGCAGCGCAGCCTGGTCCGCGAGGACCGGGCAGGCGCGATCCTCGGTCAGCTGGCGGACAAGGCCCTCACCCCACCCGCCTCCACCGGCGGCTGATCGAAGGTTGGCTGCACTGCCCAACCGCGGCCGTTCCGCTGTGTCGGGCGTTCCGGCCGCCGGATCGGGCGGTGGAAAACGCCGCGCGAGCGGTCAAGCTGCCCGGATCAGGCGGTGCGAGTGAACGCGGCGCCGCGACGAGCTGCCACCACCGGGGCCCACGCGCGTTCGACCGCCGCGGCGGCGGCTCGGCGGCGTAGGCCGGCGAGGCTGTGCCGGGCCGGTATCAGCGCGGTCGACCACCAGGTGCGGCGATATTCCTCGAGTGCGACGGCGACGGCGTGATAGCGCAGGCAGTGCACCAGGCCGGGTGTGCCGAGACGGTGCCGCCCAGGGCGCAGGTAGCGTCGTCGCATCGAAGATCCTCCGTATGGGTGACGGTTGGCGGCAACCGTAGGCGATCAAGTAAGCAAATCACCGCAGGTGCAGCGCGTGTCTTCATCCACTCGAGTAACAAGTCAGCCACGGACAGGGCTGATCACCGAGCTGTCAGAATGCGGGCATGCTTCGCGTTGGCCTCACCGGGGGAATCGGTTCCGGCAAATCCACTGTGGCCGGTCGGCTGGCCGAGCACGGTGCGGTGGTGATCGACTCGGACAGGATCGCCCGGGAGGTCGTCGAGCCGGGGACGCCGGGCCTCGCCGAGCTGGTCGAGGCGTTCGGCGACGGCATCCTCGCCGGTGACGGCACGCTCGACCGGGCCGAGCTCGCCCGCCGCGCCTTCTCCGACGACGCCGCGCGCACCCGGCTGAACGGCATCGTGCACCCGAAGATCGGCGCGCGCACCGCCGCGCTGATGGCCGCCGCGCCCGAGGACGCGGTCGTCGTGCACGACGTGCCGCTGCTCGTCGAGAACGGCCTCGGCCCGAACTACCACCTCGTGCTCGTCGTCGACGCGCCCGTCGACACCCGGGTGCACCGCCTGGTCCACGTGCGCGGAATGTCCGAAGAGGACGCCCGGGCCCGGGTCCGGGCACAGGCGGACGCGGCGGCCCGGCGCGCCGCCGCCGACGTGTGGCTCGACAACGGCGGGTCGGTCGACCAGGTGCTGGCCGATGTGGACGCACTCTGGGCCGACCGGCTGGTGCGCTTCGAGGCCAACGTCCGGCACGGCCAGCACAACTCCTACGGCGGCCCGCGCCTGGTGAAACCCGACCCCACCTGGCCCGCGCAGGCCGCGAGAATCGCCGCCCGCGTCCGGCGCGGGATCGGGCGCGAGGACGCGCGGGTGGACCACATCGGCTCGACCGCCGTACCCGGCATGCTCGCCAACGACGTGGTCGACCTGCAGCTGACCGTCGCGTCGACGGCGGAGGCCGACGTGCTGGCCGCGCCGCTCGCCGCGGCCGGGTTCCCGCGCGTGCACGACCGGCACGCCGCCGCCGACCCCGGCCGGCTGGTCAACCTGTACGTGCGCACCGAGGACGCGCCCGGCCGGCGGCTGGCGTTGCTGATGCGCGACTGGCTGAGCGCGGACGACGCGGCGCACGCGGAGTACCGGGCGCTCAAGGAGAAGCTGGCCCACGAGCACGCCGCGGACGACGACATGACGGACTACGCCGAGCGCAAGCAGCCGTGGTTCGACCGAGCCGCGGTGCGTGCCGAGCAGTGGGCGAGCGAGACCGGCTGGACGCCCTGAGCGGGATCAGCCGCCCCGGGTGTGCATCTCCAGGTGAGGGTTCGTCTTCAGCGTCGCGAGCGGGATGAACGGCATCCGGTCGCGCTCGGCCAGCCGGTCCACCGCGCCGCGGTCGTCGCGCGCGGTCCACTTGCCGGTGATCAGCTCGCGCATCTCCGCGAACGACGCGCCGTCGCGCAGCGGGTCCCGCAGGTTCGTGCCCTCGACCGCGTAGAGGCAGCGGAACCACATGCCGTCCGCGGTGAGCCTGCTGCGGTCGCACGTCGCGCAGAACGGCTGCGTGGTCGACGAGACGATGCCGAACGTCGTGCCGTCGGGCAGCGCGAACCGGTCGGCGGGTGCCGCGTCCGTGTTGTTCAGCGGGGTGATCGGGCCGTAGTGGCCGGACAGCCGGGCGAGCATCTCCGCGCGGGAGAGCACCAGGTCCTTCGACCAGGAGGTCGCGCCGCCGACGTCCATGTACTCGATGAACCGCACCTCGGCGGGCACGGTCCGGCCGAACTCGATCAGGTCGGCCAGCTCGTCGTCGTTGACGCCCAGCATGGCCACCGTGTCGATCTTCGTGCCGGTGAAGCCCGCGGGAGCCACCGAGGCGATGCCCTCGAGGACCGCCGGGTGCGAGTTGCGCTGCGACAACGTCTTCGACCGCTCGACCTGCAGCGTGTCCAGGCTGATGGTCACCCGATGGAGACCGGCCGCCCTGAGTTCGGCCACGTGATCGGCCAGCAGCACGCCGTTGGTCGTCATCGCGAGGTCGCGCAGACCCTCCTTGGCGGCCAGCATGGCGACGAGGTCGGGCAGGTCGCGGCGCAGCAACGGCTCACCGCCGGTGATGCGGAGCTTGTCCACGCCGAGCGACATGAACACGTCGGTGAGCGTGGCGATCTCCTCGAACGTGAGCAGGTCGCGCCGCGGCAGCCAGACGTACTCGGCCTCGGGCATGCAGTACCGGCACCGAAGGTTGCACCTGTCGGTGACCGAGATGCGCAGGTTGCGCAGCGGCCGCCGGTAGCGGTCCACGATGGCTTGTGCCGGCACGCCGCCAACGTATACGCGATCAGTGGAGGCTCGCCATACGGCCGATAGCCTGCGGAAATCGCGCGTTTCGCCGAGCGGATCACGGTTCCGCGGATGCGGCTCGCGAGGGCAGGAACGACACGTGGATGCGGCGTTCGGCGCCGCGTGGTGTGTCGAATTTATCCGGGATTGCGAAAACTCAGATAACCCCGTTCATAGGCGGTCGCCACCGCCGCCGCGCGGTCGTTGACGCCGAGCTTGGCGTACACGTGCAGCAGGTGCGTCTTCACCGTCGCCTCGCTGATGAACAGCTGCGCGGCCGCCTCCCGGTTCGTCGAACCGCGGGCGACCAGCCCGAGCACGTCCAGCTCCCGCTGCGACAGCGGCTCGGACGCGGGCTGGCGCATCTGGCCCATCAGCCGGGTCGCGACGGCGGGGGAGAGGACCGCCTGCCCGCGTGCGGCTGCCTCGACGGCCCGGTACAGCTCGTCGCGCGGCGCGTCCTTGAGCAGGTAGCCGGTGGCCCCCGCCTCGATCGCCGGCAGCACGTCGCTGTCGGTGTCGTAGGTGGTGAGCACGAGAACGCGGGACGACACGCCCCGCCTTGCCAGCTCTGCGATCGCGGTGACGCCGTCCGTGCCGGGCATCCGCAGGTCCATGAGGATCACGTCCGGCGACAGCCGCTCGGCGGCCGCGATCGCCTCCGCGCCGTCGGCGGCCTCGCCGAGCACCTCGAACCGCTCGTCGCCGGTGAACATGCCGCGCAGTCCGTCGCGTACCACCGGGTGGTCGTCGACGATCACCAGGCTGATGGTCACTCCATGCCTCCCGCCGGGATGGCGGGCACGGTCGCGGACACCGCCGT
>Ga0164241_10006501_pt1 | contig 10648 bp, 10 predicted proteins | sample OricomyardsoilBY_FD_108780 | JGI IMG/M metagenome (GOLD analysis project Ga0164241, IMG submission 108780) | Backyard soil microbial communities from Emeryville, California, USA - Original compost - Back yard soil (BY) | ecosystem: Environmental > Terrestrial > Soil > Unclassified | place: USA... | reverse complement strand
GTGCCGTTGCGGACGGCCTGGGCATAGCTTTCGGCGGCCGCGCGGGCGTCATGGCGAAGGGCGGCGAAGGGCTTGGCGAAGGGCGGCGACTTGTCGACGAGGCCGAGCAGGTCGTGCAGCACCTGGACCTGTCCGCGCGTGCCGTCGCCCGATCCGATGCCGATGGTGGGCACGGACAAGGCGCGGGTGATGTCCTCGGAAGCGCCGGCCTCCACGTTTTCCAGGACGATGGCGAAGACCCCGGCATCCTGCAGGGCCTCGGCTTCGCCGATCAGGCGGATGCGGTCCTCGGCGGTCATCCCCACCTTGCGGAAGGACGAAGCGGTTTGCGGCAAGACCCCCAGGTGTCCCATCACGGGTATCCCCGCGGCGACGATCGCGCGAATGATCTCCTCGTGGACGCCTTCCAGTTTTACCGAAGTCGCGCCCTTCTCCATCAGGCGGCGCGCGTTGTCCACGGCATCGGCCGCGCGCTCGTACGATCCGAACGGCAGGTCCGCGGTCACATGCGTGGCCGGCGCGCCGCGCACCACGGCTGCCGTGAAGACTTCCATCTCCGTCATGCCGATGTCCCGCGTGGAGGGAAGACCCAGCATCACGTTGGCGAGCGAGTCGCCCACGAGGATAATGTCCACGCCGGCCGCTTCCAGGATGCGCGCAAAGGCGGCGTCATAGGCGGTGCAGACGACGAGCGGGGTGGCGTGGTGGTGAATGGAGGAGGCGGTGAGCATGGTGAAAATTTACTTCGTAGCCGAAACTTCGTTGTTACTGGTTGTTGGTTGTTAGAGGAAAGTCAGGGCGGGCTGAGCCTGCCCCCGCGAAGGCGGGGGTGCCCGCCTTGCAAAGCAGTCACACCTGCCTGCCAACGAAATACAAAATCACTCGATCGACTTCAGGAAATCGGACAGGTACAAGGGCTTCGCGGGGATTCGTTTGAGGTCGAAGCCGGCGAGGAGGTCGCGTGCGGAGGCGGCTTCGGCGATGCCCATCGCCGCGCCGAAGAAGCGAAAGACGGGAGCGGGGTCGGAGAAGCGCGCGCGCAGGGACCGCAGGGACTCGGATCCTTCGGACTTCGACAACTTTTGTCCCTCGTCCCCGAGGATCAGGGAGTGGTGCCAGAAGCGCGCGCGCGGGAAGGTTTCGAGGCCGAGCGTCGAGGCGAGGGCGAGCTGGGCACCGGTGGAAGGCATGAGGTCGAGGCCGCGGACCACGAAGTTGATCCCGGTGTCCTCATCGTCCAGGATCGAGGCGAGGTGATAGCTGGGATCTCCGTTCTTCTGCCGGAGCACGAAGTCGCCGACATCCCGGTCGGGATGCAGGTCGAAGGCTTCGCCCTCGGCGTCGCGCACGCGCGCCGCGCCGCGAGGCATGCGGTACCGCAGGGCCGCCGGGCCCCCATCCCCATCGTCCTTCCCCTCCGGATTCGAATCCCGGCAGGTTCCCGGATACAGGTGAAGAGGCTTTCCGGACGCGGCCGCATCGGCGCGGATTTTCTCCCGGCTGCACGCACAGAGATACGATGCGCCCGCCGCTTGCAAACGGGACACTTCGCGATGATAGCGGTCCATCTTGAGCCGCTGCGAGTATGCGGATTTAAATGCGGCCGCATCGCGCGGGCCGGTGTCCCAGTCGAGGCCCAGCCACCGCAGCGATTCGAAAATATCCTCGAGATAAGCGTCACGAAAGCGCGCGGAATCCAGGTCGTCGATCCGCAGGTGAAGAGCGCCACCCTTGGAGCGCACGGCCAGCCAGGTCAGCGTGAAAGACCACGCGTTGCCGAGATGCAGGTAACCGCTGGGGGTCGGGGCGATGCGGGTTTTGAGCGCGTAGGTCATCGCTTCAGCCTCGGTCAAGAGTCCATCAACGCATGCCACACCGAGACCGACTTCAAGGGCTTTTGCGCCCCGGCGTGACGACCCAGATAAAGAAGCAAAAATTCCTCCGCGCGACCCGCCTCGGCGCGTCCCAATGCGAGGACCTCTTCCCCGCGCAATCCGGAGGAGGTTTCGACTGGCGTTTCGGCCACGATCGAAGCGGGTTCGCCCGGCCGTCCCAAAGCGGCCTGGACCGAATCCAGCCAGCGCAGGATGCTCCCGCGCAGCCACTCGGAACCGGGCTCCTCGCGATGGCACCGCCCGCAGCGCGGCCCGCCCTGGTCGACATGAAACACGATATTGATTCCCGTCACGACATCCCCGCATTGAACGCAGGTGCGGAACTGGGGGCGATAACCGGCCAGGTCGCAGTATTCCAGCAGGTAGGAGGCGAAGGCCGCCCGCAGGGCCTCACGGGTGGGAGGCGCCGCCTCGAGGTTTTCGAGCCCGCGCAAAAGCAGGTCGTGAAACTCGGGCGCTTCCGTTTCATCGGGGGTATAGCGCAGGAGGACCTCGCCGAACACCTGCGCGAGGCTTTGCTTGACGATATCCTCGCGCACCCCGGGGAAGTCCCGCACCAGGGCCACATCGGTCAGCAGGCGGATCTCGCTGCGCGTGTTCGCGGGGAAGAGAAACTGAATTTGCAGGCCCGTCTCCAGGAGCCCGTGCAATTTCGAATTTTGCTTTTTGGCACCCTTCGCCATGAACGAAACCAGGCCGTGCTCGCGCGTGAAGGCCTTGAGGATAAAGCTGGATTCGGAATACGGGATCTTGCGCAGCAAAAAGCCGCTGTCCTTCAGCGAGGTCGCCGCCGCGGTTTTTTTGGCCCCGGCCATGATCAAAACTGGTAACGGATCGACCAGATGGCCGCCGCGCCGGGAAGGAGGTGCGTATCGTAAAACGGCTCGAACGAAAACGTGCGCGCGTTGCCCCACAGCGGAAGCTTGGCCAACGGGAAGTCGCATTCGATTTCGATGATCCCGATCAGGGGATGCCACTGGTAAGCCCGGAACGGATTTTTCTGCGCCGAAGAAAAGTCCATTTCCAGCGGTTGATAAAACCCTTTTTCCCAAGCGTAATCCGGATTGCGGCGGAAGAAGCCATCCCGGTCGAACGAGAAGGCCGGGTTGACGGGCATCAGGGTATCGGCCGAAAAGCGACACAGGACGTCCATGGGCGGAAAGAACGGATGGGCGAACCACCGGATCGGCAGGGCCGAATCCCCGTGATTCAAAACGCGTGTCTCGGAGATCAACGTGCGATCCCGCAGCGTGACGAAGCGCTTCACTTCGAAGGCATGCTCGCCGAATTCCTGGGTGGTGCCCATGCGCACCTGTTCGAGTCCCGAACTCACGACCCAGTCCGCGAAGCGCGTGACCGTGGGATTATCGCGAACATGGAAAGGCGTGACGGGGCTTTCCCTGAGGACCGTGCCCACGCCGATCACGCAGACTTCCTGCCCCACGGCCGCCTCGTCGGCGGTCATCCCGGCCCCGAGGGCCGTCTCGAACACTTCGGGGGCTCCCTGGCCGTCGAACCCGTTCGTGACTCCCGGGTAAAACGGGCCCGAGAGGAGCGGGCCCAAAACCTTGTCCTCGACCTGCCAGATATACCCACCCGCGCAGTAGCGGCTTCCGAGCTTGTCGCGGTCGCGCGCCGGATCGAGCAGGGAGACTTTGAGCAGGTCGTTTTCGAGAAAAATCATGAAGAATCAAATGTACTCGAAGCAGGGCGGGTGTAAATTGGATGTTTCTCCACCCGAGGTGGGGCAACCCTGTTGTCCCCAGGCGTCCCGGGTGTTTCCAAAAAACGCGTTGTCACGAATTCTAAAGGATCCGTCATGAAGTTCCGTTCGCTGCTTCTCCTCACTGCCTGCCTACTGGCCTTCGGCCTGCTGACGGGCTGCAACAAAAAGGGCAAGGCCTCCTCCAAGCTCCTCATCGGCCTGAGCCTCGCCGACCTCAAGGAAGAGCGCTGGCAGCGCGACCGGGACTTCTTCGTGGCCAAGGCGGAGGCGCTGGGCGCCGAGGTCATCGTGCAGGACGCCTCGGGGGATCCGAACGCGCAGCTTCGCCAGTGCGACGCTCTCATCTCGAAAGGCGTGCAGGTCCTGGTGGTCGTCCCGAAGAACGCGGACGCGGCGCGGCCGATCGTGCTGAACGCGCAGGCGCGCGGCGTGAAGGTGATCTCGTACGACCGGCTGATCGCCGACGCGCCGGTGGATCTCTACCTCTCGTTCGATAACGTGAAGGTGGGAGAGATCCAGGCCCGCGCCATCGCGGAGAAAGCGCCGAAGGGCGACTATCTGATCCTGAAGGGCGATCCCGCCGACAAGAATTCGGACATGATCCATGAGGGCCACCTGAAGGTGTTGCAACCGTTGATCGACAAGGGCGACATCCGCATCGCCGCGATCCAGTCGTGCGACAAGTGGCTGCGCAGCGAGGCGCTGCGCATCACGGCCGACGCCCTGCAGAAGCACCAGATCGACGCGATCGTCGCCAGCAATGACGGTACGGCCTCGGGCGCGATCGCGGCGCTGGAGGCCAAGGGCCTCGCCGGCAAGGTGCCGGTCTCGGGCCAGGACGCCGACCTGGTGGCCTGCCAGAACGTGTGGAAGGGCCTGCAGACCGTGACCGTGTACAAGCCGATCCAGAAGCTGGCGGAAGTCGCGGCCGAACAAGCGGTGAAGGCCGCCCGCGGCGAAGCGATGGACGCCGGCGCGGTCAAACTCAAAAACGGAAGCCAGGACGTGCCGGCGCTGTTCCTCGAACCGGTTGCGGTCACGAAGGACAACCTCATGGAAACGGTCGTCAAGGACGGGTTCCACACCGAGGCGGAGATCAAGAAGTAAGGAAAAGCGGAATGATGAAAGCGGAAACCTGAAATAGGAAACGAGGGCACGGTCTGAGCGCTGACCGGTCTTCGTGTTCTTTTCATATTTCCGATTTTGACCATTCAAGGAACCAAAGCCCCAAAATCGCCCCAATAGTCCCTACAGCCACCTGCCGCTTGGCGACAGTCCCTCCCTTCCCCTTTTTCTATCTTTACCCTCCTTACCCCGGAAAGCCTGGAAAATCCCGATTTCCGGCCTGTTTTTAGAAAGAGGATACCCGATGGCCTTCGAAGAGCCCGCGTTCGAGAACGAGTTTGAGAACGAGCAGGACATGCCCCCGTTCAAGGTTTTCATTTCCCATAACCGCAGCCCGCTGGCGCGCGAAGTCGTGGATTACATCGAGAAGGAACTGGACGTCGAAACCGTCTCGTTGAAGGAGCCCGCCCTGCGCGAGGTCACCGATCTCGAGAGCCTCGACGAGGCGACCGAGGAATGCTGCTTCGCCGTGGTGATCCTCACCGCCGAGGATGAGTTGCACGGCGGCCACGGCATTGCCGCCGCCCGCGAGAACGCCATCCATGAGATCGGCTTCCTGCAGGGATTGTACGGCCCGAAAAACGTGCTGGTCCTGCGCCAGGAAGGCGTCGAAGAGTTCGCCCACATCGCCGGCATCCAGTACGAGGCCTTCGAAGGCAACGAGATCAAGTCGACTTTCGAGCGCCTCGAAGACGAGCTCGAGGACGCCATCGAAGAGTACGAGCACGACTGCGACGAGAACTGCGACCACTAAGAACAAACGAGGGTAGAAGATGGAGGGTGGAGGGTGGAAGAAACCCGAACCTGCCAACCCGGATTGATGAAGCGGATGGGAAAATCCCCGTCCGCTTTTTTATGGCTCCAAACCCTCTACCCTCCACCAACCACCCTCGACGAAGTTCGGTCCTCGAAGAGTTATCTTCCCCAACCATGCTTTCCGCGCGTTCGCTTACGATGGAGTATCCCGGCGTCAAGGCCCTGGCCGGCGTGGATTTCGATGTGCGCGCCGGCGAGATTCATGCGCTGTGCGGCGAAAACGGCGCGGGCAAATCCACCCTGATCAAGATCCTGTCGGGCATCATCCCTCACGGCCGCTATGGCGGTCAGGTGTTTCGGGGAGGCTCCGATTCGGAAGCCCGGTTTGCCGGACCCGGCGATGCGCTGAAGGCCGGCATTCGGGTGATCCATCAGGAGCTCGCGCTGTGCCCTGACTTTACCGTCGCCCAGAATATTTTTCTCGGGGCGGAACCGTTACGGAACGGGATTCTGGACGAAGCGCGCATGACGCGCGAGGCGCGCCGCGCCCTGGAAAAACTGGGTCTTGCGCACCTCGATCCCGAGGCGAAGATCGAATCGCTTCCCGTCGGCCTTCGCCAGATGGTGGAGATCGCACGCGCGCTGCGGCAAGCCGGTGATACGGACGATCCGACCGAAGTAAATCGTGATGTAAATCCCGAGGACGCGCGCGTCCTGATCCTCGACGAACCCACCTCGGCGCTCAGCGCGCCGGAGGCCGAAACCCTGGAGCGCACCTTGCGGCGGCTGCGGGCCGAAGGCCACGGCATCCTCTACATCTCGCACCGGCTGGACGAAGTTTTCCGCCTGGCGGACCGGATTACGGTGCTCCGCAACGGAGAAAGCTGCGGGACGCTGGAAAGAAGCGAAGCCGGTCCCGAGGCGGCCGGATTCGATGCGGGACAGGTCGTCGCCCTCATGGTTGGAAAACCGGCCGGAAAACAGGTTGGAAAACCGGCTTCGGAACTTTCGGAACAACTATCAAAACCGGTTACGAATTTGGGTGAAGGCAAGAGCGACGAGTCCTCCTCTCCCCTGCTGTCGGTCCGGCATTGGAACGTCCCCGCGCCCTCCCTCGGGAAACGCGGCGAACAGCGCAAGGTGGTCGAGGACGTGTCCTTCGACCTCCATCCCGGCGAGATCCTCGGCATCGCCGGCCTCATGGGCGCGGGTCGAACCGAGCTCGTCGAAAGCCTCTGCGGCCTGTATCCGCGCCGGGGAGATGGAAGCGTCGAGATCGCGGGCCGGCCCTACCGGCCCCGCGACGCGCGCCACGCCCACGCCCATGGGCTCGCCCTGGTGAGCGAAGACCGGCGCGGGCACGGGATCCTCCCGGAACGCAGCGTGCGCGCCAACATGTCGGCGAGTTCGCTGCGGGATTTCTGTTCCCGGATCCCTGGATTCTCGTGGCTACTCGATGAGCCGCGTGAGCGCGCGGCGGTGCGCGAGCGGATGGCCTCGCTCCGGGTCAAGGCACCGGACACCGAATTCCCGATCTCTCACCTCTCAGGGGGCAACCAGCAGAAGGTGCTGGTGGGCCGCGCCCTGATGACGAAGCCCCGCATCCTGAGCCTGGACGAGCCGACCCGCGGGATCGCCGTGGGGGCCAAGGAAGAGATCTACGGCCTCGTGCGCGAGCTGGCCTCGCTGGGCATGGCCGTGCTCCTGATCTCCTCGGAAAATGACGAAGTGCTAAAACTCTCACACCGTGTCCTGGTGATGCGCGGCGGCCGCGTGGTGGCGGAGCGCCGCGTCATGGACGGCACGGAAGAACTGACCCAGGATCACCTTTTGGCCCTGGCCTCGGGGGGAACCCACTGATGACGCGCGCCCGCCTCTTGCTTCTCGCCATTCCTCTGGTCTGGATCCTGTTCCACTTCCTGTCGGGCGGCTCGGTGCTGACCGCCGGCAACATGGTCAACCTGTTCAAGTATCTCAGTGTCGTGGGGATTCTCGCGACGGGCATGACCTTGGTGATCGGGGCCGGCCACATCGACCTGTCGGTGGGATCGTTGCTGGGCTTTCTCGGGGCCGTCAATGCGCTGTTGCTGGCGGCCGGATGGCCGCTCCCGGCCGCGCTGCTGGCCGGGGCGCTGCTGGGCCTCGCGGCCGGAGCCCTTCACGGCATCCTGGTGGCCGTGTTCCGGGTGCCCTCGTTCATCGCGACCCTGAGCGGCCTGCTGGCGTATCTCGGCCTCAAGCAATACCTCGCGAACCCCGTCATTCCGTTACAAAACAAACTTTTGATCCAGCTGGGCCAAGGCTCGCTGCATGGATTCAGCGCGTGGCTGGCCGTGGGGCTTGTCGTCGTGATCGTTCTGGCCCTGGGCGGCCCGAAACGCTGGAAAGGGGCGGCGGTGTTGTCCGTCGTCTTGCTGGTCATGACGGCCGTGGCGGAGCAGGACCGGGGCATCCCGCTGTCCGTGCTGGAGCTGGGCGTGGCCGGAGCGCTGTGTCACTTCATCGACGTCAAGACCCGTCCCGGACGGTACGCTTTCGCCTTGGGCAGCAGCACCGAGGCCGCGCGCTACGCGGGCATCCCCGTGAAGGCCGTCACGATATTCGTGTTCGCCCTGATGGGACTGATGGCTTGGTTGGCGGGACTCACGGCCACGAGCCAGCTGATGGCGGGAGCGGCCGATATCGGAGACCAGCAGGAGCTTTATGCCATCGCGGCCTGCGTGCTCGGCGGCACCGCGTTGCGCGGCGGTTCGGGCAGCGTGTGGCTGTCGGTGCTCGGGGCCGTCCTGATGGCCTCCATCCTGAACGGCATGGAACAAGTGGGCATCCCCTCGACGATGCAGAAGGTGATTCTGGGGATCATCCTCACGGCCGCCGTGGCGATGGACTGGAATGCCCGCAAGGAGCGCGCATGAGAAAGGAACTCACATGATTCTCGTTGCGACCCTGATGGTAAAACCCGGAAAGCTCACCGTCTTTCGGGACTATGAGCGCAAGGCCGCGGCCCTTATGCAACGGCATGGCGGGCGCATCGAACGCACGGTGTCCTTGTGGGAGAATGCGGAAGACGACTTTTTCCGCGAGGTCCATCTGGTCTACTTCCCCAGCCCTGAAGCGCTGGCCGCTTATCGCGAAGATCCGGACTTCAAGGCCCTAACGGAACTCCGGAAGTCGTGCATTGCCGCGACGCGCATCGTCACCGGCGAACCGGGACCAGACTACCATGGGGAGTAGATGTTGGAAGTTAGACGTTAGATGGTGAAGTCCGGCACCTGTTCATGCCTTTCCTAACGTCCAACGTCTAACCTCTAACGCCTCTTAATCCTTCCACTGCGGGCCCCAGGCGCGAGGCTCTTCGGACGCAGGCTTGTCGGGACTTTTCGCGCCTCCTTCGACCTTCTCCAATCCTTCGATCAAGTCCGCCAGACTTTCGCCCGATTCGGCCGCCACATGCAGCTGACTGGAGAGCAGGCGCGAGAGGTCGCGGGACAATTCCCGGCGTTCGGCCTCATCCAGGTCGAAGCGGGCGAGCCATTCGGCAAACAGGCGGTTGAGGCGGTCGGGCGTGTCCTTGCCCGCGTTCACTCGCTCGGACATCGTGAACCTCCGGAGGCGCACTGCGGCCTCGTCGCTATCGGTGTGAAGATAATCCGCCAGTTTTTCAAGGGACCAGCGTTCGGCTTTCCCCTGCTTCAGGTATCCCACCGCCTCGGGAGCGATCAGGCGAAGGCGATAATCCTCGTCCCTCGCCGCGTTATACTCGCGATAGGTCAGCCCGAACACGTCGGCGGCGAGGCGATTGTCTAAGGAACTCCCCATGGAATTCCTTTAGAAAGGAGACGTACTATCGTCCCCAAAATCCTTCTCCAAATCCTTCAGGACAGCTCCGACCTTGTCCTCGGTATCCGTCAGAACGGCCTTGCATTTCTTTAGAAGTTCTGCTGCTTCAACGACTTTCGTGGCAAGCTCGTCAAGAGGAATTTGGTTTTTATCGATTTCCTCTAAAATTTGGTCAAGCCTCTTAATCGATTCCGAATAATTTGTGGCTGCCTCACTCATCCTTCGCCTCCCCAGTTTGAATGTTAGCTCTGACATCTCCATCAGCAAATCGAATTAATATCGAATCACCCTGGTTTAAATTTTTTGCACCAGTAACCCACTTTCCGGCAGAAAACACCTGAGCGTATCCTCGTTTCAGCATAGCGATAGGATCAGCAAGCTGGATAAATCTATGGTGGGATTTAAGTTTGTCATCTGTTCTTGTCAGTATTTGGCGTACGGGACTCTTTAAACGGCTAAATGCGTTCTGAAGGCCTCCCCTCAATTGGTGAGAAGATAACCGCCAAGCCCCTTGGACTTTGGATATCCTTCCAGAAAGTCGCAGTTTTTCATTTTCTATCTGCCTAATAGGTGATTTCTTCAAAAATCCATTATAGTCCTGAATTTGCTCTCTAGCCTTCATCAGCCATCTATCAACAGCACCATTAAGTTTGGAGAAAATTTGTTCGTATTGCAGATGTTCAGCTCTTTCGCGATCCCCCCAAAATCTCTTAATTCCTAGCCCTCTATTTCTAAATCGTTCTCGCTCCAATTCAAGAATTTTTTTTGGCCCACGAAAAATGCCTATACGATTCAGCCGAAATTTCTCAGCCATAGAATCAATCCATCTATTAGATGATAATTCCAGCTTGTTATAAATTCCAATGTGACGATCATGTTCATTTCTTCGCCTATCACTCCAAGCCCGTCTTGTAGTCGAGGCACGATTTTGGAATCGCTCACGCTCTAAGCGCATCAATTTACCCGGACCTCGGGCTAAGCCGACTGAGTTTATACGGACCGCATCCTGAGCAGCTCGAATTGTTCGGCGAACATTTGCGCTTAAATTTTTAGAGATCTGCGTTTGCCGGGCATCCTCAGACCTCTCTCGTGCGGCCCAAATTGAACGAAGACGTTCTGCCCGCTGAATATTATCAAACCTTTCCTGCGTGTTTGCGGCACTCCAAAGATCTCGTATGCGTTTAAATCGCTTCAAGATTCCATCAAGTGCATCAATTACACGAGCCTCTAAGAAATTCGCACAATCAGTTGGAGTAAGAAAATCTTTGTAGGACACAAGGTCAGCCAAGGATTTATCAATTTCATG
>Ga0164241_10006500_pt1 | contig 10648 bp, 6 predicted proteins | sample OricomyardsoilBY_FD_108780 | JGI IMG/M metagenome (GOLD analysis project Ga0164241, IMG submission 108780) | Backyard soil microbial communities from Emeryville, California, USA - Original compost - Back yard soil (BY) | ecosystem: Environmental > Terrestrial > Soil > Unclassified | place: USA... | reverse complement strand
CCTTTCAGAAAGTAGCAGATAGCAGAGAAAATGTTAATGCAACAAAAAAAAGTGATTATACCTCCAAGAGATGGTGGAGTTATGCTGAACCACCGATTAGTAATCTATTGAAAATAGACATACCAGTTTTTGTGCAAGTAGCAGGGAAAGATGAAAATGCACCAATTGAAAGCACCTATCTCATTCCGCTTGAATTCATCCGGCTGGGTAAAAAGAACCTGCGATATGAAATATGTATGGAGTGTGACCATGGTTTTGAAATAGAGAAGCAAAATGGAGTGGTAGAAAGCAAGTGGAACAGTATCTTTCAGGAATTCATTAAGTGGACTACTTCCGCAAAATAAGGATATAGGTTCTTGACTTGGAATACCTCAACATTATTTCATTAATTCTACTTGCCTGACCCGATCATCATCAATTCCTTATCGTGATGATTTTTTATCTGACATTTCGTGTCGAAAATCATGGTTGCTCCATTTTCGGAATTATATGCAGGCCAATCGGGTAATTTGTTATGGCCAGGATTTCCTGTTTTAGCAAACTGCACCCACGCCTCACTTACTTTGTCGGCCAATATGTATGCATCCTTTCCACCTCCGGTCATTTCTTCACATCGCTGAATGTTATTAAAAACAAAGGGAAGGTCCATGCAATGAAATGCTTTATAAGCACCGTCCATTGCTGGAGATTGCCAGGCAAAAAGATAGGTATAAACGGGTGCGGCTTGTAATGCTGATTTTTGATTGGCTTGTTTGATTACAAAGGGGCGGAAAATGAAATCAATGTCAATGTAGTCAGAAGGAATATTTGTTTCGGGATATGCTTTCTTCATAGCGGCAAGATATTCCGGTACCCTATCTCGATACTTCTCTTTTAATTGAGCATTTACTTTTTCCATGGCGTCATTCACATCACTATCAAATGGGGTGTACTCATTCTTCACTGACCCAACCAATAGGGGAATATTTTTTGAGAGTTCCATTGCGGTCCCTTCATTAGGTTGGTACGGCAGAAATTCTCCATCTAAAACAGGTTCCCACTCTAAACCAAAAGCAGGCATTTCTTCTGGCTTCAAGGTCGCGTTTACTTTTGCTAATGCTTTTTGTCCGGCAGCATCTAATACATTATAAGGGATGGTTTCCAATGAATCGACCTGGTCGGGTTGTATTTTTAATTCTTCCAGTACTGCTGCGCTCACTTTTTGTGAAATGCTTTTAGTGATGAAGCGATTGAGGTAGCTGCCGCTTTGTATGATTGCCTTATGAAATAAACCTTTTGCTGAAGGAGTGTTTAATAAACACGTCACTTTTGCTCCACCTCCGGATTGGCCAAAAATAGTTACGTTATCCGGATCACCACCAAAGGTTGAGATGTTTTCTTTGATCCACCTCAATGCGGCCACCATATCCATGGCACCTGCATTGGCCGAGTATTTATATTTTTCACCGTAAGCCGACAGATCTATAAATCCCAACACATTCAACCGATGATTGATACTTACCACTACTACATCCTTTCTACTTAAATTTTCACCGTCATAGGAGGGGAACTCAACCGCTGATCCGGAAGAGAAGCCACCACCATGAAGCCATACCATTACCGGTTTCTTTTTCGGAGTGCTAATGCTGTTGGTCCAGATGTTAAGATTCAGGCAGTCCTCACTATTATAATAGCCACGATTGCGGTGAAACGCGAATTCAATCTCATCATTAAAAGAAGGCGTTTGATTGTTGGGACAAACCGGTCCATAGCTCATGCTGCTGCGAACACCTTGCCAGGATAAAGTTTTTTCCGGAGCCATAAATCGCTTCGCTTCTCCATAAGGAATTCCCTTAAAAGTAAAAACGCCATTGTGAATGTAGCCTCGTACTTTCCCTTTTTCGGTTTGAACAATGGGACCATTTTTACCAGCGACAATAGGGGAAGTATTCTGGGCATTACCTGTTAAAGGAGTAAGGTTGATCATACTTAATAAAATAAAGAGTGAAACTTTTATCATTATGATTCTTTCTTATTCAAAATATACACAGCACCTATTCCCAATAAGCCACCGATTACCGTGTGCAGTTGAGGTATCTCATTAAGAAAAATCCAGGAACCAAAGGCGGCTGAAAAGGGAACTAAGAAAATAAAACTGCTGGCCTTGCTGGCTCCAATCTTAGAAGTAGCTACAAAATAAAAAGTAGTGGCCAGCGATGTACTGATGGTCGCGCTAAAAAAAAGATTACCCCAGAATACGGTATCGGCTGTTTTGATTACTTCTTGCATGCCTTCCAGGCCTGCAAATAAGAACATCACCACTGTGCTGATACCATACATGTAGAAACTGAATGTAACGGGTGATCCATAACGAGAGGCGCGTGAAGTAAAGATGCTAAGGATCGCCCAACTGAAAGATGCGAATAAGAAGTAGATGTTACCAGCGCTTAATATTTTATCTGCTTCGGTCACCAGCTTAAGCAGGATCACTCCAGCTGCTAGCCCAAGTACCAATCCAATCGTTTCATTGCGCGTTGGTCTTCGCTTAGTCATGAGGAGCATAATGCCATAGGATATAATGGGATTAAGCACTGTCACCAGTACACCGCCTGCTCCGGCCTTTCCAGTAACCAATCCTTTAAAGAAAAGAAAAGTATAAAGGGAAATCATTAAAGAGGCCATGATCAGGTCGACCATTCCTTTTTTACTGATTTTGAATTGGGTCTTTATAAAAAGCAGAATGAAGAACAGTGAAACGAACGTGAGAGCAAAGCGCAAAAAAGAAATGGTGAGCGGATCGCTATAAGTTGACATGAACTTCCCCGCTGTCCAACTGAAGCCCCAGCAAGTCATGCTCAGGATCATTCCTAATAAAAAGAGGCGATTATTATTTTCAGTGTCTTCGTTCATCACAATTGAAATTCAATGTTACAATTTTCTTTGTCACCCCAGACAATTCATACGGGGTTTTTCGTTTACCTCTTTCCGGACAGGGTGTGCTTTGCACAGACTCCTTTTGCTAAACGTTTGTTTAATTGAAGTAGGCGGAATAGATGTATGAATTTGTATTCTTGTCAATTTCCTTATATTTTGTCAAACAAATGTTCCCCTAAACCATGAAATCGCTTTCTTTGATTCTTTTTGTTGTGCTACTGGTATTCGGTCACACCGTTTCAGCACAGCAGAATGTGGGTCGTGAGTATGGCAATCCAAAGATGCCCATCCTGATCACACATCTGGCGGAAAAAAATCAACGCATGCTATCAAGAGGGTACATTCCAAAGCACAGTGTATTTGGGGTAATCCTTTGTTTTAAAAAAGTTTGCCGCAATGAGGCCCGGAGAAACAAGAGCATGCACGCCATAAGTTTTAAAAAATTCCAGAAGAAGATACGTAAGAACGCAAAGAAGGGTTTATATAAGAGATATGCTCCGGATACCACACGTAAGAAACCAGTTAAGAAAAAACCAGTACCAAAAGTAATTAAACCCGATACCGTTTTGATTGCGGCACAACAGCCTGAAATAAGTGCGCCCATCTTACAGGCCGATAGTTTAATTGTATTGAATGAATTTTTATTCGAGACAAACAGCTCCACGCTAAAAAGTGAACAGTTTTCAGCGTTGGATTCGCTCATGGATTTTTTGATTGCACATCCGACCTTAACTGTAAAGATCTCTGGCTATACCGATAATACGGGCAATGAAAGTCACAATAAGACATTGTCAACGAGGCGTGCGGAAGTAGTAGCCGAATACCTGATTGGTAACGGAGTAGCTGTAAGCCGTATAACATTTCAAGGGTTCGGAAGCTCAAGACCATTGGCTCCCAACGACACTGCGAAGAACCGGAGTAAAAACCGCAGGGTGGAGTTGTTGATTCATGAAAGGCGATAAGAACTAAAGGAGAAGCATTCGATCCTTATGCAAACATCACCCAAGGCCTCTTCCATTTAGTAAGTATTAAAGCGTGTGCTACTCTCATTAAGGTAACCGGGAACAACCCTTTTTTATCACCTATTCCCAAATTTTGTATCACTATTTCGTTTGCAGCTTTTTCTTATATTGACTTTTAATAGTCTAAGTGGTTTGTGAAAAGCAACGTGCATGATGCTAAATAGAGTGCGTTTGAGAGGATTACTGAAAATGAATGTGTTTGTCGCACTGCTATTTTCATTTTTTGCCCATGCCCAGCAACCGTATATCCCGTTTCAGCATCTCTCCAGTAAGGATGGTCTCTCACATAACCAGATATTATCCATGATGCAGGACCGGAATGGAATTATGTGGATTGGCACCCTGGAAGGATTGAATCGGTTTGATGGGTATGGGTTTACTGTATTCAGCCACAATAAGAAAGATTCTACTTCGATCAGCGATGATTTTGTAAGCGCTATTGTGGAAGATCAATACGGAAAATTGTGGATCGGAACAAGTGAAGGCTTGAACAGATTTGATAAAGCTACTAACACCTTCACCTCCTATTTGCATGATGAGAAAAACAAAAGCAGCCTTGGTGCCGGACTTATAAACAGCATCATTAAAGATCAGGTTGGAAATTTATGGATAGGTTTTGCCACTGGTTATGTAGATCAATTTAATATTTCAACCGGTGAATTCACCCACTTTAAGATCAGGGAAAACCTGATCGATGCAACTTCATTGCTACTGGATAATGAAAGCAATGTGTGGGTTGGCACTCAGCAAGGAATAGTGGTGATTGATAAAGCACATCAAATTATCAGGCAGTTTCAATATAACCATGCTGATCCAACCAGCCTGAGTAATAATAATGTGAATGATATCTTCCAGGATCACAATGGTGTAATCTGGATTGCTACAGAGAATGGATTAAATCAGTATGATGAGAATAAGCAAAACTTTATTCGGTATAAGCACAATGATCAGGATGCAAATTCATTAAGTATTGATGCAATCAAATGCCTTGAAGAAGATAGGGAAGGCCGCCTATGGATTGGCACAATCAACGGGGGGCTTAATGTTTGGGATCATGATAAAAATAGGATCTATCATTTTGATGAAAAAGAATCCGGTAACCGGGGATTACAGGATAATTCCATTTATTCTCTTTTCAGGGACAGGCATAACAATATGTGGGTGGGCACGAATAGCTCGGGAATCAGTTTCTATGATGTATATCAAAAGCCATTTGTTATTTATCAAAACATACCTGGTAGTAGTTCAAGCCTCACTAATAATAAAGTAAATGCTATTGCCCAACAGCCTGACAAAGGCTTCTGGATTGCTACGGATGGTGGGGGTTTGAATTTCTTCGATGAGGAGCAGAATCTTTTTAAAGCCTATCGGCATGAAGCGGGTAATCCATCGAGTTTACCGGGGGATTTTCTCGTTGATGTTGCGTGGGATGAAAAGGAAGCCTGCCTTTGGATAGCAACATGGGGAGCAGGGCTATCACGATTTGATCCGGTAACCGGGAAATTTAAAAATTTTCGGCACGTAGAAGGAGATTCAGCAAGTCTTGCATCGGATAATTTATGGCGCCTCTACTTAGATGAAAGCGGGAAGATATACATAGGCACGGTGGGAAGAGGATTGAGCGTCCTTGATCCGAAGACATCCCGATTCACCAGCTATGATACCAGTGATGGTATCGCTGAAGAAAATGTGGTGAGCATGTTACACGATTCAAAAGGATTTCTGTGGCTGGGTAGCTGGGGTAATGGTCCTACACGCATTGATCTCTCAACAAATACTCCCGTTGCCCTTCCAAAGGGCATTACAATAAAGAGTGATGAATTCATTGGTGAGGATAGTTTGGGCAGGATATGGATTACAGGTAACCCGGGAATCCAATGGTATGATTCACGGAATAATACTTCGTTTGCCATCTCACCCCGTGATGGCTTGCCACAAAGCAACATCAATGGCATGCTGGATGATAATCATGGCAACTTTTGGCTAAGTACAAACAAGGGTATTGTTCAATTCAATCTGGACAAAAAACAATTCAACAGTTTTACGATGGAGGATGGTCTGCCTACTAACCAGTTTGGTAGCCGGTTGCTGAAATCAGCAGAGGGTAAGATGTATTTTGGAAGTGTAAATGGCTTAGTTGTTTTTCATCCGGATAGCATCAGCCGCGATCCTACTCCTCCTGAACTGGTAATTACAGATCTTAAAATCTTTAATAAATCTATCTATGCCGATGGCATTGATAATGTGCTAAAGCAATCCATCAGTGAAACAAAAGAAATCTGGCTGCCCTTCAACTATAATTTTATTACCCTAAATTTCATTGCATTAAATAATTCCATTCTGCCTGGTAATCAATATGCCTATTGGCTTGAAAACCTGAATGAGGATTGGGTCTACATCGAACACCAGCGTTCTGCTACTTTTACCAATCTTGATCCAGGTAATTATGTGTTTAAGGTAAAGGCAAGTAATAACGATGGTCTTTGGAGTGAACAATACACAAAATTAATCATACATGTATTGCCTCCCTGGTGGGCAACGTATTGGTTCAGAATCATTGCCATTTGTTTTGTCATTGCACTTGCGGTAGGATTTTATAAGTATCGACTCAGGAATATAAAAAACCAAAATACGAAGTTAAGTATGCTTGTGGCGGAACGGACCAGGAAACTGGAAGCGCTGAATGCTGCAGTGGTTGTTCAAAATAAAGTATTACAGGAAAGACAAGATGAAATTGAAACTCAGAATGAAGAGTTAAAATCAAGCAAAGAAGAAATATCGGCTCAGTGGGATGTAGTGATGGATCAGAATTTAAAACTGGAGGAAGCCCGCACTACCATTGAACGACAAAACGAAGAGACGAAGCGCAGAAACGATAACCTGGAAGCAGAAGTTCAGATCAGGACTAAAGAGTTATTAGAGTACAATAAACAACTGGAACAGTTTGCTTTTATTTCAGCTCACAATCTCCGTGCACCGGTGGCACGAATAATGGGATTAGGAAATGTACTGGCTATTAATATCAAAAAGGAGGATGAACATGCCGTGATTTATCAAAGTATGGTAGCTACCGCACAGGAACTTGATCGCGTAGTAAGAGACCTGAATACTATTCTTGAAATAAGAAAGAACAATAGTGCGTTTATCTCTGAAATAAGTTTTGCGGAGGAATTAATTCGTGTAAAGCTTTATATAGAAAAGGAAATTTCAGAAACAGGAAGTAAAATTATAGCAGATTTTTCTCAAGCATCATCCATCCGAAGTGTGAAACCCTATGTGGAGAGCATCTTACATAATCTGCTCAGCAACGCCATAAAATACCGACATCCTGATCGATTGCCTGAAATTAAAATAAGCACCCAACCTTTAGGAGAATATGTTTGCCTGATGGTTTGTGATAATGGACTCGGCATAGACACAGAACTTTTTAAAGACAAGATTTTTAAACTTTATCAACGCTTTCACAATCATGTGGAAGGTAAAGGGCTTGGATTGTATTTGATTAAATCACAAATAGAAGCTTTAGGCGGAAGGATTGAGCTGGAGAGTAATCTGAACAGTGGTACATGCTTCAGAGTTTATTTTAAAAAAAACTGAAGCAGTTTATCGGATATAACCCCCATTCTAAATTAACGACTGATCTGTTGATCGTGTACGGCTCCTAATACAAGAATAATATTTCTTACCTTTGTGAATTCGATTCGTTACACTTCTTTGATAAAAATTCTTATGAAATACGGTTTACTTCTTTTTGCTTTAATTATTTCTTGTTTTGTGCAAGCACAAGATCTTACTGAAGCGCAGGTGCCCACAGAGGTTAAGAAATCGTTTACTGCAGCGTATTCTTCGGTAGCTGAATTGAAATGGGAAAAGAAGAAAGAGTTATATAAAGCCGATTTTAAAACTGGAAAAACGGATCATGACGTATGGTTATCTGCCGATGGTAAGATCACGAAACATCGCTTTGAAATCAAAAATGAAGAATTGCCTCTACCGATTCAGGAAACGATAAAAAAAGATTTTGCTACCTATAAGATCGATGATTGTGAGAAAACGGAAGAAAAAGGAATCTCGTCCTATAAGGTGAAATTAAAAAGTGAGGCTGGCAAAAAGAATGTTCATTTCGATAAAGACGGAAAATTGATTAATAAGAAAAATGAGGATTAATGGCATAAAAAATAAATCACTATGATCACGAAATCAATGCTTGCACTTATTATTATTGCTGGTTCAATAACAGGATCAACACAAACTGCTCCTAAACCAGCAACGGCTTCACCTATTGTCGCTTACGGAACACCTATTTCTTTGGAAAACGCAAAGAAGCTTCTGGCTGTGGCTGAATCATTTGCTGTAGGCAAGCAATACACGGTGGCCGTTGCTATTGTGGATACCGGTGGTAATCTGGTGGCGTTTGAAAAAATGGACAATACACAGGTCGGCTCCATTGAAGTAGCAATGGGCAAAGCAAAAACGGCAAACAACTTTAAGCGTCCTACTAAAGCACTTGATGATGTTTTGGCCGGTGGCGGTGTGGGGCTTCGCGTACTTTCATTACCCGCTTATCCAATAGAAGGAGGTGAACCAATTTTTTCAGCGGATGGAAAAATCATTGGAGCCATAGGAGTTTCAGGAATGTCGTCAGCACAAGATGTGGAGGTAGTAAAAGCTGCTTTAGCTGGAGTTAAGTTATAAACCACTTTAGGACAGAAATACATGCAGACGAAGAAACAAAGAATAAAATAGGCAATGATCTTTACTCGGTCACGACTTATGGATTTTTTGTGTCTTCGTGGCACTCTTCTGAATTACTTTGAAGTAATCGTATACACACTTCCTTTTGTGGTTGGAAATTGTGCCAGATAGTTTCTGTCTTTCTGTTCATATTTTGCTGATGAACCTTTCACTTTAAAAGGCGATGCAGATCGAATGCTACACATCGATCCATTCAATGATTTAATGGTAGCCGTTTTTAATTTTCCATTTGCCCATTCCATACTTACTTCAAATCCACCTCGCGCACGTAATCCTTTGATGTTTCCGTTTGCCCACGCATCAGGTAATGCCGGCAAAAGATGAATTTCATCATTCTGACTTTGCAATAACATCTCGGTCATACCTGAAACACCACCAAAATTTCCATCAATCTGGAAAGGCGGATGTGCATCAAGCATGTTCGGATACGTTCCTCCTCCATTAGAATAGTTAGTTAACTCATCACCGGTGATCGTCAGTTGTTCACGAATTAATTTGTAAGCATGGTTTCCATCAAGTAATCGTGCCCAGACATTGATCTTCCACCCTTTCGACCAGCCTGTTCCTCCATCACCGCGAAGCTCCAGTGTTTTTCGTGCAGCATTGGCGAAGGCGGGAGTGGTTAATGGTGAGATTTCATTTCCGGGAAACAATCCAAACAAATGAGAGATGTGTCGATGTTGCGGTTCGGCATCTTCCCAATCTTTATACCATTCCTGCAGATTGCCTTTCTTCCCGATCTGTAAGGGGAAAAGTTTGCTCTTCTTCTCCATTAATACCTTTCTGAACAATTCATCTTCTCCTAATTTTTCGGAAGCAGCGATCACATTGGAAAATAGATTTCGGATAAGCGACATGTCCATAGTGGTAGCAACGGAAACCGCCCCTTTAAAACCGGTTTCACTAATGAATGTATTTTCTGGCGAAGTGGAGGGTGAGGTAATGAGATAACCTTTTTTATCTTCAACCAACCAGTCCAGATAAAAGAGTGCAGATTCTTTCATTAATGGATATGCCGTGTTCTTAAGATAATCAACATCCCCTGTAAATGAATAATGTTCCCATAGATGCTGAGATAACCATGCGCCACCCATTGGCCAGTTAGCCCACGTTGGACTTCCACTCATGGGATTGCTTGTTGCCCATATATCGGTGTTGTGATGCATAGTCCACCCATTCATGTTGTAAAAATTGCGGGTGGTCTCTTTTCCTGTAATCGAAACTCTTTTAATCATCTCAATCAAAGGACTATGAAGCTCTGAGAGATTACACGATTCTGCCATCCAGTAATTCATTTCTGTATTAATGTTAGTAGTGTAGTTGCTGCTCCAGGGCGGTCTCACGTGAGGATTCCATATGCCCTGAAGGTTAGCAGGCATGCCACCAGGTCGCGAAGAAGAAATTAATAAATAACGACCAAACTGAAAGTACAATACTTCTAAAGCTGCATCGGTCTTGCCTTTTGTATAGTCTCTTAATCGTTGGTCTGTTGGTTGGTCCTGTTTTGGATTTCCATTGATAGAAAGTGCAACGCGATCAAAATAATAGTGATAGTCGGTCTCATGATTCTTTTTCAGCTCTTCATAAGATTTATTTTCGATTTTGTTCAACTGATTTTCAACGAGCTTCTTTTCATCCACTCCGTCTTTGTCAGGACATTTATCGAAACCATTGAAACTGGTGGCTGCTGAGAGATAGAGAATTACTTCCGTGGCTTCTTTCACCTGGATACCGGCTTCGTTTGTGCTGACTGTTCCATCTGTATTCTTCAACCGCACTCTGAATTCAAAACGCATTCCACGACAACCTGTAGCATCATTGTAAATCACCGCCTGCTCCATACTCTGCATATAACTGGGATCGATGTGTGAAGGTGCTCTCCCATGAACTGCGATCTCATGATCAGTGAGCAATTCTTTTTGATGATACAAAGGGCTGTTGCTTTCAATATTAAAATT
>Ga0164241_10006499_pt1 | contig 10650 bp, 14 predicted proteins | sample OricomyardsoilBY_FD_108780 | JGI IMG/M metagenome (GOLD analysis project Ga0164241, IMG submission 108780) | Backyard soil microbial communities from Emeryville, California, USA - Original compost - Back yard soil (BY) | ecosystem: Environmental > Terrestrial > Soil > Unclassified | place: USA... | reverse complement strand
GCTGGTGCCTTATCTGGAAACCATTGGGTATTGTTATGATATTTCCCACTTTTATTATTTCATTGATCATTGCATGGAGGACCCGCCAGTATGTTTCTGAACTTTGCCATAATATTGCCATCAGCTTATGGATACTTGCCAACAGTTACTGGATGATCACTGAGTTTTTTGAATTTGATACAATGATCGTTACCGGCAACATCACCTTTAAACAACTGGCATTGATACCATTTTTATCTGGGGTTATAATGCTGATGTACTATTATCTTTACTGGAAGCCCAAACATAAACACCTGCCGGAAACAATGTAACTGCATCAGGTCTTTTAACCATTAACAACATTTTCTTTGCCGCTGTTTTGCAGCAATATAGATTTGCCCATGCTTACAATTGAATTAAGTAAACTCCAGTTTCACGGTTATCACGGCGTGCACGAAGAAGAGACAAGGGCCGGCGGTGATTTTGAAGTAAACCTGGTTGTTTATTTTAATCCGGTTAATTTGCCCGTACGACATTTGAATGAAACAATAGATTATACACAATTATATGCATTGGTAAAGCGCCGCATGGAACGGCCTACGCGTTTGCTGGAAACACTAGCCACAGAAATTGCAGGTGAAATTTTTAATAGCTTTCCGCCCATCCGGGAATTGGAAGTAAGTATCAGGAAATTAAACCCGCCAATACCTTTTTTTCATGGCAGTGTTGCTGCTGCTTATGCTGTAACACGTGAGGAATATAAACAGTAAGTGAATTGTATGATTAAGATCGAATTTAAAAAACTGCCCGTTGTATTTATTTGCCTGTTGTTATCGATAAAAACCTTTACGCAGGATAACACTACGCTGCTGCGTGAAGCAAATGCCCTTGAGTTAAAATTTGATGAAGCCGGCGCATTGGAAAAGTATAAACAAATTGCCACAAATGATCCATCCAATATGAAAGCCCTGGTAAAATGCGCTGAATTGAATTGCCGCATCGGCATCCGTGCAAAAGATAAAAATGCAAAAGCAGGTTATTACCAGGAGGCGTACAGCTATGCGCAGCAGGCGTATGCCAAAGACTCAGCCAATTCGGATGCCTGTTATACCGTTGCATTGGCTAACTATACAATGAATGAACTTGACCCTGAGAATAAAAAGCTTGTTGACAACATAAAGCAGATAAAAATTTACGGTGATAAAGCGCTTGCCGCAAATGCCGGTAACGCAAAAGCAAATCATATTATGGGCCTATGGCATTTTGAACTGATCCGTTCAAACTGGATAAAAAAACCAGCGGTTAAAAATTTTTACGGAGGCATATATGATACACAGGTTGATTCTGCTGCTTACTATATGGAAAAAGCCCGCAGTATTGATCCTTATTTTGTAATAGATTATCTGGATCTTGCTAAAGTATATATGTATGATCACCAGCCTGCCAAAGCGCTTGGTGTTTTGGAAAAACTTGTAAAGTTGCCTAACCGCACTTACAATGATGCTGCCTATAAAGAAGAAGGGCGGCAGATGCTTGCTAAAATACAATAGGCTTGAGAGGCACTTAAACTAAAAAATTTATTTCATGGATATTCAACAACAATTTAATGAAGCAGTTGCCAACAGTAAATTATTATCATCTAAACCTGATAATGAAACCTTGCTTCAACTGTACTCTTTATATAAACAGGCAACTGAGGGAGATAATACCAAGGAAGCTCCATCCAATCCCTTTGATATTGTGGCTAAAGCAAAATACAATGCATGGAGTGAGTTGAAAGGGAAATCAAAAGAAGATGCAATGAACGAATATATAAAGCTGGTTGACCGGTTGAAAGGATGATATATTTATATATGAAGCCAATCAACAGATTACTTAATTAACAAGCCAACTTAATATACACAGTATGATACAAAAAGTTTCAGTAATAGGGGCGGGCACAATGGGTAATGGGATTGCCCATGTTTTTGCGCAAAACCATTTTGAAGTAAATCTGATTGATGTAAATGCCGCGCAGCTTGAAAAAGCATTACAGACGATCGCAAAAAATTTTGATCGCCAGGTAGTAAAGGGAACAATCACTGAAGCTATAAAGAAAGAAGCGCTTGCCGGTATTTCAACATTCACTTCAATAAAAGAAGGTGTGCAGGATGCAGGTATCGTTATTGAAGCTGCAACCGAAAATGCTGATCTTAAGCTGAAAATATTTAAGGAGATTGATGAGGCTGCACCAGCATCTGCCATATTAGCAACGAACACTTCCTCTATTTCCATTACAAAAATTGCATCTGTAACCAAACGTGCTGAAAAAGTTATCGGCATGCATTTCATGAACCCTGTTCCGGTAATGAAACTGGTTGAAGTGATCAACGGGTTTTTAACTGATGCATCCGTTACCCAAACCATCATGGAGTTGTCTAAGCAACTGGGTAAAGTACCTTGTGTTGTGAATGATTATCCCGGTTTCATTGCCAATAAAATATTAATGCCGATGATTAATGAAGCCATATACAGTTTATATGAAGGCATTGCAGGTGTTGAAGAGATCGACACCATTATGAAGCTTGGCATGGCCCATCCAATGGGTCCTTTGCAATTGGCTGATTTTATTGGATTGGATGTTTGTTTATCGATCTTAAATGTTTTACATGCCGGGTTTGGCAATCCTAAATATGCACCTTGTCCTTTGTTGGTTAATATGGTAACTGCCGGGCGGTTGGGAGTAAAAACGGGTGAAGGCTTTTATGTTTATACACCCGGAAGCAAAGAACTTGTAGTAAGCGGCCAGTTTATGTAATAAAAAAGCCGGGCAAAAGCCCGGCAATAGAGGTTTAGTTGTTTAAAAAAAATTAAACCGGTTTATGCATGTTCATGCGCTAATTTTTCTTGGTCACGCAAGGCCTTAACTTCATCGTGTGATTTCTTCAATTCATCCTTCTGACGATTGATCAAAGCAAAAATATAAGCCGGCACACCTTCTGTATTCAGTGCAGACCTGTATGCTTTTTGCGCAGCATCTTCACCAAACTCACAATTATCCAGAACTGTTTGCCTGTCCTTCCCGCTAAACAATGCTTTTACATCCATCCATGCCCGGTAAATTTTTCCGCTGGCAGTTGTGCCATCATCCATTTTTACACCAAGCGCCTGCACTTCTGTACCCAATGCATTTCTCAGGTTGCGGCTCTGGTCTATATAGCCTGTAAATATTCCGCTCAGGTCCCCGCCATCATCCTTTAATTCTTTCAACGCCCTTTCATAACCTGTTATACGATCATTGTTGATCAATATAAGATCGTTCAACACTTCGGCAACTTTTTGATTGTTTTCCATATGAATATTTTAGGTATCAGTATAAAAATTCCGTGCCACTATTGGAAACAGAAATCTTAAAAAAATTAAGAATGAAATTTGCATAATATGTTTTCATGATGGCAGATAATCAAATCGCAGCCTTATTTATACTTTCCATTCCGGTGGCTTGTATAGCATGGACAATAACACATGAAGAAATTTTTTCTGAGCTGAAAAATTATTGCGTAAAGTGCAGCGATGAGAGTAAAAATATCATCAAGAAGAAATTCTTTTACCTCTTTACCTGCGAGTATTGTTTTACCCATTATGTAACGGCGCTAATGCTTATTATAACTAAATATCATTTGTTGTATGATGATTGGAGAGGATATTTAGTTGGAGGATTTTCTGTTGTGTGGATAGCCAATATTTACATGAGTATTTACAACAGGATACGTGTAACGCTTAAAAAGGAAAAACTTGAAGCAGATATGATAGAAGAAGAAAAAAAGAATAATCATAATGATTAATTTTATGAATGTCATTGAAAATTTTACCACGCAGGGATTTTATAAAAATGAACAGCAGCTTTTTGCTGGCTGCAGTATTGCCACCATCTTTCTTTACAAAAAAATATAAGCCTTTATTATCTTTCTCAACACTAGGCTGCCCGGACTGGAGCTTTGAAAAGATTGTCGCATTTGCCAGGGCGAATAATTATGATGGCATTGAGATAAGAGGCATACAACGCGAAATGGAGCTTACAAAAGCTAACCCTTTTAACAGTAAAGAAAATATTGCTGCTTCTTTAAAACTGATGCATGATAATAGCCTGGAGTTTGTGAACCTGGGTTCGTCTGCAACATTGCATTTTCCGGAAGGAGCGGAGCGCCGGAAAAATATAGAGGAAGGCAAACGCTTTATTGATCTTGCACAACAGCTTTCCTGTCCATATATACGGGTGTTCCCAAACAATTTTCCCAAAGACCAGGATAAGAATGTGACTAAAGAACTTATTGCAAAAGGATTGCTTGAGTTGGGGAATTATGCGGCTAACACCAATGTTACTGTATTAATGGAAACGCACGGCGAAGTTGTTTATACTGCCGATATTTTACAGATAATGCAGGCTGCCGCACATAAGCATGTTGGCCTTGTTTGGGATGCTTATAATATGTGGAGCATTACAAAAGAATCGCCGGCATCGGCTTATGCAGCTTTAAAAAAATATATCAGGCATGCGCATGTGAAAGATGCAAGACAGGTAAATGGCAAAGAACAATATGTTTTATTAGGAACAGGCATATCACCCATTTTTGAAGCCGTGGATATTCTTGTAAAAAATAAATTTCGTGATTACTTTAGTTTTGAATGGGAAAAATTATGGCATCCTGAAATTGATGAGCCGGAAATTGCCATTGCTGATTATCCCAAAGCCATGGCGCTGCATTTTCAAAACCATCGGTCTATAAGTACCCTACGTTGACCAAATCAGCTAGTTCTTTATTTCTGATGTAGGATTTTGGGATGTCTGATTTGCTTGGTTCGAAGATGAAGTTATAAATCTCAAAATCCCTAAATCTGTAAATCAGCAATTCAATCAGGCATCATCACATCCTACATCAGACATTTTCCTGTATTTTGCCGCAACATTAAACATATTCAATGTCACCATATTTTCTTTTCCTGTTTGTATTGCTCTATTTTTTGGTGTTGCTTGGTGTGGCATGGTACACCAGCCGCAATGCAGATAACAACTCTTTCTTTATCGGCAACCGTAACAGCAACTGGATGCTGGTTGCATTTGGTATGATCGGCACATCGCTCAGCGGTGTAACTTTTGTAAGTGTGCCGGGTACAGTAGGCAGTAATAATTTCGGATACTTCCAGGTGGTTATCGGCAATTTTATCGGGTATTGCTTGATCGCATTTATACTGCTGCCCCTGTATTATAAAATGCAGGTAACATCAATTTATAATTACCTCTTAAACCGCTTTGGACAAGTATCTTATAAAACCGGGGCTTTATTTTTTATTATATCAAGAGTACTTGGCGCCACAGCAAGATTATACTTAGTGATAAATGTTTTGCAGATATTCATTCTTGATAACCTGCATGTGCCGTTCTGGCTTGCCACGTTTATCATCCTTTTAATGATCTTATTATACACGTTTGAAGGCGGTGTAAAAACCATCGTGTTTACTGATATGTTGCAAACCACCTGCATGTTGCTCGGGCTGATGATCTGCATATATTTTATTATGCAAAAAATGGATTTTTCTTTTGGTGACGCACTTCAATCCTTACATGCAAAAAACTATACAAAGATCTTTAATACAGATATAAAGAGCGGCGGATTCTTTATCAAGCAAATTATAGGCGGTGCATTTTTAACGATCGGGATGACAGGATTAGACCAGGAAATGATGCAGAAGAACATCAGCGTAAGAACCTTGAAAGATTCACAGAAAAATATGCTCACCTTCAGTTTCATTTCTGTTGGCGTTAATTTCCTTTTTTTGTTTTTGGGTGGATTGTTATACCTGTTTGCGGCATCTCAAAACATGGCTATAAAAGGCGATGATCTTTTTCCAACGGTCGCATTGAATTATTTGCCATCATTTATTTCCATCATTTTTATTATTGGGTTGATATCGGCTTTATTTCCCAGTGCAGACGGTGCTTTAACTGCGCTTACTTCTTCGTTTTGTATTGATATTTTAGGATTGAACAGGAGAAAGAAAACGCAAATAAGCAACACGGATCTCTTAACAGATTTTAATGAAAAAGAACTTACAGAGAAGCAAATTAAAAAAACCAGGATAACCGTACATATAGCCTTTGCATTAATATTTTTTTTGTGTATAATGATATTTAAATGGCTTAATGATAAATCCATCATCAACGTTATACTTATTGTTGCGGGATATACCTACGGGCCACTGCTTGGATTGTTTTTGTTCGGCATTTTTACCAAAAGAATGCTGCCGCAAAATGCTGTTATGGTTGCTATATGCATTGCCGCACCGGTCATTTCCTATATACTCAGTATAAACGCAACCCAATGGTTTAATGGCTATGCAATTGGAATAGAGTTGTTACTTATCAATGGCTTGCTTACTTTTGCGGGGCTTTTACTTGTATCAAAACCACCCATACGGTTAAATGCAGTGGATTGACAAACTTGCTGAAGACTACGCCTTAACATATACATCCCCGCTGGATGATGTGTTGATGAAAGTATACAAGGATACAAATGAAACCCACCCGGAAGCACACATGATAAGCAGCCCGGTGCAGGGAAAGTTCCTTGAATTTATAAGTTCTTTGCTTCAGCCAAAATATATTTTAGAGATCGGGACTTTTACGGGCTTTAGTGCAATTTGTTTGGCAAAAGGGTTACAGCCTGGCGGCGAATTGCATACAATAGAGCTGCGTGAAGCGGATGCTAACACGGCGTAGAAAAATATTTTATCAGCGGGGTTCGGCGATAAAATACATTTACATACAGGCGATGCAGGAACGATAATCAAAGAATTGCCCCAACAATGGGACCTTGTTTTTATAGATGCTGATAAAACTTCTTATATAAAATACTACGAGGAGGCTTTACAGCGTTTAAGTGACCGTGGTTTTATACTGGCTGATAACGTTCTGTTTCATGGCCAGGTACTTGAAGAAAAAATAAGCGGTAAAAGTGCAATAGCCATTGCACAATTTAATGACCATGTTTTAAATGATGAGCGAACTGAACAGGTATTTTTAACCGTAAGGGATGGTTTGCTTTTAATCAAAAAGAAATACTGATGAAGAAACTTCTTGTTTTATTTTTTGCTGCCGCAACAATAAGCGCAAAAGCCCAAAACAATGAAGCCGTTAATGCCTATATAGAACAATACAGGCAGTTGGCAATAGATGAAATGATCCGTACAGGGGTGCCTGCTTCTATTACGTTGGCGCAAGGTATTTTGGAATCTAACGCAGGCCAGGGCAACCTTACCCAGGAATCAAATAATCATTTTGGTATTAAATGCAAGTTAGACTGGATTGGAGAAGTGGTGTATCATGATGATGATGCAAGGCATGAATGTTTCAGAAGGTATAACACTGCTGAAGCCTCTTACCGCGACCATTCAGATTTCTTAAGGAACCGGCCTAATTATGCTGCTCTTTTCGGCCTGGAAATAACTGACTACAGGGGATGGGCTTATGGCCTGAAAGCGGCAGGTTATGCAACCAATCCCGTATATGCAAAATCGCTTATTTCAACCATTGAAAAATATAGTTTAGCTGAAATTACCATTGCAGGCCTGCAGCAAACCAACCAGGTAATTATAGCGGCTGCACCTGTAAAACAGCAGGAGCAATATGCATTTGAAAATACTTCGGCTATTGTTGTTGAGCCGATAGTAAACCAGTCTCTTGCGAAACAGGAAACGAAAGTTTATCCGGAAGGTGTTTTTACTATTAATCAAACAAAGGTTGTATATGCAAAAACCGGAACATCCCTGCTGGCATTGGCTAATAAATACAACCTGGCCTATGGCAGGTTACTTGCGTTTAACGATCTAAACAACGGTGATATTTTACAGCAACCTGCATTGATCTATATTGAAAAGAAACCTAAACGCGGTTCTAAAGATTATCATATAGTACAGCCTAATGAAAAGCTGTATGATATTGCGCAGCAGGAAGGTGTGCAATTACAAAGCCTGGTTGCCTACAATAATCTTCAAAAAGACAACCTGCCCAGGGCCGGTGATAAAATTATATTGCGCACCGGCAACAAAAAACTGTTTTGATTGTAGTTAGTTTGCAGTATCAAAACAGCCCCATATGCAACACCAGGTTCAGGTTTTAGATAAAACATTTATTCCTTACTTATCGCAACAGGATATTGAGGCTGCTATAAAAAAAATTGCGGCAACTATCAGCCATGATTATGCACACGAAAAACCTTTATTTGTTGCCATATTGAATGGCTCGTTCATGTTTGCGGCTGAATTGTTCAAACATCTTTCCATTCCTTCTGAAATATGTTTTATAAAACTTGCTTCGTATAAAGGAACAACTTCATCCGGGCATGTTATTACTGCGATAGGGCTCGACACGGAAATAACCGGCAAACACGTAATTATTCTTGAAGATATTCTTGATACAGGAAAAACCCTCAGCAGCTTTCTTCCTCAACTGCATAATATGCAACCCGCTTCGTTAAGAATTGCTGCGTTGCTGCATAAGCCTGAAGCAACAGTGTATGATGTGCCGCTTGATTATAACGGCTTTAAAATTCCTGATAAATTTGTTGTTGGTTTTGGATTGGATTATAGTGGTTTTGGCAGAAACTTTCCTGCGATATACCAGCTAAAACAATAAGCATTCAGATTTACAATGCATTGGCCTTTCCGGGCAATAAAAAACCGCCCTTAAAGGCGGCTTCTGTTATGTTGTTGAATATTTCAGGAAAACACTTCTTTTACTTTATCAAAAAAGCTTTTCTCACTTTTTCCGGGCTGTGGCTTAAAATTAGGGCTGTCATTCATCTTGTTAAGCATTTCCTTCTCATCATGGGTAACGTTTTGAGGCGTCCACACATTTACATGAATCAACTGGTCGCCCCTGCCATATCCGTTCACTTCCGGGAAACCCTTTCCTTTCAGCCTGAATATTTTTCCGCTTTGCGTGCCCGGAGGTATTTTTATTTTAGCCCTTCCATCAATAGTTGGTACTTCTACATTAGTGCCAAACACCGCATCCGGGAAAGATAAATGTAGTTCGAAGGCAACATTTAAACCATCGCGCTGTAATTCTTTATGCGCTTCTTCTTCAATTAAAATAATAAGGTCGCCCGGGGCGCCGCCTCTTTCGCCGGCATTGCCTTTGCCGCTTAAACTTAACTGCATGCCTTCCTGTACGCCTGCAGGAATATTTATGTTCACTGTTTCTTCACCATATACACGGCCTTCACCTTTACAAACAGTGCATTTATTGGTGATGGTGCTTCCTTCGCCATTACAGGTTGGGCAGGTGCTTACAGTTTGCATCTGGCCTAAAAAAGTGCTCGTAACTTTTCTTACCTGGCCGCTGCCACCGCAGGTTCCGCAATTTTGAATGCTGCCTTTATCTTTTGCTCCACTGCCACCGCAGGTATTACAGCCTACATATTTTTTTACCTTGATGTTTTTGGTAACGCCTTTCGACATTTCTTCGTAATTCAGCTTAAGCTTTATACGAAGATTGCTGCCGCGGGCGCCCCGGCCCCTGCTGGATGCAGCGCCTCTTCTGCCACCGCCACCAAAAAAGTTTCCAAAAATATCCTCGCCGAAAACATCTCCAAACTGGCTGAAGATATCTTCCATATTAACATTGGTACTGCCGCTAAAACCACCACTACCAGGTGCAAATGCCGAATGGCCAAAACGATCATACTTGGCCCTTTTGTCAGTATCACTTAAAACCTCGTAGGCTTCTGCTGCTTCTTTAAATTTTTCTTCTGCTTCTTTATTATCAGGGTTTCTGTCAGGGTGGTATTGCATGGCCACTTTGCGGTAGGCTTTTTTTATCTCGTCACCGGAAGCAGTTTTTGTAACACTCAATATTTCGTAATAGTCTTTTTTCGTCATAATAATTCTCCAGTTAACTTATTTGCCTACAACCACTTTTGCAAAACGGATTAATTTATCATTCAGGTAATAACCTTTCTGAATTTCATCTATTACTTTCCCCTGCAGTTTTTTATCCGGGGCAGGAATTTCTGTTATGGCCTCATGCTTTTCAACATCGAATGCTGTATTAACACTGTCCATTGGCTTTAACCCTTTGCTTTCCAATACCTTTTTTAGTTTATTGACAATAAGCAAAGCACCTTCTGAGAACTGCTGGATATCGCCTGATTTTTCCAGTTGCTTTTCTGCACGTTCACAATCATCAAGTACATCTAGCAGGGAGAGGATGATCTCCTTGCCAGCTGTTTGGCCCAGCTCAATCTTTTCTTTAGCAGTGCGCCTGCGATAATTATCAAATTCAGCAAACAAGCGTATGTATTTATCTTTTTGCTCCTTTAATTCTTCAGATAATTTATCTGTTTCAGATTCTTCCTCAACGGGATCATTCAAATGTGTGGTGCCTGCTGCATTTTCGTCAGCATTAATACCAAAATCACCTCCGGATACCGTAGTTTCTTCCTGGATATTTTTCTCTTCCATAATAATTTAGTAAAACCTTAGTAGTCAAATTTGTTGCCAGCGGCAAATAGAGCGAAAAATTGTCAGTTCCAAAAAACAAATTATTAGACATAATGAGATAGTTTTGCATCCCGTACTATAAGTAATACAGCATAATGATGCTATGCTGTTGTTCATCATAAATACAGTTAT
>Ga0164241_10006498_pt1 | contig 10652 bp, 13 predicted proteins | sample OricomyardsoilBY_FD_108780 | JGI IMG/M metagenome (GOLD analysis project Ga0164241, IMG submission 108780) | Backyard soil microbial communities from Emeryville, California, USA - Original compost - Back yard soil (BY) | ecosystem: Environmental > Terrestrial > Soil > Unclassified | place: USA... | reverse complement strand
GCATCAGTGACTTGCTGGGTGTCAAGGCTGGCCAGCTCGGCGGTGGTCGCCGCAGAACCCGTGGAGTGGTCGATGTCGCGATGCTGCAAACCCTGGCCCGCAAGACCGACCTCGAGCAGCTCACGAGCGCCTATGGGTTGGTCGTCGTGGATGAGTGCCACCACATCCCCGCCGCGGCGTTCGAGCGCGCCGTCAAGCAAATCCCGGCACGCCGATGGCTCGGGTTGACCGCCACGCCATACCGCCGCGACAAGCTCGACGACCTGATTGCCCTTCAATTGGGTCCGGTCCGGCACACCATCACCCAACCCACGCCACAAGGCGTGGGCGCCACGGCCCAACTCGAGTTCGACAAGCCGCACCAACGTCCAAGGCCCATAGTTCACGTGCATGACACCGCCTACCGCTACCGCGGTGACGCCGATCCGACGAAACCCGGTGGCATGGCGGCCATCTACCGCGACCTCGTCGCCGACGACGCCCGTCTCACGCAGGTCATCGAAGACGTGATCGCGGCACTAAAACGTGGCCGGCAATGCCTCCTGCTCACCCAGTGGACAGCCCACGTCGAACGGTTCGCTGACGCATTCCGGCAACGTTCCCTCGACCCGATCGTGCTGCGCGGCGGCATGAACGCCACAGCCCGCCGCGACGCCCTCGCCCGACTGCACTCTCCCACCGCCGGCACATCACTGCTGGTCGTCGCCACCGGACCATTCGTCGGCGAAGGATTCGACTGCCCCGTCCTGGACACACTGTTCCTCGCCGCGCCCATCGCATTCAAGGGACGCCTCGTCCAGTACGCGGGCCGGATCCTGCGCGCACATCCCGGCAAGACCATCGCTGAAGTCCACGATTACCACGACATCAACACTGGCGTCCTGGCGTCGTCACTGGCCAAACGTGCGCCCGGCTACGTCAACCTCGGCTTCCCAGACCCCCGCCGATCGGCATCGACCAGGTGAGTCCACCCGACGCGGCCTCGGCCGCACGGGGTGCGAGGGGCTGACCAGGAGGCTCAGTCCATTATGATGGCATCATGAGTAAAACCCGTCAGATCTCGATCACGCTGCCCGAGGAGCTGATCGACACGATCAAGGCGGCCGTCGAACGCGGAGAGGCACGGTCGGTGTCCGCCTATATCTCGAGCAAGCTGGCCCCCGGCGTGATCATGGATGCGCTGTTCGCCGACTGGGACGCCGATCGTGGTGCGCCTTCCACCGAGGTCGGGAAGTGGGCCGACCAGGAGCTTGATCGGGCGTTCGGCGAGCAGGCCGCACACAACCGTGGCGTCGCGTGAACAAGTCGCTGGTGCTGGACGCAGGTGCGCTGATCGGTGTCGAACGCCGATCTCCTCAAATCCAGGAACTGCTTCGCCAGGCTCGAGGCCGCGATGTGTCCGTCGTGATTCCCACTGTTGTCGTCGCACAGGTCGTTCGGAGCGGCGGGCGGCAGGCCAACCTGCGTCGTTTTCTCGCCGACTCCTACCTGAGCTTCGTCGGTCTCGACTATTCGACTGCCCTTGAGATCGGCGCGTTGCTCGGGAACAGCGGCACAGCGGACGTGGTCGACGCGTGCGTCGCGGTTTACGCACGCCGGTTGAACCACTGCCCGGTAGTTACGTCGGATCCGGAGGACCTAGGCAAGCTCGACCCAACGTTGCCGCTGATCGCGCTCTGACCGGCAAAGCCTCGTCCAGGCTGACCACAAGTACGACCATGCCCCACATACCGTCCGTCACGGTGTCCAATGCTGCGACGACGCGGGAGAAGCTGCATCACCTTTCATGCAACACACTCGCACCCAAAGATCAAGTTCAACGATCTTGATGGACGCGGTTTTCCCTGGTCAAACATGGTGGGGCCGAAGGGAGTCGAACCCTCACTGGCTGGATCCTAAGTCCAGTGCCTCTGCCGTTGGGCTACGGCCCCGGAGCGCCCCGAGGGGCGCCGCTCGCACAGCGTAGCCACTCGGGGAGTGACGGAAGTTACGGCATTCGGGTTGCAGTTGGTTAGCATCTAACGTGAGCACTGGTGACGAGTCTGGGGTGTGGTGTTGATGTGGGGTCGGGGGTTGCTCGGAACGCTGGTGATCACAGGCGGGCTGTTGGCGGCGCACGCCGATGAGCCGCAGCTCGTCTATCCGGGTGGGGCCAGTTATCCGCGGGTCATCCAGCTCGCGCATGCCGGGGCGGCCAACGGCTACGTGATGGCCGCCGTGGGGACGCCCGATGCCAAGGGGATCATTCTCGAAAGCGCCGACGGGGGTGCGACCTTTACCCACGTGGGCACCGTCAGCGATCCCGAAGGGGCCGGTGGGCGTGGGCTCTGTTGCGGGACCTTGTTTGAGCTTCCTCGACAAATCGGGGGCATGCCGGAAGGGACGCTGCTCTGGGCCGCCACCACCGGGTACAAGGTCGCCGCGGGGGAGCGGCATACCAAGCAGCGGCTTTGGGTCAGCCTGGACCGCGGGCGCACCTGGGCCTTCAAGTCCGACATCGCCACCTCGCCCAACCAGTACAACGGGTGGGAGCCTGATCTCTCCGTCTCCGCCGACGGGCATCTGGTCGCCAACTGGTCCGACGAGTCGGACAAGCCGGCGCATGATCAGAAGCTGGTGCAGGCGCGGTCCACCGACGGGGTCACGTGGACCGATCAGCGGGACACCGTCATCAACGATGACTTTTTCGTTCGGCCGGGCATGGCCGGTGTTCGGCAGCTGAACGACGGGACCTACCTCATGGTCTACGAGGTCTGCAACACCGCCGAACCCATGTGCGCCGCCCACTTCCGCACCTCCGCCGACGGCTGGGACTACGGCGATCCGAGCGATCTCGGCACGACCATCCGGACCGCCGACGGGAAGTACGCCCGGCACACGCCCACCTTCGACGTCGGGCCGGGTGGGCAGCTCGTGTTCGTCGCCGAGATGCTTGTCAATGCCGATGGGACCAAGGCGCCCGGGAACGGCACGACGCTTCTGGTGAACGACGACGACGGGGCCGGGCCCTGGCGGGAGATCCAGGCCCCGGTGCCCGTCCCCGCGCCGGACAACGAAGGGTGCCGCAACTTCAGCCCCTCGGTCGTCGCCTTCGAACAAGCCGTCCTCGAGCTGTCGCCCGAGATGGTCGGCGGCTCTTGCCACGTTCTCTACGCGACCGGGCCCATCCCGCCTTCGAGCTGACGGCGTGTCACCATGGACGGGCACGAAGGGAGCCGGACGATGCGCGTGCCAATTCTCGACAAGCTCGTCGACCGGTTCGAGGCCCGCGGCGTCTACGTTCCCGGCGACGACAACAAGGCCATCTCGCCCTGGCGAGACTTCGGGTGGCTCATCGCGCTCTGGTTGATCACCATCGCGGTGTTCGTGCTCTTCTTCGCCATGGCGGCGTAGAAAGCCGAGAAACGCGCGAAAACGGCAGCACTTACCGCGTGTTGCCAATCACGTTCGGTGTCCCCGTGGTCACAGGTCGGCCACGGCACGACACCAGGTCCGCTTCAACGGTCCCCGACCGGGACCGCCCCCGGAATAGTGCATTCAGACGTACACAACCCTGCTTGGAAGGGACCTCCCCGTGCCGATCGCCAGACTCGCGGCCGCGGCCTGCGCGCTGCTTGTCCTGGCCGGATGCGCGGTCGGCCAAACCCCCGAGGCCGCGTCGAAAGCGAGCCCCACGGTCGCCGCCGAGCGCTCCGTGATCAAGGCCGCCGACGACGTCCGCAAGTCCATCGGCAAGGGCCTCGTGCTCACCGCCACCGCGCCCAAATCCTTCACCCCGACCGACACCGCCTACCCCCGCGTGCGCCGCGCCGTCGCCATCGACATGACCGTCGACAACGGCGGCACGATCGGCTTCCGGCCCTCACAACTGGCCTTCGCCGCCGCCGTGGACGGGGCGTCCGCCGAGCAGGTGATCGACTCCACGCAGGGTTACAACGGGGTCTCGGCGGCGACCGACGAGATCCAGCCGGGGCAGTCGCTGCGCTTCACGGTCGCGTTCGCGGTGCCGGATCGGACCTGCACGGTGCGGGTGACCGTGCGGCCGGAGCCCGCCGCCGCCGCGACCGTAGAACTATACGACGGCCTGGTCCGCGCGGCGGGCTAACGTCTGCGGCATGAGTGAGCAGAAACGGCTTTCCGAGGGCGACTCCGCGCCCGACTTCCGCCTGCCGGACAGCACCGGCAAGGACGTCTCGCTGTCCGAGTTCCGCGGCCGGCACGTCGTCGTCTACTTCTACCCCGCCGCGAGCACGCCCGGCTGCACCAAGCAGGCCTGCGACTTCCGCGACAACCTCGCCGAGCTCAACGACGCCGGCTTCACGGTCCTCGGTGTCTCCCCGGACAAGCCTGCCAAGCTCGCGAAGTTCGTCGCCGACGAGAAGCTGACCTTCCCGCTGCTGTCCGACGAGAGCCGCGAGGTGCTCACCGAATGGGGCGCCTTCGGCGAGAAGCAGAACTACGGCCGCACGATCATGGGCGTCATCCGCTCGACGTTCATCGTCGACCCGGAAGGCAAAATCGCTAAAGCGATGTACAACGTGCGAGCGACCGGGCACGTGGCGAAACTGCGCAAGGATCTCGGCGTCTGAAAATAACGAAAAGGGCGCGAAAGTTGCCGTACGACAACGTGATGGCGAGCTGAGCCGTACGCGCGGAATGGGCGAAAAGTTGCCGTTCGCGCGGGTCAACTTCCGGATTCCGGACCGCGTATTGACGGCATGCGCTCCCTTCCGCTCCGCCTGCTCGTCGTCCTTCCGCTGCTGGGCCTGACCGTCGCGTGCGGCGGTCGGCCCGGCACGGTGTCCGGTGCGGTGGACGGCTTCGGGACGCCGGTCGACCCCACGCAGCCGAACACGACCAGTGCGCCGCCGGCCCCGATGCCGAAGAACCCGGAGCGGGCGAAACCACGCCCGGCCCCCAAGACCGCGCCCGGTGGCCTGTTACGCAAGGCGGCGGCGAGCGTGGAGCCCGGCACCACGCTCGGCGCCGTCGTCTACGACCGCACCACCGGCAAGTACACCGTGGCGTACAACGCGGACCGCGGGTTCCGCTCCGCCTCGCTGGTCAAGCTGCTCATCGCGATCGACCTGCTCGAGCGGGGCGCCGGCTCGGCCGACCGGCAGCGGATCGCCCGCATGCTGACGATGTCCGACGACGGCCTCGCGAGCATGTTCTGGGTGCGCGCGGGTGGCCCGGCGCTCGTGACCCGCACCAGCGCCGAGCTCGGCCTCACCGGGGTGCGCCCGCCGGAGGTGGCGGGCCAGTGGGGCGAGGTCGTGGTGACGCCGCGGGACATCGTGACGATCTACCGCTACGTGCTGGGCCTCCCGCCCGCGGATCGCGACCTGATCGTCGACTCGCTCGGCCAGGCGCCGCGCGTCGCCGCGGACGGGTTCGACCAGTACTTCGGCATTCCCGACGGCCTCGACGCGCAGTGGGCGGTCAAACAGGGCTGGGGCAACAACGACCGGACCATGGTGCTGCACACCACCGGCCTGGTGGGTCCGGGTTTCCGCTACGTCGTCGTGCTGCTCACCGAGCACCCGCTCGGGTCGGGCTGGCAGACCTGCGCGCAGTCGGTCACCGCGGCCGCGGGCGCGCTGCGCGCCGGCCTGCCGGGGATCTAGGCGGACAGCGCGCGCAGGTGCGGCAGCAGCTGGTTGAGCGCGCGGCCGCGGTGGGAGATGGCGTCCTTCTCCGCCGACGACAGCTCCGCCGACGTGCGGTTCTCCCCCAGCGGCACAAAGATCGGGTCGTAGCCGAAACCGTTGGCACCACGGGGTTCGCGCACCAGCGTGCCCGGCCACTCGCCGCGCACCACCTCGTGCGTGCCGTCCGGCCGGACCAGCGCCGCGGCGCACACGAACGACGCGGTCAGCCGCGCGTCCGGCACGTCGGTCAGCTGCTCGAGCACCAGATTCAGGTTCGCCGAGTCGTCCTTCGCGCTGCCCGCCCAACGCGCCGACAGCACGCCCGGCATGCCGTTGAGCGCGTCGACCGCGATGCCGGAGTCGTCGGCGACGACGGGCAAGCCGGTCGCGGCCACCGCGTCGCGCGCCTTCGCCAGCGCGTTGTCCTCGAACGTGGCGGCGGTCTCCGGCGCCTCCGGGAACGGCGGCACGTCGTCGAGGCCGACGACCTCCAGCCCGGCGCCGGCAAGGATGCGGCGCAGCTCGTCGAGCTTCTTGGCGTTGCGGCTGGCGACGAGCAGCCGGGTCACGAGCGGACGGCCTTCGGCTCGGGCAGCGTGCCCGGGTAGGGCTCGGCGAGCACCGCGGCCTGCTTGGCGTTGATCTCCGCGCAGCCGGCCAGCGCCAGGTCCAACATGCGGTCCAAAGTGGACCGGGTGAACGTCGCGCCCTCGCCGGTGCCCTGCACCTCGATGATCGTGCCGGCATCGGTGGCCACCACGTTCATGTCCACTTCGGCCCTGGCGTCCTCCTCGTAGGGCAGGTCCAGCCGCACCCGGCCGTCGACGACACCGACGCTGATCGCCTGCACCGCACACGACAGCGGCTGCGGGTCGGCGAGCCGGCCGGCCGCGCCGAGCCAGGTGACCGCGTCCGCCAGCGCCACGTAGCCGCCGGTGATCGCCGCGGTCCGGGTGCCACCGTCGGCCTGGATGACGTCACAGTCGATCATGATCGTGTTCTCGCCGAGTGACGCGAGGTCGATGCACGCGCGCAGCGACCGGCCGATGAGCCGGGAGATCTCGTGCGTGCGCCCGCCGACGCGGCCCTTCACCGACTCGCGGTCGGAACGCGTGTTGGTCGCGGACGGCAGCATCGCGTACTCCGCGGTGACCCAGCCGAGCCCGGAACCCTTGCGCCACCGCGGAACCCCCTCGTTCACGCTGGCCGCACACAACACCCTGGTCTGGCCGAACTCGACCAGCACCGAGCCGGCCGGCCACAGCTGAAAACCGCGGGTGAGCTTGATGTCCCTGAGCTGGTCGTCGTTCCTGCCATCGATTCGCGCCACCGGGCAACCCTACGACTGTGGCGAACACCACCCGCACCAGGCCGTATTTCGATTGACCGCACGGCCAGCACGGAGGAGAGTTCATCACGTGATGAAATCCTGGAGGGGGCCATGTCTGAGCGGGTCGGTCGTCATCGAACACTGACGTCCCTGCGGGCCGCGGTCGTCGTCGCGCTGCTCGCCGTCGCCGTGCTGACGCTGCACGACAAGCTGCCGAGCCTCACCGACGTGTCCCGTGTGCTCGGCGGCGCGGACCCCGGCTGGCTCGCCGTCGCGGCCGTCGCCGAGGCGGTCTCCATGGCCATGTTCGCCCGCCAGCAGCGCCGCCTGCTCACCGCGTTCGGCGTGCGGATGACACGGCACCGTTCCCTCGCCCTCGCCTACAGCCGTTCGGCCATGGCGATCAGCCTGCCCGCCGGCTCAGCCATCTCCGCGGCGTACGCGTTCAAGCAGTTCCGCACCGGCGGCGCGAGCAGGCGCACGGCCGCGACCGTGATGGTGCTCTCCGGCCTGCTCTCGTTCGCAGCCCTAGCCCTGCTCTACGCCACCGGCGCACTGGCCACCGTCGTGGTGCGCCTCGGCGAGGCGTGGCGCCACCACCCGGCGCTGACGCACGTGTCCGCGGTGATCACGCTGGGCCTGCTGATCTTCGTCGGCTTACTCGCCTGGCAGTCCGGCCACCAGGTGCGCGCCGCCCGAGTGGACCGCCCGCGCCACCACCGCGACCCGCTCGCCCGCATCGCCCCGCGCTGGCCGCGGGTGGCCGCCGCGCTGGCGCCGATCGTGGACGCGGTGTCGAGCTCGCGCGCGGTGCCCGGCAGGCACTGGGGTCTCGCGCTCGCGGCGGCGGTCGCGAACTGGCTCACCGACCTGCTGTGCCTCTATGCCGCGTCGCGCGCGTTCGGCCTGCCGGTCGACCCGGTCACCCTCGGCGCGATCTACCTGACCGTCCAGATAGTCCGGCAGATCCCGCTGACCCCGGGCGGCATCGGCGTGATCGAGATCAGCCTGCTCGCCGGGCTCGTCTCCGGCGGCGCGGGCGAGGCCGCGGCGGCCGCGACCGTGCTGGTCTACCGGCTGCTGTCGTGCTGGCTGATCATCCCGACCGGCTTCGTCGCGTGGCTGCTGCTGCGCAAGCCGCCGCCCGCGCACACCGTGCCCGCCGACGATCTCACCGGCGCGCCCGCGCTTCGCTGACGGCGTCCGTCTCAGATCTCGAGGACCTCGCCGGGCACGACCAGCCGGACCGAGCCCTCGAACTCACCGGCGGCCTCGGCGAGCACGGCCGCGGAGTCGGTCCACGGCGGCACGTGCGTGACCAGCAGCTGCCCGGTGCCTGCGGACTGGGCGAGCCGGCCCGCCTCGACGCCGGACAGGTGCAGGTCGGCCGGGCGGTCGGGGGCGTGCGTCCACGACGCCTCGGCGAGCACGGCGTCCGCGCCCTTCGCGAGCTTCTCGATCGTTCGCGACGGGCCGGTGTCGCCCGTGTACACCAGCGAGCGTCCCTCGTGGACGATCCGGAAGCTGAACGCCGTGCAGGGGTGTGCCGCGGTCGCCACCGTGATCTCGAAGGGTCCGATGTGGACGGTGCCCTCGGCGAGGGGGCGGAACTCGAAGACGTCGGTCAGGTCCTCCGTCGCGCGGTCGGCCGCGTTCGGGCTGTACGCGGCGACGAACCGTTCCGGCGCGTCGGCGGGCGCGTACACCGGCAGCCGCTGCTCCCGCGGGTCGCGGGAGGGGCTCGGGTGGTAGCGGCGCAGCACGGTCAGCGCGGTGAAGTCCAGGCAGTGGTCGGGATGCAGGTGGGAGAACAGCAGCGCGTCGAGTTCGAACGGGTCGCGGACGGCCTGCAGTTCGGCGAGGACGCCGTGGCCCAGCTCGATGGCGAGCTGGAAGCCGTCGGCCTCCAGGAGGTAGCCGGACGTCGCGGTCCGCGGTCCCGGTGCGCTGCCGGAGCAGCCGAGGACGGTCAACAACACGCCGGACACTCTATGGGGTGGCCGCGGCGACCGCGGCGAGATCCGGTCCGAGAAACCGCCGGGCCAGCCGGGTGAACGGCTCGGCGGGCCCGGTCGCGACGAACTCGTGGTGGACCGGGCCGTCCGGCTCGGCGAGCAGGTCGCGTTCGGTCAGCACGCGGACGACGTCCTTCGCGGTCTCCTCGGCGCTGGACACGAGGGTGACGTCGGGGCCCATGACGATCTGCAGCACGCCGGTGAGCAGCGGGTAGTGGGTGCAGCCGAGCACCACGGTGTCCACATCGGCCTGCTGCAGCGGCTCGAGGTAGCCCTGCGCGAGTCCGAGCACCTGCCGCCCGGACGTGACGCCGCGCTCGACGAAGTCCACGAACCGCGGGCAGGCGGCGGAGGTCAGCCGGATGTGCGGGGCGGCGGCGAACGCGTCGTCGTAGGCGCGGGAGCGGACCGTGCCGGCGGTGCCGATCACGCCGACCCGGCCGTTGCGGGTGCTGGCGACCGCACGGCGCACGGCGGGCACCACGACCTCGACGACCGGGATGTCGTAGCGCTCGCGGGCGTCGCGCAGGCACGCGGCCGAGGCCGTGTTGCAAGCCAGGACGAGCAGCTTGACCCCGCCCGCGACGAGCTCGTCGGCGATGGCGAGCGCGTGGCGGCGGACGTCGGCGATGGGCAGCGGTCCGTACGGGCCGTGCGCGGTGTCGCCGACGTAGCGCAGCCGCTCGGCGGGCAGCTGGTCGGCGATGGCCCGCGCGACCGTCAGCCCGCCGACACCGGAGTCGAAGATCCCGATCGGCTGGTTCACGCGGCAGGCGTGGCCGGAGTCTGCTTGAGCTGCCGCCGGGTCGCCATCGTGACGAGCCAGGCCGCGAGGATGCCGCCGAGCGCGCCGAACAGGTGGCCCTGCCAGGAGATGCCGGGACTGCCCGGCAGGACGCCGAACAGCGTGCTGCCCCAGTAGAGGAGCAGCACGGCCGCGACCGCGAGCTGGGCGAAGCTGCGGTTGAAGATGCCGCGGACGAGCAGGAAGGCGAGCCAGCCGAACGCGATCCCGGACGCGCCGACGGTGACGCCGTCGGCGCCGGTCAGCCAGACGCCGATGCCGCTGGCGAGCCAGATCGTGGCGGTCACCGCGACCCACTGCCCGATGCCGCCGGCCATGGCCAGGAATCCGAACACGACGATCGCCAGGGTGTTCGCGAACAGGTGGGACCAGCCGGCGTGCAGCAGCGGGGCCCACAGGATGCCGTCGAGCCCGCCGAGCGTGCGCGGCTGGATGCCGAGGTTGTCGAGGTTGGCCGGCAGGATCGCGTCGACCGCCTCGATCAGGTACAGCAGCGCGGTGAACGCGCCGATGACGATCGCCGCGCCCGCCGGGTTGGGCGGCACGATGCGGTTCACCGGGTTGCGGGGCTTCGCGGTCGGCTGGACCGGCAGTGTGCTCACCCCACCGAGGTTACGTGCGCGCGTCGCGATGCGGCTCCGGTGCAACCCTGAAGTTCACCCCGATGTCGGCGGTTCCGTCCCACCCGTGGCACACGGCACCGGCTCGGTCACCCGCCGCGGCTGGTCGCGCCACACGACGAGCTCGCGCGCACGCGCGTGCAGAACGCCAGAAACGTAGCCCCCACCCTGTCCCGGGGGCACCCCTTTGTGCCAGTCTACCGGCCACCACCGACAAAAGGGCTGGTCACG
>Ga0164241_10006497_pt1 | contig 10654 bp, 12 predicted proteins | sample OricomyardsoilBY_FD_108780 | JGI IMG/M metagenome (GOLD analysis project Ga0164241, IMG submission 108780) | Backyard soil microbial communities from Emeryville, California, USA - Original compost - Back yard soil (BY) | ecosystem: Environmental > Terrestrial > Soil > Unclassified | place: USA... | reverse complement strand
GAGGTCGACGCGGCGATGACCAAGCTGCGTCAGACCGCCGAGGTCGCGATGGGCCCGGATGGCCTCGAGGGCAACCTCGGCCGCGTGCAGGAAGCAGCCGTCGCGTGGAGCAAGGTCCACGTCGGTTCCGCAGCGGACTACGTCGCCTCGACGCAGTCGATGGTCGCGGTGCTGCTCGATTACGACGCGGCGCAGGCCGGCGCGGAGGCGGCGATGCGGCTATCGACTGCCACGGGCATCGATGCCACGAGCGCGACCAAGGCGTTGCTGGGCGTCTACCAGCAGCTCGGCGATCCGACGAAGGACGCCGCCTCCGAGATGAACCGCCTCTCGGACATCCTCACGACCACGCAGAAGAGTTTCAACCTCGAGAACGTCGCGGCAATGCCCGAGGCCCTGGCCAAGGCGAGCAACGCGGCGAAGATGACGGGCGTCGATACCGCGCAGCTCGCGACCGCGATTGGCGCGCTCGAGCAGGCGGGCATCAAGGGCGGCGAGGCTGGTGCCGGCCTCGCAGGCGCCATGAGCCAGATGGGCGCCGCGAGCAAGGCACTCGGTTTCGAGGTCGCCCACACCGCCGATGGCGGCATGGATCTGATCGGGACGCTCCAGAACCTCCACGCGAAGGTGGGCGACGTCTCGAAGCTCTCCCCCGAGATGAGCGCGAAGCTCGCAGCGGCGTTCGGTCCGGGCAACGAGGCCGTGCTCAAGCTGCTCGACAACGCGCAGGGGCTCGGAGACCAGCTCGAGACGATCCAGGACTCCAGCGGCGCAGCGGGGCGCGCGGCCGAGGCGTTCGCGAACAGCGGAGCGGGCGCCGCGCAGCTCTTCGAGCAGCAGCTCGCGGCGGTGAAGATGCAGGTGGCGGCCGGCCTCATGCCCGCGATCGAGAAGGTGCTGCCGCTCATCTCGAGCGCAGCGGAGGCGGTCGGCGACTTCGCGCAGAACCATCCTCAAATCACCGCCCTCGTGGGCTCCGTGCTCGTCGGCGTCGCGGCGTTCGGCATGATCGGTGGCCCGATCATCTCCGCGGTGGGCAGCGTGGTCTCCTTCGCCGGCGCGCTCGCCGGCGCCGCCTCGAGCGCGCTGAGTTTCAGTGCGACGCTCCTCGCGAATCCGATCACGTGGATCGTTGCTGCCATCGCGGCAGCGATCCTGATCATCTGGAAGTGGGACGAGATCGTGCCGTTCCTTGCCGGCGTGTGGGAAAAGGTCAAGGCGACCTTCCTGCGTGTCTGGTCCTCGGTGACGGCCTACCTCTCGAGCATCGACTGGGGTGCCCTCGCCCAGCGCGTGGTGCAGCGACTCGTCGCAGTGTGGCAAGCCTGGAACCCCCTCACGCTGTGGCAGCGCATCCTCGCGCAGGTCGCGACCTGGCTGCGGAGCGTCGACTGGAGCGCGGTCGGCACCCGTATCGTCGACACGCTCATCGCCGGCTGGGACAAGGTCAAGAGCTGGCTCGCGGGGATCGACCTCCAGGCGATCGGCAAGCGCGTCGTGGACAGCGTCGTCACGTGGTTCCACGGTCTCGATCTCAAGGCGGAGGCGCTGCGCGTCCTGGCAGACTTCTGGACCGTCTGGCGCAGCATCAATCTGGGCGCGGTGTGGGTGGCCGCGTGGGCCGCGCTCCTCGCGTGGTGGCACACCGCCGATCTCAAGGTCGTCGCGAGGCAGGTGCTGAACGGCGTCGAGAGCGTCTGGAAGGCGTTCTCGCTCCAGTGGCTGCTCGCGCCCGCCTGGGCCGCCCTCGTCGCTTGGGTGAGCTCGTGGAGCCTCTCTGACGCGGTCTCCACCGTGATCGACGGTATGACCGGCGCGCTCGGGCTCTTCGATCCGGTCGGCGCGCTGTCGAGCGCGTGGGACACGGCCGTCGCCTACGTGCAGAGCATCGACCTGAGCGAGGCAGGCGCGAACATCATCCAGACCATCGTCGACGGGATGATGTCGATGGCCTCGGCTCCAGCGGATGCGATGGAGGGCATCGTCGGGGACATGCGCGACTACCTGCCGTTCTCGCCTGCGAAGAAGGGGCCGCTGCGGACGCTGCACCAGGTCAAGATCGTCGAGACGCTCGCGCAGAGCATCAAGCCCGATCCGCTCGTCGGCGCCATGAGCAGCGCACTCGGAGCGGCGATGGGTGTCGTGACCGACACGTCGTCCTACGTGCCCACGACGGTCGGCGAGACCGGAGGCTTGCCGAGCGCCTCGAGCGGAGCGGCCGGCACGAGCGCGGCCGATGCTCGCCCGATCGAGGTGACCTTCAACCTACTCGGCGGAGGGACTTCGGCGGTCGCGGAGCTTGAGGCGTGGATCGCACAGCCGAGCAACGCGAAGAAGCTCGCGGCCGCGGTCGACCGGGTCAAGACGCGCGAGAAGGCGACGGCGTATTGAGATGCTGATTGGCGACCTCGTCATCCCCACGATCGCGGTGCGCGGCAACCCGTTGCAGGATGCATGGGACTACGCCCAGCACGCGGTCATCGAGGGCAAGCCGCGGACCCAGCCAATCGCACCGGCGGCGCGCCAGGTCTCGCTCGACCTCTACGTGCACGCGGAGTGGATGCCACCGCAGCAAACGATTGACCGCCTCTCGTCGATCGCTAACGCGCATGAGGTGGTGGTGCTCCAGGCGGACGCGGGGCTCGTATATGGCTCCTTCGTCATCACGGCCGTGAACGTGACGCCGCGCTGGTCTCTGCCCGACGAGACGATCGTCAGCGCCGCGGTCAGCGTCACGTTGCTCGAGGCGGGCCTCGAGTCTCTCGCAGACGCATCCCCCAACGAGGCAGTGTCCGGCTCGGATGTAGCGACTACGACGGAGCCCGCGACGGAAGACGAAGCCGCGGACCCGGATGATCCGTACGCGAGGTGGCCGTGAACTACGTCATCCTCACTACCCAGGACGGCGACCGATGGGATCTGCTCGCGTGGCGGGCCTACGGTGACGCGCTCGCGGTCGATCGGCTCATCGCAGCGAACCCGCATATCGCGATTGCGCCGACGCTCCCGGGCGGATTGCAGGTCTGGTGTCCGGTGGTGGCCTCGCCATCGACGGCCGTGCCGCCGTGGAAGTCATGACAGCGCCGCCGAAACCAACCTGGCGAATCAGCTACGAAGGCGCGGACGTGTCGACAGATCTCAGCGCGATGGTGTTGAGCGTCGACTACACCGACAACCTGAGCCCCGCTCCGCCGGAGAAGGACAAGGACGGCAAGGCGAAGCCGGGCGACAAGCCCGAAGCGGTCAGCGATGAGATCGCGATCACGGTGGAGGACCGCGACGGCCGCTGGCGCTCTGGTTGGTGGCCCGCCAAGGGCGACCATCTGGTGGTGTCGATTGGCTACGACAACCGACCGCTGCTCAACTGCGGCACATTCGAGGTGGACGAGGTGACGCTCGGCGGCGCGCCTGACGTCGTCTCGCTGCGAGCGCAGTCGACGCCGATGAGCGACGCGCTGCGCACGGCGCAATCGCGGGCCTACGAGGCCACGACGCTCGCCGATCTCGTGTCCCAGGTCGCTGACGAGCTTAGCCTCGAGCTCGTCGGCGACATCGAGGCCACGCCCATCGCGCGCGTTACACAGGGACAGGAGAGCACTCTCGCCTTCCTGCGCCGCCTCGCCGGCGAGTACGGATACAGCTTCGCGGTTCGCCCGCCCCGGCTCGTCTTCTACCCGCTCCAGGCCCTCATTGGCGCAGACGCGGTCATGACGGTGCGGCGCAAGGATCTGGTCAGCTATCGACTCAAGAGCGCCGTGGCGGGCACGTACGCGGCCTGCGTCGCGTCCTACTTCGACCCTGCAACGAAGACGCTGCTCGAGGTGCGCGTCGACGAACAATTCACCCGCGCGGCGCCGGCCGACGACCAGGGGTCGAGCGCGCCGGCATCGATTCCCCCACGCACCCTCGCGACCGGCACGACTGGGGACGACGTGCGCGGATGGCAGCAATGGGTCGGTTCTCATGGTTTCGACGCGGGACCGGTAGACGGCATCTTCGGTCCACTCACGCGCGCGGGCACTGTCGCATTCCAGGAGGCGAACGGCCTCGCCGGCGACGGCATCGCTGGACCCGACACGTTCCGCGTCGCCGTCGAGCAGGGCTACAGCTACGTCCCGGCCTCGAACGCGAGCTCGAGCGACGATGCAGCGCCGCAGACGGCGGGCGGCATTCTCAGGCTCTCAGAACGCTTCGAGTCCGCGGCAGTTGCGGAGGCCAAGGCCACCGCAGCTCTGGCAGCGGCGAATCGCGTGCTGGCCGATGGCACCTTGTCGCTCGTCGGGGAACCCCTCCTCGTCGCGGGCATCAACATCGACCTCGTGACGATGGGCCGTCTCAGCGGCCGCTATCAGCTGACGAAGTCGAACCACCGACTCTCGCGCAGCGGCTACACCACCGACTGCGAGGTGCGCGGTGTATAGGCGCTGCATCGTCACCGAGGTCGATGCGGAGCAACATGCGGTGCGCGGCACGTTCCCGGATCGAGGTGACGTGATCTCGCCTTGGCTCCGCGTGCTTGCGCGCGGCGCGACGTCGCTGAAAGACTTCGGCTTGCCTCACGTCGGCGACCAACTCGCAGTGCTGCTCGACGAGCGCGAGGAGGAAGGCGTGGTGCTCGGCGCGCTCTTCAGCCAGGCGGACCCGGTGCCGGCCGACGTCGGCCCGACGAAGCGCGTGGTGGTGTTCTCGGACGGCGCGCGCGTGTCGTACGACGATGAGACTCACGCTCTCGAGCTCGCGCTGCCCGCGGCTTCGACGATGGCCGTCGTCTTCGGAGACGGCGCGTCCTTCTCCTATGACGCGGACTCTCACGTTGCCGAGGTCGCGATCCCGGCTGGCGGCGCGCTCAACCTGTGCGGCGACGCATCGCCCCTCGCCCTCGCGGTCGCGACGAAGGCCGAGCTCGACGCTGTCAAGAGCGCGCTCGACTCCCACACCCACCAGGCGGGCGCGTTGGTGACGGGGCCGAGCGGCGGCGCACCGGTGACCGGCATGACGGGCACTGCCTCCAGTGGGTATTCCCCGAACGAGGTCGGCTCCGCGCAGGTGAACAGCGCATGACCACGTCCCCGCTGCACGGTCGCGCGCGCGCGAGCACCATCGGCCCATGCAGTGGCAGCCGAAGCTCGGCGCTCCCGGAGAGCGCGTCACGGGCGTCGATGAGCTGGAGCAGGCCATGATGCTCGTGCTCACCACGCCCGAGCGCTCCGTGCCGCTGCGACCAGGATTTGGCAGTCGTCTCTATCAGCTCGTCGACGAGCCCGTGACCCAGGCGCGACCGGCGATCGTGCGCGAGGTGCTCAGAGCACTCGGCGTCAACGAGCCTCGCGTCCGTCCGCTCGGAGTGAATGTCGCCCACGACGCGGAGGACGCGGGGCACCTCGCCGTCGACATCGAATGGCAGCCGGTGGTCGGCGGTCCGCGTCGCTCCACCACGGTGGTGATCTGATGACGCTTCCGGAGCCGAGTCTGGTCGACCGCGACGGCGCCGCGATTCTCGCGGAGTGCATCGCGAGCTACGAAGCTGCCGCCGGCCGCACGCTGCTCCCAGCGCAGGCCGAGCGGCTGGTCATCGACCTCATGGTGTATCGCGAGCTGCTGGTCCGCTCCGCGATCCAGGATGCGGGCCTGCAAAACCTCTTGGCGTACGCGCGCTATCCGATGATCGATCTGCTCGGACAGATCGTCGGCGCGACGCGCATCGCAGCAGTGCCGGCCAAGGTGTCTGTGCGGTTCGCGCTCGCGGCACCAGCCGTCTCTCCGCAGACCGTTGTCGCAGGCACCAAGTACCGGACTACGGATCGCCGCGCGACCTTCGCGCTGCTCGCGGACGCGGTCATCGAGACGGGCGCAAGCAGCGTCGACGCCATCGCCACCTGCACAGCCCCCGGCATCGTCGGCAACGACTACGGCGCGGGCAGCCTCGAGCGCGTCGCGTCGCCGCCGTTCGCATACACCATCACGGTGCTCGAGCCGTCGTCGGGCGGTGCTGCGAGCGAGGGCACCGAGGCGCTGCGCGAGCGCATCCCGACCGTGCTCGACGCGCGCGCGGCGGCAGGACCCGAAGCAGCCTACGAGGCGCATGCGCGTGGCGCACACGTCGACGTGATCGACGTCGTCGCGTTGTCCCCGTCGCCGGGACAGGTGAGCGTGGTGGTGCTCCCGCGCGCGGGCGCGGACGCCGGCGCGGTCGTCGATGCGGTCGAGCTCGCGGTCGGTGCCTATGACGTGCGGCCCATGACTGACACCGTCGTCGTCGAAGAGGCGGAGGCGGTCACCTACTACATCGACGCGACCATCGAGGTCGCGGACGGCCTCACCTCCGAAGAGGAGGACGCGATTCGAGACGCGGCAACGGCCTCCGCTCAGGCCTATGCCGACGCGCGTGCGTCCGGACTCGGACTGCATCCCTATCTCAGCTCGATCTACGTCGCGCTATCCGTACCGGGCGTGGTGTCGGTGCCGTCGCTCGACACGAATGAGCCGTTCACGATCGGACGCGCTCAGTACGCCAGCTGCACTGCGATCACGGTGGCGGTGGCATGAGCGTCGCCCTGCCTCCGCTTCTCGCCGCCGATCCCAGCTGGAAGGCGGTCTGCGACCTGACCGAACGGTTCGGCGCGCTCGCCGTTCCGAAGGTGGTCGTTTGGCATCTCGGCAGCGCTGACTCCGCAGTGCTCGCCCATATCGCAGCGACCCTCGGCCTGGGCGCGGTCGATCTCTCGAGCGGAGACCCCTTGGTAGTCCTGCGCGATGCAGTCAACGTGTTGCGGCGTCGCGGGACGGAGTACGCGCTCCGTCGCGCGCTGACCGCTCTTGGCCTCGGCGAGGTGTCGTTCGTGGTCGAGCCGAGCTGGACGCACGACGGGAGTTTCCTCCACGACGGGCTCTACCAGTATGGCGCGGCGCACTGGGCCGTCGTCATCGCGACGATCGATCGCGACGACGCCACGCCGCTCACGAGTGACGAGGCGGTCCTCGCGATGCGTGCCCTCGCCGGTGCGAAGTCGAAGAGAGACCGCGTCCACCTGCGCGTTCGCAGCGATGCCGAGGTGACCTTGCAGTTCTTCTACGAGCCCGACGATGCCTGACCTAACGCTGGACGAGAAGTGGGTCGACGGCGTGCCGGCGATCGAGATCACCGAACCAGTCGAGGGTGGCGAGGACGGCGTCGACAATCGTGCGCCGAAGCGACTCGGCAATCAGGCCGCGGCACTCAAGAACTTCGTCGATGACGCGTTCGGCCCCGACTGGGTCGACGGCGTCGCGGACCCCTCCGCAATCAGCCTCCCGCCTGTGCACGGCGCGGTGCTACTCGGCGACGGAAGCTCGACGGTGACGGTCGATGCGACGACGAGTGCGGTCGCAGCGAGTCAGCACCTGCGGACTGACTCGGCAGGGGTGGGCACCACAGAGAACCGCGCGAGCAGCGACGTCTACGTCCACCACGACGCCGAGATCACCAGCTGGTCGGAGGGTCACCTCTCACACTTGACCGGCGACGGTGGACCGCACCAAGTGCGGTCCCAGCAGGGCGCGACCGGGCACAAGTCAGGTGACTATGACGTCGGTCTGCCCTCGGGCAGCGGCACGCTCGGCGCGAAGCACAAACTGAGCGTCGGGCAGCTCGTCGGCAACGTCTCGGATCCGGTGATCATCGACGCGGACGGGACCACGATCCTAAAGTGCTACCAATCCGGAGCTGGCGTGACTGCCATCGAGTCCGGCGGCTCTTCCGGTTTGCGCCTGAATGCTGTGTCCGGCAATGCGGTGCTCCTCGGCCAAGCGACCGTCAGCATCTCGCAGAGCCCGGGCGCTACCGTCATCCGAAATACCGGCTACGTGCAACTGCTGGCGGCTACCAGTCTCTACGAGACGTTCCCCGTCGAGAAGCAGGAGGGCACCTTTGGAGCGCCAAGCCGCGTCACAATCATCGGCACCACGAGCCTGAACGTCAGCGGGTTCACGACTCTCTGGTCCAAGGTCGTGCCGACGGGCGAGTGCTGGGCGGTCGACTACCGCTTGCTGGTCCGCAACCTCTCGGACAACCGGGTGGCCTACTACGCGCCCGCGTCGCCCGACAGCATCACAGGCACAGCGATCTATCGCAACGTCGCGGGCACGCTCACCGAGGTCGACAGCCCGAGTCTGCTCGGTTGGGGTGACGCGGCCGAGCTCTCGGACCTCAACGTGGGAGGGAACTACAGCGGCGTCTCGCCGCGCCTGCACATCACCCCGGCGACGGCGAAGACTCGTCAGTTGACCTATGTCGTGACCATCTACCGGATTCTGTGAGGGCGCCAATGAAAGCCGAGTCCTGCAACATCATCCACTTCGCCGACGGGCGGCACTATGTGCTGCTCGACGCGGACCACGGCGACTTCGAGCGCGGAATGCTCGAGACGGGCTTTCGGCGCGGCTCGGCGCTCTGCATCCTCGTCGAGGACCGCTGGTTCGCTCTCGCGGAGTGGTGTCCAGCAGAGGGCATTCCACGCTGGACCCTCGCCGAGTACGAAGCATCGCTGCTACGCGACGAGGCCGACATCCTGGCGCTGCCCGAAGCGCTCAGGAATCGCACATTCCCCAACTACGAACCTGTGGCCGCGCGCCGCGCGCGTCGCGACCAGGAGGACGCAGATATGCAGGCTCGGATCGAGGCCAAGGCGGCTGATGAGAAGGAGCGCAGAGACGCAGCGACGGCCGCGCGGGAGGCAGAGATCGAGGCGGCCGCCCAGCGGCTGCTGGCGGCGCGGGGTGGAGCATGAACGCGCTCGCGCGCCATCACACGCGTCCGGAGGCTGCCTACGTATGGCGCGACGGCTGGGCGCCGCTCGACGCAACCTGGGAGGTGTCAGTGCTCGCGCTCGTCGACGGCGATATGCACCTGGACGCGGGCGAACCGCTCTTCGCCCGGCTCAATTACGATGAAGCCCTCGGCGTCGCTGATCGGTACCGCGCAGAATTGGTCCACGAGGAGCACTGGCCGGCACTCGAGCACACGGCCCTCATCCTGAAACCGGAGCTGCGAGCACCAACTGCCGACATGTCCTCCGTGCAGTGGTCGCGTTCGCATGATGCAGCGGTATGGCGCCAACTCGAGGACCGGCACTGGGACGAAGCTCAGGCAGTGCTCGGAGATGGGAAGTACTGGCTCAAGGGCGCGCCGCCAGGCAAGAGCCGACTGATGGGCTGGGACAAGGACGGGCCTCAACCTGGTCAGTCGCTCTGGCAGCCCGCTTCCGTCGCGCACAACCGCCTGCACTTCGACTACGGCACGACTACCAAGCTCGTGCGTCGGCGGACGTCATGATCTGGGCCGCCGAGCTGTCGTGCGTCACCTCCGTGCGCCCCGATCCGTCGTTCCGCGCCGGTCGTCCTGGGCGCGTGAAGTGGATTGTGATCCACACCGCCGAATGCGCAGAAACCGCCACTGCTGGAAGCGCCGTCGCCGGCTATCTCGTCTCCGCAGGGCGCGCATCCGCCCACTTCGTAGTCTCGGCGACCGAGACGATTCAGCAGGTGCGCCTCGAGGACACCGCGTGGGCCGCTCCTGGCGCGAACGAGCTCGGCGTGCAAATCGAACTCGTCGGACGCGCATCTCAGGGTGCATCAGAGTGGTCCGACCCGTATTCGACTGCGTTGTTGGCTCGCGCAGCCGAGCTCGTGGCGCTGCTCTGTGACGGTCTGGCCGTGCCCGCTCGCTTCGTCGCGCAGCAAGAACTGCGGCAAGGCGAGCCAGGCATCACGACACACGCGGAGGTTTCCCGTGCTTGGCGGCGCTCGACGCACACCGATCCGGGATTGCATTTCCCTCTCGCAGCGTTTCTGGAGGACGTTGGCGCCCGGACGGTTCTGAATGAAGCTCACGAAGACCAAGTCACGAATCATCCACGGTGACTGCATCGATGTCCTGCGCTCGATGCCGTCGGAGTCGGTGGACGCGATCGTCACCGACCCGCCCTATGGCATCGGCTACGTCAACCACTACAAGCCCGCCCCGCGGGTCGCGAACGATGGTGCGGCGTACATCTGGTGGCTCGCCGAAGCCTTCCGCGTCTTGCGCTCGCCCGGAGCCCTCGTGTGCTTCTGTCGATGGGACACCGAGCAGGACTTTCGCATGGCCATTCGGCTCGCCGGCTTCCGCGCGCGCGGGCAGATCATCTGGGATCGCGAAGCGCACGGTACAGGCGATCTCTTCGGCGACGTCGCACCCCAGCACGACAACGCTGTCTTCGCGACGAAGGGCCGCTACCGCTTCGCGGGGCCGCGCTTGAAGAGCGTGCAGCGTGCGATGCGGGTGGCCCATCAGCATCGCCAGCACCCGACCCAGAAGCCCACCTCGATCCTGCGCACCATGATCGAGTCGCTGACCCGTCCGCACTCGCTGGTGCTCGATCCGTTCCTCGGCTCGGGCAGCACCGCGGTGGCCGCGCTCGAGGCGGGCCGCCGGGTCATCGGGATCGAGCTGGAGGAGGTCCACGTCGCGACCGCCCGGGCGAGGGTGGCGAAGGCCCTGGGGCGGCCGTGACTCGTCGCGTCATCGGGCCGCTACTGCCAAACCCAGTGACAAGTCACTGCCAAACCTCGCGACCGGCTACAACGTCGTGGTCGAACACGCGCGCAGAGACCCCTCCCCCTGGGGTGCTGACGAAGG
>Ga0164241_10006496_pt1 | contig 10654 bp, 4 predicted proteins | sample OricomyardsoilBY_FD_108780 | JGI IMG/M metagenome (GOLD analysis project Ga0164241, IMG submission 108780) | Backyard soil microbial communities from Emeryville, California, USA - Original compost - Back yard soil (BY) | ecosystem: Environmental > Terrestrial > Soil > Unclassified | place: USA... | reverse complement strand
TGCTCAAAATTTGAGCGTCCCGCTTGGCGGAGATCACCAGGCGCTCGCCCGCGCCGAGACGACGAGAGATGCGGTTGATTCCGAGCAAACCTTGCCTCTCAGGGCCAGATAGCTTCGCGTAGCGGCTATAGGCCGCGAGTTGCTCGAACTTTAGGAAGAGGTCGGCACGCTGCTCCTCGCCCGCTCTCTTCGTTTCGATCAGTCGGTCGGCGAAGTGAAGGCCGAGCAACAGCACAGTGAAGTTGCGCAGCGACCTCGTGACCGTGGTGAGGTTGCCCACGATACTTCTTCCGAAGTGGGTCCAAAGTGGCTGATAGCCGAGTGGGTCACGAGACCCCTTTACCTGTGCGCGTGGGTCGAGGTCGGTCAGGAAGAACATTCCACACCCCCGGGACAGGGCGGCCCGTCGATCCACTTCAACGTGCCCCGGTCCGTGAACAGAAGGCCGGCGCGAATGCGGCGCGGCCCGCCTATGCCTGCTTGTCGAAGCAGGCGCATGTACCCATCGAGCTGAAGGAAGTACGCAGGGAAGCTCTGTTCCGCTGAGCCGGTGGCAACGGACAGATCGGTCTTGAAGTCGACGACCGACACGAACTGGTCGTCCACCGCGATCAGATCGATGTATCCGCCGAGCAGGTCGCCCTCCGCCGTGCCTCCGGCGATCGGGTACTCGACCCGAAGCTCGGTGGCGGAAGTGAGACCTTCGCTCTTCAGAACCGAGAGCGCGCGGTCGACGTCGGCCGCGGCCTCGGCCAGGTGCTCGGCCAGGCCCGTGACGCGAGCGGCGCGCGCGACGGCCTGCTCGGTCGAGCCGGCCGAAGCGAGCACGAGCCCGATGGCGCGGTGCACCGTGTCACCGAAGACAGGTCCGTATCGGCCGGGGTTGCGCCGCGGGGGCACGACGTCGTCCGCGGCCTGGGCGTGCGACGTGTCGTGCGCAGCCGACGCGACGCCTCTGGGTCGCAGGCTCGGTCGCGCAGACTCTACGAGAGCGGTGGCCCACGCCCCTGCGATCCGCGCCTCGTCCTTCGCGTTCGGCTTGGGCTGCTTGGGGACGGGCGGCTTGATGCCCTTGGCCCACGTCGGAAGGCGACCGGGCCGGTAGGTCTGAAGCTCGAGCGACATCGGGCCGTGCCCGCCCCCGAGGAGCATCCCCGCGACGTGGTGGATGCCAGGCGTTCCCGCCTTTGGAACGACGAGCAGGTCGCGGGCTCGGGTCGCCGCCACGTAGACCAGGCGCTTGCGCTCGGCGTCCGCGAACCTCTTCTCCGTCTCCTTCAGCGTGGCCCCCGCGGGCTCGGCCCAGTCGAGCCTGTCGATGGAGAGCTGCCAGGACTTGCCGTCCCGAGTCACGTGCCAAGGTCCTGTCGTCGCGCGGCCGCCCATACCGGCCCGCCCATCCCAGAGCACCACGACCGGGAACTCGAGCCCCTTGGCCTGATGCACGGTCATGATCTGCACGGCGTCCGAGCCCACCGGGTGCGGCGCATCGAGACCTACAGGCGCCATTGCCCAGTCTCTCAGGCGCGCGGTGACGCCGTTGTAGTCGAGCCCGTGCTCCGCTGCGGTCTGCTCGAGCACCAGGCACAGCTCACGCAAGCGCTCGAGTCGCTGCATCCCATTCGGGCCAAGCGCGACGTGGCGGCCGAAGGCCGTGCGCTCGAGCAGATCGCGCGCCGTCTCGCCGGGCGGCCGCTCGAAGCGTCGCGCGCGAAGGTCTCGTACGTATTCCGTGGCTGCCTTGCCGACCTCGGTCTCTGTGATCAGATCGGAGACGTCGATGGCGAAGAATGGCGCCCGGAAGAGCGCGGCTTGCGCCACGCCGTCCTCGCGATCCGCGATCGCGCGCAGGCCGAGGAGGAATTGTCGGTGGAGCGGGTCGTCGAGAAAGAGCGTGCCGCCGCGCGCCGCATGGGGGATGCCCATCGCGTCGAGCTCGGGAAACAGCCGAGGCAGGTTGCTGGTCTCGAGCGCCAGGATCGCCACGTCGGCGAACGTCACCGCGCGCCGCTCGAAGGTCACCGGGTCCAGCACCTCGAAGGCGCTTCGCTCGATGAGCCAGCGCAGATACCGCGCGAGCACCTCGGACTCGAGGTCTCGGTACTGCGCCACGTTGGCCTTGGGATCATCGAGCTCGAACGGAACGACGTGGATCGCGACCGATTGCCCGTCCGAGCGGCCACGCTTCAGCGGTGCATAGGCGACGTCACCGGTCTCCGCACAGAACGAGGGCTTTCCCTTTGGCGGCGGTGGACCGAGCACCGCGGCGAAGCGGTCGTTGAACCACTCGATCAGTGGCGGCGTGGAGCGAAAGTTGGCCGAAAGCGCGATGGACCTGTGGCGGGTCGAAGCGACCTTGCTGCGCACGCTCTCGTACATGGAGATGTCGGCGCGACGAAAGCGGTAGATGGACTGCTTGGGGTCGCCGACCAACGTGAGCCTTCCGTCGGCCAGCTTCACTTCCGGAGCGGTATCGGCGACGGGGTTCTTCTCGCACAGGAAGAGCAGCACCTCGGCCTGAAGCGGATCGGTGTCCTGAAACTCATCGACGAAGACATGGTCGAACAGCGCCTGATAGGCGCCGCGCACGCGCTTGTCCCGCGTGAGCAGGTCCCGAAGCTGAAGCAGCAAGTCGACGGTATCGACCGCCTGGTGACGCGCCTTCACCTTGTCGTAGAGGGCGACCACCGCTGGGTGCAGTCGAACGAGCCGCGTGGCGAACCAGCGCTGCAGGGGAGCCAGCACCTCGTCGCGCAGCGGAGCCAGCCGAGTGACCTTCTTGCTCGCGCCAGCGATCAGAAGCTTCCACACGTGCCACGCCTCGGCGTCGCCCTCGAAAGTGTCCCCGAGAGTCGGGTTCTTCAGGGAGTGAAGACCGGGGTACAACCCCGCGTAGAGCTCGGCCGGCTCACGTGTCGTCGCCAGTCGGTCGAGGAGCATCCCAAGACCGCGAAGCCAGCGAGCGCCGGTGGACACGCCGCGCAGCGGACGGACCAGGTCGCGAAGCTCGGCGGCAGCCCGTTCGAACGCGGCGACATCGAACGCGCAGGCCGGTGGTTCGCGAGGCGGAACATCCCGTTGGCGAACGAAAGCAGCGACGACGCCATCGAGCCCGAAGCGCGTCATGAAATCCAGCTCGAGCGACTCGGCGCGAAGCCCGGCGCGCAGGCAGTCGAGTACGGTGAGCTCGGCCTCCTTCGCGCGTGCTTCGGCAGGGGTGCCGACGAGCTCCGACGCGAGCGTCCCGCTCTCCGACGCGGCGTGGAGCAGCTCGAACGTCTCACGCACGAGCGCGTCGTCGTCCTCGGCGATGGCGTAGGCAGGGCTCAGCGCAGCCTCGACCGGGTGGAGCCGCAGTAGGCGATCGGCGAAGGCGTGAATGGTCCCGACGTGGGCGATGTCGAGCGCACCCAGCGCACTCCGCAAACGGGATGCCCTGGCGCTCGACAATCCGGAGCCCGAGAGCTCGGCCAAGAGACGCTCGCGAAGCCGTAGCTTCAGCTCGCCCGCCGCGCGACGCGTGAAGGTGACCGCCGCGATGCGATCGATACGCATCGGGATGGCCCGATCGTCGACTGGTGCGACGAGCGCGACGATGCGCGCCACCAGGGTCGACGTCTTGCCCGTGCCGGCGCCCGCGTCGATGAGCACGTTGAGCGCGCGCTCCCCAATGGCAGCGTCGCGCTCGGCCTGGTCGACCGCCTTCGGCTTCGAGGTGGGCTTCACTCGGCGTCTCCTAGCTTGAGGATGCGAAGCGCACGCAAGGGTCCACGTTGCTTCGACTCCAATAGCTCGGCCACGTGCGGTCGGAAGTCGTCGCCGCAGACAGGAGCGAAGGGACAGAACGAGCAGTCGTCCTGGGAGGGCGACCGAATGAACGCCCGCTCGCGAAGAATCCCCTCCGCCGTGCGAAGCCACCCCAAGGTGGCGGTCTCGAGCGTCGCGATGTCCTCACGAAAGGCGCGCTCGCGGTCCGGATGAAGGCCCGTGTAGACGTAGGCCGCCCCGACGTCGAGCTTCCGTTCCTTGGCCATGGCCTTCACAACGAGGGCATACAGGCCGATCTGGAGGTCGAGCATGGGGTCGGGCTCGCACTCTTTCCCGCGGCGCGGGTGCGCACGGCCGGTCTTGAGATCGCGGACCATCAGGCGCCGTCCCTCGACGTCGATGCGATCGATGCGCCCGCGCACGAAGAGCGTGGTCTTGCCCAGATCGACAGGCGACGGTTCGCCCCAGCCGAAGGGATGCTCGGCGAGAAGGAACCTCGACGGTACGGCTGCCTTCCATTCATCCTCGAGAAAACGCCGGAGATCGCGGCGCAATCGAGCAAGCTCGTGTGCTCGGACCGTCTCGCCCAGGAGTGGGTAGGTCTCGAGCAGCGAGGAAAGCTGAGCCTCTGCGACTTCATCTGCCTCGGCGAGCCAATGGTCGAGCGAGCCGGACCTCTCGGAGAAACCGTCCGCATGCTGTCGAAAAAAGTCCTCGGCCGCCGCGTGGAAGAGCGTCCCGTATTCCATGGGGTCCAGCTCGCGCTGCGGGGACGCGGCGGCGGGCTCGTACCAGCCGAGGATTCGCTCGAGCATGAACTTGTGAGGACATCGCAGGAGCCCGTAGAGCGCCGACGCAGAGATCGGGTCTTTTGCCGTGAGCCCGGGGACCTCGAGCGGTGCTCGCGGGCCGAGCAGGCCCTCGTCTGCGGCCGCGCCACCGCCCGCCGCTCGCTCGGCGATCCGATCCAGATCGAGCAGGGGCTCGCCAAACCAAACCGAATGGGGTGCCAATCGGTGGCGCGCGACGCGCGTCTGCCACGCGGATAGAGTCACGGGCCAGGCGCGACGGAATGCGTCCGCGTACGCCCGCGCGGGGGCGAACCCGTCGCGTCGCAGAACTCTCAAGTCGGGAACCGTCGGGGGCGCTTCTCCAGCCGGCCCGGGTCGGCCGAGCGCAGCGGCGACCTCCAGGAACAGCGGCGAGGGCTCACGCTGCGATCGGTCGACGTCCGTGCGCGCCATCGAGAACACCACGGCACGACGCGCGCCCTTCACCACCATGTCGAGCGCGTGCAGCTGGGCCAGCGACTGCGCGGTGGTGGTCTGCAGACCCGGCTGCGGGACCTGCTCGCGAAGGCCATTCGGGAGAACCGCGTCTTCTCGTGAGACGGAGGGCCAATGTCCCTCTGCAAGCCCCACGACCCGGACCGCGTCGAAGGACAACCCCGCGGCGCTTCGAATACTGCCGACGTAGATGGCCGGATCGCCGAACCGTGGCCCAGTGAGCCGAAGCGCGGCGATGTCATCGGCGATCCTGCGCAGGGCGGCGGCGCCGCGCAGATCGTCGAGATCGCCCTCGGAGAGACTGCGCTCGCGAGCGGCCACGATGAGCGGCTGTAGGGTCGCGCCGCTCTCGTCCACCGGCAGCAGCATCCAGGTCGTGATGAACGCTTCGACGCCCAGCCACAGCTCGGACAGCGGCGCGTCGTCGAGGACCCTGCCGGCAAGCCGAGTCAGCGCTTGAAGTGCAGGGCCCGCCGTTTCGAGATCGCGAAGAAGTCGCTCGAGGGCTCGAAGGCTCGACGCGTCTTCGAGCGAGGGCGCCGCGCCGCCGGCTCGCGCATCGGCGAGCTCCTTGGCGAGCTGAGCGGCACGCTGCGCGGCGCGGTCGCCCCAGGCCAGCGCGCCCGGCGGGTGTGCCGCACTTCCACCGGCGGTGCCGAGGGCGTACGCGAGCGCAAGGGCCCGGCCACGGGACAGGCGACGCGCGTCCGGCTCGGCGGGCCTGAACGTAGGAAGGACCTCGGCGACGCGCTCGGCAGGTAGATGCTCTTCGAGCGCGCGCATCAGGGCGAGCACCCGTGCGCCCGCGGTCGAGCTGCTCGACGGAAGGCCACCCGCCACGAACACGGGAACCGGCCCACCCGAGAGCCCCGCGCCGAGACGGCCGATGCGCCGAGCAATCAAACCCGCGAGCGGATCGCTGCGCGCAACCAGAACGGCAATCTGGTCGAGCGGAGTCTTGTGCTCGAGGATCTGGCGCGCGACCCAGTCTGCCGCAGCTTCGACCTCCGCCTCGACGCCCGCGTGCTCCTCGAGATGCACCGTGCCGTCGGCGCCTTTCGAGCGCGGCCTGTCCGGTCGCGCGAGAGCCTCGGGCGTGTCGAGGAAGCCGGCGACCAGTACGTCACGCTCCGTCGCCGTGGGTTGCGAAGCCGCCTGCGCCGCGTGCGGGTCGAGAGGCGTCCCCTGAAGCGCCCGCGCGGCCTCGCCGCCGAGCAGTGCCTCGGCCCGCTCGAGGAAGGCTGCGCGAAGCGGTCGCGCGGCGAACAGGGCGAGCTTCGCGTCTGGGATGGCCTTCGCCAGTCGAGCTTCGCCCGCGGTGAACATCGGTGCGAGCGTCGCCAGCGTCGGCCCCTCGAAGCCCCAGCGCTTCGGGTCCGAGGCCAGAAGTGCGGCCGCTTCCGCGATGACTCGCACGTTCGACCACGACGTACCGGCCAGCGCGTTCACCGCCTCCCACACCGTCGCGACATCGAGCAGCTGCGCTGACGCCCCGGAAAACCGAAGATCGCTCGGGCGAAGCGCGGCTGTCTCGAGATCGTAAAGTGTCCGCGCGAAGGCGGCATCCCAGCCCGGGGTCTCGGCCAAGAAGCTGCCGCGAAAGTGCTGCAGTGGCAGGCCCTGACGAAGCGCGCGCGCGATCCGCGCAACTCGCAGGGTGCCGGAGTCGACGTTGAACTCGACCTCGGCCGCTTCGAGGACCGCGGTGGCAACCGCGAGCGGTGTCAGAAACCTGGTGCCCGCTAGAAGACTCGTCCGACCGCTGGTGACGAGCTCCTTGCGAAGCGAGTGCGCGATTCGCTCGTTGAACACCAGCACTGTGCGACACGGAAGCAGCCCACTCGCGGGAAGGTCCGCGATGGCTTGCGCCCAGGTCGTGATGTCGTGAACCAGCTGCACGGGAAAGATGATTAGCGATCGGAGTCAGTCAGCGACAGCTGTCAGGCGTGCAGGGGTAGGACATTGTTGGGTCGAGTGGTGGCGGGGCGCCGTTGCCACGCTCACGGACTGGTCGCTGCGCGAGTTGAAATCGTCACGACGTCCGTGGTGCCTGTCGTATCACGCTACTGCAGTAGCCGGCTCTCGACGACTTGAGCGGCTGAGGTGCACCAGCTGGCGGCTGAAGCGCCACGCGAGCCCTCGCGAAGCAACGTCTCTGTGATGTTTCTGGCCAGCCTTTCGCGTGCAGCCTGGCCTACCGCCGACCGTCGATAGCCCGCAGAACAGGTCGAGGAGCGGCTCGAGATCGTGCGCTACGAAATAGTGATTGAGCACATCCGTGTGCTCCCGCCTTACGGCCTCGAGATGCACGGCACGATGTCCATGTCGCACGAATAGGTGTGTCGCGCAAAGGCGTCCGATGCGACCATTACCGTCTTCAAAAGGATCAATCTGGATGAAACGAGCGTGCGCCCAAACGGCGAGCTCGAAAGACGTCCGGTGCCGTGTAAGTGGTAAACGAGCGCCGTGTCGAGGGGTCGCTTCGCGAGCGGGCCTTCTACAGGGAGCGCGTGAGCTCGAGCAGCCTATCGGTCACGATGCGTAGCTCGTCCGGGCTGTCAGTCCTTCGAAAGCCTGCAGCGGAAAACCCCGTGGTCGGAAGCAAGCACGCGCGCGGGAACCCCCCGCTCGGCTGGGGCCTGCTCCTCGGCGCTCCGAGGCGGGACTCGCACCCGCTCCGCTGGAGAAGCGCAGCGAGCCTCGGAGGTCGCTGGCGGAGATCCGCCTTCTCGCTCATTGGCGTCACGACGCACCATCGGCGTGAGCAGAGCGCCAGGGCAGTCGTGAAGTCCTAGGGGCTCGGCGCCACGTTGGACGGAGAGTGATCCTGTGGGCCCGCTGGGTCGCACGCGCCAGGGTGAGTCCCGCGACGCGCGGTCCATCCGCTGTTTCTGGTGCCTCGAGCCCGAGTAGAATCGGGCGCCCGACATGCGCGACCTCTGCGCGCAACCCCATGAAGAGATCTCTGGACCCACCGAGCTCGGACACCGAGGAGTCGCTGTCGGCTCCGAGGAAGCGGCCATGAGCGCACGCCGGCGAGCACCCCGGCCGACGCGGCCGACATGGACGCGCGACGTCGAGTGGATCGGCGGCATCGCGTCGTTGCCGGTGCGCGTCTCCGGCAGCGGCGAGCCCTGCCAGCCGGAAGCGCTGTTCTGGATGGGGGCCGACGGCGCGATCCTGGGCTCGACGCTGGCCGAGCCGGGCAAGCTGCTCTCCTCCGCGTGCGAGACTCTGGAGAGCACGATCGCCGAGCCGATGTTCGGCGATCCTCACCGTCCGACCCGGGTACGCGTGGCCTCGGCCGATCTGGCCGACGCGCTGCGCGCGGGCCATCCGGGGCTCGACGTGATCTGCGCGCCCACGCCTGAGCTCGACGCGATGGTGCTGCATATGCGCGAGATGTTGAACCGCGCGGGCGAGCCGTCGTACCTGACCGGGGACATCGCCCCCAAAGTCATGGGCGCGTTCTTCGACGCGGCCGCCTCGTTGTTCCGCGCCGCTCCCTGGAAGGTCGTGCCTGACGATCAGTGCCTCTTCTCGATCACGATCGCGTCGCTCGGCGTGCACGACGCCGTGATGTCGGTGATCGGTCAGGCGGGCCAGAGCTTCGGGCTGCTCCTGTTCTCCGGCTTCGACGATTTCGAAACCTACCTCGACGCGGCCCACGCGTTCGAGCTGGGCGAGGAGCTCGAGATGCCTCCGCACTTCGCGATCCATTTCGAGCGGGGGGCCGACCTCGAGCCCGCGCTTCGGAGAGAGATCGCGGAGCACCAATGGACCGTCGCCGGCGCGAACGCCTACCCCTGGGTCGCCGCGGTCGACGAGGATCTCGTCAGCTGCCCGCCGACCGGCGAGGAGATGATCATCGCCGAGGCCCTCGCCCGGGCGCTCGTCCACCTGCTGGCCGAGAAGAAGGCGATCCGGAGGGCGTTCGATCACGCCGAGCCCCTCGCCCGCACGCTCTCGGTGACCACGCACGCGGGCGAGATCGAGATCACCCTGCGCGCGCCCTACACGGAAGCGCTCGTCGATCCGGACGGACACGAGGCGATCGCCGACGAGCTGGCGCGGCGCTTCGCGACGTCACACGAGGGCAGCGGTCTCGACGCGCACGGGGCGCTGCGGCTCGTCATGGACCTCGGCGCCGACTACCTCGGCCTGCCCATCACAAGCCTCGACGCCTCAGACCTCCGTAAGGTGCTCTTCGAGATCCTCCCGCGGAAGGTCAGCGTCCCTGCTTCGGAGGCGCGATCCATCGTCGACGAGCTGCGCGCGTTCTACGTATTCGCGAAGCGCGAGCTCGGCCTGAAGCAGGCGGACGCGTGCCTGCGGGTGCTCGGGGCCGATGCGGTGAAGAAGCTCGAGGCGGCCCTGTCGGACGACCGCAACTTCGGGATGGCCAAGTCGATCCTCATGGAGGGCGCCGCAGCGGGCTTCGACATGCAGTCGAAGGAGGGAATCGAGGCCTGGATGCAGTCGATGCAGGGTCAGCCGCTGCCGCCCTCGATCGCTCTGCCGGGCACCAGGCCGCGATCCTCCGCGAAGACGGCGACGGTCCGAAAGAACGAGCGCAAGGCCGTGCGCAAGGCGCGAAAGAAGAACCGGTAGGCAGGCGCGGCGCCGACGACGCGGACTGGTCGCTCGAGTCGATCCATCCCGTCGCGACCGCGCATGCGTCCCCGCGTCGGCGTCCCGACCTCACGGTCCCCATTGCGATATGTAGGCGCCGGGACTACATCGGCCCAACTTGATCATGACTGGGGGCCCCATGAACTTCGCTCGTACGCCTTTCGCCATCGCCATCGTCCTCGCCGCCGCCGCATGCGCGCCCGGCATCACAGAGCTCCCGACGGAGCAGACGGACGACAGGGACGCGGCGCTCGACGCCGGGACGGTCTTCATCGTGACGCGCCAGGACCAGCGCAAGTGCGCCTATCCGATGTGCGGCGGCGTCTTCGTCAAGGCCGTGAACAAGGCGAAAACGACCTGCCTCGACGGCACCAAGCAGGCCGACTGCTACGTGGCCGAGCTCGACTTCGACGCGCTCGGGTGGAGCGACGACCAGGCCGCCGACGTCCGGGGCAGCGCCGTCGGCGGGGCCATCGTGCTCACCGGCACCATCGAGCCGCTCGAGAGTCACCCGATGTACGGCCGGCTCGCAGCGCACGCCGCGTCCGAGGCCCACACCGACGCGACCGCGACGGGCACGTACTACTCGGTCGAGGACAACGGCATCGTCTGCATCACGGCTCCGTGCCCGAGCGTGTCCGCGAGCAAGCTCAACAGCACGGTCGTCAAGCAGCTCACCGACGTCGACCTCTCGGGGCTCGGCCTCTCGGCAGACGAGATCGACGCCACGATGACGGCCGTGCACGACGGCGGCGTGATCATGACCGGGCAGCTGAAGACGAGCGGCGCGAAGAAGAAGCTCGTCGTGAGCCAGGTGTTCGACGCGATCGACTCCGAGGTGCCCGGCGCCACGTGCGTCGACGCATGCGGAGGCATCTCGGCCGATCAGACCTGCTGGTGCGACGACGCGTGCACCTATTACGGCGACTGCTGCGCCGACCTCGCCACCGCCTGCGAGTGAGCGCGGC
>Ga0164241_10006495_pt1 | contig 10656 bp, 7 predicted proteins | sample OricomyardsoilBY_FD_108780 | JGI IMG/M metagenome (GOLD analysis project Ga0164241, IMG submission 108780) | Backyard soil microbial communities from Emeryville, California, USA - Original compost - Back yard soil (BY) | ecosystem: Environmental > Terrestrial > Soil > Unclassified | place: USA... | reverse complement strand
GCAGCACGCGCGGGCCTGGGCTGCACTGCAAAAGCTCACTGGCAGCATCGACGAGAAGACCATGATCGCGCTGAACGCCCGCGCCGAGTTGCAAGGCGTGGGCTTTGCCCAGATTGCGCGCGATCATCTGGCCGGCCGCGTGAGCGCAGCATCGGATCGGCAGTTCCTGCACAAGCTGTTCGGCCCCGACTTCGGACGCTTGACGCTCGAGCACCTGGGCCTGGTGCTGGCAGCCGTGCTGCTGGGCGCGCTGGTGGGCCTGCCGCTGGCGCTGCTCGCGGCGCCGCACCCCTGGGCACGCAGCCTGTTGCTGGGCGTGAGCGCGCTCTTGCAGACGGTGCCCTCTCTGGCCCTGCTGGCGGTGTTGATCTCGCTGCTGGGCCGCATCGGCACGCTGCCGGCCCTGTTGGCGCTGGCGCTCTATGCTCTGCTGCCCATCGTTCACAACGCCTGCGCCGGGCTGGCCGGCGTGCCCGAAGGCATGCGCCTGGCGGCCCGTGCGCTGGGGCTGTCGCCCCTGCAAAGCCTCTGGCTGATCGAACTGCCTCTGGCCTGGCCCGTGATCCTGGCCGGCCTGCGCACGGCCTGCACGATTGCAGTGGGCACGGCGACGATGGCGGCCTTCATCGGCGCAGGCGGCTATGGCGAGCGCATCGTGACGGGCCTGGCATTGAACGACCGTGAATTGCTGATGGCGGGCGCCTTGCCGGCAGCGGCTCTGGCCCTGCTGTTTGAGGGCTTGTTTGCAGTCGCAGCGCGGGTTCGGCCTTCCAGCCCAAAATGAGCAAGATCGAAATCACCTGAAGCCCCCCATGTCCGAGCTGTCTGTCTTCCCCATCACCCGCAAGTGGCCTGCCCGGCATCCTGATCGCATCCAGCTCTACTCGCTGCCCACGCCCAACGGCGTGAAGGTGTCGATCGCGCTGGAAGAGATGGGTTTGCCTTACGAGGCACACCGCGTTTCCTTCGACAGCAACGATCAGATGTCGCCGGAGTTCCTGTCGCTGAACCCGAACAACAAGATCCCGGCCCTCATTGATCCGCAGGGGCCAGGGGGCAAGCCGCTGGCCCTGTTCGAGTCCGGCGCCATCCTGGTCTATCTGGCCGAGAAATCAGGGCAGTTGATGCCGGCCGATGCCGCCGCCCGCTACGAGACCCTGCAATGGCTGATGTTCCAGATGGGTGGCATCGGCCCGATGTTCGGACAGGTCGGCTTCTTCCATCGCTTCGCTGGCAAGGCATTCGAAGACAAGCGACCGCGTGACCGCTATGTGGCCGAGTCACGTCGCCTGCTGGCCGTGCTGGACCAGCGCCTGGCGGGCCGCGACTGGATCATGGGCGATCAATACACGATTGCGGACATCGCCATCCTTCCCTGGGTGCGCAATCTGATCGGCTTCTACGAGGCCGGCGATCTGGTCGGGTTCGCAGACTTCACGAACGTGGCGCGGGTCCTGGACGCCTTCATCGCGCGGCCCGCGGTGGCGCGCGGGCTGGTGATTCCGGAAGCCTGAATTGAAAAGCCCGCCGAGGCTTTCACCTGGGCGGGCTTTGTGAGTCGAGTCTGAGCGTTAGCGCTTCGGCTGCGTCAGGCGCGGACCATTGGTGTGACGCGGCGCGCTGCCATCGCGGCGCGGCTGGCCGGAGCTGCTGCCGGCCGGACGAGCCTGGCCCTGCGCGCCCTGCGGGCGACCACCGCCGCCTTGCGACGGGCCGCCGGAGGGGCGACCACCGCGGGCATCTTGCCTCTGGCCTTGACCACCGCCGCCACCATCACGGCGCGGCTCGCTGGAGCCACCCGGACGACCGCCGCGGCCGCCGTTGCGACCACCGCCACCACCACCACCACCAGGACGACCGCCACCCGAACCCGCAGGGGCCTTGCCGCGGCTGCCGTTGGGGTTGAGGATCATGCGGCCCAGCACGATGGGCTCGGGCTTCTCGCCAGAAGGCGGCTCGAAACCGGGCACGATCTCCTTGGGGATCTCGCGCTTGATGAGCTTTTCGATCTCGCGCAGGAAGCCGTTCTCGTCCACGCACACGAGGCTGATGGCCTCGCCCTGTGCGCCGGCACGGCCCGTGCGGCCGATGCGGTGAACGTAGTCTTCCGACACGTTCGGCAGTTCGAAGTTGACGACGTGCGGGAGCTGGTCGATGTCGATGCCGCGGGCCGCGATGTCGGTCGCCACCAGCACTTGCAGGTCGCCGGTCTTGAACTCGGACAGGGCCTTGGTGCGCGCGCCCTGGCTCTTGTTGCCGTGGATGGCCATGGCGCTGATGCCCTGGTCATTCAGGTAGTCGGACAGACGGTTGGCACCGTGCTTCATGCGGGTGAAGACCAGCACCTGGTGCCAGTCACCGCTCTTGATCAGATGGGCCAGCAGTTCCTTCTTGCGCTCGCGGCCCACGGGGTGGACCTTCTGCGCAATCGCGTCATTGGTCTGGTTGCGGCGTGCCACTTCAATCAGCGCGGGCTGGTTCAGCAGGCGGTCGGCCAGGTTCTTGATGTCGTCGCTGAAGGTGGCGCTGAACAGCAGGCTCTGCTTCTTGGCAGGCAGCAGGGCCAGCACCTTCTTGATGTCGTGGATGAAGCCCATGTCGAGCATGCGGTCGGCTTCGTCCAGCACCAGGATCTCGACCTTGGAGAGGTCCAGCGTGCCTTGCTGGGCGTGGTCCAGCAGGCGGCCAGGTGTGGCCACCAGGATGTCCACGCCGTCACGCAGCTTGTTCACCTGCGGCTGCATGCCCACGCCACCGAACATCACCATGCTCTTGAGCGGCAGGTATTTGCCGTAGGTCTTCACGCTCTCTTCGACCTGCGCAGCCAATTCACGCGTGGGCGTCAGGACGAGCGCGCGGATCGCGTTCTTGCCGCGAGCGTTCTTGACAGGGGCGCCCTGGTGCAGGCGGTGCAGCAGGGGCAGGGTGAAACCGGCGGTCTTGCCGGTGCCGGTCTGCGCGCCGGCAAGCAGGTCACCGCCTTGAAGGACGGCGGGAATGGCCTGCGCTTGAATCGGGGTGGGGGAGGTGTAGCCGGCGTCGGCAATGGCCTGGAGAAGGGGGGCGGCCAGGCCCAGGGAATCGAAAGACATCTGTTGGGGAGTGAGCACGCTACGGTGTCAGCGTGACCGCACCGTTAGGGGTGCCAGTCTTCAGGTCACGAGAGGAGCGTGCGTAGGCTCAAAAAAAACGCTGCGCAAGACTGTGGCGCAGCGTCGAGGGTTTCATTGTAGTCGCTCGGCTCATCGCCCCCATGAAGAACGGGATGATTTCAGCAGCGCCGCGGACTTGCTTTGCTGCATCCTTCACGCTCTGGAGTCCTTCTGGCGTGTGCGGCGCTCACTTTTCGTTCTTGAAGTAGTCCTCGAATCCGTCCTTCACGGCGCTCAGGCCGGTCGCCACGTTGCCGATGATGTTCGCCGCCTCTTCAAAGTCCTTGGGCTTCAGGCCACCACCCCACAGATCGGCGCCCAGGCCAACCGCGTCGATGACGATGGCGGCGCCGGTGTAGATCCGGCCATCGAACTTCTTCTTGAGCTGCTGGAGATCGCCCGCGATGTCCATGGCGGCCTGCTTGCCTCTCTTGACTTCGCCGCCCAGGTCTTCAACTCTGCCGATGGCGATTTCGATGTCTTTCTCCACCTTGGCGAGCTCGGTCTGGAGCTTTTTGATGAGCTTCTCGATGCCCGTGCCCTTGATCGTGTCGTCGATCTTCCCTGCGTTCAGCAGCAGCTTGTTGAGGCCGACCGAGGCGCTGTGTGCGTGCGTCTTGATGCCGGCGAGCTTGCTCTGAAAGGTGTTGAGATCGCCCTCGCACTTCTTGACGCTGTTGAGGCTGACCGTGGTGAACTTGTCGATGGCCTTGGCAAACACCTCGCTGGCGGTCACGGACAACTTGCTCAGATCGTCGTACTTTTCCTTGAGGTCCAAGATATCGGAGCGGAGCCCGGTGTACACCGTCCCCGCCGACTTCATGGCGGTGGCGACGGTCTGCAGGCCGGTGGACAGGGCCTTCGCGGCCCCGATACAACTCAAGACCAGCGCCGGGACCGCACCGGAGGCTGCCGCCCCGATGGCGCCCGCAACGGCCGCGCCCACGCCGACGGCGGCGAGGCCGACCTTGGCCCCGATCTTGAGCTTGAACTTGGTGTAGTCCTTGTGGGTCTTGAGGTAGTCCTTCCAGACCTTCTGAAGACCGGCCCTCACCATTTCCTCGGCTTCGTCTGCGCCGTTCTTGTAGGCCGAATCGAAGCCCTGGGCAAAGGCCAGCATGTCGGTCTTCAGGCCCGTCTTCTTCAGGACTCGCTGCGCGTCAGTGTCAAAGCCTTTCAACTCATCGGCGAGCAGTTTGGCCGCCTTCTCCAGCGCTTCCTGCCCGGCGTCCACCATTTCCTGCTGCAGCAGCGGATCCTTGTCCACGACCTCGATGATTTCCTTGGTCTCCAAGGTCATCTTGATCTTGCAGGGGCCGATCTCGGTGATCACCTGCGGCTTGTACTTCTTGAGAATGAGCTTGGTGAGATCCAACTCCAGGATCGTGATGGCCATGGCAGTTCCTCCAAGACCCGCAGGGGCGGGCAGCGCGTGGGACTGTAGTCCATGCATCGCTCCGGCATAACTGCGAGTTAACACTGACCCAACACGGGCTTTACGAACACGGCAAACTGGCAGGCACGTCTGAAAGGAACTTCATGAAGCTGAAGAATGCCACTGTCCTCATCACCGGCGCCAACCGCGGCATCGGCCTCGCCTTTGCCAAGGCGCTGCTCGCCCGCGGCGCCCGCAAGGTCTACGCCGGCGCGCGGGATCCCTCGACCATCAAGCTCGAAGGCGTGACGCCCTTGCGCCTGGACGTGAATTCGCCCGCCGACATCGCCGCCGCGGTGGAGCAGGCCGGCGATGTGAACCTGGTGATCAACAACGCTGGCATCGCTGTGCTGGGCAGCTTCAAGGCGGCCAATGCGGAGGAGGTGCTGCGCCGCCATCTGGAAACGAATGTGCTGGGCGTGCTGCGCGTCTCGCAGGCCTTCGCGCCTGCCCTGGCCCGCAACGGTGGAGGAGCGCTGCTCAACGTGGCCTCCGTCGCCAGCTGGATCAGCGGCCCGATGCTCGCCAACTACGCCGTGTCCAAGGCGGCGGTCTGGAGCCTGTCGAACGGCCTGCGCAACGACATGCGCGAGCAGGGCACGCAGGTGACGACGCTGCACATGGGTTTTGTGGACACCGATCTGGTCGATGGGCTCGACGTGCCCAAGTCCACGCCGGAGGCCATCGTCCAGCTCGCGCTGGACGCGCTGGAAGCGGGCGCCGACGAAGTGCTGGCCGACGAATTCACCCAGCAGGTGAAGCAGGGCTTGTCGGCCGAGCCGGGCGTCTATCTGCTACCGCGCTGAACGTGAATGGGTGAGCTTGGGCGGCTAGGGTAAAGGAGATTGCCTGGGCCCGATGGGTCTCGGCAGAATTGCGGCAGATCAATTTTCGGGACCGCTGACGCATGGCCAAGCTCGACTACCCCCAGCAACTGACGAAAACCCACTGGGACAAGAACAAGGGCCTGCTTGCCAAGTCCAAGCCCACCGGCATCGGCGAGGCCTTGGTCAAGCTGGCCAAGGCCCACGAGGATCTTGACCTGGCCTTGTTCGACACCGCCAAGCTCGGCACCGCCGATGCCGTGGCCAAGGTGCTGGAGACCTACGAAAAGGAAGCCAAGAAGCACTTCGTCAAGGCCTTCCAGGAAGCCAAGACCGTCGAGGACGTGGCGACCACCGGGGCGGCGGCGCTGAAGAAGGCCGCGCTGGCGCCCAAGTCGGCCGTCGAGGCCGCCACGGCAGTGGCCAAGGCAGCCAGCGACTACGCGGTGGAGCTGACCAGCGTGCGGCAGACCGGTGTCAGCGGCCTTGAAAAATTGCTGGAGTCCCTGCGCAAGTCGGAGGCCAAGAAGCAGGACGAGGGCGGCGACGAAGACGACGAGAACGCGCCGGCCCATGTGATCGCGGCCAAGGTGGCTCGCAAGGTCGTTGCCGCGTTCAAGATCGTCAAGAGCAGCCAGGGCGAGACCGACCGGCCGCCGATGCAGTTCCTCATCGGCGCCGGCAAGACGGCCTGCAGCGTGCTTGTCGGCGTCACGGCCGGCGCATCGCAGAAGTCGCTGCTGAAGAAGATCCTGGCCGACGAGGACGGTCCCTTCAAGTACTACGCCGGTGAATGCGTCTGGGAACGCAATGCCTACACCTTCGTCGGTGAAGACATTCCGCTCGGCGGCTTCGTCAAGCGGGTGCAGAAGTCGCTGGAGGAGGCCACCTCGGCCAAGGTCAAGGTCCGTGTGCGGCGCAGCAGCGGCGAGGCCGAGGATGCCGATGATGGCGAAGAGCCCTTCATCCCGGAGGCGCCGCCGCTGCCGACCACCAGCACCACCAGCACCACCAGCACGACAAGTCCCGGCACAACGGGCAGCACGCCGCCTGGCGACACCGCCGGTGGCGCCCTCGTCAAGCAGCGGCTCAAGCTGCTGATGCCCAAGCTGCAGGTGATGCTGGCCTGGACCGACGACACGGGCGTTGCCGTGCGGCGGGTGCGCGACGAGCTGACCCTCAAGATCTCGGGCGGCGACTTCGAGGCCGCTGCCCTCATCCTGGACAAGCTCGACAGCCTGGCGGCCAAGAACGGCGTGACCGGCCAGACCGCGACGCCCCAGCAGGTCGATCCGCGCGATGAGCGCATCAAGGAACTGGTGCTCGCCAAGATCGAGACCGCGCTGGCCAATGCCGACCGTGATGCCAAGGCCATTGCGGCAACACCGGCCTACAAGACGGCGCTTCTGCGCCAGCACGGCCTGCTGCTCGCCGAGAAGGAGCGCCTGTCCCAGCAGAGTGCCACCGCGATCGCCCGCAAGGCCCTGCCCAATCTGCTGCGGCGTTGCCAACTGCTGGAGACCCGGGCGGCCGCGGCCGCCGTGGACGGTCCGGATGCGCAGAGCAAGCTGAACGACTGGGCCAAGAAGCGCCTGGTGACACTGGAGACCAGCCTTCGCCCGCCTGCCCACTCGGACGGCCTGCGCGACGCCATCGCTCCCTCGGTCGAGACGATCCGCAAGAAGATTGCCGAAGGGCAGCGTCTGATCGACAACGGCGAGTTCAAGAAGGGTGTGGACCTCGCAACCGCCGTCTATCACCTCATCACCAGCGCCAACACCGCCATCGCCAACCATGCGCGCGACTATCCGGCCTACAAGGTCGAGCGCGACAAGGCGGTGACCGCCATCGCCAATCTCAAGCGGCACGCCCAGGCGCCCGCGCTTGCGGCCGAGATCCGCGCCATCGAGAAGCAGCTCGCCGACATCGACAGCGTGGCTCTGGCCGACGATGGCTGGGTCAAGGCGAAGAAGGCCGTGGCCCTGATCGCCAAGCAGTGCGCGACGGTGCACGAACTGGCCGAGAAGCTGGTGACGAACGCCGGCAAGCTGCCGGGCCTGAAGCTCAAGTTCACCGAAGGGGGCAGCGACCCGACGACGGCCGACAAGCTCGCCGGCTTTGCCCACAAGCTGATCGTCGAAGAGAGCTGCACCGAGGAGGAGGCCGTGCAGATGGCGCGCGACGTCGATGCCTACATGGGCGAAGGGCTGGACGAACGCGATGCGCTCGTCTCGGCCCGCGTCAGCAAGTCGCTGAAGGACGCGAGGATCCCGGCCGAGAAGGCCAAGATCGTCGGCAAGGTCATGCGGGCCGGCGGTACCAGCAATGCGCAGGATGCCAAGGCCGTGGCGCTCGGCATGGCCAGGCTGTCGGTCGGGGTGCTCGAGAACCTGATCGGCAACGGCATTCCCACGGAGTGCTTCCGCGGCGGCGTGACCGAGATCGCCCATGACTGCGTGGGCGTGGTGCCGCGCGGCTGGGAGTCCACCGGCAAGACCTGGGACCACGTGCCCGGCATGTTCAGCCCCGACCTGGGCAAGGTGCTCGTCGGCACGATGGACAAGGACGGCAAGCGCAAGGTGCCGGGCAAGTTCGAAGTGGCGGGCGATATCGACGGCGTGGAGATCTCCCACGGCACGGACGATCTCGTGGGCCACGAGGCCGGCCATGCCTTCGACGTGTCCGACGGCGACGTGAAGAACAAGAATGCCGATTTCCGGGCCGCTCGCCTGCGTGACATCGCGGCCGGCAACCTGATCAAGCGGGCCGTGCCGGTGCCGCCGGTCACCACGCCGCCGACGGCCAAGGGCCAGCCCGCGGACGGCGCCAAGGGCATGTTCGTGACACGTGACGACTATTTCGTTGTCCAGGCGGAGGCCGGTGTCGACGAGACCAATGCCAACAGCGGCTCGCAGGGCGACCTCGATGCCGCCTGCTCCGAGACCTTCGCCGAGAGCTTTGCCATGCACTTCGCCGGCAACAGCCGCTGGCCCGAGCTCGACAAGTTCTGGCAGACCAACCCCTGGGGCGTCTGACGCCTCGCCACTCAGATCGAAGGAACTCCATGGCCACCACCCCCGCTGCGCCCCCTGCCGCCGAGGAACCCCTGCCCAAGAGCATCGGCAATGCCCGGATGCTCGACGATGGCAGCCTGCAATTGATGCTCAGAGGCACCGGTCCGAATGGCTCGATCGCCGAGACCTCGGCGGTGCTGCGGCCCGGGGAAGAGCGCTACGAAAGCATGCTGAAGATCCTCGGGCCGATGGTGCCCGGCGACAGCCGGCTGATCCCGCCGGGTTGAGAACGAGAGGCCTCAAATACGCCTTGGCGCAGGTGTCGGCGCAAGGACTTTGGCCTGCTATCGTTTCAGTGGCCGCTTCAGATGGCTGGTCGCCTCGTCCAGCTGCTTGATGGCCTTCGTGTACTGGTGATCGAACAGCTCACCATATTTGGTCATCTTCTTGAGCAGCACGGCCCTGCCGGCGGCGGACAGCCTGGAGTTCTTCAGCAGTGCGTCCAGCTCTTTCCTGAGCAGGATCTTGTGCTCCTCCAGCTTCCCGAAGTCATCGGCGAATCCGTCCAGGATGCGGATGTCGCCGACGGCATTGGCCGCAAAGATCTCTGACAGACGATCCCAGCTTTCCTTGACGACCCCCTTCGCATTCGGCAACAGCTTGGGCTGTTTCTCCAGGGAAGCGAAGAAGTCGTAGGCATCGCGGTAGTCCTGCTCCTGATGGTCCTTGTCCACCAACGTCGGGTGGGCGCGGATGGACTTCAGCACCTGCTCCAGCGTCTCGTAGTCGAACGGGATGTTCCGATCCTTGTGCAGCTTGCGATGCTTCTCGATGCTCATCCAGACGGGCGTTCCCTTGAACAGCTCCTTGTCCTCCTTGGGCAGATCAGGGAGCACGTCGAGGTCGTAGATGCGGCCCGAGTAAAGAACAGTCCGGTTGGACTTGGCCTTGATGCGGCCCTTGTTGTCCTCGATCCATTTTCTGATGGAGCGAAGGTTCAGCTTGTGGAGCTCGCCCTCACTGAGCGCCGGCTTGTATGCCATGGTGTCTGCCTCTCGGTACTGCGGTGGTGGAGACAGGGAGGATCGAACTCCCGACCTTCTGATTGCGAACCAGACGCTCTCCCAGCTGAGCTATGCCCCCGACGAGAAAAGTATAGCGAGCGCACTCGCCCGCGTTCAGCGCGGCGGGACGGGGCGAGGGGCTCGATCTCAGGCCGGCAGCGAGATCGCGTCCAGCAGTTCGCTCTCGATCCTGAGCTGGCTCTTGTTCTGCTGCAGGGCCGGGCCATCGACGAGGAAGGTGTCCTCCACCCGTTCGCCCAGGGTGGAGATCTTGGCGAGCTGCAGGTTGATGCCGTGGCTGGCCAGCACGCGGGAGATGGCGTAGAGCAGGCCGGCGCGGTCGCTGGTGCTGATGGACAGCAGCCAGGCCTGGGCACGCTCATCCGGGCGCAGCGTCACGCGCGGCGTGTAGGGGAAGGACCTCACGCGCCGCGAGAGCCGGCCGCGGCGGGGTTCGGGCAGAGGGCCCTGGCTGGCGAGCGCGCGGGTGAGCTGGCTCTCGACGAGACTCACCAGATCGCGGTGATGGGCTTCGGCGTCTGGGCTGACCACCTGGAAGGTGTCCAGCGCGTAGCCGGTACTGCTGGTGTGGACCTTGGCATCCAGGATGTTGAAGCTGACGCCGTCGAAGTAACCGCATATGCGAGCGAACAGGTCGCTCTGGTCGGGCCCGTAGACCAGCACCTGCAGACCTTCGCCGATGGGCGAGGGCCGGGCGCGCACCACGGGCAGGGCTGACTGCACATGGCGCCACAGCTCGCGCGCGTGCCAGGCCAGGTCGCCGGCTTCATGGCGGGCGAAGTAGCTGACGGCCAGGGTGTCCCACAGCGGTTTTTCGGTCCCCGGCAGGGCGGAGCGCAGGGCCAGGGTCTGGCGGGCCTCCTGTTTGCGGGCCTCGATCTCGGCGGCGCGATTGGGCTGAGGCCCGCCCAGCCGGCGCAGGGTCACGCGGTAGAGGTCTTCCAGCAGCTTGCCCTTCCAGGCATTCCAGACCTTGGGGCTGGTGCCGCGGATGTCGGCCACGGTCAACAGGTACAGGGCCGTGAGGTGGCGCGCGTCGCCCATGCGTTCGGCAAACTTGGTGACGACCTCGGGGTCGGACAGGTCTTCCTTCTGCGCCACGCGCGAGAGCGTGAGGTGCTCGCGCACGAGGAAGACGACGATCTC
>Ga0164241_10006494_pt1 | contig 10660 bp, 7 predicted proteins | sample OricomyardsoilBY_FD_108780 | JGI IMG/M metagenome (GOLD analysis project Ga0164241, IMG submission 108780) | Backyard soil microbial communities from Emeryville, California, USA - Original compost - Back yard soil (BY) | ecosystem: Environmental > Terrestrial > Soil > Unclassified | place: USA... | reverse complement strand
CCGCTCTGGTGGAGACACCGAGCTTGCCGTAGATGTGCTGGACGTGATGCTCGGCAGTACGGCGTGACACCACCAGCTCGCGGGCGATGTCGGCGTTGGACGAGCCCCGCGCGAGCAGACGCAGTACGTCGACCTCCCGCTCGGTGAGGCCGGCGGGACGGCTCATCCGGCGGCCGGGCACCTGGTGCCCGGCCGCCGCGAGCACGGCCTTCACACAATCGGCGTCGAGCCTGCCGGCGGCTGCCTCGGCCAGTACGACCTCCGCGGCCTCCTCCGGTGAGCGCGCGGCCCGGTGGGGTCGGTCCTGGGTCAACGCCTGATAGCAGTCGGCCGCGGCGAGGATCCGGGCCGCGGTGGACAGGTCGCCGCCCTTGACCTGCCGCGGATAGCCGCTGCCGTCGATCCGCTCGTGATGAAGAGCGGCCAGTACGGCGACCGGCTCGAGTACTGCGGACCGCGCGAGAATCCGCTCGGAGCGGTACGGATGCAGACGCACCTGCTCCCAGTCCTGGCGGCGCAGCTCGCCGGGCCGCTCCCAGACACTGGTCGGCACGGCCACTCGTCCGAGGTCGTGCAACAGCGCTGCCCTCCGGAGCGTCGCCCGCTCGGCGTCGTCCAGGTGAAGCAGACGCGCGGCCTCGTCCGCCAGAGTCGCCACTGCGGTGGAGTGACCGAACAGGTACGGCGATTTGAGGTCGACGAAGTAGGCGAAAGTCCGGGCCACGTCGTCCAGCCGATCCGGCGGGATCAGCGTCCACGGCCGGGGCTCATGGTCGAGAGTCTCTTGCCACACGTCGATCTCGGCCAGGTCGGCGACCAGCGAATCGTCGTACGCGGCGACGACCTCCGGGTCGAGCCAACTGCCTTGACGCTGTCTGAGAGTGTCCCGGACCGGCTCGCCCAGACTGTCGAAGATGACGGCCTGCGTCGCCACTTCCGCGATCCGGGTGGCGATGTGGATCTCAGGACCGGCCAGTCCTCGCGGCGTACCTGTGCCGTCCCAGCGCTCCAGGTTCTGGTAGAGCGCTTCGCCCACGGACGCGCCGAGTCCCAGGCGATCGGCGAGCATGCTGCCGACCTCGCAGATCGCCCGCAGGATGTCGTCCTCACCCGCAGCCACTGTGCGAACGACGTACTGGAGACGCCGGATGCCGGCGCCGCGGCCGATCTGCCGAAGCACGGCCAGCGACTCGCGGCGGTTGGCGGTGTCAGTGCGCTCGGCGAGCGGCCTGAGCTCCCCGGCCCGCGGCCCCATCCGGTGCGCCTCTTCGTGCGTCGTGGCGGTGCAGCCGAGGTGACGCAGCAGGGTCGCGTAGTACACCGTGTGCGGATCGGCCACTCCGAGCCTGGCCGCCAACCGGGTCGCGACCAGGCAACTGCGGACCGATTTCTCCGGAGCCTGCGCCATGGCGAGGTCGAGGGTGACGGACAGCGCGCAGAGCAACTCGGCGAGTCGCAGTTGCTCCGTCGCCATCGCGCACCTCCCCGGCTCCGCGCGGAGATGGGCAGATCTACCGATGCTCCGCCGGAACCCGTAGGGCCATTGTGGGCCTGACCGGAGGAGATGCCATGAGTACAGTCGCCACTTCCACCGTCCCGCGTCTCGTCACACCGCAGTTCGTGCTGCTGGGGTCTGCCGGGTTGGCGTATTTCCTGGCCGAGGGACTGCTCGTGCCGGCCGTTCCGCGGTACGTGAGCGGCCAACTTACCGGCGGTAATGTCGCTGTCGGCCTCGTGGTCGCGGCGTTCAGCCTGTCCGCGCTGGTACTGCGTCCGTGGGCCGGACGACTCTCGGACCGGCACGGCCGGTCGATCGCGATGATCGGCGGCGGCCTCGTGTTCGCCACCTCGGTCGCGGCGTACGGCCTGGTCGACTCCGTCGGCGCACTCTCGGCGCTACGGCTGCTCACCGGCGTGGGCGAGGCGTTCTTCTTCGTCGGCGCCCTCACCGCGATGAGCGACCTGGCCCCGGCCGAACGCCGAGGTGAGGCCATCAGCCTCTTCTCGCTCTCCTTGTACGCCGGTCTCGCGGTGGGGCCGCTGATCGGCGAAGCACTGGTCGGTGCAGCAGGCTTCACCACGGTCTGGCTCGTTGCGGCCGGCTCCGCGCTGCTCGCCGTACTGCTGACGCTTCGCATCGGCGACACCCGCGCCACGGGATCCGGCGGATCGCGTTCCCGTTTGATTCACCCCGCCGCGGTGCGTCCCGGTCTGTTGTTGCTGGCGCTGGTGTGGGGGATGTCCGGGTTCCTCGCGTTCGTCCCGCTCTACGCCCTCGATCTCGGGCTGCCGGGCGCCGGGTTCCTGCTGTTCGGATTCGCGGGCATCGTCATCGTCGTCCGGAGTGCCGGCGCCCGGATCCCGGACCGGCTGGGCGCGGCAAGGAGTGTCCGGATCTCGTTGCTCTTCGCCACAATCGGCCTGCTGGTCATCGGCGGCTGGCGGACCGTCCCCGGCCTGGTCGTCGGCACCGCGGTACTGGGTCTCGGTGTCGCCCTCGGCACACCGGCGATCATGATGCTCGCTCTGCAACGAGCCCCGGCAGCTGAACGCGGAGCAGTGATGGGAACGGTCAGCATGAGCCTCGACCTGGCGATCGGACTCGGTCCGGTCAGCTTCGGCCTGGTGGCAGCCGCATCCGGACGCGGCGCGGGGTTCCTCGCCGCAGCCCTCGTCGCCGGCGCCGGTCTGGCGCTGGCATCCGCGAGTGCGCTTCGCGCGCCGTAGCATCGCATCTCATGGCGCAGCAGACTCCCTTTCCGCCGCCGCAGTACGGCGTACCGCAGAAGCGGAGCCGTGGTCCGCTGGTGCTGGTCATCGCACTCGGCCTGGTGCTCGTCGCTGTGCTGGCGACCGGCACGGTTCTCATCCTGCGCGGTCGCGGCGACGACAAGCCGACAGCCACCGCGACCAAGCCGGCCACACCCGGGGCGGTGCAGTTCCGCCCGGTGCTCCAAGCCGAGCCGAAGGCCTGCGCCGACTCCTCGGCGAGCCCGACCGCGGCGGACAAGCTGTGCGACGCGCTCGGCACCCGCTACACGCTCGGCAAGGTCGAGCTCGACGGCAGCCACGTGTCCGAGGTCAAGGCCGCCGCGGGGCAGGACGGTTCGGGCTGGGTCGTTCAGCTCGGTCTCGACCAGGCCGGTACGCAGCTGTTCGGCACGCTCACCACGAAGCTGGCCGCGAGCCAGCCGCCTCGCAACCAGCTCGCGGTCGTCGTCGGTTCCAAGGTGGTGACCGCTCCCACCGTGAACGGGCCGATCACCGCCGGCCAGGTCCAGATCTACGGCAACTTCACCCAGAAGGACGCCGAGAAGCTCGTCGCCGACATCACCGGCTGAGGTCGTCAGACCGGCAGGATGCAGACCGGCATCGCCCAGATGACCGTGTTCCCCGCCGCGGTCAGCCGGCCGTCGCCGTCGATCGCGAACGTCTCGATCGCGTGCGAGCGTTCGTTGGCGGCGTACAGCCGGGTCCCGTCGTTGCTGAAGGCAAGGTGCCGCGGCCAGTCGCCACCGGACGCGATCGTCTGGATCAGCTCGACCGACAATCCGTCGGCCGCGGTCGCGAACACCGCGACGGTGTTGTCGCCGCGGTTCGAGCCGTACAGGAACCGGCCGTCGGCGGAGATCAGCAGCTCGGCGGGGAAGTTCTCGCCCGGCGAGTCGGCCGGCCGGGTCGACACGGTCTGCACGACCTGCAGCTTGCCGTCGGCGTAGCTGCAGACGGTGAGCGTCGAGTCGAGCTCGTTGATCACGTACGCCGCGGCGGCACGCGGGTGGAACACCAGATGCCGCGGACCGGCGCCCGGGTGGATGCGGAGCCGGTCGACCTCCTCGAGCCGGCCGTCGTCGGTCAGCGTGGACGTGTAGACGGTGTCCGAGCCCAGGTCGATGTCGAAGGTGTAGGTCCCGGTCGGGTCGAACACGACCTGGTGGGCGTGCGGGCCCTCCTGGCGCTCCCGGTTCGGGCCGGTGCCTTCGCGCTGCAGGATCTCGGTCGCCGTACCGAGCGAGCCGTCGGCACCGATCGGGTGGATCGCGACCGACCCTGAGGTGTAGTTGGCCGACAGCAGATAGCGCCCGGACGGGTCGATGCCCAGGTGGCACGGGTCCGCACCGCCGGTCGGCTGGTCGTTGATCAACTCCAGCCCGCCGTCCGGCTGGATCGCGAACGCCCTGACCCGGCCCTCCGCGACTTCGCTGGTGGCGTAGAGGAACCGGCCGTCGGTCGACCTGACCAGGAACGACGGATCCGCGGTCGTCACCGCGAGCGCGATACCGTCCAGCGGTCCGAACCCGATGCCGTCTCCACCGCCGGGCTGACTGGTGTAGCTCCCGACATAGATCCGCTCAGAAGTCATGCCCCTACCCTGCCAGGTCCCGGTGGCGGCGGCACTGCCATGTCCATTCCGAACAGCGCCGAGCCCCAGCCCAGGTCAGCCACCAGGAGCCGCCAGCCCAGCCGGCGGTAGAGCCTCGGCGCCGGACGATCGTCGACGTACGTGGTGAGGAGGGCCTTGCGGTTCGGGAGGCCGGTCATCAGCGCCTTCATCAGGTCTGCCCCCAGTCCCTGGCGCTGTGCCTCGACCACCACGGCGAGGTCGACGACCTCGAAGTGCCCGCCGATCCATTCCTCGGCCAGCTCCGCAGGCACGGCCTCCGCCACCCGGTCCGACCACCACTGACCCCGCTGCCCGGTGTACCCGTAGGCGAATCCGGTGATCAGGTCCGCCGACCTGGAGACCACGAACTTGAAGCCGTCCCGTTGGGAATGCAGCGGCAGCTGGTCGGTCGCGAAGGCCTCGGCTCTCGCGGGCTCCTCGCCGTACCCGGGCGCGCCGAAGGCGGACAGGTAGACGGCGGCGAGCTCGGGCGCAGCCTGGAGAACCTGCTCCGGGGCGAGTACGGCGATCACCTGACGCATCCTGCCGTGCCCGAGCGGTTGCCGGACAGTGCAAGGCGGTGGCGGTTCGCCCGGACCGGGACATAGCCTCGGCGCGTGGACACTGAGGCGATGCTGCAACGAATCGGAGTCAGCGGGTACGACGGCCCTCCGCGGCTGGAAGGTCTGACGCGACTGCACGAGGCGTTCGTCGACCAGGTCCCGTATGAGACTGTGCAGTACCAGCTGACGCTCGGCGGACCACTCGAACCGGAGGACGCGGCGAAGCGGATCATCGCCCGGGAGACCGGTGGGTACTGCTACCAGCTCAACGGGACCTTCGCGTTGCTGCTGACCGAGCTCGGCTACCGGGTGACCATGCACCGCGGCGGAGTACAGACGATCAACCGAGCCGGTGAGGTCGACGCCAGCCACATGGTGCTGACCGTGCGCGGACTCGTCGAGGACCCGGAGCGCGACTGGCTGGTCGATGTCGGGCTCGGCGACGGGCTGCGGCAGCCGATGCCGCTGGAGGTCGGCGAAGCACGTCAGGAACCGTTCGGCCTACGGTTGCGCGCGTCGGACAAGACCGACGGCTGGCGGATGGACCACGATCCACGGGCGAGCATCGTGGGCATGGATTTCGAGTCCGCACCCGCCACGCTGGACGCCTTCGCCGCTCAGCACGCACGCCTGTCGACCAGCCCCCACTCCCCCTTTCTCCGGCTGGCCTCCGCGTTCCGCCGCAAGCCCGAGTCGGTCGTCGTACTGCGCTCGGTCGGCCTGATGGAGACGTTCGCCGACCGCATCGACAACACCCTGATCGAGAACCCCGCGGACTACTTCGCCACCCTGGCCGACGTCTTCCACCTCCCGCTCCCCCACCTGAGCACCTCCCGACGCAACCAGCTCTGGCGCCGGGTCTGGTCCCAATACGAAGACTTCCTCGCCAAACAGGCCACGGCCTAGCCGGCACTCGGCCAACCGTGCAGCTCGACAGGAGGTGTCCGACGATCGGGTCGGACATCCGGTCGGCTCAGGCGGGGAGTGGCCTGCGGTGGGCGAGTACGTCCTGTCGAGCTGCACCCAAACGGCCCCTTCCCGAGCAGGCCGGTGGTGCCCGACTTTGAGCACCGTCCAGCTGTTGCGGACGCCCAGCACTCACCAACTGGCGTGACTGACCGCGGCGCACGCTTGGAACACCCGCCGGCGGGGCCGGCCGAGCGTATTGGTGAGTGGCTCAGGTCCGGGCAGGTCGGGGTCAGATGGCCAGGGAGAAGAGGGTGCTGGGGAGGATGGACAGGACGGCGGCGGTGGCGGCGCAGAGGGAGATCATGGCGACGGCCGGGGACTCGATGTCGACCGAGAACGGGTCGTCGGCCGGGAGACGGAAGAGTTCCGCGACCCAGCGGAGGTAGACGGCCAGGCCGATCATCACGTTGATCGCCATCACGATCGCGAGCCAGCCGAGATGCGCGTCGACGACCGCCTGGAACGCGGCGAACTTCGTGAACAGCCCGGCCAGACCCGGCGGCAGACCGGCCAGGACGACGAGGAAGAACACCAGCGCGGCGGCCAGCCCCGGCTCGGAGCGCACCATGCCGCGGTAGTCCGACAGCAGTCCGCCCGGCCGATGCCGCTGGACCACAGCGACCGCCCCGAAGGCGCCCACGGTCACCACGACGTACGCCGCCAGATACCCGACGACAGCCTGAGCGTCGCCGACCGCCAACGGCGCCAGCAGGAAACCGACCTGTCCGATCGACGACCACGCGAGCAGCCGCACTGCCTCCTGCTGACGCAGCGCGGCCAGGTTGCCGACCGTCATCGTCACCGCGGCCAGGATGGCGACCACGGTCCGCAGCTCGGACCCGCTCGGCGCGACCCCGGTCGTCACCAGTACGAGCAGACCCGCGACACCGGCCGTCTTCGACACGACTGCGAGGAATGCGGTCACCTCGATGGGCGCACCGACGTACGTGTCCGGCAACCAGCCGTGGAACGGCACTGCCGCGATCTTGAACCCGAACCCGACGATCACGAACAGCCCGGCCGCGAACGCCACCCGGCGCAGATCCGGATCGAGCCCCGACAACCTGTTCGCGATCGTGGTCAGGTACAGCGATCCGGTGACGCCGTACAGGTAGGAGATCCCGAACAGCATCACCGCGGTCGACAGCACCGACACCAGGAACGCCTTCAGCGCACCCTCGGACGCACGCCGATCGCGCCGCAGGCCGACCATCGCGAAGCTGGGCAGGGACACGACCTCGAGCCCGATCACGACCGTCGCGAGATCACGTGCGCCCGCGAGCACGGTCGCGCCGACCAGCGCGCTGAGCAGCAGGAAGTGGTACTCACCGACCGGGATGTCCGACGAGAGCAGCCGGTACGCCGACAGTCCGACGACGCCGAGGCCGCCGATCAGCAACACCGCCCACAACCCGGCGGTCAACGGCTCGAAGACCAGGCTGCACTCGGCCGGCCCCTCGACCACGGGTCGGCAGAACGCCGGCTTGAAGTCGTCCCGCTGGGCCCACACGAACACGAGCCCGAACAGAATCACCGCGCTGGTCAGCAACGTGACGACGGTGTGCCGAAGCTGCGCCGATGCACTGCGCCAGAAGCCGTCGATCAGCAGTACGGCGACCGCGCCGATCGCCAGCACCAGCGGTACGGCGACCGCCTGCCAGTCGGTCCATGTCAGGGTCACAAGGTCCCCCACTGGTGCAGAAGGAGGCCGGGCCAGACACCGAGCAGCACGGTCAGCGTGATCAGCGGGGCCCAGGTGATCAGCTCGATCCGGCTCAGGTCGACCGCGAACGCGGCGGCCGGGTACTCGGCCGGGTCACCCTGGCAGAGCTTGCGGACCAGCCGCAGGAAGTACGCGGCGGTCAGCACCGTGCCGAGGCCGGCGATCACCATCAGCGCCAGATAGGTGTTGCGAGGCAACGAGTCGGCCGGGTCGTAGGCGCCGAGCAGGACCAGCATCTCGCCCCAGAACCCGGCCAGCCCGGGCAGCCCGAGCGACGCCAGGCAGGCGAACGTGAGCAGCGCGCCGATCCGCGGCAACCGCGCGTACAGCGCCCGGCCGAGCGCGCGCAGGTCGCTGGTGTCGTGCCGGTCCTTGATCGCGCCGGCCAGGAAGAAGAGCAGGCCGGTGATGATCCCGTGCGCGATGTTCGCGAACAGCGCGCCGTGCAGACCGGCCTGCGAGAGTGTCGAGATCCCGAGCACGATGAATCCCATGTGCCCGACGCTCGAGTACGCGATCAGCCGCTTCACGTCCGTCTGCGCCAGGCAGGCGAGCGACCCCGCGATGATCGCCACGGTCGCGAAGCCGGCCAGGTACGGCGCGATGGTCGCGGTGGCATCCGGCAGCACCGGGACCAGGATCCGGATCAGTCCGTACGTCCCCAGCTTCAGCAGGACGCCGGCCAGGATCACCGAACCGACCGTCGGCGCCTTCGCGTGCGCATCCGGCAGCCAGATGTGCAACGGCCACAGCGGCACCTTCACCGCGAGCCCGACCGCGATCAGGATCGCCGCGGCCAGCGGGACGCCGTGACCGCCCAGCACCGGCGAGTTGGTCAGCCGGACCAGGTCGAACGTCCCCGCCTGCCGGTACACCAACAAGAACCCGAGCAGCATCAGCGCGGATCCGAGCACAGTCATCAGCACGAACGTGTTCGCGGCCCGCTTCCGGCCGACCGGGTCGTGGTGGTCGCCCCAGATGTCGATGACCAGCCACATCGGGATCAGCACGATCTCGAAGCAGACGAAGAACAGCACCAGATCCATCGCGGAGAAGGTGCCGATCACGCCGGCCTCGATCACCAGCAGCAACGCGATCAGCGACCGGGTCCGGCCGATCCGCGGCGTAATCTTCAACGAGTACAGGCAGCACAGGAAGGTCAGCAGCGCGGTCAGCACGATCAGCGGCATCGAGATCGAGTCCACCGCGACGTGGAACCGTACGCCGAGCGCCGGGATCCACGGCACGTCGGTCACGGCCTGCAGCGGCCTCATGTTCTGGCCGAGCATCTGGTCCTGCGTGGGAACGTACGCGAACCAGCCCTCGTCCCGCGGCCAGAGCAAAAGCGATCCGATCAGCACCAGCCCGGAGATCACCGATCCGTAGAGCGCTGCGAGCCGATCACCGATCGAGGCCGGGAGCGTCCACAGGGCGAGCGCGGCGAGAATGGGCAGGGCGAGAATCCCCAGCAGGATGGCGCTCATGAGCTGATCACCCCGGCAAGGACCGCCAATGCGACCACCCCGACCACCGCCGCGGTCAGATAGGTCTGCACGTTCCCGGTCTGCAGCCGCCGGAACCCTTGCGACGCCAGCGTTCCCGCCCGGCCGGCCGCCCGCACGTAAGCCCCGATCACGTCCCGATCCCCTGCCACCGTCAGCTTCGCCAACCACCGCACCGGTACGACGAACAGTTCGTGATACGCCGCGTCCACGCCGAACTCACGCTCCTGCACAACCGGCCGCGGATCCGCACCCCGCGTCCACAACGAGTACGCCGGCAAGGCGCCGAACAACACCAGCGCGGTCGACACCAGCCCGAGAACCCAGTTCAACTGGAGGCCGTCGACGTACCCGAGCACGATCGCGGCCACGGCGAGCAGGACCAGCGGGGAGAGCATCACCCACGGCGCGTCGCGCAACTTGGAGGTGTCGGGTTCGTCCAGGTCGGCCATCGCGTCGTCGTCCTCGAACGCACCGAGCGCGCCGGCGAGCGCGGGCGTCCGGAAGAACACCCACAACCACATCCGCGTGCAGTAGAAGGCCGTGAACGCCGCGGTCAGACCCACCGAGAACAGCACGACCCACCCGACCGTCGAGCCGTCCTGCGCGTGCTCCCAGGCCGCCTCGAGAATTGCGTCCTTGGAGAAGAACCCCGCGAACCCCGGTACGCCGGCCAACGAGGCGAGGCCGATCGTCATCGTCACGAACGTGACGCGCAATGCCTTCCGCAACCGGCCGCGACGGGTGTAGCGCCGCAGCACCACGAACGCCGCGCTGCCGACCTGATGCAGCAGTACACCGGCACAGAGGAACAGCAGTCCTTTGAACGCCGCGTGCGTGACCAGATGGAACAACGCCGCATGGCGGCCCTCCGCCGTCCCCAGCGACAGCGCGGAGAACATGATCGCCAACTGGCTCACGGTCGACCAGGCCAGCACCCGCTTCACCTCGACCGCGGCCATCGCGCACAGCGCGGCGAACAGCATCGTCACGCACGCCACCACGGCCAGCACGGTCATGGTGGTCTCGGAGGCGGAGAAGACGTCGTACATGCGGGCGATCAGGAAGACGCCGGCGGCAACCATCGTGGCCGCGTGGATCAGTGCGCTGACCGGGCTCGGGCCGGGCATCGCGTCCGGAAGCCAGGTCTGCAACGGGACCTGCGCCGACTTGCCGACCACGCCGACCAGGAGCAGCAGGGTCCCGGTGGTGAGGACGCCGGGCGAGATCTCCGCCGGGTCGAGTTCGGAGATCCGGAACGTACCCGCGCCGAGGCCGAGGACGAAGATGCCGAACAGGAACCCGACGTCGCCGAGCCGGGTCATCAGGAACGCCTTGACCGCGCCGGAGCGGGCGTCGCGACGCTCCCAGTAGTGACCGATCAGCAGGTACGAGCAGGCGCCCATCAGCTCCCACCCGATCAGCAGGAGGAACAGGCTGTCCGAGATGACGACGGTCACCATCGCGGCGGTGAACAGCGTGACGAGCGCGTGGTACGACGCCGGGCGCAGATGCAGGT
>Ga0164241_10006492_pt1 | contig 10663 bp, 10 predicted proteins | sample OricomyardsoilBY_FD_108780 | JGI IMG/M metagenome (GOLD analysis project Ga0164241, IMG submission 108780) | Backyard soil microbial communities from Emeryville, California, USA - Original compost - Back yard soil (BY) | ecosystem: Environmental > Terrestrial > Soil > Unclassified | place: USA... | reverse complement strand
GGGCCGCGAGCCGGTGCGCAGCGTGGCCGATCTGATGGCGCGGCGCGATCTGCGTGTGGCCGTCGTGCGGGGCTTCAACTTCGGGGCCGAGTACCGCCAGATCACCGAGGCATTGGCCTCCCAGGGCCGGCTGGTGCCGACCGCGGAGGTGATCTCGGTGGCGCGCATGCTCGATGAAGGCATTGCCGACGCCACGCTGATGAACAGCTCCATCCTGCTCGGCGCCATACTCGGCGATGCCAAGCTGCGCGCGCTGGTCCCGCGCTTGCGCAACGAGCCGCTGAACGAACTGCCCTGGTCCGACACCGGCATCTACGTGTCCAGGCGCTCGGGCCTGTCCGAACAGGATCAGCGCGCCATCATCGAGCAGATCGAAGCCCTCACGCGTTCGGGCCGGGCCTGGGCGATCTTCCACAAGCGCTTCCCGCCGGGCAGCCTGAACGACAGCATCCGGCCGCACGGGCCGATCAAAGAGGAGGGCAGCGATGCTCAGCGCTGAAGGACTGTGCAAATCATTCGGCGCACGCAAGGTGGTCGATAACGTCTCGGTTCAACTGAAACCGGGCCAGACGCTCGGGCTGCTGGGCCCCAACGGCGCTGGCAAGAGCACCACGGTGGCGATGCTCTGCGGCCTGCTGCCGCCCGATGCGGGCCGGGTGCTGGTGGCGGGCGAGCCCCTGGCCGGTGATGCCGATCCGCGCAAGCGTCGCATCGGCCTGGTGCCGCAGGAGCTGGCGCTTTATGAACCGCTGAGCGCGCGGGCCAACCTGGAAACCTTCGCCTCGCTCTACGGACTGTCGGGCACCACGCGCCGCGAGCGCGTGGATGCGGCGCTGGCCCTGGCGGGTCTCACGGACCGGGCCGGTGATGTCGTCGCCACCTACAGCGGTGGCATGAAGCGCCGGCTCAACATCGCCTGCGCCTTGTTGCATGAGCCCGACGTGCTGATCTTCGACGAGCCCACCGTGGGCGTGGATCCGCAGAGCCGCAACGCCATCTTCGACGCGCTGACACTGCTGCAAAAGCAGGGCCGGGCGCTGCTCTACACCACGCATTACATGGAAGAAGCCGAACGCCTGTGTGATCGCATCGTCATCATGGACCAGGGCCGCGTGCTGGCGGCCGATCGGCTGGAAGCCCTGCTGGCCGGCATGAAGATGGCGGCGATGCTGGAGCTGCGCATCAGCGGTGAACCCGATGTGGCTGCCTTGCGCGCGCTGCCCGGCGTGCTCAGCGTGGAGCAGGAAGCCGAACGCCTGACGCTTGGCCTGGCCCATCTCGACGACGCGGCCGCGGCACTGCTGGCCCTGAAGGCGCAAGGCGTGGCGGTACAGCAGTTCAGCACCGCGCGGGCCAGCCTGGAAGGGCTCTTTCTTGAACTGACCGGCCGCTCGCTGAGGGACTGACGACATGACCGCATTGCTTGCCCTCGTGAAGGTGCAGATCCAGCTGTACCTGCGCAACCGCCGCGCCATGCTCATCAATGTGCTGGTGCCCATCCTGATCGCCTCCTTCTTCGGCTCCCTGTTCGGCGGGGGCGGCTCGAAAGACGCGCCGCTTGCACTGCCGGTGGCCCTGGTGGATGAAGACAACAGTGAGCTGACTCAGCACATCGTCAAGCTGCTGACGGCGGACACGGCCCTCAAGGCCCAGACCCTGCCCCATGCCGAGGCCGAGGCCCTCGTTCGCAAGGGCAAGCTCAAGGCGGCCGTGGTGTTCACCAAGGGCTTTGGCGACCAGGCCTCCCAGGCGATGTTTGGTGGTGAGAAGGCCAAGGTTGCCATCCTCTATGACCCGTCCGACAGCATGGCCCTGGGTCTGCTGCGCGGCCTGCTGGCGCAGTACACGATGCAGGAGGTGATGACGAACTCCTTCACTGGCGACTCGGGCCAGAAGCGCATGGACGAAGTGATGGCGCGGGTGGAGGGCTCCAAGAACCTCGCGCCGGACCAGCGCGACACGCTCAAGAACCTGTACAGCAGTGTGCGCAAGATCCAGCAGGACTTTCCTGCAGCGGCTTCTTCGCCGTCCTCAGACCCGACCCAAAGCGCGGCGAAGAATCCGATGATGAGCCCGCCCTATGTGCTCGAAGAAAAGGGCCTGGTCTCGGGCACGCAGGGCTACAACGGCTATGCCCATTCCTTCGCCGGCATGGGCGCGCAGTTCGTGCTCTTCATGGGCGTGGAACTGGGCATGGCCATCCTGCTCGCGCGCCGCACCGGCCTGTGGGCGCGCCTTCGCGCCGCGCCGCTGTCGCGCATGAACCTGCTCGCCAGCTATCTGGTCAGCACCACCATCATTGCCAGTTGCGTGATGGGCGTGATCATGGCTGCGGGCATGCTGATTTTCGGCTTCCGCGCGTCGGGGTCCTTGGTGGGTCTGGTGCTCGTGATCGCCGCCTATGGCTTCTTCACAGCAGCCTTCGGTCTCTTCCTCGCCGCGCTCGGGCGCTCGCCGGAAGCGACGCGGGGCTTGTCGGTCATGGCCGTGCTGATGATGGTCATGCTGGGCGGCGCCTGGGTGCCGAGCTTCATCTTCCCGGCCTGGCTCCAGGACGTGACGCTCGTTGTGCCCGTGCGCTGGGCCATCGACGGGATCGATGCCATGACCTGGCGCGGCCTCGACTTTGGCGTTGCAGCCACCGCGACCGCGGTCTTGAGCGCGTTCGCGGTGGGGTTTGCAGCCGTGGCCTGGTGGCGCTTCGACTGGAGAGAATGACTCAGCCGATGCGGCCGAGCAGCAGGTACTCCATGAGTGCCTTCTGCACGTTCATTCGATTTTGGTGTTCACCCACTTGCCTGCGGCAAATGAGTGAACCCCGAACAGGATGCCCGCTCTTCGAGCGGTGGGTCACCTCGGCCTTCAGCCGATGCGCCCCAGCAAAAGGTACTCCATGAGTGCCTTTTGCACATGCATCCTGTTCTCTGCTTCATCCCAGACGACTGACTGGGGGCCGTCAATGACGTCAGCGCTGACCTCTTCTCCACGATGCGCCGGCAGGCAATGCATGAACAGCGCATCGGGTTTTGCGACAGCCATCATTTCCGCGTCCACGCACCAATCGGCAAAGGCGCTTCGTCGCGCCTCGTTCTCGGCTTCAAAGCCCATGCTGGTCCACACATCGGTGGTGACGAGGTCGGCACCTCGGCAGGCGTCCATCGGGTCTTTGAAGACCTTGTAGCAATTCGCATTGCTGATGCCGGCCACCGCCGGATCGACCTCGTAGCCGCTCGGCGTGCTCACATGCACCGTGAAGCCCAGGATCTCGGCGGCCTGCAGCCAGGTGTTGGCCATGTTGTTGCCGTCGCCCACCCAGGCCACCACACGGCCCCTGAGGCAGTCGGCATCGACGATGCCGCGCTGGTTCATGCCGCGTGCTTCGATGAACGTGAACAGGTCCGCGAGGATCTGGCAGGGGTGGTACTCGTTCGTCAGACCATTGATGACCGGCACGCGCGAGTGGGCCGCGAAGCGCTCGATCTTGGTCTGCTCGAAGGTGCGGATCATCACGATGTCCACCATGCGGCTGATCACGCGGGCGCTGTCTTCCACGGGCTCGGCGCGGCCCAGCTGGCTGTCGCCGGTGGTCAGGTGGACCACCGAGCCGCCCATCTGGTACATGCCGGCCTCGAAGCTCACGCGGGTGCGCGTGCTGGCCTTCTCGAAGATCATCGCCAGCGTTCGGTCCTGCAGCGGTTGGTACTTCTCGTAGTTCTTGAAGCGTCGCTTGATGCTGGCAGCCCGCTCGAACAGATGGGCGTATTCCTCGGCGCGGAAGTCCTTGAACTGGAGGTAGTGGCGGATCAGGCTGTTCCCAGGTTTCATGACGCGAGGAACTTCTTGACCAGGGGCACGAGGATGGCCGCAATGCCGGCAGCTTCTTCGCTGGACAGGATCAGCGCCGGCACGAGGCGAATGACGCGATCCGCGGTGACGCTGATGAGCAGCCCGGCTTCGGCCGCCTGGCCCAGCAGGGCGCCCGCCGGACGGTCCAGTTCAACGCCGATCATCAGGCCCTGGCCGCGCACGTCCTTCACGCCGGCCTCGCCCTTGAAGCCCTCGATCAGCGCGGCCTTCAGTTCCGCGCCGACCTGGGCCGCGTTGGCCAGCAGGCCGTCTTCTTCCATGATGGTGAGCGTTTCCACGCCGGCACGCATGGCCAGCGGGTTGCCGCCAAACGTGGTGCCGTGGTTGCCCGGCTGCATGATCGTCGCCGCACGAGGACCGCAGACCACGGCGCCCACGGGCACGCCCGAGCCCAGGCCCTTGGCCAGGGGCATCACGTCCGGCACGATCCCGGCCCACTGGTGCGCAAACCACTTGCCGGTGCGGCCGATGCCGCACTGCACTTCGTCCAGCATCAGCAGCACGTCGAACTGATCGGCCAGTCGGCGCAGGCCCTGCAGGAACTCGACGCGCGCCGGGTTGATGCCGCCTTCGCCCTGGATGGTTTCCAGGAAGATGGCGGTGATGTTGGGGTGGCGTTCCAGCGCCACTTCCACAGCCGTCAGATCGTTGAGCGGGACGCGCACAAAGCCCTCGACCAGCGGACCGAAGCCGGCATGGATCTTGGGGTTGGCGGTGGCCGACAGCGTGGCGATCGAGCGGCCATGGAAGGCCCCTTCGAAGACCAGGCATTCGGGACGCAGATTGCCGCGGTCGTGGCCGAACTTGCGCGCCAGCTTCAGTGCCGCTTCGTTGGCTTCCAGGCCGGAGTTGCAGAAGAACACGTTCGTCATGCCGGAGGCGGCGACGAGCTTCTCTGCCAGCTTTTCCTGCAAGGGCACGTGGTAGTAGTTGCTGGTGTGGATCAGCCGGCCGATCTGTTCCTGCAGCGCGGGTACCAGTCGGGGGTGGTTGTGGCCCAGCGTGTTGACCGCGATGCCGCCCAGGCCGTCCAGGTATCGTCGGCCTGCCGTGTCCCAGACCCAGCACCCCTGACCATGCGAGAGCGCGATGGGCAGGCGGCCGTAGGTTTGCATGACGTGGGGTTCGGACGGGGAGACTTGGGCGTTCATCGGGTCCTTCCTGGAGGATGTATTTGGGACAAAAAAGCGGCCGGAAAGGGTCGCTGGGCAATTCTAAGGGTCGCTACCGATTCCGGGACTAACCCAGTGCTTGTACGGCTTTGGTAACCCGCTTGTGCTGCGACGCAGCACAGGCAAGGCACAATAGCGCCCGTCATGAGCCAGCCCCCGAAACCGCGCGAAGTCTTCATCCAAGGCCTGACCCTTGACGGCCGGACCTTCAGGCCAAGCGATTGGGCGGAACGCCTGGCTGGCGCCATGTCCTGCTTTCGCCCAGGCGGCTCGATGGGCGGCCCCGGCGCCTTCATCGGCTACTCGCCTTACTGCACGCCGCGCACGATCAACGGCGTCAAGTGCGTGATCGTCAGCGAAGAACTCAAGGACATCGAGCCCATGGCCTGGGACTTCGTCATGAACTTCGCCCGTGACAACAGCTTGCAGGTGGCTGAAGCGTGTTTTCTGCCTGACACCCCGAAGGGCTAACCCCCTGCCTCAGCGGTAGGCGTCCGGTTATGCTTCGATAAGCGCCTGGGCATCGGCGCTTGAAGGGCTGGGAGGCCAAGGCATGGGCGACGTGTCACCACCGATCTGGTTGCTGCTGCGCGGTCTTTCGCGCGAGGCCGGCCATTGGGGCCCATTTCCGCAACTGCTGTGCGACGAGATCCGTCAACTGGATCCTGACGCCCGGGTGCTGATGATGGACCTCCCCGGCAACGGCATCCGCCATCGCGAGGCCAGCCCGACCAGCGTGCGGCGGCTCGTTGAGGTGCTGCGCGCCGACCTGGCGCGCGAGGGCATCACCCAGCCAGTGAACCTGCTGGCCATGTCGCTGGGCACCATGGTGGCGGTCGACTGGTCCTACCATCATCCCGAGGAGATTGGCCGCGTGGTGCTGATCAACCCGAGCATGCGCCCCTTCGGCCCCTACTACCGGCCTGCGCGGCCGCTGCGTTTCCTGAGCCTGCTGCTGCTGAGCCTGACCCGCATGAGCCTGCGCTGGCGCGAGGCCAAGGTGCTGCGCATCACCACCCGTTTGCTGCCCAGCCGCGAGGCCGTGCTGGACGAATGGGTCACGCTTCAGCACGCCCATCCGGTGGGTTTCGGCAATATCGCGCGCCAGTGGTTGGCGGCGCTGCGCTACCAGGCCAAGGCGGCGCGGCCGCTCGCGCCGATCCTGCTGCTGTGCAGCCAATCGGACGATCTGGTGGACTGGCGTTGCTCGCGCGCCATCAGCCGCGCCTGGGGCGCGCCACTGCGCCTGCACACCCAGGCCGGGCACGACCTGCCGCTCGACGACGGGGCCTGGGTGGCGCAGGCGGTCGGCGAGTGGCTGCAACGGATGGACCGGCCCGGTGCGGCCAGGAGCCAGGAGTCGGCTGCGCTTGCCCCGGTCTGACTCGCGGGTGCGAGGGGGCGGGGCTTTCCCTTGATTCGGTCGGAATGTCTGGAATTTGACAGCCCGCGCACGGCGCCTCCCGAAGACTCGCTGCTTTACAAGTCGTTCACAAAGCAACGATAGGAGACCCGTCCCATGCGTCTTTCCCGCCGTCACCTTCTGGCCTTGATGGTCGCCGCGCTGTTGCCTTCGGTGGCGCCGGCCCAATCGAACTGGCCCAGCAAGCCTGTCAGGATCGTCGTGCCTGTGCCTCCGGGCGGCGGCGTTGACATCTATGTGCGAGCGCTGGCTGAACAGCTCGGCCCCGTCCTGGGCCAGACCGTCATCGTCGACAACAAGCCCGGCGCGGCTGGCGTGCTGGCCGTCAAGAGCATGGCGCTGGAGAATGATGGCCACACCATCCTCTACATCCACAGCGGCATGGTCACAGCGCAGGTCATCACCGGACGCATGGACATGCTGGCGGAGTTGAAGCCTGTGGCCCGGCTTTCGCATTCGCCCCTGGTCGTGGCAGTCAAGGCCGACGCGCCCTACAAGACCCTTGGCGACCTGATCAAGGCGGTCAAGGCTCAGCCCGACAAGCTGAGTTTCGGGTCGGGCGGCGTGGGCTCCCCACCTCATCTGGCCGTGGCTCAGTTCGACGCGGCGGTGGGCGGCTTCGACGTGCTGCATGTTCCCTACAAAGGCGCCATCCAGTCGGCAACGGCCCTGGCGGGCGGCGAAGTGGACTTCATCGTGGGCATCGTCGGCCCTGTCGTTCCATTGGTGCAGGCCGGCAAGGTGCGCCTGCTGGCAGTGAGCTCAGGCAAGCGCCTGCCCCTGCTGCCCAATGTGCCGACGATGGCTGAGGCCAGCGGCACCAGCTTTGTGGCCGAGCCCTGGGGTGGTCTGGCCATCCCGGCCAAGGGGCCTGATGCTGCCATCAAGCGCCTGGCTGAGGTGCTGCCCAAGGTCATGCAGATCGCCTCCGTCAAGGAAGCGGCCACGCGCATGGCCGTGGTTGAGGACTACGCCGATGCGCAGGAATTCCGTGCGCAGATTGCGATGAGCATTGAGGCCGAGAAGCCGCTGGTCAAGAAGCTCGACCTGAAGGCCGAATGAATTCGGCTCCTAGAATGGCCTGGTGCAACGACCTAACGCGATCCGACGACTGACTTCCTGGGTGGCCATCCTGGCCGTCCTGTTGTTGTCGTTTGCGCCCTTGGTCTCCCAGGCGCTGGGCCCCGATCAATACGGCGCCTGGATCGAGATCTGCGGCGCCAACGGCGCCAAGTGGGTCAAGGCCGATGCCGACACGCCGGCTGTGCCCAAGTCGGCCCATGCGCTTGAGCATTGCCCCTATTGCTCGGTCCACGTCAGCGCCCTGGGGATGCCGCCGGCCTTGCCCTTGCTGATGCCCCAAGGCGCGCGCTTTGAAGCGCCGCAGGCCTTTCTGGCCGCGCCCTACACGCTGCATGCCTGGCGCAGCGCACAAGCGCGGGGCCCTCCACATCTCGCTTGAGTCCTGATCCGTCCGGCGCTGTCGCGCCGGCCATCACCTTCAAGATGATTCGAGATGAACAAGACACTTCTCGCGGCCACGCTGGCCGCGATCTTTCCCATGTGCTTTGCGCAGACGGAGACCAAATCGCTCGGCATGGTCACGGTGGAGGGTAGCCGCCCCACATCGCTGCCTACGACGGTCCCCACCACCACCGAGAGCCTCAGCGCCGCTGACATCGCACGCACGGTCAACGCGACCGACAGCGAAGACGCGCTCAAGTACTTTCCCAGCCTGCTGGTGCGCAAGCGCTACATCGGCGACTACAACCACGCGATTCTTTCGAGCCGCGCCTCGGGCACGGGCAACAGCGCGCGATCGGCGGTCTATGCCGATGGCATCCTGCTGTCCAACTACCTGGGCAACGGCGTTGGAGGCTTGAGCTTTCCGCCACGCTGGGGCCTGGTCACGCCCGAGGAAATCGAGCGAGTGGACGTGATGTACGGCCCCTTCTCGGCCGCCTATGCCGGCAACTCGGTGGGCGCCGTGGTGGATTACGTAACACGCATGCCCACGCGCTTCGAAGCCCATGCCAAAGCGGGCTTGGTGATCCAGCCTTTCGAGCTTTACGGCAGGCAAGAGACCGAACGTGCGTGGCAGGCCAGCGCCTCCATCGGAGACCGCGCTGGCGCCTTGTCTTGGTGGGTCAATCTCAATCACACCGACAGCCAGGGCCAGCCACAGACCTTCGCCACCCGATTGCTCAGCGCCGCTACGCCAGGTTCCGTGGGCACGCCGGTCACCGGCGCCGTGCCGGGCGCGAACAACGCGAACCAGCCTTGGCTGCTGCTCGGCAGCGCGACCCAATACGACACGCAGCAGGATCATGCCAAGCTCAAGCTGGCCTATGAACTGAGCCCCACACTGCGCGCCAGCTATCTGCTGGGCATCTGGCGCAACGAGTCCGACGGCAACTCGCGCAGCTATCTGAAGGACGCGAATGGAAACGCCGTCTACAGCGGTGTGTTCAAGCTTGGCGGACTGCAGTTCCCTGCGCTGACCGGCGCCGACTTTGCGCTCACGCGCGAAACCCTGCTGCACACCATGCAAGGCCTCTCCTTGTTGAGCCATTCGGGCGGTGAGTGGGATTGGAACGTGGCGGCGAGTCAGTACGACTACCGGCGCGATGACAAGCGCAGCAACGCGGCGAGCAATCCGCAGCCGGGCGCCTTGGTGGGTGGTGCGGGCACCCTGGCGCAGGGCGACGGCACGGGCTGGACTGCCCTCAGCGCACGCGTGACCTGGCGGCCCGGCTCTGGCCATGTGGCGGACTTCGGCGTGCAGCAAGACAGCTATCGTCTGCGCTATCGCACATCGAACATCGCGGGCAACTATCTCGTCGATGGTGCGGGCAGTCTGGCCAGCAATGTGCAGGGCGACGCGCGCCTGCAAAGCCTCTATGCACAAGACGCCTGGCTGATCTCGGAAGGCGTGAAGGCCGTGTTCGGCTTGCGTGCCGAGCACTGGCAGGCTCTGCATGGCCGCACCGACTTCTCGGCCACTGCTTCGCAGAGCTATGCGTCGCGCAGCGAGAACGCGATCAGTCCCAAGGCCGCACTGTCCTGGCAATGGCGGCCCGAGACGGTCATCAAGGCCTCGGTCGGCCGAGCGGTTCGCATGCCGACGGTCTCTGAGCTTTACGGCGCGACGTCGGCCACGAACTCGCAGTACATCAACGATCCGAACCTCAGGCCGGAGAAGTCCTGGACCTCCGAGCTGAGCGCGGAGAGCAATCTCGGTGCGATCTCGACGCGACTGACGCTGTTCACCGAGGACACGCGCGATTCGCTGTATTCGCAGACGGTGCTGGACGTCGCTGCGAACAAGAACATCAGCCGCGTGCAGAACATCGACCGCATTGCCACCACCGGGCTGGAGGCCACGCTGGCCGGTAGCGACTGGCTGCTCAGGGGGCTGGATGTATCAGCAAGCCTCACCTATGCCGACTCGAAGATCAAGCGCAACGCCGGCTTCACCGTCACGCCCGGCGATACCTTGGGCAAGTGGCTGCCCAACATCCCGCGGTGGCGCGCCACCGCCGTCATCGGCTATCGCCTGACGGCCAATTTGAGCGCAAGTCTGGCGGGTCGTTACAGCGGGCGCCAGCACCGCACGCTCAACAATGCGGATGTGAACGGCTTCACCTACATGGGTGTGAGCAAGTACGCCACGCTGGATGCGCGCCTGCTCTGGCGCATCGACCGACAGTGGGGCCTGGCCTTTGGCATCGACAACTTGAATAACTACCAGTTCTGGAACTTCCACCCCTATCCGCAACGCAGCTACGCGGCCGAGTTGCGCTTCGACCTCTGAGCCCGCAAAGGAATGATGATGAAGATGAAGAAGATGATGTTTGCGCTGGCCGTCATCGCGCCCTGGGCGCAGGCTCATGTCACGCTGGAGCAGAAGCAGGCGCCGGCCGGCAGCTATTACAAGGCCGTGGTCCAGGTGCCGCACGGCTGCGCGGGATCGGCCATGACGGCGATCCGGGTGCAGATTCCCGAAGGTGTGCCGACCGCGGGTCAAATGCCCGGCGAGCTGGACTTTCCGGCGCCGACCCTGGAACTACTGGTTCGTTGACGCCAGAAACAACAAGGCCCGCTGATGCGGGCCTTGGATTCTTTGCACCGAACTGGCTATCAGGCGGCGAGCGCCTTGATCTTGGCCGACAGGCGGCTCTTGTGGCGAGCGGCCTTGTTC
>Ga0164241_10006491_pt1 | contig 10663 bp, 6 predicted proteins | sample OricomyardsoilBY_FD_108780 | JGI IMG/M metagenome (GOLD analysis project Ga0164241, IMG submission 108780) | Backyard soil microbial communities from Emeryville, California, USA - Original compost - Back yard soil (BY) | ecosystem: Environmental > Terrestrial > Soil > Unclassified | place: USA... | reverse complement strand
GATGGCGTTGGCGCCGTTGCGCACCTCGAGCTCGACGTTGCCGATGGGGTGCCCGGGCACGTCGACGACACGCGCCTTGAAGAGCGGCACGACCGGCAGGCACTTGGTGTAGCTGTAGTCGGCGAGCTCGGGGTTGCCCCAAGCGTCGGTGGTGATCTGCGTGTTGGGTGGGGTCACCAGCGTCTCGTCGGTGAAGGGCGCGCAGTAGCCCGTCACCTGGGCGCGCAGCTTGAAGTCGCTCGCGGCGAACGAGGTGGTGTCGAGCGTGGTCTGGAGGATCGGCGCCGTCACGAAGGTGCCGTCGTCGGGGTTCACCACGACCGTCGAGCTGGACGCGTACGAGTCGCTGTACTGCGCGTTGAGGCTCACGCCCGCGACGGGCAGGCCGCTCGACTGCCCCTGGTCGTCGCAGCGTGTGATGGTGCCGCTCACGACGAAGCTGTGGAGCGAGAAGCTCAGCGTCGTGTCGGCGCTCATGGGGAGCGCGTTGCGCACGTAGAGGTACGAGCTCGGGTAGGTGCCGCGGTTGGTCATGTTGCCGGTGTAGGCGCGGATCTGCCAGCGCCCGTAGGTCTGGCCGATGGCCGGCTGGTAGGTGACCGAGTAGAAGCCGGCGGCGTTGCTGTAGACGCTGGTCGGCGTGACCGCGACGCTGTTGTCGATGTTGGTGATGTCGAAGCGCACGTTGCCCGCGGGGCCGCCGGTGTCGTCGCGATAGACCGTGCCGCTCAGCGTGATGGGCGGCAGCTGATCCGTCAGGATGATGGTGAAGTCGCGCGTGGCGCTGCTGGTCCCGATGGTCACGCCCGGGATGGTCGACGTCGGGCCGCCCGGGATGCTGATGGTGACCGTGTAGCTGCCGCTCGCGACGGCGACCGAGTAGTTGCCCGAGGTGTTCGTGGTCGCGGGCGTCTCGACGCCGCTCGTGTCGTTGCGCCACACCAGGCCGACGCTCGCGAGGCCCACGCCGGCCTGGTTCTTCACCTTGCCGGAGACGCTCACGGCGAACGCGTCGGTGGCAGCGACGGTCGTGCCGACGAACAGCACGGCAATGACAAGCAGCTTGACGAAGCGGCTCACGGGATCACCTGCGCCGCCGGCATGGACTCGACGCGGCTCGGGCGCAGCGACAGCGGCACCCCCGCCTCCCAGATGGACACGTTGGCGTCGATGGTCGTGCCGATGGGGACGGTGCGCGTGTCGATGGTCAGCTCGAGCCAGCCGAACGGCGCGGCCTCGTCGGTGTCGATCAGCGGCTGCTCGGGCAGGTTGCCGCCGGGCACCACGGGCACGTCGACGCCGACGCGCGCGAGCAGCTCGGGCACGAGGTACTGCGGTCGCTGCGTCACGTGCACGGTGGCCGCGTCGGCGCCGATGCAGGCGCAGTGGCTCGCCGTCACGCGGCTCAGCATGGCCGGGTCGTCGCTCGGGTGTGGCGCGAACGCCGGCAGACGGGCGCGGGCGGCGCCGCTTAGCACGACGTTGCCGACGGCCGAGTGGAAGCGGACCTCGAGCAGGCGGCCGCTCGACAGCGTCACCCGCAGGTGGCGGCCGAGCTGGTCGCCCTCGCCGAGCGGCACCATCACCACCGCGCGTGGGGTCGCGCGCACCTCGAAGTACGGAACGTGGGCGCGCTCCGCGGCCGGGTCGGCATGAGCGATGCCGTACGACGACAGGGCGACGAGCGCTGGGAGGAGCGCCCGAACGAAGGCTGACATAGCAACCTCGACGGTTGGTGCCCGCAGATGATCGCGGCAGCGATCGGCACCGAGACGGTTGTGACGGATGGACTCGGGTGCGCCCGCGCGCGACCCTTGGCTAGAGAACACAGACTGGGCTTCAATCGCAACACCCGGCGTACACCAGGAGCCAGGAACTCGATGTCGTGGGCGTGCGGCCCCTGATTGTTCCGCGGCAGGCCTGGCTGCTCGCCGGTTCACTGCAGGGAGCCTGGTGCGGGTGGCGCGCGCCCCGGATGCGCCTTGTCCGCGATAGCCCTGCGTGGTTGATTGCTGGGCTCGACCGCGCGAGGACCCCAATGCGAACCCGCCAGATCAGCCCCTACTTCGACATCCTCGACGACGAGCCGGGCACCAGCTCGGCGACCGGGCCACAGCAGCGCCTGATCGTCTACCTGCGCGGCATGGCGCTGCTCCGGCTGGCGCTGACGAACAAAGGCACCGCGTTCACGGGCGAGGAGCGTCACGCGCTCGGACTCGATGGCCTGCTGCCGCCGGCGGTGAACACCATCGAGCAGCAGCTCGAGCGCGTGTACGCGGGCTATCGCCTGCTCACGACGCCGCTGCAGAAGTACCAGTTCCTGCGCGCGCTGCAGGAGCGGCAGGAGACGCTCTTCTATGCGCTGCTCGCGACGCACCTCTCGGAGATGCTGCCCATCGTCTACACGCCGACGGTCGGTGAGGCGGTGCAGCAGTTCAACGCGCTCTATCAGACGCCGCGTGGCCTCTCGCTGTCGCCCGACAACATCGGCGACGCGCTGCGGGTCGCGGAGAGCTACCCGATGGAGGACGTGCGCATGATCGTCGTGACCGACAGCTCGGCCATCCTCGGCATCGGCGACCAGGGCTATGGCGGCCTCGCCATCCCCATCGGCAAGCTGGCGCTGTACACCGTCGGCGGCGGCGTCTCGCCGTATCACCAGCTGCCGGTGAGCTTGGACGTGGGCACCGAGCGCGCGGACCTGCTCGCCGATCCGTTCTACCTCGGCACGCGCACGCGGCGGCTCACGGGCGCGGCCTACCTCGACTTCATCGATCGCTTCGTCGCGATGGTGCAGGCGCGCTGGCCGGCCGCCGTGATCCAGTGGGAGGACCTCGCCAAGGACGTCGCCTTCGAGGTGCTCGAGCGGCACCGCCACCGGGTCGCGTCCTTCAACGACGACATCCAGGGAACGGGCGCGGTCGCGCTCGCGGGCGTCGTGAGCGCGTGTCGCCTCATCGGCGAGCCGCTCACCGCGCAGCGTGTGGTCGTGCACGGCGCCGGCGCGGGCGGGGTAGGAGTGGCGCAGGCCATCGTCGACGGAATGGTGCTCGGCGGCCTGACGCGCGAGGAGGCGCACGCGCGTGTGTTCGTGCTCGACTCGGGCGGGCTCTTGCTCGAGGGGCGCGCGGCGCGCTGGGGCTACAAGCAGCCGTTCGTATACGCGCGCGCCTCGGTCGCGGGCTGGACGTTCGCGGGCGCCGCGCCGAGCCTGCTCGACGTCGTGCGCGAGGCGCGGCCGACGGTGTTGCTCGGTCTGTCCGGGCAGCCGGGGGCGTTCTCGGAGGCGGTCGTGCGGCTGATGGCCGCGCAGGTCGCGCGACCGATCATCTTCCCGCTGAGCAACCCGACGGCCTCGTCGGAGGCCCTACCCGAAGACCTGTTCGCCTGGACCGACGGCCGCGTGCTGGTCGCGACCGGCAGCCCCTTCGCGCCGGTCCAGCACCGCGACCAGAGCCACCCGATCGGCCAAGGCAACAACGCGTTCATCTTCCCGGGGCTCGGCCTGGCGGCCATCCTCGGCTGCGTGAAGGCCATCTCGAACACGATGGTGATGGCGGGCTCGATAGCGCTGGCGAGCTACACGGCCGCGCATCACCCGACGCTGCTCTACCCGCCGGTCGCGGAGCTCGACGAGGCCGCCATCCACGTGGCCACCGTGGTGCTGCGGACCTCGCTCGAGGAGGGGCTCGGCGCGCTGCCCGAGCGCTGGGTCGAGGCGGGCGCGCTCGACGACCTCGAGGGCCACGTGCGCCAGCACTTCTGGCGCCCGCGCTACCTGCCCACGGTGCCCGGCGACGTGCGCCCGTTCTGAGCGGCGTGCGTGGATGTGGACGTGGACGCGCGCGGATCGCGGCGAGCGGGCCGCGAGTCCCGCGCGCTTCGGCCGCCCCTCGGGCCCCTCGCGCGTCCACGTCCGCGTCCACGGGCCCGCGCGCGTGGATGTGGAAGTGGACGCGCGCGGATCGCGGCGAGCGGGCCGCGAGTCCCGCGCGCTTCGGCCGCCCCTCGGGCCCCTCGCGCGTCCACGTCCGCGTCCACGGGCCCGCGCGCGCGCGGAGCTCGGGCAGCGCTGGCGTCGTTGGCGCTCTTGATCGATGCTCTCGCGGCGCGTCCGGGGGCGCGCGCTCACCATCCGAGGTAGTGATGAAGTCGACCTGTTTCGTGATCATTGGACTGTTGCTCAGCGCGTGTGGTCCCAAGGCGGCCGAGCCGCGTGACCAGCCGACCGCCGAGCCGACCACCGCGCCCGCCACCGACACGTCGGGGCCGATCGCCGAGCCGCTCAGCGAGGTCTCGGCGAGCTTCACGTCGCCGCTCACGCCGCCGCCGAAGCCGTGGCACGACCTGAGCGAGGACGAGCAGAAGGCGCACATGAAGAACGTGATCATGCCCGCCATGAAGGAGCGCTTCCAGGCCTACGATGCCACCGAGTTCGCCAAGTTCACCTGCGCCACGTGCCACGGCCCGAACGCGCACGACGTGAACTTCAAGATGCCGAACCCCGGGCTCACCAAGCTGCCGCACAGCGAGGAGGCCTTTGGCCCGTTCGCCGCCAAGCACCCCAAGGCGGTCGAGTTCATGATGAAGACGGTGCTGCCCGACATGGCCACGATGCTCGGCGAGAAGCCGTTCGATCCGGCGGTCGGCAAGGGCTTCAGCTGCATGAACTGCCACACCCCCGAGAGCTGAGCGCACGATGCGAGCGCTTCGCTTGCTCGCCTGCGCCTGGCTCGGCGCGGCGCTCGGCCTGTGCGTCGGCGCCGCGTTGGGCTCGCTCTTCGCCGAGGACTTCGGTGAGCTGCTGGTGCTCGTCTTTCCGGCCATGGGCTGGGGCCTCGGCCTCGGTGCCCTCGTCGGGCTGGCGCTGACGGCCGTGCAGACGCCCGCGCTGGCCGGCCCGCGGCCGAAGGAGCTGCTGACCGGGCGCGGCCGCTGGGTGGTCGGCGTGGTCGGGGTCGTGGTCGCGCTGGCCGGCGGGTTACGCCCGCTGATCGGCGCCATCCAGGCACACGACATCGGCCTCGTCGTGCTCGGCGCCGTGGTGTGGGGCCTCGCGCTCGGCTCCGCTGCCGCCACCGCCACACTGTTCCTGATGCTGCAGGTCCGCCGGCGCTGACTGGAACCCACCCCGCGAGCTCGCTAGAGTCGCGCGCGTCCGTCATCGCTCCCCCGTCGCTCCGAGGCCCCCAAAATGCTCCGACGTCTCACTTCGTGTGGCTCGCTGTTCTGCGTCCTCGTCTCGTTCCTGCTCGGCGTCGATGCCAGCGCCCGCGCAGAGGTCGCCGGCCAGCAGATATCCAAGCTCCTCGGTCCGTCCGCGACCGGTCTCTTCGGGACGTCGCTCGCCATGAGCGCCGATGGTCGCCGCCTGATCGTCGGCGCGCCCGCGCTCGGCGCCGCGTACGTCTACGTGCGCAGCGGCGTCGACTGGAGCGGCGAGGCCGTGCTGCAGGTCGCCCAGGGCGCCGCCGAGCGGCTGGGAACGGCGGTGGCCATCAGCGACGACGGGCTGCGCGTCGTCATCGGCGCACCGCTCGCGAGCGAGCCGACCACACCGCCGACGACCGCCAGCGGCGCCGTCTATGTCTATCTCCGCAGCGGCTCGACCTGGGCCCTCGAGAAGCGCCTCGTCGCCGTCGAGCGCAGCGACGACGCCCACCTCGGCGCGACGGTCGCGGTCACCACCGACGGGAGCCGCATCGCGGCCGGCGAGGGGCGCGCCGCGGGCACGAGCGAGCTCAGCCACGGCTACGTCTTCAGCCGCGCGGGCACCACCTGGACCGAGGAGGCACAGCTCACCACCGACGCCGCCGTGGCCGACGACGCGGCGTTCGCCAACGCGCTGGCCATCACGCCCGACGGCAGCCGCATCGCCGCCTCGGCGACCAACGCGGGCGGCCTCGCTCGGGGCGCCGCGTACGTCTTCGTGCGCGCGGACACGAGCTGGTCGCAGGAGGCCACCGTGGTCGGCAGCCTGAAAGACGACGCCGCGTTCGGCCAAGGCCTGGCCATCTCCGCCGACGGCGCCACGCTGGCCGTGGGCGAGCCCGGCAGCGACACCAGCGGCGTCGATCAGAGCGGCGCCATCTACGTCTTCCGGCGCGCCGCCAGCTGGTCGCTGTCGGATGTGCTCGTGGCCGGTGACGCCGACGACGGCGACCACCTCGGCAGCAGCGTGTGGATCCGCCGCGCGGGCCGCTTCATCGTCGCCGGCGCGCCCGGCGAGGGCGCCGACGCCGACACCGACCTCGGCGCGCTCTATTCGTTCGGCTGGGACGGCGCCGCGTGGGCCCAGAAGAACAAGGTCGTCTCCAGCGACCGCGCCCCCGGCGATCTGCTCGGCGCGCAGGTCTCGGCCAACGCCGACGCGACCCTCATCGTGGGCGGCGCGCGCTTCGCAGGCAACGTGGCGGCGCGCGACAACGGCGCCGCGTACGTCTTCCGCCTGAGCGGCCAGATCGACCTCGGCGCGCTCGGCGCGACCTACACGCAGGACTTCGACGGCATCGCGCGCGAGGGCACGACGGGCGATCTGCTCCCGCTCGGCTGGTCGTCCGCCGAGACCGGCACCAACGCCGACGCGCTCTACAGCATCGGCAATGGCAGCGCGACCGCGGGCGACACGCGCTCGTACGGCACGACCGGCAGCGGCGAGCGCGCGCTGGGCGGCCTCGCCAGCGGCTCGCTGCGGGCGCGCTTCGGCGCCGTCTTCGCGAACACCAGCGGCCACACCCTCTCGAGCGCGGTCATCGGCTACACCGCCGAGTGGTGGCGCTCGGGCACCGCCAACGGCTCCGCCAGCCGCACCGATCCGCTGACCTTCGAGTACTCGCGCGACGCGACCAGCCTCGCCACCGGCACCTGGACGCACGTGGCCGCGCTCGACGCCGACAACCTCCAGATGCCGTGCCACACGACCACCACCTGCGGCGGCGTCGGCGCCAAGAACGGCAACGACCCGGCCTTCCGCCACGCGCTCTCGGCGACCGTCGGCGGGCTCGCGGTGCCCGCTGGCGGCACGTTCTGGATCCGCTGGTCCGACATCGACTCGGCCGGCAACGACGACGGTCTCGGGGTCGACGATCTCAGCGTCACCGTCGACCAGGGCGCGCCCGCCGTGGCCACCTTCACGAAGACCATCGCCGCGCGCCCGACCATCGTCGGCCCGACCTCGGCCATCACCTACCAGCTCGACGTCGCGGTCGACGCCGCCTCGCCCAACAGCATCTCGCAGCTGGTCGTGAGCGACACGCTGCCCGCCACGCTCGCACCGCTGGCCGCCAGCGACACCATCACGCTCACCACCACGAGCGGCACCGTGGCGCTCACCGCCGCCGTCGACGGTGACGCGGGCGAGCTCGTCGGCAACGTCCTCACCGTGCGAGCGGGCGACCTCGCCGTCGGCGCGAGCGCGCGCGTCAGCGTGAAGACCGCCGTCACGAGCTTGTCGGGCAACACGACCATCACCAACAGCGCCAGCGCCAGCTTCGTCGCCACCGACGGCGACCTGGCCACGCTCACCGCCAGCGCCCCCGGCGTCGACGCCGTGGCCTGTGTCGCGACCCCGTCGGGCACCATCCCGTTGTGCCCCGGCGCGGTGTCGATCGACGTCGTCTTCGACACCGACGGCGACGGCTTCGCGGACCCTGGCGAGCCGCGCCTCGCGGGCTGGCAGGTCCGCGTCGACGCCGCCTCGCAGCTCACCGACGGCGTCTCGGCGGTGGTCTTCGACGACCTCGCCGTCGGCCCGCACCCGCTCGTCGTGACGGCCCCCAGCGCGGCCGGCGAGTGGTCCTTCGACGCGCCCGCCACGGTCACGCCGAGCTCGAGCGGCGTCGCGCTCTTCAGCGTGCTCGTCACCTGTACCTGCGACGACGACGGCGACGGCGACCTGTGCACGCGCGACGACGTGTGCTTCGCCGGCGAGTGCAGCCCCGGTCCCACGCAGCGCGACTGCGACGACCACAACGTGTGCACCGACGACGCCTGCGCGCCCGCCAGCGGCTGCGTCTACACGGCCAACAGCGAGCAGTGCGACGACGGCAAGCCGGGCACCAAGGACGACGTGTGCGTCGCGCAGGCGTGTGTCGGCACGGCCTACACCTGTACGCCGAGCGGGCCGTGCACGACCTCGACGCCCGACGGCCTCGGCGGCTGCGTCGAGGCGGCCGCGAGCGAAGGCGTGGACTGCAACGACGGCGACGACGGCACCAAGGGCGACGCCTGCCTCGGCGGCGTCTGCACCGGCCTGCCCTACAGCTGCACGCCCGGGCCATGCGACGCCACCTCCGTCCCCAATGGCGTGGGCTGCACCACGACGCCCGCGGCGATCACCGTGACCTGCGATGACGGCAAGACGACCACGCGCGACGACCACTGCGACGGCGCTGGCGCGTGCGCCGGGACGACCTATGAATGCACCCGCGGCGTGTGCGAGCTGAGCTCGGTGCCCAACGGCGTCGACTGCACGGTGATCTATGGCGACCAGGAAGACAGCTGCGACGACCACGACCCCTGCACGGTCAACGACAAGTGCGCGCCGACCGGCGGCGCCTGCGCGGGCTCGCCGATCATCTGCGGTGACGGCGAGACGTGTGACAGCGAGGGCTGCCACAGCACCAGCTGCAGCACCTGCAGCGACGCCAGCAGCTGCGGCAGCAACAGCGCCTGCGTGGACCTGCCCGACGTCGGCGAGCGCTGCCTGCTCACCTGCACCAGCGACGACGACTGCGACGATGGCCAGACCTGCTCGGGCGAGGCCGGCACGCGCTACTGCTACGACGCCGACGGCGACTGCACGGTCCCGACGACGGTGGTCGAGCCCGGGCCCGAGGCGGACACCGGCCCCGAGGTCGTCGAGGAAGGCCCGGCCGACCCCGATCCCGACGTGACGTCGGACGCGAGCGGCAGCGACGCCGACCCCACCACCGCCACCAGCGCGGACGCGACCAGCGGCGCCGACAGCGGCGCCGAGGAGGTCACGACCACCAAGAAGAAGGACGACGGCGGCTGCGCGGGTGGCGGCACGCCGACGCTCTGGGCGCTCGCCGCGGCCCTCGGGCTGCTCGCGCGCCGTCGCCGCGCCTAGGAACAGTTGATAGTTGGGATCCCAATCATTGGGATCCCAACCATCTCCGACGCGCTACCGCCCGTTGAACACCGGCGCGCGCTTGCCCACGAACGCCGACACCGCCTCCGCCAGATCCTCGGACGGCAGGAACGCCGCGTTCCACTGCGCGACCTGCTCCAGGCCTTCGTCGAGCCCACGCACGATGGCCTGGTTCAAGACCTGCTTCACGCCCTCGACGGTGCGCGGGGCGTTCGCCGCGATCGCGCGCGCCATCTCCTGCGCCGCCGCGACGACCGCCGCGTGGTCATCGTAAAGGTGATTGACCAACCCCATGGCCTTCGCCTCGGTGGCCGACACGTCGCGTCCCGTGAACGCCAGCTCGCGCGTCATGCCCTGGCCGATGATCGGCGGCAGGCGCTGCAGCGAGCCGATGTCGGCGACGATGGCGATCTTCGTCTCGCGCAGGCTGATCTTCGCGTCCTGGCTGGCGAGGCGGATGTCGCACGCGCTGATGAGATCGAGGCCGCCGCCGATGCACCAGCCGTTGACCGCCGCGATGCTCGGCACGCGCAGCTTGAACAGCCGATCGAAGGGCCGCTGCAGCTCGCGGATCACCTTCAGCAGCGCCGCACGGCCGGCGGCCAGCCCGCCACCGCGAAACAGCTCGCCCCATTTGGCAAATGCTTTTGGCAGATCAAGCCCGTACGAGAACGCCTTCGGGTCTTTCGACGCGATGACCAGCGCGCGCACCGTCGTGTCCGCCTCGAGGGTCTCCATCGCGTGCTCGAGCTCGACGAAGAACGTCGGCGACATCGCCTTCTCGACGATCGTCAGGGTGGCGACGTGATCGACGACCTCGATGTGCAGCGTCTCGGGCATGGCAACCTCCGCGCGGACGATCGCAGAGCACCCGCACAACCGCAACCAGCTTGCCTTTGGCCCACCATCGATGCGAAGGTCCCGGCCGTATGTGGTTCAACCGCGCCGTGTTCCATCAGCCCGACGTAGCGCTCGCCGCCTGAAGCGCGGCATCGCCTCTCGCCGTTGATCACCGTCCGTCGTCCACATCCTCCCTCGAAAAGGAGCGCGCCATGACCACCGAGTCCGCGCCTGCAACGTCGCCCGTCTCCCCCGAAGGTGAGCTGCCGCTCGCCATCCACCACAAGAAGCCGCCCGTCGACCCCGCCACGCTCGCGCACCGCGAGTTCCGGCGCGACGAGTTCTGGCGCCAGATCCCGGCCTGGAAAGACATCGACCACGAGACCTTCGCCGACAACGACTGGCAGGAGAAGAACGCCATCACGTCGCCGAAGAAGCTCCTGCAGACGGTGCGCGAGCTGGTGCCCGACACGTTCATCAAGGACGCCGAGGCCGGCTTCCACATGGCGCCGATGGCGGTGCGCATCTCGCCCTACCTGCTCGCCCTCATCGACTGGCGCGAGCCCAACGACGACCCCATCCGGCGCCAGTTCCTGCCGCTCGCGTCCGAGGCGGAGCCCGATCACCCGATGCTCACGCTCGACTCGCTGCACGAGCAGGGCGACTCGTCGGTGCCCGGGCTGACCCATCGTTACCCCGACAAGGCGCTCT
>Ga0164241_10006490_pt1 | contig 10664 bp, 6 predicted proteins | sample OricomyardsoilBY_FD_108780 | JGI IMG/M metagenome (GOLD analysis project Ga0164241, IMG submission 108780) | Backyard soil microbial communities from Emeryville, California, USA - Original compost - Back yard soil (BY) | ecosystem: Environmental > Terrestrial > Soil > Unclassified | place: USA... | reverse complement strand
TGGCGCTGGCACCCGCGCCGCGTGAGGGGCTGCCCGACGACCTGTGGATCGCCGTGCGGCTGGCGATGCTGCCCTTTCCGCTGCCGCTGGCCGAGGACGGGATGGTGATGCGCACGCCCCCTGCCCCGACCAGCGGCCGCAGCGTACCGGCCGACCCGGCTGTGGTTCGACGCCTGCTCGTGGGCGACGCCAGCACCGCGGTTCGCCTCGCGCTCCGGCGTCTGCGCGCGGCGGGGCTGGTGCCGCCGCTCGAGATGGCCGCCGCCGACCCGGCGACGTCCGCCCGCATGGTGGCGTCGCTCGCCTTCCCGATCTCTCGACGCAGCGCTGCAACGCTGTGCCGCCGCTTCACCCGCCAAGACTTTCAGGAGAGTGCCCATGTCCGCTGATCTCACGTCGCTGCAGTCCGAGTCCCGCGTCCTCTTCGCCATCAAGCTGATCCCCATGCAGGGACAGCGCTTCCAGCCGACTGGCTTCCCCAGCCTCGGTGCCGCGTTCTACCGCACCCCGAACGGACAGAGCGTGCTGGTCGAGAGCGCGCAGAGCATGGCTAACCGCCTGGAGGCGACGATCTGGAACGCTGCGACCAACGAGCCGAACACGGACGTGCGCGGCATCTCGCACGTGGTCGTGAAGCGGAAGGGACACTTCTTGACCGACACCATGCTGGAGTCGCATCGGCTCAACAGCCCCTACCTCCTCGAGGGAAGCAACAAGGGGTTCGTCGAGAAGCTCAAGGGTGAGCTGGGCGCGCTTTCCGAGGGACCGATCGACCGCAAGCTGCTGGCCCAGGTGCTCTTGAAGTACGACGTCGGCAGCCTGCTCCATGGGGTCTTCCTCGCGAAGAAGGAGCTCGCCGGCGGACGGCTGCGCGTCGCGCGTGCGCTCACCGCGTTCGTCGAAGCGGACGGTGCGGAGACGGTCGCGTCGGGCGGCGTCAAGAACGACCACGTGAACCCGTCGGGCCTCACCAAGCTCGGCTATGGCAACGTCCCGTTCGCGCGTGACGAGTACACTGCCAAGACGATCACCCTCTACGTGAACCTCGACCTCGCGCAGATCCGGGGCTACGGGCTCGGCGCTCCCGCGGAGCGCCTGCTCACGCTGCTCGGACTCTACAAAGTGCGTGCGCTGATCGACGGCGACATGCGCTTCCGCACCGCCTGCGACCTCAGGCGCGAGAGCGAAGGCGCCGTGCTCGCGACGCGGCCGCGCGGGTTCGAGCTGCCGGATCTGGCGGATCTGCGCACGCAGCTCCGCCTGGCCATCGACGCCTGCAAGGGCGCGATGACGGAGACCGAGGTGGCGTTCGACGACGACCTGAAGAAGGGCCGCGACGAAGACAACGAGGCCGAAGAAGGCGAGGCCGCGGAGGCGCCGTGATGCCGACGCTCGTGTTCAAGTTCCCGGCAGGTCGCTACCACGCGACGCCGTGGGGCCATCACGTCAACGAGGGGCTCGTGGAGTGGCCGCCGTGTCCGTGGCGACTGCTGCGCGCGCTGATCGCCACGGGATACTCGACGCTCGGCTGGAGCGATGTACCGCCGGTCGCGCGCTCGCTCATCGAGTCGCTCGCGAGCGTCACGCCGAGCTATGTGGCGCCGCGCGTCGCGCTCGCCCACTCGCGCCACTACATGCCGCTCGGCAAGCTCGACAAGGGGCGCGAGAAGACGACGCTGGTCTTCGACGCGTGGGCGCGCGTTCCCGATGGTGCGGAGCTGGCTATCACCTGGGGCGTGCAGCTAGCGGTCGAAGAGGTGGCGCTCCTGCGTCAGCTCGCGGGCAACATGAGCTACCTCGGACGCTCGGAGTCGTGGGTCGAGGGTCGCGTGCTGGGGGACAACGAGTCACTGCCGAGCGGTGAGACGATCGTTGTGGACGATGGGCGGCCGAGCGGACGGCGAGACGAGGACGTGTTGCTGCTCGCGGCCGTCTCGGCGGGGAGCTATGCCGCTTGGCGCGACGACGCGACCGCGCAGCTCGCGACGACATTTGCGCCCGCGCCCGGCAAGAAGCCGACGAAGGCGTTGCTGGAGAAGCGCAAGAAGGCCGAGGCGGAGTATCCGGCCGACCTCGTCGCGTGCCTCCAGTGCGACAACGGCGCGCTCCAGGCGAGCGGCTGGAGCCAACCGCCCGGGACGCGGCGCGTGTTGTATCGTCGTCCGACGAGCTTGATGCAGGTCGCGCCGGCGGTCCGGCCCGCGAGGTCGCACATGGGAGAAGACGTGGAAGCGGTGTTGCTGGCGCTGTCGACGCTGACCGGCAACAAGCACGCGTTGCCGCACGTGCATCGAACCGTGGCGCAAGCTGATCTGCTGCACAAGGCGCTGGTGAGCGCGCTCGGACGTGGAGAGAGCGTCGTCAGCGGAAACGAGATCGTCGGTCGAGACGCCGCGCGAAAGCCGCTCGAGGGTCATCAGCACCTGCACATCTTGCCGCTCGACCTCGACGACGATCAGCACCTCGACCACGTGCTGTTGTGGGCGCCAGGAGGGCTCGGCGAGCGCGCCATGGGGGCGATCCGCGAGGTGCGGAAGACCTGGGCCAAGAAGCTGCCTGACCTCCGGGTCGCCTTCGCGGGCAGTGGCTCATTAGAGTCCTTTCGACCGCTGAACCCGGTGCTGGAGTCGATCGTCGGGAACGCGTCGCTGGTCTGGGAGAGCCTCACGCCGTTCGTGCCACCGCGCTTCTTGAAGCCGCACGGGAAGAACTCTCTCGAAGGTCAGGTGCAAGCGGAGCTGGCCTCGCGGGGGCTGCCGCTGGCCACGAAGATCGAGATGATCGAGCGCGACCTGACGCTGGCGCGCGGCTACCGACACTTCGTACGCGAACGATCGAACCCGCGCGGTCCGGCTCGGGACACCTGGTTCGCGTTGCGCATCGAGCTCGAGCAGCCGATCGGGACGCCGTTGACGCTGGGCCACGCGAGCCACTTCGGCCTCGGCCTGTTCAGAGCCGCGAGCGCACCGACTCCCCGTGACGCTTAGCGCGCGCCCTGCTCACAGGCCCGAGAACGCGCGCAGCGTGGCGGCTTCGGGGGTGCGCTCGCCGGTGGTGTCGCGGATGGTGAGCGTGGTTGCGCGGGGGATGGTGGGGGTTCGGCCGAGGACCCAGATGGTGAAGAGAGGGGGCTTCGGGGCGCGTGCTACGATGCCTACGCGCTCTTGCAGGTGGAGGTCGAGCGCGCGCGCGGACGCCAGCACGCGGGCGTCGGCGTCGCTGGCGCCGCACAGGACGACCAGGCCGGCTGGGGCCAAGAGGCGCGCGGCGGTCTCGAGGTAGGCCTCGACGCCGCCGCGGTGCTCGATGCGCGCGTAGGCGCGCTGCTCGTCCGCGGCCGGTAGCGCGGTGCCGACCGGGAAGTACGGCGGCGTGCCGGTGATCAGGTCGAAGAGGCCTAGCGGCGGCGGCTCGCGGAGGTCGCCGTGGTGGAGGTGCACGCGCTCGGCAAAGCCGCTCTCGGCCAGGTTGCGGGTGAGCAGCGCGAAGGAGATCGGCTGCGCCTCGATGCCCCAGAGCTCGGCGTCCGGCAGCGACCACGCCAGGTGCAAGAGCACGCTGCCGATGCCAGAGCCCAGATCGAGGATCTTGCGCGCGGCAGGTGCGCGCAGGACGGCGACGAACGCGGTCGCCACGTCGTCGACCGAGAAGCGGTGGCCCTTCTTGCGCTGCCACAGCCAGACGTCCTTCGTCAGTCGATCGTGCGTGAGCTCGGGGTCGGGTTCCATCAGCGGGCATGTCGCAGGATGCGGCCTGGAGCACAACCCGCTATGGTCAGGCGCATGAGCGAGCTCATCGCACTGCAGCCCCTCCGCCACGAATGCAAAGCCAGCGGCAACTGCTGCTTCGGGTGGCGCGTGCGCCTCGTCGGCGACGACGAGGTCGAGCGCATCACCGCCTTCGGTATCGAATTCGGCGTGCCCGATCCGGTCGAGGACGGCGCGCTGCGCTTCGCCGACGGCGGCTGCGGCTTCCGCGACCCGGTCGACCACCTGTGCCGCATCCACAAAGCCCACGGCAGCGCCGCCAAGCCGAAGACCTGCCAGCAGTTCCCGCTGCGCGTCACCGCCACCGAGGACGGCGTGCGCGTCGGCGTCGACCCCGGCTGCACGTCCACCTGGCAGACCTGGAAGGACGGCCCCATCCTGCCGTCCGAGCCGCTCGTGCCGCCCGCCGAGCGCATCTTCGACCCGCAAGCCAAGGCCGCCGAGGACGACCTCGTGAGCCTCACGCAAGAGCCGGAGATGACCTTCGCGCACTACCTCGGCTTCATCGCCGGCGCGCCCGAGGCCGCCCCCGAGCTGCCCGAGGGCTTCGGCGCGCGCGTCGCCCAGCGCCTGAAAGCCATGCGGCTCATGCGCTTCCTCGACCACCCCGCCATCGGCCCGGGCATGAGCGAGCCGCTGCGCCACGTCGCGCGCTACATCGACCTCGGCATCCCCGCCGAGCGCACCGCGCGCTGGGCCGGCACGCTGGCCGACGGCATGGACGACTTCGTGCTCGACGCGCTGCGCCGCCAGCTGTTCCTGCGCCTCGGCGACCCGATGCTGCCGCCGTTCGGGCAGGCGCTCGTCTTCTCGGCCGGCGTCCTGGCCTGCGCCTGGGCCGACCCGACCCCGGAGGTGTTCGCGCCGGCGCTCAGCACCTGGGCGCGCGTCATGCGCATGAAGGCCGTCTGGGGGCAGTTCATCCCGCGCCCCGAGACGGTGCGCTGGCTGGTCACCGGGCAGGCGTAGACGGACGACTCGGGCGCGTGCGATCGTTCCGCGGCTCGCCCGTCACGGAGGGTCCCATGCGCCGCTCGCTCGTCCTCGCTCTCGCCTTCGCCGCGTGCGGCAAGGCTTCCCCGCCCGCTGCCACCGCGCCCGCGCCCGCGCCCGCGTCGGCGGAGGCCACCACCGCCCCCGCCGCGCCCATGAACGCGCCCGCCGAGCCCATGAACGCGCCCGAGCCGGCCGCCGAAGTCGACGCTGGCGCGGCCAGCCTCGACGACGTCACGCCCGCGAGCCCGACGAGCGCGCCGCCCGAGCCGGTGAAGCCCGCCGCGCTCGAGGCCGCGGCCAAGGCGCTCATCGACCGCTGGCTGGCCGCCCAGAACGGCAACGACCTCGCCGCCTACAGCGCGCTCTACGCGCCGCGCTTCACCGGCATCAAGCGCTCGGGGCCGCGCGAGAAGACGTTCGGGCGCGAGCGCTGGCTCGCCGACCGGGCGCGTATGTTCAAGAGCGCGATGAAGGTCACAGCCGACGACATCGAGGTCGAGCTGGCGTCCGACACCGCCATCGTCACGCTGAAGCAGACGTGGGCGTCCGGCAGCTACCAGGACGTCGGCCCGAAGCTCCTGGTGCTCGTGCCGGAGCCGGGTGGGCTGGCGATCGCGCGCGAGGAGATGCTCGCGTCCGAGGTGCAAGGCGTCGGCGGCGAGGCCAAGCCGGTCGACCCGGCGGCGCTGTCGTTCGTCATTCACGGCGGCAACGAGGCGTGGGTGGTCGTGGGCGACCCCCTCGACGACCCGCACGCGCTCGAGCGCGGCACCCCGCGGCTGGTGTCGAAGACCGATCCGACGGTCGTCGTCGACGCGCTCGATCAGAGCAAGCTCGACCCGGCGCAGGCGGCCTGGCTCGGCAAGAAGGTGAGCGGCCCGTCGGGCTGCAGCGCGACCATCGACCGCCTCGAGCTGGTCGGGCGCTACACGCCGCACTTCGGGGTGGTGCAGACGTGGAACGGCACCGACACGGTCGAGGTCGGCAAGCCGATGGCGGACGACGCCATCGCGGCCGACGCGTGGGGATCGGGCCTGCAGGTGGTGGTCGGCGGGCACCTCAGCGGCTGCGGCGACAGCTGGGTGCACGCGGCCGATCACCCGGTCGCGACGCCGTACGCCGACCTCACGCCCGACGCCGCGCTCGAGCGGTCGGCGCTGGCGGCGACGCGCGCGCTGCCCGGCTGGAAGGCCATCCAGGCCGAGGCGGCGAGCTCCGAGCCGCCCGTCACGACCGCCACCTGGGACGTCTACGAGGGCGCCGCGCCGACCGTGCAGGCGTGGACCGACAAAGCCTCGGGGCGCGCATTCGTGTACGTGAAGGCGGTCGCCGGCAGCGGCTGCGGCCAGTTCGGCGGCTCCTTCGGCGCGCTCTTCGAGGTGAAGGACCTCGCCACCAAGCCGACCTTCGTCCTGCTCAGCGACCCCGACGGCGGGCCCATCGAGACCATCGTCGACGTGCTCGACCTGGACGGCGACGGCGACGTCGAGCTCATCCTCGAGGAGGGCCTCATCCAGCGCGTCGGGCCGGTCTGGCGGACCACCGTCGACCTGACCCCGCCGAGCTACGACTGCCCGTGTTGATCGACGCCGAGGGCTGTGGTTGACGGCCGCTGCGAGCCTCGCGTCAGGGTGGAGCTCGCTCGGGCCGTGCGCGTGGCTCGCTCGCCGCCATCCAGAGCCGAGCGGCCGAGTGCCAGCGGGGCCTTGACCGTCGGTCGACGCGCGCCGATGAGTGCGCCATGTCGATCTCGAACCCGCGGGCGCTCGGCGCCGTCTTCACCTCCGACGGTGTGTCGTTCCGCGTGTGGGCGCCGTTCGCCGAGCGCGTCGCGGTGGTCGGTGACCTCAATGATTGGGATCCCAACTATCTCGCGCCGAGCCCCGAGGGGATCTGGTCGGGCACCGCCCAGGCCGAGCCGGGCCAGCGCTACCAGTTCGAGCTGACCTATCAGGGGCGCACGTTCCGGAAGAACGACCCGTACGCGCGCATCATCGACCGCGACAGCAAGCTCGGCGTGCTCGAGCGCTCGACGTTCGAGTGGAAGCACGAGCCGGTCGCGCTCGATCGACGCACCACCGTCATCTACGAGATCCACGTCGGCACGTTCGCGCGCAGCGACCCCCAGCGCCCGGGCACGTTCGCGGAGATCGAGCGGCGCCTGCCGTACCTGGCGGCGCTGGGCGTCGGCGCCATCGAGCTGATGCCCGTGAGCGCGTTCCCGACCGAGCTGTCGTGGGGCTACAACACCACCAACCCGTTCGCCGTCGAGGGCTCGTACGGCGGCCCGGACGGGCTGCGCGCGCTGGTCGACGCGGCGCACGGGCTCGGCATCGGCGTCATCATCGACGTGACCTACAACCACCTCGGGCCGGCCGAGCTGGACCTGTGGCAGTTCGACGGCTGGCAGGACAACGACCTCGGCGGCATCTACTTCTACAACGACCCGCGCGCCTGGACGCCGTGGGGCGAGAACCGGCCCGACTACGGCCGCGCCGAGGTGCGCGCGTACCTGCGCGACAACGCGCTCATGTGGTTCGAGGAGCTCAAGGTCGACGGGCTGCGCCTCGACGGGACCAAGTACGTACGCGACGTGCGCGGCATGGACGACGGCACCGACACCGCGCTGCCCGACGGCTGGTCGCTCATGCAGTGGCTCAACGACGAGATCCACCACCACTTCCCGGCGGCGCTGACGCTCGCCGAGGACATGGCCGACAACGCCGCGGTGACCCGGGGCACCGGCGAGGGCGGGCTCGGCTTCGACGCGCAGTGGGACGTCGGCTTCGTGCACCGTTTACGAACGGCCGTTCAGGAACCGAGCGACGACGCGCGCCACCTCGGCACGGTGGCGGCCGCCATCGCCGGCGTGAGCGGCGAGCACGCGACCCAGCGGGTGGTCTACAGCGAGTCGCACGACGAGGTCGCCAACGGGCGCGCGCGCGTGCCGACCGACATCACGCCCGACGATCCGGCCGGCTTCTTCGCGCGCCGCCGCTCGATGTTGGCGGCCACCATCGTGTTCACGACGCCGGCCCTGCCGATGCTGTTCGAGGGCCAGGAGATCTTGGAGGACGGCTGGTTCCGGGACGACACGCCGGTCGACTGGAGCAAGCTCGGCCAGTTCCCCGAGGTGCACCGCTTCTATCGACGGCTGGTGCGCGTGCGCCAGGACCGCCAGCGCGCGCGTGGGCTGAGCGGACCCAACGTGCACATCGTGCGGGTCGACGAGGAAGACAAGGTCCTTGTCTATCATCGCTGGGACGAGGGTGGACCGGGCGACGACGTGGTGGTGGTGGCGAGCTTCGCGGTCGACGCCAAGGTGCGCCGCGTGGGCGTGCCGCGGGCCGGCCCGTGGCGGGTGCGGGTCGACTCGACGCGCGAGGAGGTCGAGGCGCTGGTGGTCACCACCGACCCGGCCGACGGCTTCGATCAGTCGGTCGAGGTGGCGCTCGCGAGCTATGCCGCGCTGGTGCTGACGCTCGATGCCGACTAGGGTGCGGCGGCCGCCTCGCGGTGGCACCTCCGTCCTGTTCCAAGGAGACGACCATGCCGTCATCTGGTCTTCGCTTCGCGCCCTTCGCTGTCACCCTGTGCGCGCTCGCCATCGCTCGCGAGAGCCAGGCCGCGACGATCACCTTCGACGACATCGTGTTCGGCCAGACGAGCTACGGCTACGACGGCGACGGCGACGGCATCGACGACGTCATCTTCACGACGCCGGATCCGAGCGGCTTCAACACCGTCGGCCCGGGCACGAACCAGAACTACATCCACGAGCCGGGCATCGAGGGCACGGCGCAGATCCCCGAGTCGCTGCGGGTCGACTTCGAGATCGGAGCCATCGGCGCCATCCAGTTCGGCTTCGCGCTGTGCACTGAGTCGCAGACGAGCGGCGTGGTCTTCAAGGTGTACGACGCCAACGACAACCTGCTCAGCGAGACCTTCACGCTCGGCACCAAGGACCCGACCCCGGCCGGCGTGTCGAGCTTCCCCGAGGGCCTGGTGCAGGCGACGTTCCCGGGGCGCGCGCAGTACGCGACGTTCACCTTCACGAACGACAGCACCAACGACCCGCAGACCTGCGGGCGCTACATCATCGACGATCTGACCGGCGTCTTCGGGAGCTCGGAGGTCATCGACGAGAACCCGCCGGAGTGCAGCTTCGACGTGGCCTCGGCGGTGAGCCACGCGAGCGGCAGCGCGAGCGACGACCGGCCGTCCGAGGACCTGGACGGCGACGGCTTCCTCGACCCCGGCGAGGACCTCAACGACAACGGCAAGATCGACACCGACTTCGGCATCCAGTCGGTCGAGCTCGCCGACATCTCGAGCAACGTCACGCTGACGACGTCGCTCGTCGCGGGCGACGCGACGACCGACTTCAGCGTGGATCTCATCGACGGCAACGCGCCGGGCAGCGCGACGGTGTTCGTGACCGATCTCGTCGGCAACGTGTGCAGCGCGTCGGTCGAGCTGACGGGCTGCGTGCCCGCCGCGGCGCCGGTCATCACCGTGAGCGACGGCGAGGACACGCTCACGTGCGGCGGCGGCGAGTGGACCGACGCGGGGGCGAGCGCGGTCGACGCGTGCGGCGTGGCGCTCAGCGTGACCACCACCGGCACGGTCGACGCGGGCACCGCGGGCAGCTACGTCATCACCTACGCGGCAACCGATCGGCTCGGGCACATGGGCAGCGTCGAGCGGGTCGTCGCGGTGGTGGACGACACTGCGCCGACGCTCGTGCTGGCGGGCGACGCGAGCCAGGCGCTGACCTGCCCGGCGCTGTACGTCGAGGCCGGCGCGAGCGCGACGGACGCGTGCGACGAGGACCTCGAGGTGGTCATCACGGGCAGCGTGAACGCCGACGTGGCGGGCGACTACCCCGTCACCTACACGGTCACCGACACGAGCGGCAACCAGGCGACGGCGACGCGCACGGTGTCGGTCGCGGGCGCCGCCATCGACTGCGACGACAGCAACCCGTGCACCGACGAGGTGTGTGTACGCGGCGCGGGCGGCGGCTGCACGAACCCCGCGAACGTCTTGCCGTGCGACGACGGTAACGCCTGCACGACGGGCGACACCTGCGCCGACTCGGCGTGCGTCGGCAGCGACACCAGCCAGCGCGACTGCGACGACCTGCGCGCCTGCACGAGCGACAGCTGCGTGGCGGCGAGCGGCTGCGTGCACGACGTCGTGATGGCCGGCACGATCTGCGGCGCGTACCGCTGCGACGGCAGCTCGGGCGACTGCCCGACGCAGTGCGACGCGGACAGCGACTGCGCCACGGGCAACTACTGCGACGCCGAGGGCCTGTGCGTGCCGACCGAGGACAACGGCGACCCGTGCGGGCGCAGCGCCATGTGCACGTCAGCGCAGTGCGTCGACGGCGTGTGTTGCGATGTCGCCTGCGACGGCGCGTGCGCGGCCTGCGATGTGAGTGGTCACGTCGGCACCTGCGCGCCGGTCGCCGACGGCACGCCGTCGAGCTGCGCGCCGTATCTGTGCGACGGCGTGGCGCTCGACTGCCCGGGCCAGTGCAGCGCCGATAGTGACTGCACGAGCGGCAGCTACTGCGATGCGACGGGGCGCTGTGTGCCGACCGAAGACAACGGCGACCCGTGCGGGCGCACCGCCATGTGCACCTCGGCGCAGTGCGTCGACGGCGTGTGCTGCGACGTGGCCTGCCAGGGCGCGTGCCAGGCCTGCGACGTGGTCGGCCACGCCGGCACCTGCACGGCGCTCGCCGAGGGCACGGCGTCGAGCTGCGCGCGCTATCTCTGCGACGGCGTGTCCGGCGATTGCCCGATCGGGTGCGATGAAGACAGCGACTGCGTGGCCGGCAACTACTGCGACGCGGACGGCGTGTGCCGGACGCTCGGCGACGACGGCGACGCC
>Ga0164241_10006489_pt1 | contig 10666 bp, 12 predicted proteins | sample OricomyardsoilBY_FD_108780 | JGI IMG/M metagenome (GOLD analysis project Ga0164241, IMG submission 108780) | Backyard soil microbial communities from Emeryville, California, USA - Original compost - Back yard soil (BY) | ecosystem: Environmental > Terrestrial > Soil > Unclassified | place: USA... | reverse complement strand
TAACTATTTGAATGTTTGGTACTATATCCTTTTTACGTACTTTCAATTTCACTAAAAAAAAATCTATGTCCATTGTAAAAGTTATCGAAGTAATTGCTTCGTCTGAGAAAAGTTTTGACGATGCAGTTAAGAATGCTGTAACAGAAGTTTCAAAAACCGTCCGCAATATCGATTCGGTATACGTGCAGGATTTAAAAGCGCATGTGAAGGATGGAAAAATTACCACTTATGGATGCATTTGTAAGCTATCATTCAGAGTGGATTAAATGTTTCTGACAAATAAAAAAGGTTATCTCAATATTGAGGTAACCTTTTTTATTAAATAATTTTCCGTAGAGATTATTTCAAATAGCCACTCATTTCTTCCTGTAATTCTTTTGCAGCTTTTCTCGCCGCATCAGCAAAATCCTCTTTACCGGAAGCATAAATAATAGAACGGCTGGCGTTAATTAATAAACCACATTCTCCTTGTATCAAGGCTTTCTCAGAAATATCTTTTAAGCTACCACCTTGCGCACCTACACCCGGCACGAGATAAAAGTGATAAGGTGTAATCTGGCGGATATTCACAAACTGTTCTGCCTGCGTAGCGCCTATTACAAACATAAGATTGTCCTGGCTGCCCCACTGCGAAACTGTTTGCAATACTTCTTCGTATAAAAACTTTGTTTGCTTTTTTATATAATGTACTTCGTCTTCCAGTTCTTCCTGTTGTGTTACCACACGCTTCAATTCAAAATCTGCAGCGCCCGCATTGGAAGTAAGCCCTAATACAATCGCCCATTTATCTTTATAGGTTAAAAATGGTTTTACACTATCCTCACCCATATAAGGAGCTACTGTAACTGAATCGAAAGGCAACGTTTCAAAAAATGCTTTTGCATATTGTGATGAGGTATTGCCGATATCACCGCGTTTAGCATCTGCAATAGTAAAATGTTTGTCGCCAATATACCTTACTGTTTTTTCCAAAGCCTGCCATCCTTTTAGCCCGATAGCTTCATAAAAAGCAGTATTGATTTTATAGCTTACACATAAATCTTTCGTGGCATCAATGATTGCTTTATTAAAGGCAAACATCGGATCTTCCGTATCCAGTAAATGTTTTGGAATTTTTGTAATATCTGTATCCAATCCCACGCAGAGATAAGAGCGTTTGGTGTAAATCTGTTCTATTAATTGCTGACGGTTCATGTAGTTATTTTCAAATCGGCTGCAAGATATTATGGAATAGCTGTATAACTATTCATTATTATCCCCAAATCAAATAGTGCCGGTAGCTCCGCCATCTACGGGAATAGTAACCCCATTGACATACGCAGCTGCCGGCGAGGCGAGGAAAGCTGCTACTGCTGCTATTTCCTTAGGTTCTGCAAAACGTTTCAACGGAGATTTTTCTTTCATTTCATTTATAATCACCTCTTCACTAACAGCTCTTCGTTCTGCATTGGTTTTTATAACGGAAGCCAAACGGTTTGTCCAGGTATTACCGGGTAAAATACTGTTCACTGTGATACCAAAAGCACCGACTTCATTGGATAATGTTTTAGCCCATGCCGCTACGGCTGCACGAATAGTATTAGATACACCCAGGTTTGCAATGGGTATTTTCACCGAAGTAGAAATGATATTGATAATACGCCCATATCCTGCCTGCTTCATTCCGGGAATAATTGCTTTTGCCAGAATCTGGTTGCAAACAATATGCTGTTGAAATGTATAGATAAATTTTTGCTCATCTTCCTCTGCTATCAATCCCGGTGACGGGCCACCTGTATTATTGATGAGTATTTCAACAGTATTTGTTTTTACATACTCCTGAATAACGGAACGAAGTTGATCAGGATTGGTAAAATCAGCTACGAGATAACTATGCTCTTGTGAACCTTCTGTATGCAATGTGGCTATTGCAGCTTTCAACGATTCTTCATTGCGGGATAGTAATATACAATCCGCACCTGCCAGCGCCAACTCCTGCGCTATTGCTAAACCAATCCCTTGTGTGCTACCACCAATAATTGCTTTTTTACTATACAAAGAAAGGTCCATACTTATTCATTAAAAAGGTTTGGATAATCTGTAATAACACCATCTACGCCCATCTTTTTTAATTCTTCAATTTTTTCTTTTGTATTTACTGTCCAGGGTATCAGTTTCATTTTATGTTTATGGCAAGCTTTTACCAGTTTATCATTTACCAATTGGTATGCCGGACTATATATAGACGGTACAAAGCCTAATCTTTTTATTTGTTGCTCAATTGTTCTTGTATCGTCTTCTTCAATCAACATGGATGTTTTCATAGTGGGATAAGCCTTGTGTAAATACTGTAAGGTGCGAAAATCAAAAGACTGTATAGTAACATAGTCTTCAATTCCTTTCTCCTTAATTACACTCATTAATAATTCTACAAATTCCGCAGGCTCTGGTTGAAAAACTTTATCAAACGAAGAATCGCTTTTTATTTCAATATTATAATCAGGGAATGGTTTTCTTCTTGTCATCATGTATTGACGTACACTATCTACCAGATCGCTAAGAAGGGGCTTTACTACTTTTATTTTTTGTTGCTGCGGAAAAAGGGGATGTGGCTTCATTCCTACATCAAATGTTTTCACATCATCATAAGTCATCCAGTAAATATTGAACCTACGCTCCTCTCTTGGCCCCATATATTTGCCATCCGGTTTTGTAGTGATCTCTTCTGCAAACCATTGATCATGGGAAAGCACAATTTTTTTATCTTTTGTAACAACAACATCCATTTCTAATGTCGTTACACCCAGATCCAATGCTTTTAGCATAGCGGGAATTGTGTTCTCCGGCATTAATCCCCTCGCTCCCCGATGGCCTTGCTTATCAAAGGCATCCGATATATTAGTTGTATGATCCGTAGTTGCCAGCGTTTTCCGTGCACAACTATTTATCATGAAAAGAAGGACTGGCAGTATTCCAAACCATACATAACGCATTGTGTTCATATCATTATTTCTGCTGTAAGATACTTATAGTAAAAATAAAAGCCGCTTAACAGAAGTTAAACGGCTTTTAAAAATGATTTTAAAAAAATTATTCTGCAAATTCCATCAAACCAAACTGCGCGGGTTGGTGTACATCCTGGCGGAAATCGTAAATAGGATACAATGTAGATGTAGAACGGAACCTGTCGTCTACGAGGTTTCTATCCTGGCGTACTGCCTGGAAAGCCCAGCGTGCCCCTATCCTTGGACGGGTAATAAACTGAAAACCGGTGAAGGCATCAATCGGGATCTGGAATTCCATTTTCCAACCTTTATCCTTGTCTTTATCATTATTAATAGTACCATCATAGGTAGATTCTACTTTATAGACAGGGTTATAATCCCTGATAAAGATGGTACGGTTATTATAATATTTCCACAATACAATGTAATCGTATTTCGCTTTTGTAATATTAACTTCAAAACCGAAGTGCATGTAGTTACTGTCAGGAATAGGTACTACAAAAAACTCGGCACAATCATCGAGGTATGGGCGCGCATCAAAGTTTGTTTCGCGTGCAGTTAAAGAAGTGTCTTCAAACTCATAAAACAAATACAGGTAAGCGCTATCCCATAGCATTCTGAACTTACTGTTTTGTTTTTCTACAGGTTTGTCTGTACGAAAAAAGTTATCGAAAGAAACGACCTGTGCATTTTTCCATGCAGCTTCATCCATTTTACCATCGACAACAATCGGGCCTTTGGCTTTTGACACTTTGTAAACAGGTTGCTGGCCAATAACCAGTTGTTGCCCGTTCTGAGCTGATGAAAAAATATTGATGGACAATAAAAAGCTGAGAGAGAAAAGAGTTTTAGCTAATAGTGCATACTTAAATTTCATATCCGCAAACGATTTAGGGACTAAATATAATTATATCAATTGATTTTTTGAGGAGGAAATACTTTTGTTTTTCTTTCCTGCATCACCTGACTGATCTCCCTGGAATCTTCATTTCCTTTATCCAGTTCATTTATAATATTATCGTAGCTCTTTTCGTCACGGTTCTGGCTCAGTTTGTGAACATTATCCAATTCACTTACTTCTATTTCAAACCCAACAATTGCTTTGCGAAGCTTATCAAGGTACTCTTGCGGAAGATTATCATATACAGTAGAAGAAGCTGTATTATAATTTTCAAAATGCAGAGAGAGTTTTTTCAAAAAATTTATGAATTGTTTTTCTTCCATCCACTCTGCCTTACCACGGGCATGAACAGCGATATAATTCCAGGTGGATGCCTGTTGTGAATTAGCATACCAGGACCCACTTACATACGAATGCGCCCCAGTAAATACAACCAATGCATTCGGGTTTTCTGCTAAGGCGTTGTGATGCGAAGACTTCCGTGCGATATGACCGCTGATATAAATCTTTCCATCCCTTTCCTCAACCAAAACAGGAACTTGTGTAGTTTCTATTCTTCCATCGTTGGTAACACCCATCACCATTGCAAATGGATGCGCCTGCATAAAAGTAATAATCTCTTTCGGATCAGTTTCTTTATAATGGGGGTAATTGTACATTCCCTGTGAAGTTCAAAGTTTGATGTTTGATGTTTGAGGTTAAATGACATCGTTACTCATTCGGTTTATAACGGTAGCCTTTCAACTCTGTTCTTTGAAGATAGCTCACAAAAGACATGATTTTATTACCAATCGTAATATTATTTGCGTAAAGTTCTTCAAATTTTTCCTTGTCAATATGATTGCGATTCATACATCTATACAGTTGAGCACGAAATTCTCCATTGGAACCCTTCGCCATTAATAAGAAGTTTTTAAACTCTTTATTTCCTGACCTTTCAAAACCTTCAGCTATACAATCCATTACTGATCCCGATGAACGGCTCATCTGATCACGCAACGCAAAATCTTTTCCAAGGGATGTATTAATTACCAGCAGATCAAAATCGTTAGACTGAGTTCTTGCTAACTGCCATACTTCGAGATCTTCAAATCGTTTTACTGTTGCCATACTATTTATGTTTCAACAGGGTCGGTATTAGTAGAAAATTTAGCTTTCAGCAGCTAACCTTAAACATCAAACTTCAAACTTTAAACGAACTTGCTATACCGTTTCCGCTACCCTTTCCGCGCTCAGGTTTGCATTGCGCATGGATATGCTTCTTACTACCTGGTCTGCAAAATGACGGAAAGCTTGTTTTGTTATTTCATCATTACTCTGCATAATGGGAACACCATTATCTCCTCCTTCGCGGATAGAATGTACTAATGGAATTTGTCCAAGGAACGGAAGGTCATATTCATCTGCAAGGCGCTTACCACCTTCTTTTCCAAAAATGTAATATTTATTATCAGGTAATTCAGCAGGTGTGAAGTAACTCATGTTTTCAACCAATCCAATAACAGGAACATTCAATTGTGCCTGTCCAAACATCGCGATACCTTTTTTAGCATCCGCTAATGCTACTTCCTGTGGTGTAGTAACGATAACCGTTCCTGTTACCGGTACAGTCTGCATCAATGTTAAATGGATATCGCCGGTACCCGGAGGCATATCAACAACGAGATAATCTAATTCACCCCAATATACATCTGTAACAAACTGGCGGATGGCACTGCTGGCCATCGGGCCTCTCCATACGACAGCATTTTTTTCATCTACCAATAATCCGATGCTGATCAGTTTCATTCCATATTTTTCTAATGGAATAATCATTCCCTTGCCTTCAATATCCATCATCATCGGGCGTTCACCACGCACACCCATCATGATAGGTACACTGGGGCCGTAGATATCTGCATCCATCAACCCAACCCTTGCCCCGCTTTGTGCAATAGCTAAAGCAAGGTTTGCGGCAACGGTAGATTTTCCTACTCCGCCTTTACCACTTACTACTGCAATAATATTTTTTACCTGTGGCAATACAGCACCACTATCCGCTCTTTTAGAAGTTGTATTCGCAGTAAACTTTACATTCACTACCGCTTCTTTATTCACCAATAATTTTATCGCATTGATACAGGCATTTTTTATCATATCCTTCATAGGGCATGCGGGAGTGGTGAGCACCACTGTAAAGGATACATAGTTGCCTTCAATCTCAATATCCTTCACCATATTCAGCGTTACAAGGTCTTTACCAAGATCCGGTTCCTGCACATTGCTCAGCGCCTCCAATACTTTTTCCTGTGTCATATTCAAAGTAATATGTTAAAAAACAATAATTGCACAAAGTTAACCATTCACGAGGGCAAATTGTTTTAATAAATTAAGCAACTTGTCATTATTTTTGAAACCGTGAAGAAACTTATACAATACATACTGATTGCTGCTTTTCTAATACCTGCTTCTGCAAAAGCCCAGTTTGAAACTGCCCGTGATTCGGTGGTTCAGTTATATGGTGTGGTAATGACAGCCGATAGCCTTGTTGGTATTCCTGCTGTAAGTATTATGGTGAAAGGACAGAACCGCGGTACCATTACAAACCCCGATGGTGTTTTTTCTATTGTTGTATTAAAAGGCGACCAGGTTGAGTTTACTCACGTCAGCTATAAAACAAAAACAGTTCAGATTCCACGTGAGCTGGATGGAAATCAATATAGTGTTATCCAGTTGCTCGTTGCCGATACTGTGTATTTACCAGCTACTATTATACGGCCGAGGCCGACACCTGAACAGTTTGCCCGCGATTTTGTGAATGCAAAAGTGGAGGATGATGATATTGAAATTGCCCGCAGAAATACGAATGAAGCTACTCTTCGTGCATTAAGCCGCATTACTCCTGGCGATGGTGGTGAAGCTACACGCCAGCAATTTAACCGCATAGCCAACCGCGCCGTATACCAGGGACAAACACCACCGATGAATATTTTTAACCCTGCTGCATGGGCCGATTTTATACAGGCATGGAAACGCGGTGATTTTAAAAGCAAGTAACGCGTCTTTCTTCCACTATATAGGTTTGAAGTAATCAGTACCTTGCATTACTTTTCTGTTCACCCATAAATTTTATATTATGGTACAGTCAATACAACATGTTTCTGTAATAGGTGCCGGCACTATGGGCAATGGCATTGCACATGTATTTGCGCAGCATGGTTTCAAGGTTTCTATCATAGATGTTTCGCTGGCGCAATTGGATAGAGCTTTATTAAATATTGGTAAAAATTTTGATCGCCAGATTGCAAAGAACATAGTTACTGAAGAACAAAAAGCAGCAGCATTGGCGAATATCACTGTTTACCCCAATATCAGTGAAGGATTAAAAAATGCAGACCTGGTAATAGAAGCGGCTACTGAGAATACAGAATTAAAATTGCAATTGTTTGAACAAGCAGATAAGCTTTCTCCGAAAGAAGCAATCCTTGCTACCAATACTTCTTCTATATCCATTTCTAAAATTGCTGCAGTTACGAATCGTGAAGACAAAGTAATTGGAATGCATTTTATGAACCCGGTACCGATGATGAAATTGGTTGAAGTGATCAATGGCTATGCGACAAAAAAAGAAATAACAGATACGATTGTTGAGTTGAGTAAGCGCCTGGAAAAAATTCCTTGCGTAGTAAATGATTACCCGGGTTTTATTGCTAACCGTATTTTAATGCCAATGGTTAATGAAGCTATCTATAGCTTACATGAAGGTGTAGCAGGAGTAGAAGAAATTGATACGATTATGAAATTAGGAATGGCACATCCGATGGGTCCATTGCAACTGGCAGATTTTATAGGACTGGATGTATGCCTTTCTATATTAAAAGTTTTGCAGGATGGTTTTGGAAATCCAAAATATGCCCCTTGCCCATTATTGGTAAATATGGTGACGGCAGGAAAATTGGGTGCAAAAAGCGGTGAAGGTTTTTATACCTATACGGCTGGCAGCAAAGAACTTATCGTTAGCCCCCGCTTCATTAAGAGATAACATTTATTCAAACTTTCTCTGCCCGCTGATGTTGTTGTATATTTGCGGCTTCATTTTTTTATGAGTAAAAAAGGTAAAGTGTTAGTGGCAATGAGTGGCGGTATTGATAGTACCGTTACGGCATTAATGCTTCATGACCAGGGTTATGAAGTAGTGGGCATTACTATGAAGACATGGGACTATGCGGCAAGTGGTGGAAGCAAAAAAGAAACCGGCTGTTGTAATATTGATAGCTTTAATGATGCCCGCCAGGCTGCAGTAGAACATGGATTCGCTCATTATATACTTGACATCCGCGAAGAGTTTGGTGATTTTGTAATTGAAAATTTTGTAGACGAATACCTCGCAGGCCGCACACCCAACCCTTGTGTACTTTGCAATACACATATCAAATGGCGCGCATTATTAAAAAGAGCCGATGCGTTGGACTGTGAATTTATAGCGACTGGCCATTATGCAAAAGTCCGTGAGCATGATAATGGAAGATATGTTATCAGCAAAGCTGTTGATGATCTGAAAGACCAGAGCTATGTGCTTTGGGGTTTACAACAGGATTTATTGCGCAGAACATTATTACCATTAGGCCCCTACCGCAAACCAGAAATCAGGCAGATGGCCCATGACTACGGCTATCCCGAATTAGCGAAGAAAAATGAGAGCTATGAAATCTGTTTTGTTCCTGATAATGACTATCGTGGATTTTTAAAACGGCGTGTAGATGGACTTGAAGAAAAAGTAAATGGCGGAAATTTTGTCGATAAGAATGGCAATATTCTCGGCAAACATAAAGGCTACCCTTTTTATACTATCGGGCAGCGCAAAGGGCTTGATATTGCACTCGGCCGCCCCGTATTTGTTACGAAGATTGACCCTGATAATAATACCGTAGTACTGGGTGATGAAGAAGACCTTGACCAGGATGAAATGCTGGTGGGTAAGCTTAACATGATGAAATACGACACCATCACCCCCGGTATGGAAGCCATTACAAAAATCCGGTACAAAGACAAAGGAAGTTTATCAAACATATATCCCTCAGAAAGAGGCGTTAATGTTCGGTTTTATGATAAAGCCAAAGGCATTGCGCCCGGGCAAAGCGCTGTTTTTTATGAAAATGATGATGTAATTGCAGGCGGAATTATTCAATCTATCCCTGCCAACACTTTATAAAAAGTACTCCAATCCGCTTATTTCCAATCGTTTTTACAATAAAGAGCAAAAAAACCCGTTTTTCATGCGGATAGCTATGTTAACCCGGATTTAGTATCTAATTTTGGGAACAGGGTTATAAAGCAGCCCTTTTAATAGAGTATCCTTGAATAAACTTACCTGCTTATGAAACCATTTCGATTATCGGTATATCTCCTTCTTGCCTGTACAGGCTTTTTATTTTCATGTAGTAATAAGACTGAAAAATTTGAAACAGATAAAATAGCTGAATATCTCCCATTGCAAACAGGTAAGTCCATTACTTACAGATTAGACTCATTGGTATTTGTAAACTTCCAGCAGTTTCCTGAAACACATAGCTATCTTGTAAAGCATGTAGTAGATGGTACATTAACCGATAACCTGGGAAGAGCTACGTATCGTATAGCCCGCTATATTAATAATGTAACAGGTACTGGTACATGGACATCAAATGGTAATTATTTTATTACACCGCTGGAAGACCAGATAGAAGTAATAGAAGATAATCTACGTGTTATAAAATTACATATGCCCATGAAAGAAGGTTTTACCTGGAAGGGCAACACTTACCTGCCTAATGAACCTTATGCTTCTTTTGGCTATGTAATGGAAAACGATAACGACATGCAGACATGGGATTTTAACTATGATAATTTTGCATCGACATTTACATATGGAGGCAAAACCTTTGCCGATGTATACACTGTAGAAGAAGCAGGGGATTCTATCAATGTTCCCGTTGTCGCGACAAATAGCTATGGTTCTAAAACAAGATCAGTAGAAAAATATTCAAAAAATATCGGGCTTGTATTTCGCGACTATGCTTTGTGGGAATACCAACCTAACCTGAACGGCCCCAACCCTTCCTATTCAGGTTTTGCTATTAGAATGTGGATGGTTGACCATAATTAATTTTACCTGCGTTGTTCGTAACTGTAAAACAACTATGAGAAAACTGTTATTATTCTTTTTCATTTCTTGTATTGTCAGCCAATCACATTCACAGTTTTCACGTTACGTTATCTATTTTAAAAATAAAGACGTAACAACTTTTTCACTAACCAATCCTTCTGCTTATTTATCCCAACGTTCGATTGACAGAAGAACGAAATATGCTATTTCAATTGACAGTTCTGACCTGCCCGTTCCTGCAGCTTATATTTTACAGGTAAAAAATATTGCCGGAGTTACTGTATTAAATTCATCGAGATGGCTGAATGCAATCAGCGTATCATTGAGCAATAATAATTTATTGACGCAGATAGAAGCATTACCATTTGTAAAGAAAACGAATGCAATCGCTGCCCGTGGCATCTCAACAGAAGCATACACGGAAGATGAAATGCAGGACCTCAATACAAACCGGCAGCATCGTGCACAAAATACAGAAGGCAATTATTTTGATTATGGTTCTTCATCGCTCAGTGAAATACACCTGCACAAAGGAGAATTTTTACACAACCTGGGATTGCGCGGACAGGGTATGCAAATAGCTGTCATCGATGGAGGCTTTTATCAATACAATACTTATAAAGCATTTGATAGTGTAAATGCAAATAACCAGATATT
>Ga0164241_10006488_pt1 | contig 10667 bp, 10 predicted proteins | sample OricomyardsoilBY_FD_108780 | JGI IMG/M metagenome (GOLD analysis project Ga0164241, IMG submission 108780) | Backyard soil microbial communities from Emeryville, California, USA - Original compost - Back yard soil (BY) | ecosystem: Environmental > Terrestrial > Soil > Unclassified | place: USA... | reverse complement strand
GCTCGGCAAGCCTCGCTCACGCCGGCGCCTTTCCGGGTCGCCTCGCACGCTCGGCCACCCGGACGCGGCGCCGGCGACCGTGTCGACGGTTCGCTCGGCAAGCCTCGCTCACGCCGGCGCCTTACTGTGTCGACGGTTCGCTCGGCAAGCCTCGCTCACGCCACCGACCTCCGTGTCTCCGACGCTCGGCGTGTCGTGCCGATGCTCAGCGATTGTCCATGATACGGACGGTCGTCGCCATTTCGCTGGGAATGTGCCGACCGGATGATCCGCTCACTTCATTCACACGAAAGCGGCGCACAACACTGCCGATTTCCATCGTGATCCCCTGAATGACGCAGTGCCCCGGGCCGGGTTCAACTCACGCAGAAGGGTGTGAGGTAGGCCTCAGGGGTGCCGTCGCCGGTCGCCGGACGGACCACCAGCTGCAGTGCCGCGACGTCGGTCCCGGCGAGACGGCCGCCGTCATAGACCCTGATCAGGGTCGGCAGCACGTAGGTCCTGGCACCGTCGTCGGCGAGGGCCCGCAGGCCGGCGTAGACAGGTTCGAACCGGACGGTGGTCGTCGCCGTCGGGCACTGGATGGCCCGCTCCCGCCGGTCGGGGTCGACCAGTTCGACCAGCCGTTGTCGCTGGTCGGACGGCGTGCCGTCGGCGGCGGCGTTGAACTCCTCCACCGTCGCCCGCACGGCCGCGGCATCGGCCGCGGGGATCGCCGCCGGCATTGCCGGTGAAACCGGAGCGCTGGGTGCCGCATCGGCCCGGCACCCGGCCGAAACGAGCGTCGCGATCAGCGCGGTCGTGACCAGGACCCGCCGAAAGGGCCGGTCACCCGCCACCGTCGTCCAGTTCGGCCTCGTGCGGGATGATCCCGGACTCCGGATCGTCCAGCCAGCCGTGGGGCAGTGCGACCCGCCGTTGCGGCGACCCCTGCCGCCCGCGCGGCCCGTCCGCCGCCACCGGATAGGGCTGATCCAGGTCGAGCTGTCCGATGAGTTCGTCGAGCTCGGTCAGGCTGCCCACCATCCCCAGCCGCCGCCGCGGTTCGGAGCCGACCGCGAACCCGCGCAGGTACCAGGCGATGTGCTTGCGCAGCTCGCGGATGCCGCGGTCGGTCCCCATCTCGCGCGCGAGCAGTTGGGCGTGCCGGCGCAGGATGGCCGCGACCGCCCGCAGGTCCGGCGGGGTGGGTGGTGGTTCGCCGTTGAACGCGGCGGCCAGTTCGGCGAACAGCCACGGCCGTCCCTGGCATCCCCGGCCGACCACGACCCCGTCACAGCCGGTCATCGCCATCATCGCCAGCGCGTCGGACGCGGCGAAGATGTCGCCGTTGCCCAGCACGGGCACTGAGGTGACCGCCTGCTTCAGCCGGCCTATCGTCTCCCAGTCCGCCGAGCCGGAGTAGTGCTGGATCGCGGTGCGGGCGTGCAGCGCGACGGCGGCCACCCCGGCGTCCTCGGCGATCCGGCCGGCGTCCAGGTAGGTGGTGTGATCGGGGTCGATGCCGATGCGCATCTTCACCGTGACCGGCACGCAGCGCCCGGATGCCGCTTCCGTGGCCGAGTCGACCGCGGCGCGCACGATGGCCTCGAACAGTCGACGCTTGTAGGGGATGGCCGAACCGCCGCCCTTGCGGGTGACCTTGGGCACCGGGCAGCCGAAGTTCAGGTCGATGTGGTCGGCCAGGTCCTCCTCGACCACCAGCCGGACGGCCCGGCCCACGACGGTCGGATCGACGCCGTAGAGCTGCACCGAGCGAGGATGTTCGTCCGGGTCGAAGCGCATCATCGCGCGCGACTTCGGGTCACCCTCGACCAGGGCCCGGGTGGTGATCATCTCGCAGACGTACAGCCCGGCGCCGAACTCACGACACAGCGACCGGAAGGAGGCGTTGGTGACGCCGGCCATCGGGGCCAGCACGACCGGCGGCCACACCGGGTACGGCCCGATGTGCAGCGTGCCCGCCCGCGGCGCCGCATCGGCGGTGGTGACATTCACGGGCTTATTGTCCCTGCCCCGCCCTTTCTGCAGTTGATCATGAGGCGGCGCCGGCTCCGAACCGGCGTGTTGCGCAGATTCGCGGCGTGTCGCAGGCAGCGCACCATGATCAACTGCGGTGTGTAGCGGGTGGCCCGGTGTGCGGGTCGGTCGGCCCGGGCGTCCCGGGGGGTGCGGAGTCCCGGCCGCGGTCTCGTGGGCAGCCGTGTGGGAGGGTGCAGCCATGGCTGAGGTGACGACGTTGGGCACGCTGACCGCAACCCCCGCGCTGGCCCGCACCGACTTGCTGGCCGAGCCCGTGACCGAGGCCCTGGCGGTGTGGCCGGCCGCGGACCGGGTGGCGGTGGCCCCGATCGACCCGGAGCTGGCCGACACCGCGGCATTCTGCGCGGCCTACGCGGTCGCGCCCGAGGCCTCAGCGAACTGCGTCGTCGTCGCCGGCAGGCGGGCGGGTGAGCAGCGCTGGGCGGCGGCGGTGATCCTGGCCACCACCCGAGCCGACGTCAACGGTGCGATCCGGCGCCGGCTCGATGTGCGCAAGCTGTCGTTCGCGCCGATGTCCGACGCCGTCAGGCTGACCGGGATGGAGTACGGCGGCATCACCCCGATCGGGCTGCCCCCGGACTGGCCGATCCTCGTCGATGCCGCGGTCGTCGCCGCCGGTCCCGTGGTGATCGGCTCGGGCATCCGCGGATCGAAGATCATCCTGGACGGGACGCTGCTGGCCGACCTACCCGCGGCCGAGGTGGTCGAGGACCTCGCCGTCCCGGTCTGAGCCGTCCTTACAGATCGCGGACGGCCGGCAGGATCTGCTGGGCGACCAGGGCGATGTGATCCAGGTCGGACAGGTCGATCACCTGCAGGTAGACCCGTTGCACGCCGGCGGTCGCCCAGGTTCCGAGGGTGTCCACGACCTGGTCCACGGTTCCCGCGCAGGCGCTGCCGGCGGCCATCGCGGCGAAGTCGCCCAGCCCGGCCGTGCGGCGCTGCTGCTCCGCCTCGTCCACGCCGACGCACAGCACCTGCGCCGTCGAGTACGTCAGCGAAGCCGGGTCCCGGCCGACGGCCTCGCAGGCCCGGTGCACCCGCTCGTACTGCGCGGTGACGACGTCCAACTCGGCGAAGCCGACATTGAACTCGTCGGCGAACCGGGCGGCCAGCGCCGGTGTCCGCCTGGGGCCCTTGCCGCCGACGATGATCGGCAGGTGCGGCCGGCCCTGCGCGTCCCGCTGCTGCGGCTTGGGCAGGCCGGGGGAGTCGGAGATCGTGTAGTGGGGGCCCGCGTGGCCGAATGTCTCGCCGACCGGGGTCGACCACAGGCCCGTGATGATCTCCAACTGCTCGGTCAACCGGTCGAACCGATCGCCGAACGAAGCGCCGAAGTCCAGCCCGTAGGCGTGGTGCTCCGCCTCGAACCAACCGGTGCCGAGTCCCAGCTCGAACCGTCCACCCGAGATGTCGTCGACCGTGGCGGCCGCGAGCGCCGTCATCGACGGGTGCCGGAAGGTCGCCGACGTCACCAGGGTGCCCAGCCGGATGTCCGGGACGACCGCCGCGATGGCGCCGAGGTTGACGAAGGTCTCGGTCGGGCCGGGCAGCCCGGCCGTGCCCATGGCCAGCACATGGTCGGACCGGAAGAAGGCGGAGAACCCGCCGTCGCGGGTGGCCCGCGCGACGGCCAGCAGGTCCGCGTGGGAGGCCCCCTGCTGGGGCTCGGTGAATATCCGGAGGTCCATGTCGGGCAGGGTAACCGGCGGCCGCCGGGGCGTGATCGGCGCCGCCGGGGCAGGATGGGCGCATGGCCTCCGCTGCCGCCCCGGCTGTCGATCCCGCCCGACTCCTGGACCTCGCGATGCGTGGCGCCCGCGCCGCCGGCCGGGAGCTGATGAACCGGTACGGCAAGGTCGAGGGACTGACCGCGAAGTCATCGGCGACCGACCCGGTCACCGACGCGGACCGGTGTGCCGAGTCGACCCTGGTCAAGCTGATCACCTCGGAGCGCCCCGACGACGGTCTGCTCGGCGAGGAGGGTGCCGAACGGGAGTCCGCGAACGGCATTCGCTGGGTGATCGACCCGTTGGACGGCACGGTGAACTACCTGTACGAGCTGGACAACTTCGCGGTGAGCATCGCCGCCGAGGACGAGGACGGAGCCCTGGTCGGGGTCGTGCACAACCCGGTGACCAAGCGGACATTCCACGCGGTCCGCGGCGTCGGCGCCAGTGTCGACGGCCGGCCGCTGCGGGTCAACGACCCGGTGCCGATGTACCGGGCGCTGCTGGCCACCGGCTTCGGCTACGACGCCGAGATCCGCCGGCGGCAGGGCGCGCTGATCGGGCGGCTGCTGCCCCAGGTCCGCGACATCCGCCGGATCGGCTCGGCCGCCCTGGACCTCTGCGCGGTGGCGTCGGGGTCGGTGGATGCGTACTTCGAGGAGGGGATCAAGGCCTGGGACGTCGCGGCCGGGGGGTTGATCGCCCAGGAGGCCGGTGCGCTGGCCACGCGGACGGCGCCGATTGCCGGACAGGCCGGCCTACTGGTCGCCGGCCCGGCCCTTTTCGACGAACTCGTGCAGGTCCTGATGAAGATCCGGGACGCCGGCTGAGCGCGGGCAGGGCCGTTGACACCTCGAGCCGCAACTGGCGCCGAGCGGAGTCAGTGGACCGGATGCCGAACGGTCTGCAGATCGGCGCCGGCCTCGGCCAACCCGGCCCACTCGGCGGCCGAGGTCAACACCGCGAAAGTGCCGGCAGCGAAGTGCCGCAGGTCGTCCTCGGGCGCCGACATGGCAGCTGACCGCGTGTCCGAACCGCGATTGAGGCGGGCCTGGGTGACCAGTTCCCGCGCGGTCGACGGAATGGTCGGCGCGTGCCCGACCACGAGAACAGTGGCCGCGGCTGCCGGGGCCGAAGCCACCTCCGCGAGGATCTCGTCGACGCCCCCGCCGTAGAGCTCGTCGGAGTACCGGACCTCGCCGGCGACCCCGGTCGCGGACAGCGTCTGCCGGGTGCGGGTGGCTGTGGAGCAGACGACGTAATCCACTGAGGGCAGGTTGCCGCGAAGCCAGCGCCCGGCGTCGGTGGCCGCGCGCACGCCGTCCGGCGTGAGCGGGCGATCGTGGTCGCGGACGGCGCTCCCGGCGGCCGCGTGACGCATCAGGATCAGGGTGCGGGATCCGATCTCGGTCGGCTCGGCCAATGGGTCTCCAGGGGTCGGCGCGGGCTTGACCCGAGCGGCGGGTCCGCTCGATGCGGGGCGGCAACACCGTAGCGCAGGTCGGTCGCCGGCCGAAGTTGCGTCCCGCCAACAATGCAGGTCCCGGTGCCCAGATCAGCGCAGGTCCCGGATCGGCGGCCGGCTCGACCTCGCGGCGGTCTCCCGGGCCTCGCGGGACTGACCGGACTCCATGCCAGGCGGCAGCCGGGAATGGTCGGCGAGCCCCGACACATCCGGTTCCACCGCTCGCCGGGTCCGCGACCGGCGGCTCAACGCCTCCGGCTGCGCCGCGTTCGCCTTGATCACCACGATCCGGTCCCCCGGCTGAAAGACCTTCACCCCACCCGAATCGAAGCGGTGGGACACCCCGTTGCGGATCACCGTGAGCACGATCTCACCGCGCGCCTGCAGCCTGGACGGCGCAAGGCCGACGTCTTCCGGACGCACCTCACGCTCGGAGATCTGCAGCCCGGCGACCGGCTCCAGCAGGTCCTCGATGACCTCACCGGCGGCCGGCGCGAAGATCGACAGGCCGAGCATGCGGCCGGCGGACTCCGCGGTGGGGATGACCACGTCGGCCCCGCCCTGCCGGAGCACCTCGATGTTCTGCTCCTCGCGGGCGGCCGCGGCGATGGTGGCATTGGGTGCCAGCCGACGGGCGGTCAGGGTGACCAGCACGCTGGTGTCGTCCCGGTCGGCCGCGACGATCACCTGGGTCGCGCTGGGCAGCGCGGCCTGCCGTAGCACCTCCTCGCGCCGGGCGTCGCCGAGCACGCCGACGCACCCGTCGCCGGTGGCCGCCTTGATGTTGGCCCCGTCACTGTCCACCACCACGATGTGGTCCGCCGGGTACCCCTGGTCGATCAACGCGCCGACGGCCGAACGGCCCTTCATGCCATAGCCGATGACGACCGTGTGCTTCTTCACGCGCTTACTCCAGCGACTCGTGCGGAACTGTTGACGGCTCCGCTCGGTCAACACTTCGATGGTGGTGCCGACCAGGACGATCAGGAACAGGAACCGCAGCGGGGTGATGACGACGATGTTGGTCAGCCGCGCGGTCTCGGTGACCGGGGTGATGTCGCCGTACCCGGTGGTGGACAGCGTGACGGTCGCGTAGTACAGGGCATCGAGCCAGCTGTCGATCTGGCCCTCGAGGTCGCGGTAGTCCGCCCGTTCGAGGTAGACGACGACGGTGGTGATGACCACGCACATCACCGCGACGAAGACGCGCAGGCTGATCGCCCGCACCGGCCCGTGTTCTTTGACCGGCAACGCCAGGGTGGGATTTTCGTGCGCCACAAGCGCGCACAGTACGCCGAAGACGCAGGTGACCGGGTTTCGGATCCGGTGACGTGATCAGGGGGTGGGTGGCTCCCGGTCCGCCAGGAACGCCTCGAACTGCGCACCCAGCTCGTCCGCGGTGGGCAGCGGCGCGGACTGGGCCAGCAGGCTCTGCCCGGTCGCGGCGACATAGGCGTCGTACTGCTGCTCCAAGCCCTTGACGACATCCGCGACCTCGGCGTTGTCGGCGATCTGCTTGGCCAACTCGTCCTGCACCTTGGCGGCCGCCTCGTCCAGCCCTCGGGTCGGCAGCAGCAGGCCGGTGGCGTCGGCGGTGGCCTGGACCAGGGTGCGGGCGGTCTCCGGGTAGTCCGAGCGGGCGATGTAGTGGGGGACGTGGGCGGCGAACCCGATCGCATCGCGGCCGGCCCGGCCGAAGCGGTACTCGAGCAGCCCGACGGCGTGGCCGGGCACCTGGATGACGCCGAGCCAGTCCTGCTGCTCGGGCAGCAGACCCGGCCGGGTGGCGTGCGAGGACATACCGGTGGGCCGGGTGTGCGGGACCCCCATCGGGATCGCCATCAGCCCGACCGTCAGGCGAACCGCGAAGCGATCCGCGATCTGGCCCACCGCGGCGATGAACCGCTCCCACTGGCTGTCCGGCTCCGGCCCGGACAGCAGCAGGAACGCGGTGCCGTCGGTGTCGGTGAGCACCCTGACCTGCAGTTCCGGCTGCTGGTAGGCGGTGAACGCGTTCTGCTGGTACGTCAGGATCGGCCGGCGGGCGCGGTAGTCGATCAGCTGGTCGACGTCGAAGGTGCAGATGACGGTGCTGGGCTGGCTGGCCAGCAGGTGCTCGACCGCCAGGCGCACCCCGGACCCGGCGTCGATGTAGCCGTCCAACGCGACGATCAGCACCGGGTCGTTCAGCAACTCGATCTCGTCGCGCTCCAGGTGCAGCTCGTACAGCTCGCCCGGTTCGCTGCCCATGGGGTTCGCTCCGTGTCGTCCGCCCGTCGGGGCCTGTCGGATGTGCCGGGTCCATCGTCACCCGCGTTCTGTGGCTGGGCAACGTGATCCGCCCATCCGGCATTCCCGGCTCGGCCCTGGATCAGGCCCGGATCAGGCGAAGACCACCGTCCGCAGGCCGTCCCGCAGTACCCGGTCCTCCAGGTGGTAGGTCAGGCCACGGGCCAGCACGGCCTTCTCGATGTCGCGGCCGAGGCGAACCAGGTGGGCGGGCGAGTCGGCGTGATCGACCCGGATGACGTCCTGGTCGATGATCGGGCCGGCGTCCAGCTCCGGCGTCACGTAGTGGCAGGTGGCGCCGATCATCTTCACCCCCCGCACGTACGCCTGGTGGTAGGGCCGCGCGCCCCGGAACGACGGCAGGAAGCCGTGGTGGATGTTGATCAGCCTGCCGTCCCAGGCCGCGCACAGCGACGGCGGGATCACCTGCATGTACCGGGCCAGCACGATGGCGTCCGGGTCGTGCCCGTCGACCTCGCCGCGCACCCGCTCGAACGCGGCCGCCTTTGCGTCCGGATCGGTCGGCACCGGGATGTGCCGGAACGGCAGGCCGAACAGCCGGGCCACCGGCTCCAGATCGGTACGGTTGCCGATCACCACCCCGATGTCCACCGGCAGCTCCCCGGAGTGCCAGCGGGACAGCAACTCGTACAGGCAGTGGCCCTCGCGAGAGACCATCAGCACGATCCGCTTGCGGTCGGCGCTGTCCACCACCTGCCAGTTGTCCGCGTCCAGCTCGCCGGCCACGGCCCCGAACCGCGCCCGCAGCTCGGCGACCGGGAACGACACCGAGTCGGCCCGGATCTCCTGTCGGGTGAAGAAGCGGCCCGACTCCTCGTCGGAGTGGTACGCCGCCTCGGTGATCCAGCCCCCGATGTCGGCCAGGAACGTGGTGATCCGGGCGACGATCCCGGTGTGGTCGGGGCAGCTCAGCGTGAGCACGAAGCGACGGTCATCGGACACGGCGACCCATGCTGCCAGGCCGGTGGCGGCCGCGCTCAATCTCCGCCGACCTGGTGTGGTGCGAGACCGGCCCCTGACCGGCCCCTGACCGGCTCAGCCGGCCAGGCGCGAGCGGGTGTAGACCTCCTCGACGGCGAGCAGTTCGGAGATCTGCTTCGCGATGACGCCCTCGATCTTGGACCCGAACAGCGGGATCGGCACCGCGGCCGCACCGACCACGCTCAGCGTCGACCCGGCGCCGGCATTGGTGAGCGACATCGTGCCCTTGATGGTGGCCGGCGCGCCCTTGACCGTCAGCAGGAAGTCGGCGGTGTAGCCGTCGCCGTCGGCGCGCCAGGTCTCGGTGCGCTCGGTGGCCGGATCGCCCTGGATCATGGAGGCGACCATCGACGGCAGCACGGACGCGGGGATCGACTGCTGGGTCACGATGATGACACCGTCCTCGGTGTCGTCCACCGCCGTCACCTGCGGGTCCAGGGCGCCGGAGTCCGCCAGCCGTCCCTCGATGAACTCACGGTCCTTGAACAGCGCGAAGACATCCGCCGCCGGAGCGTCGTACTGCTGCGTCACCTGCAGCGGAGTGGGCACGGTGGATCTCCCGTCGAGAAAGAACTCATGGCTTGGTCGCCCGTGGATCGGCTCATCGTGACCGCCATCATCGCCGCCCGGTCCGTCGTGGTGCAAGCGGCCTCGCCGGGGTGTTGGCTCCGGATCTGGTCACCTCTGCCGAAGCGAACGACAAACGCTACGGTCAACGCGTCCGGCCGGCGTCAGATCTGTGGGCACGGCCCGGCCGGCGTTCACGAACCGACGTTCCGGAGGAGCCTTCAGTGTCACCTCACCCACTCGACTCGCTCAGCGCCGAGGAGTTCCGCCGCACCACCGATGCGTTGCGGGCCTCCGGTGACCTGCTGCCGACGCGACGGTTCGCATCGATCACGCTCGACGAACCGGCCAAGGCGGACGTGCTGGCCTGGCGCGACGGCGACCCGATCGTGCGGCGATCGCTGTCGGTGATGTGGGACCGGGCCGACAACAAGACCTACGAGGCCATCGTCGAACTCGGCGAATCGAGTGATCGGGTCGTTTCCTGCACCCATATCCCGGGTGTCACGCCGAACTTCACCCCGGACGAGTGGCACGACTGCGAGGTCGCCATGAAGGCGAACCCGGAGGTCGTCGCGGCGCTGGCCGAGCGTGGACTCACCGATCTCGATCTGGTGCTGATCGACGTCTGGACCTACGGCAAGGCGCTGATGCCGGAAAAGTACCGGGACCGGCGGCTGGGCTGGGCCGACATCTGGGTGCGCTCCTCGCCGACCGGCAACCCCTACGCGAACCCGGTGTCCGGGATGAAGCTGATCGTGGACATGAACACGATGGAGCTGCTGGAGATCGACCGGTCGGACGTGGTTGCCGCGCCGGCACCCGTGATGGGCGAGTACGAGCCCGCCCTGGTGCCCGGCCAGGTCCTGCGCGACGACGTCAAGCCGTTGGAGATCACCCAGCCGGAAGGCCCCGGGTTCGAGGTCGACGGCAACGTCATCACGTGGCAGAACTGGTCGTTCCGGCTGGCGTTCAACTACCGGGAGGGGCCGGTCATCCACCAGGTCTCCTACAACGACCACGGCACCGAGCGGGACATCGCCTACCGCATGTCGTTCGCCGAGATGATCGTGCCCTACCGGGACGCCGGCTTCGATCACTACCGGCGCACCGCCTACGACATCGGCGAGTGGGGCATCGGCTACATGACCCAGTCGCTCGAGCTGGGCTGCGACTGTCTGGGCGAGATTCGTTACGTGGATGCGGTTCTCACCGACTCGCTGGGTGAGCCGTCCACCATCAAGAACGCGATCTGCCTGCACGAGGAGGACAACGCGGTCCTGTGGAAGCACGTCGACTCGATCAACGGCCGGGCGGAGGTGCGCCGGCAGCGCCGGATGGTGGTGTCGATCCACGCGACCGTCGCCAACTACGAGTACCTGGTCTACTGGCGCTTCTACCAGGACGGCAACATCGAGTGCGAGGTGCGGGCGACCGGGATCATGGTCACCACACCAATTCCCGAGGGGGAGCCGACGCCGCGGACGGGCACCCTGGTCGACCACCGCACCTACGCGCCGTTCCACCAGCACTTCCTGGTCGCCCGGCTGGACCTGGACGTCGACGGGCAG
>Ga0164241_10006487_pt1 | contig 10667 bp, 12 predicted proteins | sample OricomyardsoilBY_FD_108780 | JGI IMG/M metagenome (GOLD analysis project Ga0164241, IMG submission 108780) | Backyard soil microbial communities from Emeryville, California, USA - Original compost - Back yard soil (BY) | ecosystem: Environmental > Terrestrial > Soil > Unclassified | place: USA... | reverse complement strand
GCACTCTGGCACCTCGCACTCTGGCACCCCGCACTCTGGCACCCCGCACTCTGTGACCCTGTCTCCCTGTCTCGCTGTGTCCCTATCTCGCTGCCTCCTTGGCACCCCGCCCGTACTCTGATAGCCTTGATGGTTCTGGCCCCATGCGGAGACCCCTCCATATGGCGAGCCGGGCCATTAAGGGAGTTTGAAGATGTTCGCCATTGTCCAGGCCGGAGGCCGGCAAGAGAAAGTCGTCGAAGGCACTGTTGTTGTCGTGGATCGTCTCGACGCAGAGCCGGGCGCGGAATACACGTTCGATCGCGTGCTGCTCATTGAGCAGGCGGACGGCGCGGTCGTCACCGGTGCCCCGTTTGTGACCGGCGCCACCGTGTCGGGTGTGATCGAGAAGCAGACGCAGGCGAAGAAGATTCGCGTCTTCAAGACCAAGCGTCGCAAGCAGTTCAAGAAGACGCAGGGTCATCGCACGCAGCAGACGCGCGTCAAGATCACGTCGATCAACGCGTAGCCGATCACCCATTACCGATCGCAAAATCCTTCAATAGCATCGACCAGATAGCGAGATAGAAATGGCTCATAAAAAAGGACAAGGCGCATCACGAAACGGCCGCGACTCCCAGTCGCAGCGCCTCGGCACCAAAGCGCATGACGGCAATTCCGTCACGGGCGGCACGATCATCGTTCGCCAGCGCGGTCGCCGGTTCGAACCAGGCCTGAACGCCGGCATGGGCAAGGACCACACGATCTTCGCCAAGGTGGACGGCGTGGTGAAGTTCACGAGCCATGGCGCACACGGCCGTCGAATCAGCATTATCCCGGCTGCCAAATAAGGCAGTCGCAGTCACGGTGAATCACAGTGATTCACGGCGAATCACGGTGAATCGATGTTCGTAGATGAGACTGACGTCAAAGTGTTCGCCGGCAACGGCGGCAACGGGTGCGTCAGCTTCCGCCGCGAGAAGTGGGTGCCCCGTGGGGGCCCCAATGGCGGCAACGGCGGTCACGGCGGCTCGATCTATCTTCGCGCCAGCGACCACCACAACACGTTAGTCACCTTCCGCTTCAATCCAGAATTCAAGGCTCAGCGCGGCGAGCACGGCATGGGCTCCGACTGCACGGGCGCCGATGGCCGCGACATGGTCCTCGACGTCCCGCCCGGCACGGTCGTCTACGAGCACACGCCCGACGGCTTTCTGCCGCTGGCCGACCTCACCGAGCCCGGCCAGCAGGTCATGATCGCGCGCGGCGGCCGCGGCGGCCGCGGCAATGCCGCGTTCCTGTCGAACTCCAACCGCGCACCGCGTCGCGCCGATCCGGGTGAAGCTGGCGAAGAACGTCACCTGCGCCTGCAGCTGAAGTTGCTCGCCGACGTCGGTCTCGTCGGCTTTCCGAATGCCGGCAAGTCCACGCTGATCTCGCGGATCTCCGCGGCCAAGCCGAAGATCGCCGACTACCCCTTCACCACGCTCGCGCCGAACCTGGGCGTGGTGCAAATGAGCGACGACCGCAGCTTCGTCGTCGCCGACGTGCCTGGTCTGATCGAGGGGGCGCATGCCGGCGTCGGTCTCGGCACGAAGTTCCTCGCGCATCTCGAACGCACCAAAGTGCTCGCGCACGTCATCGATGTGTCTTCCTCGTCGGGCCGCGATCCTGTCGACGACTTCGAGGTCATTACGCGCGAGCTGGAACTGTTCGAAGGCCGCGGCGACGAAGCGGCGGCGCAGCTCTCCACCAAACCGCGCATCGTCGTTGCCAACAAGATCGACGCGCTGGACGAACCGGACCGCCTGACCAGACTGCAGAAACGCATGAAGCGGTTGAAGGTGCCGGTGTATGCCATCTCGGCCGTGAGCGGCGCCGGCTTGCCTGAACTGCTCGAGGCGCTGTGGAAGATGCTCCACGCCAAGCCCGAGCCTGCGGCTGTGGTTCCGGCGAAGGCGAACACGGTCAAGGCGGTCAAGCCTGCTGCGCGGAAGGTCGTCGCAAAGAAGAAGCCGACGGCCGTCAAGAAGAAGACAGCGCCGGCGAAGAAGAAAGCGAAGCCGGTCACCCGTCGAACGGTCGGGAAGAGCAAGAAGTGATCGGCTTGTTGGGCGGGACGTTTGATCCCGTTCATCTCGGCCACCTGGACGTCGCACGAGCGGCGTTCCGCGCGTTATCACTCGAGCGCGTCATCTTCATCCCCGCGCACGTGCCGCCGCATCGCCCATTTCCGCACGCCAGCGGTGACGATCGCCTGGCGATGGTGAGACTGGCGATTGCCGACGAGCCGCAGTTCGAGACGTCGACGATCGAGTTGGAGGCGGACGGTCCGTCGTACACCGCCGTCACTATCGATCGCTTCCTCGCGCGGGGCCATGACCGCGCCGGCGTGTGCTTCATCGCCGGTGCCGACGCCTTCGCCGGCATCACGCACTGGCATGACTACCCGGCGCTCATCGACCGTTGCCATTTCGCGGTCGTGTCACGGCCGGGTTTCCCCGCGACGGCCGTGCGTGAACATCTGCCCGAATTCGCCGATCGCATGATCGACATAAAAGACCGGTACCAAACCGCGTCACGACCGAGTATCTTCTTGATTGACGCGTCCACCGCGCCGGTGTCGTCCACCGACGTGCGCGCGTCAATCGACCGTGGAGCGCCGCTTGTCGGACTCGTGCCGGATGTCGTAGCCGGCTACATCGACGCTCATCGGCTTTATCGCCCGGAGGCTCATGGCCACTGAACGCCCGCCGCGTCAACGCGCGGCATCTCGCCCGAAGAAAACCTCAACCGTCCGCCGTACGACCAAGTCGAAATCGCTCACGCGTGGCAAGACGGCGACGTCTGGCAAATCCGGCAAACCCAGCAAACCCGGCAAGACACTCAAATCGGCGCGTCCGATCAAGGCGCCGCGCCCGTCCGCTGCGCGCGTGCCGGACGATGTGCTGGCGGCGGTGAGTGGCGCGCAGGACAAGAAGGCCGAGCATCTGACGTTGCTGGACCTGCGCGGGGGCCTCGCGTTCACCGATTTCTTCGTGATCTGCACGGGCAACACATCGCGGCAGGTGCAGGCCATCGCGGAGGGTGTGCAGGAAGCCCTGCGCAAGCGCGGCGAGCGACCCGCCCTGATCGAAGGCTACCAGCGTGGCGAGTGGGTCCTCCTCGACTACTTCGACTTCATCGTCCACATCTTCACGCCGGCCACGCGCGACTTCTACGCGCTGGAACGCCTCTGGGGCGACGCCCAGCGTGTTGAAATTTCTGCCTAATTGAGATCGGGACTCGTTTTTAGTATTTGCGTACTTAAACGAGTCCCGATCTCGTTTCCCTCTAACGACGATCTGGCAGGCCGCTTGCAGATGTGGCGGCCATGCTCGCCGCCGCGTCAAACGCTGTCATCCGCGCGCTGCTCGCGCCATCGTGCGCGGCGTGCGATCGTCCGCTCGACGACCCACTCTCGGGCACGCTCTGTCTGACGTGCTGGCGTGACTGGCCGGCACTGACGCCGCCCACCTGCATGCGATGCGGGGATCAACTCGCCGCGTGGCGGCCACCTGGGGACGCGCGCGACGGCTGGTGCGACCGTTGCCAGCAGAGCCTGTCATCGCTGTCTTGCATTCGCAGCGCGGGCGCCTACGACGGCTCACTCCGTCACATGATCCATGCACTCAAATACCGCAAGCGCCGGATGATCGCGCCGGTGCTGGCGCGGCGGATGCGCACGGATTGCGCGGAGGCGCTCGCCGGCGCGGACGCCGTCGTGCCCATCCCGATGCACTGGTGGCGGCTGTGGGATCGTGGCTTCAATCAGGCGGACGACATCGCCATCCACCTGGGCGTGCCGGTATGGCGCGCCTTGCGGCGGCAACGCGGCGGCCCGCCCCAGGCCAGTCTGCCGGCTGCCGCGCGTTTCCAGAACGCCGAAGGCGCCTACGCCGTGGCGCGCGCGGAGCCGTTCAGAGGAACGCGCCGTCGCCCGCGGCTGGTGGGCGCGAGTCTCGTGCTGGTGGATGATGTGGTGACGACCGGTGCGACGTTGGAGGCGTGCGCGGCGATCCTGGTCGCCGCCGGCGCGACGCGCGTGACGGCGGTTACGGCCGCACGAGCCGTGGCAGCACCGCGGCGGCAACGGCCGCCTGGACCGCGTCTTTTTCTTGTTCCCCGTCAATGAGGATCCAGCCGGCCTGCGTCGCCTGCGAGCGATAGCTCTCGCGCACGCGCGCCAGCAGCGACAGGTCGCGCTCGTACTTGTCGCGGCCGGTCTTCTTGCGCGCGACGGCGGTTTCGGGCGCGATGTCGAGCAGCACGGTGATGTCGGCCAGCGGCAGCGGCCGTTGAATGTCGTCCAGCCACTCGCGCGCGAGTCCCTGCGCCTCGCCGTACGCGATGCTCGATGCCCGGTAGCGGTCGCACACGACGTCGGCCCCGGCGTCGATCCACGACGCCAGTCGCGGCTTGTACTCGAAGCGATTGGCGACATAGAGCAGCTGCATCACATCCGGGCCGAACTCGCGTTCGCCTCTTAAGGCGGCCGCGATCTCGATGCCGATCGGTGTGTTGTAGTCGGGGAACGAAATCGCGTGGACCTTCCGGCCCTCCTGCGAAATGCGCGCGCGCAGATGCCGCGCCTGCGTTTCCTTCCCGCTTTGATCCAGTCCTTCAAACGCGATCAGCATCTAGACATCCCACTGCAAAAGGTCGTCGATCGTCTGACGGCGGCGGATCAGCGTGGCCGCCCCCGCCGCGCCCGCCGCAGCGCCATCCACCAGCACTTCCGCCGGCACGGTGCGCCGATTGTAGTTCGATGCCATCACCGAGCCATAGGCCCCGGCGTCACGCACGATCAGCAGGTCACCGACCTCGACGGGCGGCAGCCGGCGGCCCGACCCGAGCGTATCGGTGGTCTCGCACACCGGTCCGACGATGTCGCAAAGTCGATCCGGCCCCGGCCGCGGTGTCACCGCCGCGATGTCGTGCCACGCGCTGTACAACGCGGGCCGAAGCAAATCGGTCATGCCGGCGTCCGCGATCACAAACCATCGCGGTTCGCCGGTCGGGTCGGGCGGCTGCGCCTTTAGGTCCACCACGCGCGTCAGCAGCGCGCCGGCCGGACCGACGATCCATCGTCCGGGTTCCAGCACCAGCGTGAGGCCAGTCTCGCGAACGGGGGGCAGGATCGCGTCGATGTATTCGCGCGGCGAGACGACGGTCTGACCGGCCTGGTACGGAATGCCCAGGCCCCCGCCGATGTCCAGGTGCTCCAGCTCGACGCCGGCCGCGATCAATTCCTTCGCCAGCGCCGCAAGCGACGTGACCGCGCGGGTGAGCGGCGCGGTCTTGGTGATCTGCGATCCGATGTGCACGTGCAGCCCGACGAGGCGCAGCGATGGGTAGCGCTCGATCTCGACCGCCAGGGCGCGCGCCGCATCGATCGACATGCCGAACTTGTTGGTGCGCAAGCCCGTGGAGATGTGGGGATGACTCTCCGCGTCGACATCGGGATTGATGCGGATCGCCACGCGCGCGACCGTGTCGCGGTGGCGCGCGGCGATGGCGGCGATCCGCTCGACTTCGCCGGGCGACTCCGCGTTGATGGCCTTCACACCGAGCGTGATCGCCCGTTCGAGTTCGTCCGGCGATTTGCCGACGCCGGTAAACACGATCTCGTGCGGCGCGAACCCGGCGCGCAGCGCCACGTCGATTTCGCCGCCCGAATTCGCGTCGGCGCGCGCGCCGCAGGCGCGCATCAAGCGCACGATCGCCAGTGTCGCGTTGGCCTTGATGGCGTAGTGAATGTCGTGCGGATAGTCGCCGCAGGCCTCCGCGAGCGCGCGGTACCGCTCGCGCATCATCGCGGCGTCGTAGACGTACAGGGGCGTGCCGAACTCCGCCGCGAGCGCGCTCAGTTGTTCCGACGTCACACCGGTCACAGGACTGACGATTGTACTCTGCTATGATTTCGCGAGTGACGGACCCGGCCGACACGACCGAAATCGACGAGATCATCGAGCGATGCCTCAAGGGCGACCAGGTCGCCTGGGGCCTCATTGTGGATCGTCATCGCCGCAAGGTGTTCAATCTGGCCTACAAGTTCGTCGGCCGTCACGACGAGGCCGAGGATCTGACGCAGGACATCTTCGTCAAGATCTTCAAGGCGCTTCACACCTTCGATCGCCGCGCGAATTTCCAGACGTGGCTGATCAGCATCAGCCGCAACCTCTGCATCGACCATTACCGCAGCGTCCGCAAGGAACGCGCGACGATGGCGCGGGATGTCGACGCGTCCGAGCTGATGCCCGCATCGAAAGAGCGCGGGCCGCTGGCGCAGCTCGAACAGGCCAACCTCAAGGACATCATCCGCCGCGCGATGGCCGAACTGCCGGACGCCTTGCGGGTCGCCGTCACGCTCCGCGACCTGCAGGAGTTTTCGTATCAGGAAATCGCGGACCAACTGCATCTGCCGGAAGGCACCGTGAAGTCGCGAATCAATCGCGGCCGCATCGAACTGGCGCGCCAGATCCGGCGCATACAGGACAGCGCACCAGCCGCACTTATGCTGGCCAAAGAAGGCCGCGGAGGCACTCTATGAACGTCACCACTACCGACATCAATGGCATCGCCGTCGTCCGCGTCAGTGAGGCCAAGCTGACTTATCCGCTCCTGACCGACTTCGTGACGGCGGTCACCGGCCTCGTCGACGGCGGCAACAAGCGCATCCTCATCGATCTGGAAAACGTCTCATACGTCGATAGCGCGACGATCGGATGCCTGATGGACCTCTACCGGCAGGCCAACGCCGCGGGCGGCGCACTCAAACTCGCCAACGTGCAGAAACGTGTGGAGACGATGTTGACGATGACCGGCGCGCACAATTTCCTTGAGGTCCATGCCGATCAGGCGACGGCCCTCGCAAGCTTTGGAGCGTGAGCATGGCGCGAACGATCAAGACCTCCGGCGGGACCGCGATCGAGCTCGACGGCGACGTGCTCGCTGTCCTGGAGACCATCTCCCGCGACCTGAGCCGCAAGAGCGCACTCGAATACGGCTTCGAAGAAGTCGACCGGGAATTCCAGCAACTGGTCGCGCAGATGACCCCGGACGAATTGAAGATCTACCTGAAGGAAAGTCTCTTCATGAGCTTCAACCGGTTCGAGAATGAACGGCTCGCGGCGGTGGTGAAGAAAGCCGGGCGTGCCCAAGAGCCCGCAGAGCAGGAAACGACGGGCGAGTAGTCGCCCCACACCACGAGTTGCGGAGGGAGGAAGGCCCCGCAAGTCGTGCGTGCTATTGCTGTGAATTAACTGGCTGTAACCGGGACGCGCTGGCCGGCAGCCACCGGGGCATCCACCAGCGTCCACGCGTCGGCCTGCTCGAGGAGCGCCGCCGCCAGCTCCGTGTGGAGCGCATGTCCGCCGCGCTGCACCGACACGTGACCGACGATCTGATGGCCCACGAGGGCGAGATCGCCGACCACATCCAGCATCTTGTGCCGGACGAATTCGTCTTCGAAGCGAAGCGGGTTCAACACGCCGGTCTCGCCGAGCACCACCGCGTTGTCAAGTGAACCGCCCAACGCGAGTCCGCGCTGACGCAGCATTTCCACTTCTTTCAAAAACCCGAACGTCCGCGCAGGCGCAATCTCGTTGATGAAGGCCGTTTCAGTAATCTCCAGCGTCTTCTGCTGCGACCGCAACATCGGATGGTCGAACTGAATCGCGTAGCTGACCTTGAAGCCCTCGGACGGGAAGATCGAGATGCTCTTGTCGCCCTTCTCCACCGTCACGGCGCGCGTCACACGCAGCACCTTGCGGACCGCGGCGAGTTCCTTCACGCCGGCTTCCTGAATCAGATATACCCACGGCGCCGCGCTGCCGTCCATGATCGGCACTTCCGCCTGATTCAACTCCACGATGACGTTGTCGATGCCGAGACCGCGCAACGCCGAGAGCAGATGCTCCACCGTGTCCACCGACGCCGCGCCGTTCACGAGCGACGTCTGCAGGATGTGCTTGGGACCCAGATGCTTGAGCGTCGCCGGAATCTCGACGCCAAGGTCAGCGCGGACGAATCGGATGCCCGTATCGGCCGCCGCCGGTTTGAGCGCCAGCGAGACCTTCAGCCCTGAATGCAGACCAATCCCCGTGCAGTGGATGCTTCGGCGAATCGTACGCTGGTGGCTGGTCATAGGCAGAGGCTGCACTCGTCACTTAAGCAAGCGTCGGGCCACTTTCGTGACAAAGACACAGCTCACTCAAAAACCAACGTAATCTATCATATTCAAACGACTTATGGCCGCCTGATCGTTCTGGGAATTTGCCCGTGAATGGCCGGCGTGGCCCTTGAGCCACAAGATTGACGCGGTTGTGTGTGTCATGAAAGCCACAGACGTCAAGAAACCGCCGCCTGATCGTTCCTCGCGTCCCCGTGGAGCATCCCCGCCAGAAACAGTCCCGTCGACGAAGCCTTGGCCTTGGCGATAACCTCCGGCGGACCAGCCGCCACGACGTTGCCGCCGCCGGCGCCGCCCTCCGGGCCCAGGTCAATGACCCAATCGGCGCACTTGATCACGTCCAGGTTGTGCTCGATCACGACCACGGTGTTGCCTTGATCGACGAGGCGGTTGACGACATCCAGCAGCTTGTGGACATCCTCGAAATGCAGCCCCGTCGTCGGCTCGTCGAGGATGTAGAGGGTGCGCCCAGTGCCGCGGCGCGACAACTCGCGCCCGAGTTTCACGCGCTGAGCCTCACCGCCCGAGAGCGTGGTCGCTGACTGGCCGAGCTTGATGTACCCCAGGCCGACGCTCTGCAGAGTCCTGAGCTTCGTCGCGATCGGCGGGAAGTTCTCGACGAGCGGCAGCGCCTGATCGACGGTCAGTTCGAGCATGTCCGCAACCGACTTGCCGCGGTACTTCACGTCGAGCGTCTCGCGGTTGTAGCGGCGGCCTTTGCACTCTTCGCACGTCACGTAGACGTTCGGCAGGAAGTGCATTTCGATGGCGATGACGCCGTCGCCCTGACAGGTTTCGCAGCGGCCGCCTTTGACGTTGAACGAAAAGCGGCCGGGCTTGTAGCCGCGCGCGCGCGATTCGGGCAACATCGCGAAGAACTCCCGGATGAACGTGAAGAGCCCGGTGTAGGTGGCCGGGTTCGACCGCGGCGTGCGTCCGATCGGCGACTGATCGATCTGAATGACCTTGTCGATCAGTTCGACGCCCTCGATCCGGTCGTGTGCCCCCGGCTCGTCAACAGAGCGATAAAGCAATCTTGCAAGAGAGCGATAGAGGATTTCATTCACCAACGTGGATTTGCCGGACCCGCTGACGCCGGTCACGGCGATGAGCGAACCCAGCGGAAACGCCACGTCGAGATTCTGCAGATTGTTCGATCGCGCGCCTCTGACCACCAGTTCGCCGCGCGACGGCTTGCGTCGAACGGCGGGCGTGGCAATCGAGCGCGCGCCGGTCAAGTACTGCCCGGTCAGCGAATCCCCCGGCGCCGCCAGCAGCTTCTGCGGCTCGCCCTGGAAGATCACATGGCCGCCGTGTTCGCCGGCGCCCGGGCCGAGGTCGATCAAGTAATCCGCGGTGCGAATCGTCTCTTCGTCGTGCTCGACGACGAGCACGGTGTTGCCGAGATTGCGAAGCTTCGCCAGCGTGCCGAGCAGCCGGCGATTGTCGCGCTGGTGCAGCCCAATCGACGGTTCGTCGAGGACGTACAGCGCGCCTGTGAGTTGCGAGCCGATCTGCGTGGCCAGCCGGATGCGCTGGCCTTCACCGCCCGACAGCGTGGCCGCGCTGCGCGACAGCGTCAGGTAGCCCACGCCGACGTCGTTCAGGAATCGCAACCGTTCGCGGATCTCCTTCAGCACACGTCCTGCAATCAAGTGCTCGCGTTCGGTCAACTCCAGCGATTCAAAGATCGGCACGACGTCAGCGATCGGCTGATCGACGTACTCCGACATGCGCCGCCCCTTCACATGCACGGCACGGCTCTCGGCCTTGAGCCGTTCGCCGTGGCAGGTCGTGCACGGCCGCAACGCGCGCAACGGTTCGAGCGTCTCCTGATCGGTCCAGGAGCCCTGTTCGAAACGCTTGCGCAAATTCGGCAGCACGCCTTCGAAATCCGCGCCGAATGGATCGCCCTTGCCTTTGCCCTGCGCCCGCTGGACTTTGCCCGCGGTCTTCGCCGGCGTCTTGCTCTGCCCTTTCTGGCCAGGCCCGAACAGGAGCAGATCGCGCTGCTTTTTCGGCAACTTGCCGAACGGCACGTCGAGTTCGATGCCGAACGTCTGGCTCAGGCCGGCGAGCGCATCGGCGATCGACGACGCGTCTCCCGTCGCCCACGGCACGATCGCGCCCTCGGCGAGCGACTTCGATTCATCCGGCACAATCCGCGCGGGATCGAAGTCGTACACGGCGCCGAGCCCCTGACAATCGGGACACGCGCCGTGCGGCGAGTTGAACGAAAACGCGCGCGGCGTGACTTCCGGAATACTGATGCCGCAATCCGGACAGGCCATCTTCCGTGAAAACAACCGGTCGCCCGAATCCAGCGTGTTGATGACGACGATGTCGTCAGCGAGTTTGAGCGCAAGCTCCACCGCATCGCTCAGCCGCTTCTCGATGCCGGATCGCACGATGAGGCGATCGACCAGCACTTCGATCGTGTGGTTCTTGCGGCGAT
>Ga0164241_10006486_pt1 | contig 10667 bp, 9 predicted proteins | sample OricomyardsoilBY_FD_108780 | JGI IMG/M metagenome (GOLD analysis project Ga0164241, IMG submission 108780) | Backyard soil microbial communities from Emeryville, California, USA - Original compost - Back yard soil (BY) | ecosystem: Environmental > Terrestrial > Soil > Unclassified | place: USA... | reverse complement strand
CGCCGGACTCGGCGTCGTCGGGCAGGGCGCAGTCGTGGCCGTCCGGATCGATGGGCTCGCCGCACCGCGGGCAGAGGGGGCGACCGGCCTCGACGACGGCCAGCGTCCGCTCGACGAACGCCCGCGCCGTGCCGACGGGGATCCGCAGCCGCAACATCTCGCTCGGCTCGCCGGTCTCGTCCGGGTCGGCGGGGTGGACGGGATCCTCGGGGTCGGAAGGGTCCTCGTCGACGGGGAACGCCTCGATGAGGACCTGCAGCGTGCGCGGGTCCCAGCTCAGGTGGATCTCGCCGATCCGGAAGTCCTCCTCGACCGGCTGGTCGAGAGGGGCGTCGTCGACGAGCTCGGGCGGCGCCTCGGCCGGGATGCTGAGTCCGTCCTCCTGCGAGGCGAGGGTGTCGAGGAGCTGCGCGACGGAGGCGGCGAGGACGGCGGACTGCTGCTTCTCGAGCGCGACGCTCGTCATCCGCTTACCCGTGCGCGCCTGGAGGTAGAAGGTCCGCTCGCCGGGACGTCCGACCGTCCCCACGACGACCCGGTCCGGCCAGTCGAACTCGTGAACGAGGGTGGGCATGCCTCCACTCTAGAGAGCGAGCCGGACGTCCGTCAGGGGTTGGCTGCGGGCCCGGCTCCCCCGCCGACCGGGGCGTCGACGGCGGGCGTGGCGTCTCGGAGCCACGACAGGTCTCCTGCCTCGGTGTTCGTCGCGACGACCTCGGGCCGGTGCGGCCCGTACCGGACGATCGACACCGACGCCGGGCCGACCGCGATCCGCTGGAACAGGTCGAGGTGCATGCCGAGCGCGTCCGCGAGCACCGCCTTGATGATGTCGCCGTGCGCGACGGCCACCCAGACCGCCCCCTTCCCGTGGCGGACCTCGAGCTCGGCGTCGTGCCGGCGGACCGCCTCCACGGATCGGGCCTGCATCGCCGCGAGCGACTCACCGCCGGGGAACACTGCCGCCGACGGCTGGCCCTGCACCACGCCCCACAACGGCTCCTTCGCGAGCTCCGCCAGCGGCCGGCCCTGCCAGTCGCCGTAGTCGCACTCCGTGATGCCCCGCTCGACGACGAGCTCGGGCGCCGCCGGTCGCGTCGCCTGCTGCCCGACGACGGCCCGCGCCGTCTGCCGGCAGCGTTCCAACGGGCTCGTCACCACAGCGACCAGCGGGACCGCGGCGAGACGGCGCGCCGTCGCGTCCGCCTGGTCGCGACCCGTCGCGTCGAGACTGATGCCCGCCGCGCGGCCGGCGAGGACGCCCGATGCGTTGGCGGTCGTGCGGCCGTGACGGACGAGGAGGACGGTGGTCATGGGTGGAGCCTGCCACGGGAGCGAGGGGGTGACCGTCGTACGGACGCGCCCGTCGTGACCGAAGGACTCTCCGTCGCGCACCTGTTCCACGCACCGCAGCGAAGGTGAAGCTGCACGGAGAAGCAGGATCGCGCCCGCGGGCTTCCGCAATGTCTAGCGGTCCGTCTTGAAGTCTTCTTCTGGTTGGCGTTCGTGCGGACTTGTTCGGCGGTCTTGGTCCAGACAAAGGGGTGAGAGCGATCGTTCCAGCCGGTGATGAAGCCGCGAATCTTGGCGTTGAGCTCGGTGAAGGGCTTGAACACGCCGCGGCGGATGGGCTGGCGTTCGACGATGCCGAACCAGACTTCGACGAGGTTCGTCCAGGACGCGCGGATCGGTGTGAAGTTGGACGCTGATCCGGGGTGCGCCTCGAGCCAGGCCCGGACCTCGGGCGTCTTGTGGGCGGCGTAGTTGTCCATGACCAGGTGTAGCTCGCGGCCCTGGTAGGCGCGGAAAGTCACTTACGCGACAGCGTCACTAGACGAACCGTCGCCAGAACGAGCGGCCGGCCTACTGGTCCTGACCAGCGTTGCCGACGGGAAGTCGGGGCCAGCCGCCCTCAAAAGATTCGTACACAGACGAGTGCCCCCATCGTGTCGGCCACGCGATGAGAGGGACGATTGACCCATTCGACACAGCTCTGCCCACGGTCTGGTTACCGACCTCGCGAGACGCTCGATGGCGGGAGGTCGAGGATCGTGTATCGGCCGCACTCTAGGTGCCTGATATGGCCGGCAGAGATGCTGTGTGGGAGTTCGAAGTTCTGAGTATGCGCGTCCTGGAGGAGGAAGCTAACCGTGCCGGTGTGATCTTCTCTGTTGACCAGCCAGTCGTATGGGTGGAGCTGGTAGTCGACCTGCACGAGTGATCGGGGATCGGCCACGTAGGCTTTCGCGGCCCGGACGCTCCAGAACTGTCCCGCGCCGACGGCCCGGGAGTTATCGATCCAGTTGACGACGCATTGCAGATCGGGGTCGCTGCTCGTCGCGGCTCTGACGGTTGGGGGCAGGGCAAGGGCCGCAGTTCCCATAAGAAAGAGGCCGGCGGTGACCGTTCCGAAGCGGATGTCGCGTTGCCACGGCGGCGGCCAGAGGAAGTCGTCGGCGACGACGATCGCGAGGACGGGGAGGAAGACCCAGGGCTGGAGGTAGCGGTCGGCCTCGGTGCCCATCGCGGCCGCGCCCACGAGCGTTGCGAGGGGCGAGACAACCCCGACCAGCCCGACGACGGCTGCCCCGGTCAGGCCTCGGTGGAGCGCCACAAGCGCAACTGCGGCACATACGACGAAGCATGCGACCGTGATCTCGAGCGAAAGCGCTCCGGTGAGGCTGCGGGGTGTCGTCGCCAGCTGCCCGGCGTAGTACTCCAGGGATGCGGCCCATCGGTTCGGCCGCAGGTAGTTGTCGGGGTCGGCCACGACGAACCGTGCCAGCGGTGTCCGGGCAAGGTACCCGAGCGCCGTGCCGGTGAGCAGCGCGGCGGCTAGCGCCGTCGTCGTGCGAGCGGCCCCGGCCTTCAGGAGTACGACGATCCCGAGGGCGACCAGAGCCGGGACCGTCACCCAAGCGGCGAACAACGGGTTGGAGAGCGTAGAGACGGTTACGACCGCCCCGAGCGGCCAGGCGTGCCTCCGAACCCTGGCCGGTCGGTCGAAGGCGCGTCGCACGAGGCCGATCGCGACGACGCCCGCGATGACCGTGGCCGCGTAGTAGGTCGTCGTCGTGACCAGCGACGCAAGCTGGAAGCCGGAACGACCGGGGCCGCCGTCGAGCAGCGCGAGGCCGCAGAACGTCGTGAACGCCGCGAGAGCGGTGAGGACCGGTCGCCCGTGGTTCTTTCGGCTCCCGGCGACGAGGCGGATCGCGGCGTAGAGCGCGACGAGATTCACCACAGCGTTCAGGACCAGCGTCTCGCGTGTGGTCAGGCCGAGCAGCGACAGTGCGAGGTAGAGACCGATTTCGGGCAGGAAGAGGACCGGAGACATCGCCCAGTCCTGCGGCTGGCCGACCGCGAGGGAACGTTGGACCAGGACGACGACGAGCGAGTCGGCGTCCTCGAACATGAGCCAGGCCTGCGTCGTTGCCGCGTGTGCCACCACGATCAGCGCCAGGGCGGCCGCAGCGGCGTACCCCAGCAGCTCCGCCCGCCAGGCGGCGCGCGGACATCGGATCGCGCCCGCGGCGGCGTCGCGCCGCGACGAGTTCAGCGCCGCGCCGTCCCCCGTGGCCGACGCGGCGATAGGGGTTCTGGACGGGACAGTGCCTGGACTTGCGGGGCTCAGCAAGGTGACGCCGTCAGCAGGTCACGCAGAGCGCCCTTGGCCCGCTGGTAACGCCCGCGTGCTGTCGAGGCCGGGATGCCCTGGAGCTGCGCCGCCTCGACCAGTGTGAAGCCATCCCAGTGCACGAGAGTCACCAGCTCCGCGAGCTCGGGGTCGAGATCGTCCAGCGCACTGCGGACGTCGGCGCCCGTGTCGGGAGCCAGCGACCGAGCCTCGAGCTCAACCGCGCTGCGGAGCCGGTCGGCCACCTCACGGCGCCGGACGTCTGCACGTTGGGCGTTGCGTAGAACGTTGCGCGCGATCCCGAACAGCCACATGCGCGCTTCGGTGCCGTCGGCAGGCAGGCGACGGTGCTGGCGCCAGGCGATCGCCACCGTCTCCGAAACCAGGTCGGCGGCCTCGGACCCGCTCCGGCGAGCGAAGTACCGCAACAGGTCCGCGGAGCTGCGGTCGACGGCCGTTATGAAACGCTCACGGGCGCCGCTCACCAGGACTCGCCCTTGCAGCGCGTCTGCCCCGTGTAGGAGACGCCGGCGTGGCCGGCCGCCTGCGCTGCGTCGAGGATCTCGGCTTGGACTGCCGCCGTCACCGCCTGGTCGTACTCGTAGTCGGCGTTGTAGTAGGGCGTGCCGTACCCGCCCTGAACCATCCTCCCGTCCGGGCTGTGGACCTGGTAGTCCTCGGAACGAAGCTTCGCGATCGCCGAACCGACGTCAGCACCGGCGACCAGATCGGTCGAGCCCATGAACTTCTTCGCGAACGCCTCGCTCGCAGGGTCCTTGGCGTCGACCTCACCAAGTCGCTGCTCACAGGTGCCGCCACCAGGGAGGTCGTAGGTCAGGGTGGCGGCAGGATGCTGGGCCCACGCGGCCCACGTCGTCCCCTTGCCCCACGAGTAGTCCTCAGCCGGCTGAGAGCCGATCGCCGCCCCGCCGACGCCCGCCGCGACCAGCGCACCGACCGCTGCGAGACCTGTGAACCACCGCCGCTTCCGGGACCGTCGTCGAGGGCCGACCGTTGCACGGGTCATCGCGTGCAGTTCTGTCAGGACAGCCCCCGTGAGCGCCGGCGCTGGCGGCGCGGCAGACCGTACGAGCTCCGCGAACTCGCGGTCCTCGGCCGTGGATCCCTCGATCTGTGACATGACGACTCCCACCCTGACGGACGCTCTTGCCCTGTACATGTCGCGACAGGCGAGAAACGTCCACGCAGCCGAACCTGAACATGTACGGGCTCTCGTAGCGGACGTACCCGCGATGAGCCAGAGACTTGATCGGCGATCGGCGCCAGCGACCGGTCATGGATGTAGCACAGGACTTCGGTTGCCCCGGTCGTGTGCCGGTCCCCGCGCTCGTCGAACTTGCTGACTGGCCAGGCGACCAGGCTCGCCAGGAACCCGATGGCGAGTAGGACCCAAAGGGATGGTGACGGCCGTTTGGCTGGCGAGGGCCCATGCAGCGACGCTGCCCACGCCTGCAAAGGTGCCGGCCAGTCCGCCGATCGTGCCGGTGAAGCTTGTCACCCACGTAGCTCGCCCGTCCGGGGGCTCCGCCGGGAGGCCCGTGCCCTGTGCCCCACAGTCCCCGACGTCGGTCCAGCTCGGCGCCCACCGTCACCGCGGTCGGGCCGGAGCCTGTACTGTCACCGCCCAGGGAGCGGAGGAGGTCCAGGGTGAGCGTCGTGCACGGTGCTCCCACAGGTCAGGACGCGCTCCCGTCGCACGGCGTCCAGCTGGACCTCTTCGACGGGCTGGCGCTCGACGGCGGTGGCGAGGCGGACGCGTGGGGTGCCCCGGCACCGCCGCCCCCGCCGCCCGCGGACGAGCCGGCCGCGCTCCGCGGCTCGGATGCTCTTCTGCTCACGGCCCAGGGCATCGACCGCCTGCTGCTGAGCGAGGCGTTCACGACGCTCGCGGACCAGGACCGCGCGTCCGCCCCGCTCACGGGGGTACGCCTCCACGTCGAGGTGCGCCTCGAGGGTGCCGGGCAGGTCCTGACGGTCGCGGCAGCCATCGAGCGCGAGGTTCGGCGCCTGGAGGCCGCGGTCGGTGCGTCGGCGGCGACGGAGCCGTCGTCGGACGCGGCGCTGGCCGGCGCGATCGCCGCCGCGCAGCCGCAGTCGAGCGGGCCGGGCGGCCTCCGGATCGCGGGCGCGGGCGGGAGCGCCGGAGCCCTCATGCTCGTGCTGGAACCGGTGAGCCCGACGACGCCGCTCGCCCGCTGGCCCCGCGTGGCCCTGGCGCTGGCGGCGTCAGCGGTCGCGGACCGGGGGTTCCGGCTCGCCGACGGCGCCGGGCCTCAGCGCACGGTCGAGCTCGCCCGGCAGCGCTCCCGCGCGGTGGCCGGAGGGCTGCCCGACGAGGCCGTCACGATGATCCTTGTCGGGCGCCAGGCGGGGGCGACCCGCCAGGTCCGCGTGGTGACGACCGGCGACTGAGTTCACCCGCCGATCCTGTGGCTTCGCGTTGACACCCCTGAACGCCCGCCAGACGATGGGGAGCGTCGTGTGACCTGGGTCACACCCACCGCACCACGCACCGGACCAACCCCTGCTTGGGTCCGCACGTGCCTCGCGCCACTCGCGCCACTCCACGTCACGCACCCCGCTTTACTCTCGATGAGGAGAGCTCATGCGCACCTCCAAGAAGCTCGCGGCGCTCGGCGCCGTCGCGCTCGTCTTCGCCACGCCTGCCGCGGTCGCGTCCGCGCACGGCAAACCCGTGCACACCCCGAATCCCGTCGTCCAGTCCGACCAGCTCGCCGCACCGTTCAACCTCGACCTGTCATTCGGCAAGGTCTACTTCGCCGACGGCGGTCTCAACCTCGTCGGCAGTCTCGGCAAGGGCGGGACGCCGGTCACGATCGCGGCGAACGAGCCAGGGACCTCCGGCATCGCGCGCACCGCGAGCTACCTCGCGTTCACCACGACCGTCACCGACGAGGCGACGTTCGAGAACTCGGCCAGCGGCCTCAACATCTGGGGACCGCTCGGCAGTCGCGTCTACGCGGACACGCACGCGTACGAGGTCGCGAACAACCCCGACCACGTCAACCACTACGGCGTGACGAACCCCAGCACGTGCGTCACGGACGCGCTCACGGCCGCCGGCCTCCCCGTCTCGTACACGGGGCAGGTCGACTCGCACGCCTACTCGGTGGCGTCGTACGGCCGTGACTGGGTCGTCGCCGACGCCGGTGCGAACACCCTGTGGAAGATCAGCTCGACGGGCAGGATCAGCACCCTCGCCGTGCTGCCGGCTCAGCCCCACCGGATCACCGCGGCCGAGGCGGGCGCGCTCGGGCTGCCGTCGTGCGTCGTCGGCGTGACGTACGCGTTCGAGCCGGTCCCGACGGACGTGGAGGTCGGCCGCGACGGCGCCCTCTACGTGACGACGCTGCCCGGTGGGCCGGAAGGTCCGCAGCTCGGCGCCCGCGGCGCCCTGTGGCGCGTCGACTCACGCGGCCACGTGACCCGGGTCGCGAGCGGGTTCCTCGGCGCGACCAACCTGGCGATCGGGTCGCGCGGCGAGATCTACGTGGCCGAGCTGTTCGGCGGCAAGATCTCGAAGGTCGACCACGGTCGGGTCTCGACGTTCGTGACGCTGCCAGGCGTCGTCGCCGTCGAGACGGCACGCAACGGCTCTCTGTGGGCCGCGACCATGGCGAACGAGGATCCGGCGGCGCCCGGAACCGTCGTCCAGGTCACGCGCGGACGCACCCACTTCTGGGGGCACGTCCGCCGCTGACGCACCCGCGGGCCGCCCTGCTCGGCCTGCATCGAGAAGCCGAGATCCGTCGGCCGCAGGCGCCGCCCTGCCGACGGATCTCGGCTTCTTGCGCGCCCCCGGGCGTACGTTCTTGTACGTTGATGTACAGAATGCGAGAGTGGACGGCATGAACGCCCTCACCGTCAGCGAGGCCCGTGCCACGCTCCCGTCAGTCCTCGACCGGGTGGAACGAGGCGAAGAGGTCACGATCACCCGGCATGGACGGCCGGTGGCCGTCGTCGTGCGACCCGACCTCCTGAGCGTCCGCCGGCGGTCCGACGTCTGGGAAGAGGCCGACCGCATCGGTGCACTCCTCGACGCCGCCCGCCGGGCCCCGGAGACGACGCGGCCTGGGCTCCCCCCGGACCGCGCCGACCAGCTCGTCGCCCGGATCCAGGCCGATCGCGACGCCCGCTGAGCATGACGATCGCCTTCGACGCGGACGTGCTCGTGTACGCGGCGGCACCCGCGCACCCGCTCGGCGCGCGCGTCGCGCCGTTGTTCGCTCCCCCGCCCGACGACGGTCCCGTGGGTGTCGGCTCCCTCCTCCTGCTGAGCGAGGTGCTCGCGAAGCCGTTCCGGCTCGGGTCGGACTCCGACGAGGCGCTCACGCTCATCAGCTACCTCGGCCGGCTCGACCTGCTTCCCGTCGACGCCCCGACCGCGCGCCTCTCCCTCGCGCTCGCAGTGAAGTACGGGCTCCGCGCAGCCGGCGCGACACACCTCGCGACGGCGGTCGCCTTCGGCGCCGACCGCTTTCTCACGAACAACCGCAAGGACTTCCCCCGCTCGATCACCGAGCTCGACGTCGTCTACCCGGACGACCTCCCTGACCTCACCTCGCCGTCATGACCGGGGCGCGATCCACTCGATCGTGTGCAGCATGTCCTTCCCCGGACGGCTGACGCCGTTGTTGTGCTGCGGCTTCGCCTTCCGGCCCCACGCGTCGTCACCGAGGAACGCGGGCACCCCGAACGGCAGGTCGCCGCGCGGGACCGGCGCGTAGTCGGCCTCGCGGAACGACGTGCCGTAGTTCGGCAGCGCGAGCCCGGCTGCGCCGTCGGGATCGGGCATGACGACGGCACGCAGCCGCGGGATCGCGTCCCGCCAGGCGCCCAGGAGTGCCGAGGCGCTCCGCGACGACGGGTGCGGCACCCGTTCCACGTGGATCCCGTCGGGCAGGCCGGACCACAGGTCGAGCGCGGCCTGCGCCTGCCCGCCGAACGCCACGACGGCCTGCAGCTTCGGCCCGGTGATGAGCGACAGGAGCGTCGAACGCCACGCGACCTGCTCGGGCAGCGGCAGGACGTCCTGCTCCGCCCGCGACGCCTTCGACGGCAGCAACGCGTACGCGTAGGCGTTGATGCACACGTACGACGACGTCAGCCCCAGCTTGGTGAGGAAGCCCTGGACGCGCTGCCCGGCGTCGCCGACGAGGGTGCGGTGCGCGACGCGCTCGGTGGGGCCGGGGTCGGACGCGAGGCACAGCACACGCGCGGACCGGTCGAGGCGGCCGCGGTACAGGATCGGGCCCCAGTCGTACCAGAAGAGGCCGGCGTGGTCCGCGTACGACGGCAGGGCAGCGAAGTGCTGCGCGACCGCGACGGGCGGTCCTGGGTCGAACGTCTTCCGGGCTGCCATGGTTCCTCCTCGTGCCGTCGGGCTCACTCGTCGCCGAGGACCTGGGCGCAGAAGCGCAGCAGGTCGACGTTGCCGTCGAGCAGGTCCCGCTTGGTCATCGTGTAGGGGCGTCCGGCGACGCCGAGGTCCTCGAGCGGGATGCCGTCGCCCGTCGCGGACCGTACGGCGCGTCGGACGGCGACGGTCAGCCCGCAGCCGGCCGGCAGGGCGGGCAGCGGGTCGTCCGTCCCGGCGGACGCGTCGCGCAGCTGCGCGTACGTCCACACGGTCGCCCCGCCGCCGCCCGTGGCGTGCGTGGCCGCGCCGGCGCCGACCGCGACGAGCGGCCCGACGCCGTTGTCCACCCATCCGGCCGCGAACAGGTCGCCGGACGAGTACGTCGTCGCGTCGACGACGGCGACCACCCGGCCCGGATACGCGCGTAGCCGGTCGCGGCACCAGCCGGGATCGGTGACGGGCAGCGGCTGCGAGTAGACGTCGCCCGTGGTGACGGCGTCCTGCAGGGAGGGGCTCCACGCCTCGAGCTCGAGCCGGTTGAACGGGCTGTCGGCGAGCTGCCGGGTGAGCGGCGTCGCGACGAGGCTGAAGCGGGCCGGCAGGACGGGCCCGTCGGTGAAGAGCTGCAGCAGTCGTTCGGCCGCCCACACGAGGCCACCCGGATTGCCGCGCAGGTCGACGACCAGCTGCTCCTGGGGGAGCCCCTGCAGGAGGCGGGCCACCTCGTCGAGGTACGCGTCGTCGTCCTGCACGTCGAACGACCACAGCCGCAGGTAGCCGGTGCGGTCGTCGAGGGCGCGCGCGGTGACGACGTCCTCCATCGAGGCTTCCCCCGCCACCCGGCTCCCGGTGCCCGCCGACTCCGTCGCCGCAGCCTGGTCCACCCGCCACAGGTCCGTGGAGAACTGCATCTTCTTGGCCCGGCGCACGGCTTCGCCGGCGGGGTCGACCGCGAGCTTCAGAGCCAGCCGCGCGTCGCGCACCGCCGTCGCCGCCCGCCCGGGTGCCAGGACCCGCCAGTCGAACCGCGCCTCGCGCGCCGCCCCCAGGCCGCCGCCTCGCCGCACCGGCCGGTACCCGACCACGACCCACCACTCGTCCGGGGGCGGGCCGAAGTCGAGCGCCCGGAACGTCAGTGACTCGAGCGCCCGGGCGCGGCGCGCGTCGGGCCGGCCGCCGGTCTCGACGTCGGCGTGGAGCTCGACCGCCCGTTCGATCGGCACCCCGTTCCACGACACGACCTCCGCGCCCGACCCGAAGTCGCCGGGGACCTCGCTCGAGGCGGCCCCCGTCGGGTCGTCCGTGACCTTGGAGACGACGAACGTCGGCCCCGGCCCGTACGCCTCGACGAGGAACGGGAGCGCCGCGACCCGGCCGTGCAGCGGCGTCGGGCCGGTGTACCTCGTGTGCCGGTCGCGGAGCCCCGCCACGACGTGGGTCAGGGCCAGGTGGAACTCGGCGTCGCTCAGCTGCCCCGCCCGACGACGCAGCAGCGCCAGCGCCTGCACCGGGTCCGTCGCATAGGCGGCGCGCTTGGCGGGCAGGTGCGCGTAGACGCCGTCGAGGACGGTCGCGAGGACGTCGATCACCTGCAGACGCTGGCCTCCGTCGAGGTGGGCGGCCGCGGCGAGG
>Ga0164241_10006485_pt1 | contig 10667 bp, 3 predicted proteins | sample OricomyardsoilBY_FD_108780 | JGI IMG/M metagenome (GOLD analysis project Ga0164241, IMG submission 108780) | Backyard soil microbial communities from Emeryville, California, USA - Original compost - Back yard soil (BY) | ecosystem: Environmental > Terrestrial > Soil > Unclassified | place: USA... | reverse complement strand
TCTTCTTCCAGCTCTTGCGCGTGGCCAGGTGCAGCGCGGTGCCGCCGCGGTTGCGCGTGATCCACATCACCTGCTGCACGCCGTTGACGTCGGCGCCGGCCTCATGCAACGCGCGCAGCGTGGTGATGATCTCTTCTTCACGATGGCGACCGCCCATCGCCACCAGCATCGGCGTCTCGCCGTTGGCCGCCGTGAGTTTGATGTCGGCCCCATGCGCGAGCAGGTACTTGATCAGCTCGATGTCGCCCGACGCGCAGGCGCGATGAAAAGGCGTGGTGCCGCGCGAGCTGGTCGAGACCTGCCCGGCCTCGCGCGGCGCGCGGAAGAACATCTGCTGGTTCGGATCGGCGCCCCGCTCCACCAGCAATCGCACCAGCGTCTTGCCATCGACGGTGTTGGGCGTCTTGTCCGTGCCCAGATTGCCCACGCCGCTGCGCTGGGAAACATAGGCATTTTCAATCGCCACGTGCAGCGGCGACTGGCCGTAGATATCCCACTGGTTCACGTCCGCGCCGGCGTCGAGCAGCTGCTTTGCGATGTCCCAGTTGCCCGTCATCATGGCCAGCGTCAACGGCGCGATGCCGTCCGGATCGGGCAGCAGAATATCGGCCTTGTGCGCGATCAGCTCATCGACGCAGGCCTTGCAGTTCTCGCGGATGGCATACAGCAGTGGCGTGAGCCCGCCGGTGTGCGTGTTCTTGTAACGCTGCTCGACCGTGATGTGGCGTTCGAAGTGCCGCACGGTCGCGCGCGCGTTCACGTCGGCGCCCTTTTCGGCCAGCAGCCGCACCATCTGCGGATGACGCCGCGCGGCGGCCCACATCAGCGCCGTCTGGCCGCCAAACTTCTCGGCGGCGTTCACTTTCGCGCCATGCCGGATCAGCAGCTTCGCCGCCTCCACATTGCCGGTGCGCGCCACGCTCATCAGCGCGGTCTGACCATCGCCGCTGGGCGATTGCGCGTCCGCTCCGGCGGTGAGCAGCATCTGGATGATGTCGGCATTGCCGGTTTCGGCGGCCAGTGCCATCGGCGTCACGCCGTAGACATTGGCTTGCTTGACGTCGGCGCCGCTGCCGAGCAGGCGCTTCACCTGCACGGCGTCGCCCTGGTAGACCGCCCATTGCAGCGGTGTGCTGCCGTCGGCGGCCGGAGCGGCATCGGCGAAGACGCTACCGCACAGCGCGAGGCCCGCAAGTAGCGCCAGCACGGGCATGAGAGCCGGGCGTGTGTGCATGAAGGCGGCTCAGACTTCCGGAAACGCGCCCGTGCTGTCGGCCAGCTTCTCGAGCGGCACGCCGGCGCGCTGCGCCATGGTCACCAGCAGATTGGCCAGCGGCGTGTCCTGGGGATAGTGCAGGTGCTGGTTGCCCTTGACGGCGCCGGCGGCACGGCCGATCAGCGCCGATGGCACCGGATCCGCATCGTGCAGATCGCTGTTGGCCATGTTGCTGCCGAACAGCACCAGTGAATTGTCGAGCAGGGTACTGCCGCCCTCCTTGATGGACTGCAGGCGCTGGACGAATCGGGCCATGCGCTCGGTATGGAACACCTGCACGCGCAGCAGCCGCTGCACCTTTTCCGGATCCTCGCCATGGTGCGACAGCGGATGAAAGGCCTCGGAAATTCCCAGCCAGTGGTACACGCGCATCGACACTTCATTGCACATGCGAAAGCTGGTGATGCGGGTCTGGTTGGTCTGCCAGGCCAGCGCCATCAGGTCGAACTGCACATCCAGCAGTTCGGTGAAATCATCGGGCGCCCCGCCGGGCGCATCCGGCAGTGCCACGGCGCTGCCTTCGCCGGCCTTGAGCTTCTGCACACGCCGCTCGATCTCGCGCACCGAATCGAGGTAGTCGCTGACGATGGCGCGGTCGCCACCGTCCAGTTCCTTGTTCAGCGCGGCGGTGCTGTCCTTCACGTAATCGAGCAGGCTGCCCGTGGCATGGACGATCTGGTGACGCTCGTCGGCCGTGTCGCCCTGGCCGAACAGCGTGTAGAACACCTTGCGCGGATTGCTCTCCATTTCCAGCTGCTGCACCGGCGTGCGATAGGCCAGCGAGCTGTAGCCGCCGGCCTCGGTGCACATTTCCAGCGACGGCAGCGGCGTGGCCTGGCCGATGTGTCGCGCGGCGATCTGATCCACCGTCACACCGGCGCGGCCATCGATGGTGCGGCCGCCGCGACCCGTGCACGACAACCAGGAAATTTCCTGCGAAAAATGCGGCGCGCCGGCATTTTCAGCGCCCTTGTTGCGCAGCCCACTGACCACCGTCACCTGCGAACGGAAGGGCTCGAGCGGTTTCAGGATATGGCTGAATTCAAAATCGCTGCCGGTATTCTTCGGTGTCCAGAACCGCTGCACGGCGCCATGCGGGAAATACACAAAACCCAGTCGCGTCAGCGGCGCGCCGGCGGTATCGGCCAGTGCCGTGCCGGCCGGAATCATGGCATCGAGCAGCGGCAGGCCGAGGGCGGCGCCCGCGCCTTTCAGCAGAGTGCGGCGTGACAGATGCTTTTTGGTGAGGAACATCTACTGTCCTTGCGCAGTGCTGGCCTGCGCGATGGAAGTCAGTCGCTGAACGGGCGCCGGTGCCGCGGGTGCCGCCGCCTCGCGCTTGCGGAAGGCGTCGCTGGCCACCACCTGGCTCACAATGGAAGCAAAGCGGTAGTTCTCTTTGGCGGCGTTGCGCACGATGCCGCGTATCACCGGCATGTCGCGGTAATCCACCGGACGGCCCAGCGCATAGGTCATCAGCTGCTCGGTGACGGTCTGCACGAACTGCGCGGGATGCGCCAGCAGCGCCTGGCGCAGGTCATCGGGACCGCTGAGTCGGGTGCCATCAGGCAGCGTGCCCGTGGTATCCAGCGCATCGCCGGTATCCGGATCGCGCGCGCGGTACTGGCCGACGGTATCGAAGTTCTCCAGCGCGAAGCCCAGCGGATCCATCACGGCATGGCAGGAGAAGCAGGACGGATTCTTGCGGTGCAGCTCCAGGCGCTCGCGCACCGTCGCGGGTTTGCTGCGCACTTCATCCTTCAGGATGCCCGCGCCCGGTGGGGCCTGATAAGGCGGGCTGCCCATGATGCGGTCGAGAATCCACGCCCCGCGCAGTGTCGGCGCCGTGCGATTCGGATACGCCGTGATCATCAGCACGGCACCCTTGCCCAGCAGGCCGTGGCGCTTGCTGTCGGTCAGCCTCACGCGCTGAAACTGGCCGCCCTTCACGCTGTCGATGCCGTACAGCATCGCCAGCGTCTCGTTCACATAGGTGTAGTCCGCGGAGAGCAGTGCGGTGATCGGCTGGTCGCTGCGCAGCACGCTGTCCATGAACATTTCCAGCTCGCGCTTCATCAGCGAACGGGGATCGAGCGTGCCACTGGCATTGGGAAACAGCCGCGCATCGGGTTCGATTTCATCCAGCTTGGCCAGGTTGAGCCACTGGAAGCCGAAGTCCCGTGTCAGCGATTCGGCCTTGGCATCGGCCAGCATCCGGCGCACCTGCGCATCGAGCAGGGCCGGCTTTTCCAGATCACCGCGAATGGCCGCGTTGAGCAGTTCATCGTCGGGGATGCTGCCCCACAGGAAGAACGACAGCCGCGAGGCCAGCTCCACGCTGTTCAGTGTGCGCGTGCCATGGGCATCGCCGCCTTCGATGCGATAGAGGAAGTACGGGCTGGCGAGCACGGCGGCGAGCGCATCGCGCACGCCGGTCTCGAAGCCACCCGCCTTGCGGCCTTCGGCATAGAAGGCCATCAGCGGCTGCAGCAGGGTATCGTTCAAGGGCCGGCGGAATGCACGCTGCGCCAGGCGGCTGACGATCTGACGCGCGCAGGCGTCTTCGTCCGCGCTCTGCGCGGGATGGCAGCTGAAAATCATCCGGCGTGATATGGAATCCTGCGAGCCCTCCACCTTCAGCGGACCGCGCACCTGCATCGCGCTCAGAAAAGCCTGGCGCACCTCACCCCCCTCGGGCGGCTCGGAGGGAAAGCGCTCCTCGCTTTCGATGTTGCTGTGCTTCACGAAGGCCACGGCCACGGTGTGCTGGCCCGCCGGCGCCTGGAAACGGATGTCGCGCAGGCGGGCGTTGATTTCCTCGACCGCCTTTTCCTGAGTCTGGTCGATGCCCTTCTGATCGCGCTCGCCGCCAATGGCCGTGCGGTAGAACTCCCGGCCATCGAGCAGCGCCACCACGGTGTTGCTGAACTCCATGCGCGGGATCGCGCGCCCCGAGGCCAGGTCGCCGATGGTCAGCGCGTATTCGCCCGCCGCCGGAAAGTAGTGCTGAAAGCTGATGCCGCCGCGGGTGCCGAAGGGCATGCCTTCTTTATATATGAGCTGCGAGCCCGAACCCGGCAGACCTTCGGCGGACAGCGCGATGACCATGTCGGCCACCGTGCCATAGGTGGTGCGCACCTCGCGGGCCCGGGTGTTGCCCACGGCCTGCTGCGCCACATTGCGCGCGGCCGACAGATATTGATCGAGATAGGACGGCGATACCTGCAGATGCGCGGCGTCATTGTCGAAGCCGTCCTTGCGCTGGTCATCGGGCAGCAACGCGGCCACATCCACATCGAGGCCGAGGAGATCGCGCACGGCATTGGCGTATTCGCGCTGATTGAGCCGGCGCAGCGGTACACGGCCCGGCTGTTGCGCCACCTGCGCGCCATCGAGTCGCGTTTCCAGATAGCGCACCAGCTCGCTGATGGTCTGGTTGTCCGGCCGTGACTTGCCCGGCGGTGGCATGAAGCCGGCGCGCAGCTTGCGCACTGCCGCTTCCCATATCTTGGCCTCGGCGCCCACATCATCGAAAGACATGGCATCGAACGCCGCGCCGCCGGCCCAGTCGGTGGTGTTGTGGCAGTCGAAGCAATATTTCTCGATGACGCTCCAGCGGGCATGCGCTTCATGGGAGGCTGTTTCGGCCGCGAACGCCGGTACGCCGAACGCCATCGCGCCGAATGCCACGCTCGTTGCCAATTTGTGCGAGAGCCCCCGGATCATCGATGGAGCCTAAATGCGCCTTGGGACCACCGCAACACGCAGTGCGGTAAAGACTGCTTCGAATGCTGGTAGTTGCACCACCACCTGGAGCGATAACCGCCGGTTGCGGTCAGTCGGCGATGTCGTGTTCGGCGCGCACGCCTTCGACGCGGTTACGGCCCTTGCCCTTGGCGTGATACAGCGCCTCGTCGGCCAGATGCACCAGCCTGGCGGCCTCCTCGCCCGTGCGCGGCATCATGGCCGCGACGCCGATGCTCAGCGTCACCACATCATGGGATGAGCCCGCGTGCGCGATGGCCTGGGCCTGCAGCAGCGCGCGGGCGCGCTCGGCCACGTGCAACGCGGCCTCCAGGTCGGAACGCGGCAGCACCAGCGCGAATTCCTCGCCGCCGTAACGCGCCACCAGGTCCGAATCGCGCGCGCTCTCGCGCAGCAGCGCGCCGATCTTCGCCAGACACTCGTCGCCGGCCTGGTGGCCGTAGCGATCGTTGAAGAGTTTGAAATGATCCACGTCGATCATGGCCACGGCCACCTGCATACCGCGGCGCGCGGCGTCGGCGATCATGCGCGGCAGTTCGGCATCGAGACGGCGGCGATTGGCCAGGCCAGTGAGCGCATCGGTTTCGGACAGCTTCGTCAGGCGTTCGTTGTCGGCGTCCAGGTGCTGCACGCGCTGCGCCACGCGGCGCTCGATGGATTCGGCCAGCAGCGCGTTTTCCAGCGAGGTGGCAAGCTGGCCGGCGATGAGCATCACGCCGTCAAGCCGCGACTCGACGAACACGCCCTGTGCGCGGCGATTCTCCAGCACCAGCATGGCCTTGAGCGTGCCGCGGCTGAGCACGGGCACGATCATCAACGAGCAGCGCTGCAGGCCGCTGAAATACGGATCGCGGCGGAAGCGCTCGTCGGTGAGCGCGTCGTCCACCACCAGCGGTTCGCGCGTGCGCTGCGCGTAGCGGAAGGCCGTCGAGGGCAGCAGCCGTTCCTGCACGGCCCGCTCGAAAGGCACCTGGTGACGTTCGCCATCGCGTTTCTCGTCGGCAAACCAGGTGCGCGTTTCCTCGGACCACAATGCCAGCCGCACGGAAGTGGCGCCGGAGAGCGCGCTCACCACGGTGCTGACGTTGTCGAGCAGCAGGTCGGGATCGGTTTCGGACTGCAGAGCCTGCGCGGCCTTGAGGATGGCCAGCAGGTCGATCTCGCCGCCATGCGTGGAGCCGCTGCGATGCGAGCCCGGGCGGCGCGTGGTCTTGTGCGCATCCGCCGCGTCATCATCCAGGCCCGGACCCATCGCGGCGCACTTGGCCTGCGCGCCCCAGGCGGCGTACTCGGCGCGCGCACGCTGCCGCAGCAGGTTGGCCGTGCGCGGAATGCCGCTGGCCAGCCGGCAGCGCGCCGATTGTTCGAGAATCACCGCGCGCTGCCAGAAGCGCGGCCGCTCGGAAGCCAGCTGCCAGGCCGCGTCATAAGCCTGCGCGGCCGTGAGGAAGTCATCGTTCACCCAGGCCTGCTCGGCCTCGACGAGTTTCAGCATGTGCTGGAAATTCTCGGGGCAGTCTGCCGCGCGCGCGGCGATCCAGTCGTGCTGGTACTTCAGCTGTTTGAGCAGCGCATCGCGTTGCGGGCCCGGCGCGGCGGCCCGCGCGCGATGCGCGACGGCCAGCGCCTGCAGCAGGTGTCCGGTGGCCATGAACCAGGTGGCGCTGGTGTAGCGCGCCACCGGCGCCAGGGCGTCGACCTGCGCCACGAAGGTCTCGAAGTCGCCCGCGATCAACGCGGCCAGCGCGCGCAGGATGCGGAAATTGCTCAGGCCGACGGGATTGGCGGCGAGGCGCTGTACGTGCTCGGCCTCATCCACGGTCTCGTCGGAGAATGTATTCAGTGAATCGGTGTCGCCGCGCAGGCAGCGCGCGAACTGGCGATACGACAGGAAGGTGAAGCCGGCCTGGTCGTTGCCGATGCGGCGCGTGGAATCCACGGCCGTGCTGGCGGCGGTTTCCAGTTCGTCGAGCGACGAGGCGCAATCGACCAGGTTCTTCAGCAGGCTGTTGTAGACGCCGAAGCCGAAATGCAGCTCGCCGGCGCGCAGCATCAACTCCTGCGAAGTGCGCGCCTCGGCGACGCCGTCTTCCAGTGGATGCAGCCAGTGCGAACCACTGAGCGCATAGGTGAAGCGCGCCTGCGCGCCATCCAGTTCGTAGTTGCGCGCGGTGGCCACTTCCAGCACGCGGGCGATGATGTCGTGACCGCCGCGGTGATCGTCACGGAATTCCACCGTGACGAAGGCGCTGTGGCTCAGTGGCCCGATCAGTGCCGGCGACGCGCCCTGCGTGCGCCACAGGCGCGCGGCCGCGGAAACCAGCCAGGCCAGCATCAGGTGATCGCTGTAGAAAGCCGGCGGCATGCAGCGATTGATGGTGCGCGCGATGGCCAGCGCGCGCGGTTCGCGGCACTCGGCCTGCGCGATATGCGTTTCCGCGGGTTCGCGGCCCCAGGCATACAGCTCGTCCAGATCGGTTTCGACGGCGGCTTCGAAGGCCTCGTGATCCCTGGGCACTTCAAGGCCCAGGTCCCGCAGCAGGTCCAGCGCCAGGCGCACCGCGTCGCCGGGACGATCGCGCTGTGTGAGGCTGGTGATCTGGATCAGGCTGGCGTCGGCCCGCTGCAAGGGGTCGGCGGCAACCGGCAGGATGATGTCGCGGTACACGGCGTCGGCGTCGGCGAGCCGGCCCATGCCATACAGTGCCGCGTGATGATCGGTGGCCAGCCGCAGCCGCATTTCGCATGCGACGTCCGGCGGCATACAGGAGGCGCCGCGCACCAGCAGCGCCAGGCCATCGCGCGCATAGCGTTCGATCTGCGTCCAGTTCACGGCCAGGCGCGCCTGCGCCGCCGCGGTACGGAACAGCGCCACGACGCGCGCGCACTCCGCCGCATCGCTCAGCCGATCGACGATCTGCAGGTAGATTTCCGCCGCCACGCCGCCATGCTCGGGCACGGCGGCCAGCCGGCGCGCCACCTGCAGCTGCAGACGGGCGCGCTCCTCGGCATTCAGCCGCGAGACCAGCGCCTGCAGCACGCGATCGTGCCGGAACTGCACGGCTTCCTGGCTGCTGTCGCGGACCAGAAGACCTTCATGCAAAGCCGGCGCGAGCTGCTCGTCGATCAACAGCTCGGGCACATCGCTGGCCACGGCCAGGCGCGCCAGCGGCACCACGCCACCGACACAGGCCATGGTGTCGAGCAGCCAGGTGGTTTCGGTGGGAATGCCTTCCAGGCGCTGCGCTACCAGCGCATCGACGTTGCGGCCTTCCAGATGCTGGTGGATGCGATCCTCGTCCCAGCGCCAGCCCTGCGGCTCGAGCAGCAGGATGCCGTCACGACGCAGCGAGTCGATCAGCTCCAGCGTGTCGAAAGGGTTGCCGCCGGTCAGCGACCGCACGGCATCACCGAGCGAGCGTGCATCGGCGGGCAGCAGTCGCAGGCACTCGCCCAGCATCTCGACCAGCGCGGCGGGCCGCAGGTTTTCCAGATGCAGCTCGCGTGGCGCCAGACCCAGGCGCTTCCAGCGCGCGATCAGCGTGCGCAGCGGATGGGTTGCATCCACTTCGCTGTGGCGATACGAGGCGAGAATCAGCACGCCGCGCATGTCCTCATCGAGGTGCACGGCATCGAGCATGTCGAGCGCCGTGCGCGGCGCCCACTGCAGGTCGTCGATGACCAGCACGATGGGACGGCCCGGCTGCGCCATCGTTCGCAGCAGCAGCTGGGTGATCTGCTGCAGGCTGGCGCTCGTCTGGCGCGCGGCCGCCGGTGCCACGACCTGCGGATCCAGCTGCAGCAGATGTGCCACTTCGGGCAGCAGCGCGGCGGCCAGCGGCGCATTCACGCCCAGCGCCGAGCGCAGGCGTTCACGCAGGCCGGCCAGTTCGGATTCGGGCTCGGCCAGCATCAATCGCAACACGGCGCGCAGTGCCTGGCGCACGCCATCGGCTTCGCCATCCTGCTGCAGCACGTCGAATTTGCCCGCGGCATACAGGCCACCGGCGGGGGTGACCCAGCTGCGCACATCGTCCATCAGCGCGCTCTTGCCCACGCCGGGCGCGCCACTGACCAGCACCATCGCGCAGGCGCCGTGCGCCACCTCGTCGAACTGCCGGCGCAGCGTGTTCAGTTCGCTCTCGCGGCCCAGCAGGCGCGAGGGTGGACGCAGCCGCGCCGGAAAGTCCCGCTCGCCCAGGCGCAGTTCGGCATCGCCATCGGCCAGCCACAGCTCATAGGCCTTCGACAGGTCGAACACCAGGCCATCGGCGCTCTGATAGCGCGCGTCCGGCTCTTTCTCGAGCAGGCGCATGATGATGCGCGAGAGATTGTGCGGCACGCGCGCATCGGCCACTTCGGGTGCCATGGGCACGCGCGCCAGATGATCGTGCACCAGCTTGAGCGTATCGTCGCCTTCGAAGGGCGGACGGCCGGTGGCGGCGGCATACAGCGTGGCGCCCAGTGAATACAGATCCGCGCGTGCATCGAGCGCGCGGCCGGTGCGGCCGGTCTGCTCGGGCGCCATGTAGGGCAACGTGCCCGACAGTTCGTTCAGATGTTTGAATGCCAGGCGCTCTTCGGCGAAGACGCTGGCCAGATCGAAGTCGATGAGCCAGGCCTCGAGCGGTGCCACACCCACGACCACGTTCGCGGGATTGATGTCCTTGTGCACCACGCCGCGCCGATGCACTTCGGCGACGATGCGCGCCAGCGCCAGGCCCAGTCGCAGCACCTCACCGGGCTCGAGGCGGCGCGCGGCCAGCAGCGAAGACAATGCAAGACCACCGGCATCGGCGAACACCAGCGTGTTCTGCTCGAGTGGATCATCGACTGGCGTCAGTACGCCGGCCACGCCGACCAGACGCGCGAGCATGGCGCGTTCATGACGCAAACGGTCGCCGGCACCGGGACCCAGCGGCTGCTTCAGGATCTGCGCGCCTTCCGGCGTGCAGCGACGCGACACTCGCGTGCGCGTCGTCTGATACAGCGTTTCCGCAGGCCCGTCCGATACGGTGCGCGACAGGTTTTGGACGGTCGAACCCATGCAGCCATTCTCGTGGGGGGTCCCTTTTCGCGTTATCGAACACCTCTCAATATGAAGTGCGTGCTGCAGTGCAGCGGTCGGCTTTTTTCAGCAGGCGCGTTACCATCGCGACACAACAAATTCGGGGGAAACCATGGCGCACTGGGATGAGACCACCGGCCAGAAAATTCCGGACGACCATCTGCTGAGTGAGGATGTGATCGCTAACTGCGAACGGGCCGATCATTCGGCGCTGGGAAGTGCGACGCGCATGCCGGTTCCCACGCAGCTCGTCTCGAACGGCGAGTACCCGCCACTGCCGCAAAGCGAGAACCAGAAGCGCGTCGAGGCACTGGTCAATGATCTGGCCGCGGCGAACGCACGCAAGCTGGGTGTGAGCCGGCGCACATTTCTGCTCGGAAGTGGTGGCATGGCAGCGTCGTTTCTGGCCATGAACGAGATCTACGGGCCGTTCTTCGATGTGGATCCGCTTTCGATGCTGGTGCCCGAGGCGTATGCGCAATCCGGTCCGCCGCGCGATCTGTTCATCTTTGACGATCAGCTGCACATGGTGCGCGGCAGTCGCTACGACGCCGCGGC
>Ga0164241_10006484_pt1 | contig 10669 bp, 8 predicted proteins | sample OricomyardsoilBY_FD_108780 | JGI IMG/M metagenome (GOLD analysis project Ga0164241, IMG submission 108780) | Backyard soil microbial communities from Emeryville, California, USA - Original compost - Back yard soil (BY) | ecosystem: Environmental > Terrestrial > Soil > Unclassified | place: USA... | reverse complement strand
TTCGGAAGAGTCAAAAAATGAGGTCATACTGAAACATAAACTTGATACTCCTGTAAATAATTTTCTCGAATTAGGTTCGGGCGAGTTCGAATATGTTTCCAACACCAAAAGGACTCTCGAGATCATTCGTAATTTGGCGCATAAACCACTATTCAAGGCTTTCTATTTTCGTAAAAATTGGCAGCCGGAAATTTTAGGATGAAGCCTGAAATTTACTCCCACATAAATGAATGATATCAACCTTTAAGGATTGGTGACCAACACCATAATAGACGAGGTTTTGTTAACATGTTTAATCAAACAAATATTGGCAAAGAAACCGGATGTGATGAACCAGAAACGCACGTGGATCTGGCAACGGTTTTGATCGATGAACTCAGCAACATTAAAAATATTAGTGCTAAAGAAAGGGCATCCCTTGAACACAATGGCCTTGACTCGATATTCAAAGCCCTTTATCAAAAAAACCTCTATGCTCTTTGTCTTTCCGGTGGAGGTATCCGCAGTGCGACGTTTGGATTGGGGGTTATTCAATCACTTGCCAATCACAATCTTCTTGATAAATTCGATTATTTGTCAACTGTTTCCGGCGGAGGATATCTCGGCTCATGGCTTTCGGCTTGGATCAGGATCGAAAGACTGAAACATATTGAGCGTAATGCCTGCATAAATGACATCGAGTTTCGACGGTATAGACAGACCAAATATGGAGAAATCTACCAAAAAGCAAATCTCAGCAATCTTACAGCCCATAAATTAAAGCTCATCGATGATCAAGTGGCGATAGATATATTTGCAAACAATTCTTCAAAGGAAGGAGTTCGAGCAGTTCAGGATCAGCTGCGGAATTCTCAAATCAACCAACGAAATAAGCCCAATCCAGAACCGTCACCCGTACGGCATCTTCGCGAGTATAGTAATTTTATGACCCCGGCCGTAGGCATCATGTCGGCGGACAGTTGGGCTTTTATTGGAATATATCTGCGTAATCTGTTCTTGAATTGGACGATTTTCATACCGATCTTATTGTCCTTTCTATTACTTCCCCGGGTACTTTATTCATTGACGAAAGAGTCGGGCTCGGTATTTGATAATGCCAATGTTCGTCTATGTTTTCTTTGGTTAGGAGTGGCCGCAGGAAGTTGGCTCGTCGGATATATAACCAACAATTTGCCCAGCAAGAACCAAGATGTCGGTAGCCGAAGGTACAATACCGATTTTTGTGTGCTTTTATTGGGAGTTGCTCCCCTTTTCTTTCTCGCGGTAGTTGTAACATTGATCTGGTCGGGCACAATTCTGAACCCATCGACATTTATAAGCCCCATACCAAATCTGTTTGGCATTCACTATGATAACAATCGCCTTTTCAATTTTATTACATTCACACTTTCCATTTATCTATTAGGCTATGGTTTATTTATTCTTCGCCGGGTAATGTCATCAAACCCAAAGCTTAAGGTATTTCCAACCATTTCGGGGATATTGGCCGCCATGGCTTCGAGTGTGGTCAGCGGCTTCCTCCTATGGTTTGTAACCACCTTTTTGTTTGATGAAACGATCCTTTCAAATTCATCAGAAAATTTTAATTTCGAGCTGTATGTTTGTTTTGCGGTTCCAATTTTCATGGTGATATTTTTAATGCAGTCAACCTTATATGTCGGTCTTGCCAGCAAGCACATGACAGACGGAGATCGGGAATGGCTCGCTCGTTTCGGAGGATGGATATTGATCCTTACACTGGGATGGATCGTAGTGACGGTACTCGTATTATTCGGCCCTGTTTTTATAAATTATATTTTCGATTGGGATACCATTGCCAAGATCACTTCCTTACCCGCAATAATTACTCCGGTAGTGGTCGTTCTTTCGGGAGCACTCTCTTTAATAGGTGGTTTTTCGGCAAGGTCATCCATTAAAAAAACCATAACTAAGAAAACTTCGTCCAAGATTTTTTCTATTGTTCCACAGATCGCAACGATAATATTTTTGGCATTTATTATCATTGGCCTGTCATTTATATCCGCAATAGTGATTTCACTGGTAGCGGGCTTCATGTCGCAGGGATACGTATTTTTAACGAAGTCTCCATCTTCTGAGCACATGCTCTACCTTGAAGCAATAAAGAAAATAAGTCCTTCGTTTTTACTTCTAATTTCTATACTATGTGCAACTGTCGGTGGAATAATGGCCTGTTTTGTTAATGTAAATAAATTTTCATTGCATGGGGCGTATCGCGACAGACTCATACGCGCATATTTGGGTGCTTCAAATGCTCACCGTGATCCAAATTCCTTTACAGGTTTTGACGAACGCGATAATCGCCAACTGCATCGCCTCAAGGGTCAGAAGCCTTTTCATATTATTAACGCCACGCTCAATCTTGTCGGCAGCAACAATTTGGCATGGCAAACACGCAAAGCAGCCTCGTTCACTATGTCTCCCCTTCATTCTGGAAGCTGGCTATTGGGATATCGCGGCTCCAATAAATACAGTCGAAATCCTGCCGCCGGTAAATGCAAACATCTTCGCTATTGCAATGAACTTCACCCTTGTAATGATATAAACACCTGTTCCCTTCAAGGAAATTCATTAAGGCTTGGGACGGCAATGGCGATTTCAGGGGCGGCGGCTGATCCAAACATGGGATATTATTCTTCGCCGATCGTCACGTTTTTACTTTCCTTATTTAATATAAGGTTGGGTTGGTGGCTTGGAAATACAGGTTCGAAAGGAAACGGTTATGATCGTTTTATTCTCAAAAAGGGAGGGCGAATAAATAAACAATTTCCTGCATTTTGGCGGGTTTTCAATTACTTTTATCCCTCTAGGGCATTCTTTACCAAATCCAGTCCGACCATTGCTGTTTTCCCGCTTCTAAATGAAGCATTTGGTCGTACATCCGAAGAAAAAAGATATCTTCGCGTAACCGACGGCGGTCACTTCGAGAATTTAGGCCTTTATGAGATGGTGATGAGACGATGCAAGTTTATAGTTGTAAGCGATGCTGCGGCCGATGAAAAATTTACTTTTGGTGAGATTTCCAATGCCATAGAAAAATGTAAAGTGGATCTGGGTGTGGAGATCAAATTCAGAAAACCGATAGATATATATAACCGACACTCTACGAGTAGTCAAAAAAGAACCGGACAACGTTTCGCCGTCGCTGATATCTTATATCCGGAAACCGGACCTGGAGACAAAAAACATACCGGCTGTCTACTTTATTTTAGACCCACTTTGAATGATGCCGAACCGATAAATATAAAGAATTACGCGGAATCTAACTCTGCGTTTCCACATCAATCCACCGGCGATCAGTTTTTTGATGAGAGACAGTTCGAGGCGTATCGCGAACTGGGCTTTCTTACATTCGAAGAAATATTGAACAAAGGCAAAGCTTATACTATTGAAAAACTTCACGATTATATTTGCTCCCAGAATAGATCTACCAATGCAATTAATAAAAAAGGGCAACCAAAGGACATTAAACAATAAAAAGGGAAGCATCTTTCGACACTTCCGTAATTGTGATTTGTGATGTGGTTTGAGTGCAAAATAGATTTCTCGCTTTCAAGCCGCTATCTTTTGTTCATATTCCTCCATTAATTCATCGTCGATACGTTCGTATCGATCGTCATCGGGTAGTTCATTTTCAACGGAACTGATCCCGAAGCCTGACTCCGGGTGGTTCTCGTTATTGATGATGACGAGATCATGCATATCTTCTCTTTCGTCTTGTTCAAGATCGAACGAGTCAGTATCTAAAACACTATCCTCCTTTTGTTTCTCTTTAAGTACGCCTTGTTCGTTCGAAAAGAACGAACCAAGCCTTGCCGTGACCTCGAACTGCTTTATCGGGGTCAGGTTCTTGAATGCCGATGTGAATGCATTCGACAGCGACCACATGCTTCTCGGCGTAAATGCCTCATGTTCTGGCTTGAAGTAGTTGCCGTGAACGCTTGGCATCAGAACTCTTGGAAGTCCCTTTATACCGCCATCGATGAACGCCTGATAGATCATGAGCCTTGCATCATTATCTGTCAGCATCCGTCTCTGCATGGCTCGTATGCCTTCCGTCATCGGCTGAAAACCGCGATATATCCTATCCACTGCTATGGATATCGAGTCCCTTAGTTCGAGGTTTCTGGTGTGTTTATGCAGAAGCGGCGTAAAATCACCGGAAAAGGCCATATTGTCGCAGACGAATACTCTGTATCCGGCGGTCAGGGCAAGACGCATCGATTTATCGTTCGAGTTACGAAGCCCGATCGAAAAACCAACACCCCCAAATCCGTTGTTCAGATCCATAACACCGAACATCTTCATTCCGTCGCCTGATACTGCATATTCATCCCTTTCCACCGCCAGCCCGCGAAAGGACAAAGCTTCTTCCAGTACTTCCACTATCCCGTAATGGGATAATGGCTGGTGTGTCTTTGTCGCTTCCGGTATCGGTATTTCCATAAGCTCGTCTCTAGTAACCTTTCTGGCGCCGCAATGCGCCATAAGCGTTGAACCTGTATCGTTCATCTTTATAGTCCTCCTGTGTGTTGTCTTTTTGGTTTTTGGTCTTTGGTCTTAGGTCTATGGTCTTTGGTTTTAGTGTAGTGAGTGAGTGTTAGGTTGTTTTGTGTGGTCGGCGGGAATGGATGCAACTAATGCCGCTAACAGCTTTCAGTTAGCTTAGTCACTTGCTTTCCATTTATCGGAGAATGGCCGGGGCACTTTTGCATTCTTGCTCTTTGCCCGGACGGCTTCGAGATAAAGGCGATGAACCTCTGTATGCTTCTTGGGGCATAAGCTCATTCTGACTTCCGCATCAATAAGGGGATGATCGACCTTGAACTCCGCGGCTAGATCTCGCACTTCTTTTTGAGAAGTGTATCGATTGCCGTTATAGATCGATCCCTTATGACAATGGATAAGCAGGAACAATATGCGGTACTGCATCTCCCTGTTCAGCTTTTTTATATCATCGACTCCGCTTCGTCCTTCCAGCATTGAGACCGTTTTGCGGGTCTTCGAGTCCTTGTTCCATTCGGCCAAGAGAGGTTTGATAACGGCGTTAAGGTTATGTAAGTCGCCGGATGCGGTCATCCGCCATAATCTTGCGATAAGCTGCGGCAAAAGATCGGTTCCGACTTCCTTTATGCTGAACGTCCTTTCAAAGCTCTCCGCAGCCTGTTTGAACACACGGATGCGGACGGCTTCGGCAACCTTGGCATTCCAGATCTCCTCTCGGCGAACACGGTGATTATCTAAACGCAAAGCCGCTTCCGCCTCGGTGGTATCTTTTCCTTTCCCCTCTGCGGGGTGTGTGGAAGACTGCTCGGGCCAGTGGATCTTGCAGCCGGTCGCCTTGAGACAGACCTCAACGGTCTTGCCGTAGTTGTCCGCCTCGATATCGACACCGCTTACGGAGTGGCCGCAAGGTTTAGTGGTTTTGCTGTGCCCTGCTCCGCTGATCACTACGGCGGACTGGGTTCCGAAGTAGCCTTCCCCATCCGAGTAGCCCCAGCTTCTGACGATCGGCACCTCTGCTGATCCAACTCCTCGAAGTTCCGCAAGGTCTTGACGGCGAACCTCGATATGCCTTTTGCTCTTTTGGATATAGCAGGGCGGGTTGAGACAGGCATCCTTTTTACCGATCTGATTAGGTTCGAACAGGCTGATCGCCGCTCCGGTCCTATCCGGACAGTTTATACAGGCAAGGCCGTCATCCCTTAGGTTGCCCGCCTTTGGATCGAACGGCGCCTTTGAAAGCAACCGGTGAATGTTCGTATCGATCCACTCGATAAACGACTTCCACGGAATCGTCTGTCCTTTGACCGGAACGTGAACATAGTCGTCATCATGGTACTTGCCTTCCTTTCTATAAACCTCTCCATAGATGACCTTTTGGATCTCGACAGGATACTTGGCCATCTCAAGAGCATAGACCAGAGGAAGATGCATTTTGTCTATATCGATCTGTGCTTCCTTTATCAAGAGATTGAGCTTTAGCCGGTTGAGGACATATCCTTCCGACTTACCAACTCTCAGGGCAAGCTCCTTTGTGTCGCAGTTAAGCTTGTCTTTGAGGAACTGATATCCCAATGCTTCGTCCATCGGATGGATATCCTCACGGTGAAGGTTCTCGTGGATCTGGATATCCAGCACCTGCTCGTCCGATAGTTCGCGTACTAGGCACGGCATGTCTCTGAGACCGGCCAGTTTTGCCGCCCGGTAGCGCCTCTCTCCGCAGACGATCTCGTAGTTCTTACCGTCCCTGCGAACAATAAGCGGTTCGAGAACCCCCTGCGTCCCAATGCTTGCGGCAAGCGTCTCGATCGTCTTCTCGTCGATCCTCCGGCGAGGGTTGGTCGGCGATGTTTGTAGATCCTTGTAAGGGATCAATTTATAATCCGGCTGTACTGTCTTCGGTGTGTGACCGTTGGCAGGAACCGAAGCCGCAGCCGAAGCTGTTTCAGGGACCGTTTTAGGAACCGAACCCGTCTTGGCCGTCCGCTTTGTTATTGGTGTTGTTATAGGTCTTGCTATTGCTTTTGTTGTCATTTTCTCCTCCTATTCAAAATGGGATGTCATCCAGGTCAAGCGGATCGCTTTTGGCCGTCGGCGTATCGCCGTCAACAGACTCGCGCAGTTCGCCGTTCGACTTCGGGTCTCGGATGTTAAAGGTTAGTCCGGGGTGGATGTCCAGCTTTAGATTGAGACTCCCGTCGCGGCACACATAGGCATTGCCGGCCGAGCGCCAGAATGTCTGACGGTTCGGTTCGATGCCCCTTTCAACGATCAGATAGACGATCTTGAAATCACTCATTTTCCTTTTCCTCCTCCGCATGGTGATTGCCGTTGAGAGACTGCTTTTGTTCGTGCTTTGTAAAATCCAGCACTACAGGTCTCTTCACCGACCGGATCTCCATAAGCGCCCCCTGAAATACTTTCTTGAAGCACTCGATCCGGCAGACCCAGCCGCGGATAAAGAAGCAGTCATTACACGCTGCTTGCCGGCAGACCCTGCACCTCCGCCAGTTGCAGTCCTCGGTCGTCTTTACTACGACCAGTATCCGGCTTCCTGCCCGTACCGCTTTTATATCCATCACTCCCGTCAGTCCCTTGCCGCAAAGACGACAGTTATATGTCTCTGACATATTTGTTTTCCTCCTACGTGTTTTCGTATTTTGTTGATGTTCTGTGTTTGGTCTGAAGGTCTTTATTCAAAGGCGCTCCAGACCGCTCCCTGTTTGCTGATTCCCGCGGACATACAAAGCCAAGGTCAGCCATGCATCTCCGAGAGAGAAAGCAAGCAGAGGTGAGCAGTGAGCAGGTGTCAGTGAGCAGTAGGCAGTTGTCAATGGTCAGTTGTCAGTAGGCAGTTGTCAGTTGTCAGTGGTTGGTGAATAGGGCAAGGGTTGAAGGATGAGATGGTAAGGAACCAGCCCTGAAACCAAAAAATGGGAGACGTGAGAAAATCAGACGAGAAGCAAAGTATAAAAGTATAGAAGATACTTATTTGCGTTCTTTGTATCTTCGCGGCTTTGCGTTAAGAAACCGTTCTTGGCATCAGGACGAAGGCGGGATGGTGACGGCGCTGAACGGCCGGGAGATCTTACCGTCGATCATAAGCTTGAGATAAATGTGAAAGTTCGGCAGGTTCGTGAAGTCACTGATCCTGAACTCCGGTGTAAACTCCATGGCGATCGTTTCCGCGTCATTGGCTCCGATCCGAAACATGATGATGGTTCCGACATTGCCGAGGATGGCATCGCGGATGTTCGGTTCGATCTGCGTCAGATACTGGTGAGCCAAGACCAACGAAAGCCTGTACTTTCTCAATTCGCTGAGCATAAAGATCAGACTCTGAGTGGTGAAGTTATGGAACTCATCAAGATAAAGACTAAAATCCCGTCTCTCTTCTTCTGCGATGTTTGCTCTGCTCAGAGCGGCCAGATCGAAGCGTGAGATAAGGAGCGATCCCAGCATGTTGGAAGTGTCCTCGCCGATGCTGCCTTTTGCCAGATTGACGAGTAGTATCTTTCCTTCATCCATAACTCTTCGCAGATTCAAAGGCTTTTCCGGCTTGGTCAGTATTCGCTTTAGCAGCGGATGCGAGAGAAACGCTCCGACCTTGTTCTGGATCGGACTGATCGCCTCAAGACGCAGCCGTTCAGGATACTTCTCATATTCCAATAGCCAAAACTCTCTTACCTGTTTGTTCCGGATGGATGCAACGACCTCTTTTCTGAATGTCCGGTCATTGAGAAGCCTCAGGATATCCGAGAGATCCGAATGCGGATGATCAAGTAAGGCCAGAATGCAGTTACGCAGGATGTATTCCAGTCTTGGCCCCCATGAGTCGTTCCACAGATGTTTGAAAACTTGGATAAGTCCCGAACTGGCCAGCGGCCGTTTGCCGGGAGCCACACCTTCCAACGGATTAAAGCCATACGGCTGATCCGGGTCGGCGGCGTCAAAGTCTATGACATCGGCAAGTCTTTCTTTCGGCACCTTCGATCTGATCCTTTTGACCAGATCGCCGTGAGGGTCGAGCAGTGCAAACCCCATCCCCTTTTGCATATCGTCGAGCATGAATGACTCAAGAAGCGATGACTTACCTGTTCCTGTCTTACCAAGCAGATAGATATGCGCTCTCCGGTCCGCCTGCTTGATCCCGAACGGCTTCATCTCGTTACGGTAGCTCGTCAACGCAAACGGAGTAATTTCCTGATTGTTGGTGATAAGGGATGTCATTGAAGATTTTGAGATTAAGGCGGTTTTGATGAATAGGGGTTATTAGTGGAAACTGATGCCTGAAAACTGTTATTTTGCGGTATGGTCGATGAAACAATATCTGAAGGCTTATTAGGATAATGGAATGCCTTCCACTTCTCGATCTGGATCGTTAAGTACCTTCCTTCATGCGAACTGGTCAGATATCCTTCCTCCCGGAGATTCTTCAAATTAAGCTGGATAGTCCTCACCGGATAGCCGGTGTCTTTGGCCATCATCCTCAGTGAGCGTCTGACAATGCCTGTCTTTCTGTTCGCATAGGTCAGGAGATACAGGAACATCCAAACAGATGTTCCCATTGTCTTGCGGTGTTTACTGTTCGGATCGGCGATCAGGCCGCGCCAGACCGGCGTCCACCAGTTCGGTATTTTCCCTTGGCCTTTATTCGAAGTCAGCTGCGGCTGCTTGGATCGGAAGTATTTGATTTTGCGGTCAAAGATCGGTCTGTCCATTGGTTTGATGAGTTAATTGTTTCTTCACCTTACCAATTAAAAGATCGCCTCGACAGATATGACATTCCGTTAGTGTTTGGAATGTTATCCACAAAGCGATCCTATTTTATTGTTATTTTAAATACACTTTATAGGGTTATAGTTCTGAAGCAAAAACCATAATATTTAAAGTATAAAGTTTCGGAACACCATGGTTTTTTGAATGAAGATTTTTATATAAAAATAGCAATAAAATATCTAGATTAGAGCTTCTTTCGTAACTCTATAGAAGGGTGATGGCTTTCTAAAACCTGAATTAAATGTTCCTTGACGATATGAACATATCGTTGTGTAGTAGAGATTGACGCATGGCCTAAAAACTCCTGTACAACTCTAATATCAACACCATTCCGTAGGAGTAAAGTTGCTACAGTATGACGCAACATATGTGGTGTGACATTTCTTTTGACTCCTCCATTTTCCCTTAATTGGGTGATAATCTTGCCAATTCCCTGAGTAGAAAGCCGGTTGCCAGCGGCATTCAAAAATAGGGCGGTGCTTCGGGTTTTAATTTTCACTCTTGTTTTGAAATATTCAAGCAGGATTTGGAGGGCATCCTTATCAACTATGAAGCCCAGCCTTTGCCTACCTCCTTTGCCTCTTATCTTGAATAGAGATTCTTCAGGATAAAAGTCTTTAATATCGATAGATGAGACTTCACCGACTCGCATTCCCGTCGCAAATAACAATTCCAAAAGAGTAAGATTACGTAATTTTCGATACTCTTGAGCTGAAGCCTTCAAATCGTTGGACAGGATTTTTCGTTTATGTATGGAATACTCATATTTAGCCTGTCTTAAAATATCGCGTATTTCTAGTTCTGTAAGATAGTTCGGAAGCTGTTCTATTCGGCCGTAGCTAATTTTTACCCGCCAAAAGGGGGATTCAATCATGGTTCCATGCCGGACCCAATAAGAGCAAAATACTTTGAGAACTATAATCTTGCGACGAATAGAAGCCGGTGAGTATCCTTTTTCACGAAGTTCGGCTGCCCATTTTTCGATATGTACGCCTTTTAATAGAGATATATTTAAGCCACTACCAACAAATATCCGGAACTGAGTCATATCAGACAAATAGGCCGTTTTCGTTTTATCGCTTCTTTGGTGAGTAGAAAAGTATCCCTTCATAAATTCGCTACAAGCTTTATCTATCCGCATAGCTTTATTATCGCTTCTTAAGAATTGAAAGCAATATGATTCAGTTTGATTTCAATATAATTCGGTATTGTTTATAAACACTTAATTTCTGTAATTACTAGATATCCGAGGCTTGTGAAAAATTTCGTCTCTAAATATAAAACTTGGAAACTATTTGCAATACAAAATAGATGCTGTTATTAATATTTGTTAAATGTAATCAATTAGTAAAGATAACTAAGAATTATC
>Ga0164241_10006483_pt1 | contig 10672 bp, 11 predicted proteins | sample OricomyardsoilBY_FD_108780 | JGI IMG/M metagenome (GOLD analysis project Ga0164241, IMG submission 108780) | Backyard soil microbial communities from Emeryville, California, USA - Original compost - Back yard soil (BY) | ecosystem: Environmental > Terrestrial > Soil > Unclassified | place: USA... | reverse complement strand
GCGGGCGGGAGGCTTCCGCAAGTTCGCGTGCTTTCCGAGCGGGCTAAAGCGGCGTGGCGCTCCGCTTCCCGCCGCAGTCCAAGACGCCTCATTTTCTCGGACATGGCCGGCAAGTCGGTAATTTTGGACTGCGGTGGCAAGGCAGCAGCCGCGACACCGCTTTCGCGCGGGCGGGAGATTTTCGGAAGTTCGTGTGCTTTTCGTGCGGACGAAAGCGGCGTGGCGCTCTGCTTCCCGCCGCAGTCCAAGACGCCTCATTTTCTCATGGCCGGCAAGTCGGTAATTTTGGACTGCGGTGGCAAGGCGTTAGCCGCGACACCACTTTCGCGCGGGCGAGGGGCTTCCGAAAATTCGGGTGATTTCCGTGCGGACGAAAGCGGCGTGGCGCTCCGCTTCCCGCCGCAGTCCAAGATGCTAAAGACGGGCCAAGGTCAGGGTGATTTGCCACAATTTTCACCCAAAGTTCGGAGCAACTTGATTTGAAAATGAAAAAACCCCGCTGGCGAACCAGCGGGGTGGTGAAACTTAAATTAGCTTATTTGCGACGGCGGAACAGGAGCAACGAAGCACCACCAAGAGCGGCGAGAGCCATCGTGCCAGGTTCCGGAACTGGAAGCGAATATAACTGAGTATTGGGAGAAGAAATCAATGATCCAGCACCAAATATTCCAACCCCTGGAGCACTAGTTCCAGCCGGCGTAGCAGAACCCACACTAGTCATCCCAAAGTATCCTGTTCCAACGATACCACTTTGAGTAGCATCCCAATTATTCAGCGTATTCAGAACAGAAGACCAAGTAGTGCCCAAATTAGCCGACCAACCTACAACCATTGTGGAATAAGTAGTTCCTACAGCCATTCCAGCAACCGCACTACCAGCGGTTCCGTTACCTGCAGTTACTCTCCCAGCAGACGCAGTTGAATTGTTTGCATAATAAGTTGAATCCGTCCAAGTTGATAATGCAGTTAAACTAGAAGGTTGAGTTGCCCCATTCGCAGAGAATAGCAATTCGTAATAGAAACCTTGCGCCTGAAGCCCTGTGGCTGTGCCACCAACAGTCGTAGCGTCACCACCAAATAGTGGCGACAAAGCTGAATTAACTTGAAACGAGATATAAGTCGGCACAAATGCGGCATAATTAACAGTGCCTTGAGCAAATGCTGCGCCAGCCATTGATGCTGCACAAATTACAGTTAGTGCTATTTTTTTCATATTTGATGTGTGTTTTTGTTTATACTTATTTTTAATCAACTTATTTATAGACCTATTGTCCAAGTGGCGGCCGCACTAGGACTAACGAAGAAACCCTCACCAATACCACCACTCGGGGCTGCAATAGGAGCAAAATTACCGTCATCCCAAAGAGTTGGTGAAGCCGAATCAGAATAATAAAGCGTATAGTTATTAGCAGTAGGAGACCAGATTAATACAGTGGAAAAATCAGGCAAATTATTAAGGTTAATACCACCACCAGAATTATCACCATTAGTCAGCGAACCAGCGTATGGAACCACACTGCTTACAAGATATTGAGCACCAGCAGTCGGAAGCGACATTACGTTTGATGTTCCAACACTAATCGCAATACTGCCTGTAAATGTATTTGTCAATTTATCCCCGCTAGGACTCAAGAAAAAGCCTTGGCCAACCGGAAGAACCGGAGATGAGATAGGAGCGAAGTTACCATCATCCCAACCACTCGGAGAGCCTGAATCAGCGTAATAAAGCGAATAAGTATTCGCAGCAACAGACCATACTAATAGCGTGCTAAAATCCGGCAAGGTCGAACCAAAAACTTCGTTCGCACCATTGCTGACACCAACTTGAAACGGCACCGCAATCAGGTATTGGCTACCACTGGTAGGTGTTGGGATATTCGCATAACCCACAATATTTTGTGAGTAAACCGGCTGCGCTTGGGTGGAGATGACGCCGGCAGCAAGCGCGGCTGCGGCAATCAGTAGTGTTTTTTTCATTTGGTAGTGTGTTTGTGTTGTTTCCAGTTACCGTGTGTGGCACCAATTTCGCAAAGCTACAAGCCCGCGTCAACAGTTTTTTGAAAAAAGTTTGAACATTTTTAAGCCGGCAAAAACCGCTGGAAACCAGGGCAAATCCCGCAAGCCAGCCGCGCAAACCGCTTAAAATCAACAGCCAGCTTGTTTTCGGAGGGCGGTGACGTGTCACCGCTTTGATCCGAACTTCAAAATGGAGCGGGGAGCGCGCCCGCCCCGGGCGCACGGAACCATCCCGACCGTTCATGCCAGGATTGCGCGCCAACGGCGGCGTGCGAGGGCGCACGCCGCAACGCCCGGGGCGGGCGGGCTCCCCGAACTTCCCGGTAAAATGGTTTTTTCCCGGCACGGGTTTGATTATCCTGCGGGCATGAATCTGCTGCCTTTTGGAAAGTTGCCCCCGGCCAAGCCGCGTTCATTTGTGCCGTCAGCCATTGACCTGGGCGACTGGCCGCAGATCGCGCCGTTGTTTGATGAACTGGAGGTGTGGGCCAGCCGGGCCAAATCCGCCGCCGAACTGGAGCGCTGGCTGCTGGACTGGAGCGAGCTTGCCGCCGCGCTGGACGAGGAGGCGTCACGCCGCTACATCGCCATGACCTGTCACACGGACAGCGCGGAGGCGGAACAGGCGTATCTGCATTTCGTGGAAAATGTGGAGCCGCAATTGAAGCCGAGACAGTTCGCGCTGGAGCAGATTTATGTCAGGCATCCGGGGCGGGCGGAGTTGCTTGAAGAAAATAAACCCTTCACCCTGGCCCGGTCTTCGTTTGGCGGAGAGAGGAAAAATGCAGCGCATCGCTATGAAGTCTTTGACCGCGATGTGAAGAATCACGTTGAGTTGTTCCGCCCGGAAAATGTGGCGCTGGAGACCGAGGAGGCGAAACTGACGCAGCAGTATCAAAAACTCATCGGCGCGCAGACGGTGAATTTTCGCGGTGAAGAAAAAACGCTGGTGCAGATGGGGCGTTATCTGGAGGAACCGGACCGGGCGCTGCGGCAGGAAGCGTGGGAACTGGTCGCCCAGCGCCGGCTGCACGATGCGGACAGATGCGAGGAGATTTTTGACGCGCTGATCCAGCTCCGCTCGCAGATCGCGAAGAACGCGGGTTTTGAAAATTACCGCGACTACGCTTTCCGCCGGCTGGGGCGTTTTGATTATACGCCGCGCGATTGCGAACAATTCCACGATGCGGTGGCAGCGGAAATTGTTCCCGTCGTGCGCGAAACCCAGGAGGAACGCCGACGGCGGTTGAAATTGGAGAAACTGCGGCCGTGGGATCTGGCGGTGGATCCGCAGAACCGCGCGCCGTTGCAGCCGTTTGCAAACGTCGGCGAAATGGTGGCGCGCACGCAGAAAATTTTCGATTCGCTGGACGCGGAACTGGCGGCGAATTTCCGCGAACTGCACGACAAAAAATTGCTCGACCTCGACAACCGCAAGGGCAAGGCGCCGGGCGGGTATCAATCCACGCTGGCGGAAGCGCGGGCGCCGTTCATTTTCATGAACGCCATCGGGTTGCAGCGCGACGTGGAGACGATTTTGCACGAGGCGGGCCATGCGTTTCACGCGCAGGCGACGCGCGGCGAGGATTTACATGCGTATCGCGGCGCGCCGATTGAATTTTGCGAAGTCGCCTCGATGGCGATGGAATTATTGGGGAATGAATTTCTGGAGGAATTTTATCCAGTTAATAATAGCAGCCCCCTCACCCCGGCCCGCTCCTCCAAGAGAGGCGAGGGAGAAAAAAAACCGGCCGACGCGAACCGCGCGCGCAAGACGCACCTCGAAGGCATCATCGGATTTTTTCCGTGGATGGCGACGGTGGACGCGTTTCAGCATTGGATTTACACGCATCCCGGACACGCGCGCGGCGAGCGCAAGGCGGCGTATTTGCAACTGATGAACCGTTTCGGCGGCGGCGTGGATTGGAGCGGATTTGAAGAAGCACGGGCCTTTTCGTGGCACCGGCAACTGCACATTTTCCTGCATCCGTTTTACTATGTGGAATACGGCATCGCGCAGCTCGGCGCGTTGCAGGTGTGGGCGAATTCCAAGGCGGACAAGGCGAAGGCGTTGAACGATTACAAAGGGGCGCTCGCGCTGGGCGGCGCCCGTCCGCTGCCGGAACTGTTCGCGGCGGCGGGTTGTAAATTTCAATTTGATGCGGCCACGATCAGGCCGTTGATCCAACTGGCGGAAGCGGAACTGAAGAAACTTTGAGTCCCGGCCGGCCGCCGGTCAATTCAGATTCGTGGCGTGGGCGCGCAACCAGACCAGGTCCGGGTTGCTGGCCGATACCGAGACATATTCGCGCTTCACAGTTTCAGCGCCCGACTGTTGCGGGGCCAAAACTTCCGGGCTGCGCCAGCGGTGAATTTCCGCGTGGCCATCCGCAAAAGTCACCGCGCCGGCGCCGTCATGAAACCCGGCGGGAAAATTGGCCATCTGATCCGCCACCATGTCCATGACAAAATAGCCGTCATCCACGCTGTCGTCCCGTTCGTCCATGAACACCAGCGCGTCGCTGGGCGAAAGCCGGCTCAAGACGGTGGTCTTGCGGATCAACTGATAACCCGGATTCCACAACGTGCTGTTGTAGCCCATCCAGCCGCTCATGGAAACGGTGCGCGCCAGAGGATAATCACCGCCGCCTTCCTTGACCGTGATCCGGCTGGCCGGACAGCGATATAATTTGGCCGAACGCGCATCCGCTCCGAGCGACGCCCATTTAGGATCGGTCAGCAAAAGCGTGTTCGTATTGTCCGGGTTGTCCGCCTGGCGGGGATCCAGCCAGCCCGTCACCCAGTTCAAGTTTCCGCGCACCGCGCCGCCGGCGCCCGCCTCGCTCTGCCAGTCGTTGCCGGCGATGAAGTCATTATTGTCGTTCACATACATCTGCCAGGCGGTTTGCAATTGTCTCAAATTGCTCATGCAATTGACGGCATACGCCCGCGCTTTGGCACGGGACAGCACGGGAAGCAGCAGCGCGGCGAGAATGGCGATAATGGCAATGACCACCAGCAGTTCGATCAGGGTGAATCCGGCTTTCTTATGGCAATCAAATTTCACGACCATTGCGAATGACAGACGGCCGGCGCCCCCCGCTGGTAACAGGTCAAAAATACCGGCGATTAAAATCGTCCTCGTCCTCGCGTTTTTACGGATTTCGAGGATGAGGATGAAGACGAGAAGGAACGCCGCCCATCAAGTCTCGATGCCGTAGGCTTTGATCTTGTTGTAGAGCGTCTGGCGGCCGATGCCGAGGCGTTTGGCGGTTTCGAGCTTGTTGCCGCCGGTTTCGCGGAGCATCTGGATGATGGCGTTGCGCTCCACGCCTTCGAGCAAAGTAAAGCTGGTGTCGTGGCCTTCGGACGGAACCATGCGGATTTCGCTGACGGACAGGTCGGCGGCGTCCACATCCGGGCCTTCGCAAAGCAGAACCGCGCGCTGAATCTCGTTCTGAAGCTGGCGGATGTTGCCGGGCCAGTCAAAACCGGTGAGCCGGTCGGCGGCCTGCAAGGTGAAGCCGCGCAGCACGCGGTTGGCCTGCGCGGAAAAGCGTTTCAGAAAAGCGTGGGCGAGCGGCATGATGTCATCGCGCCGTTCGCGCAACGGCGGCAGATGCACGGAAATGGCGCTGATGCGATAGAACAAATCTTCACGCAGTTTGCCGTCCTTGATGGCGTCCTCCGGTTTGCGGTTGGTGGCGGCGAGAATGCGACAGTTCGTCTGGTAATCCGTCTTGCCGCCGACGGGACGGACTTTTTGATCCTGCAAAACACGCAGCAGTTTGCTCTGCGTATCAATGGGCATCTCGGAAATTTCGTCGAGGAACAGCGTGCCGCCCTCGGCCTGGCGGAACAAACCTTCGCGGTCGGCGTGCGCGCCGGTGAACGCGCCTTTCACGGAGCCGAACAATTCGCTCTCGATGAGTTCGCGGGGCAGCGCGGCGCAGTTGACCTTGACGATCCGGTTTTTGCTGCGCGGGCTCAAGGCGTGGACGAGGTCGGAGATGACTTCCTTGCCCGTGCCGCTTTCGCCGGTGATGAGCAGGGTGACGTCGGCGGGCGCGATGCGTTCGATCGTGCGGACGACCTGCTGCATCTGCGGGCTTTGGAAAACCGGGGCGGAATTGCCGCTCATGGTGGCAACGGCGCGGCGGAGGGAATTATTCTCCTCCTTCTGCTGGCGATTTTCGATGGCGCGTTCCAAGGTGACGAGCAACGACTGCGGATCGAACGGCTTGTTAATGAAATGATATGCGCCGCGTTTGGTCGCCTGCACGGCGGCTTCAAAGGTGGCTTCGCCCGTGAGCACGACGACCTCGGCGTCGGTCCAGGTTTTTTTTATCAACGGCAGCAGATCCAGGCCGTTGGCATCTTTAAGGTTGAGATCCAGCAGCACGACATCGGGCGGCTCGCCCGCGAGCATTTTTTTCAGCGCGGCGCCGCTGTCGGCCTCGGTGACGTTGTAGTCGGTTTCCAAGACGGATTTGAGCAGGCAGCGCAAATCGGTCTCGTCGTCCACGATCAGAATTTTGCCTTTCATTGGTTTGCTGGGCGTTTTCGGGCGCAGGCCGCGATAAATGCCTTAAAAATCGCGCGATGGGCGGCGTGCCGGTCGGTCAACCGTTCCGGATGAAACTGCACGCTCAATAGAAACGGCATTTTTACCCCGGCCGCCGGCTTGAGTTCCATTGCCTCCACCAATCCGTCCGGACTGGCAGCCGTGGCGACAAATGGTTCCGCCGGCGTTTGCACTGCCTGATGGTGCGAGCTGTTGACGCCCAAAATTCGCTTACGGCAAATCTTGGCGAGCAAAGAGCCTCGTGTCAACGCCGCTTCATGGACTAATTCACCGGCCCGGTCCAGCCGCTGATGGTTCAACGCCCCCGGCACCTGCCGCCGGATGTCCGCAATCAGCCGCCCGCCAAAGGCGATGTTCAACAACTGATGACCGCGACAAATCGCGAGCAACGGCTTGCGCTGGCGGAAAATTTCCTCGATCAAAATCAACTCGCGCAGGTCGCGTCCGCCGCCGTCAGGCGTCTGCGCCACGGTTCGGCGGATTTTCTTCGGCAGCTTCGGATCGTAAAGGTCGGAATTGATGTCGTCGCCGCCGGTGAGCAGCACGCCTTCCACCCGACGCACGGCCTCGGCCAGGACGGCGCGATCAGTCGTGACCGGCCCGCTGACGGGAATGCCGCCGGCTTGCAACACCGAGCAGTCATATTTCACCGAGAGGCTGGCGGATAAATCATGAAACTCCACGCCGCGCTTCTCGATGCTGGGGGAAACTAAAATCAACGGCCGGCTTGCCATGCGCGCAATGTAAAGCATCCGCGCAAATTGTCAGCGGAAAATCGCGCGGCCAAATTTGACGCCGACGGCACGAAGATAAAATTTTGGACGCACCCTTTAATTGAAGATGCTTTTCAACTTCCGAAAAATTTCTGGATCTCCTTGATGACGCCCACGAAGACATCCACCTCGGCTTTGGTGTTGTAAAAATAAAAACTCGCACGCGCGGTGGATTCCACGCCGAGCTTGTGCATGAGCGGCTGCGTGCAATGATGGCCGCCGCGCAACGCCACGCCCGCCTGATCCGCCAACGTCACCACGTCATGCGCGTGAACATCCTTGAGCAGAAAACTGACGAGGCCGGCGTGTTTACCCGAATTTGGTTTTGGTCCAAAAAGACGAATTTTGTCAAGTCCGGCGAGCCGGTCGTAAGCGTAATTCGCCAGTTCCTGATCGTGCTTCCAGATATTTTCGCGGCTAATCGCGTCGAGATAATCCATCGCGGCGTGCAAACCAATCGGACCGGAAATGTCCGGCGTGCCGGCCTCAAAACGATGCGGCGCGTTTTTGAATTCCGTCTTGTCATAGCCGACGGTCAGAATCATTTCGCCGCCGCCTTGATATGGCGGCATGGCATCGAGCAATTCCTGGCGTCCCCACAAAACGCCGATGCCGGTCGGCCCGCAAATCTTGTGGCCGCTGAACGCAAAAAAATCGCAGCCGATTTGCTGCACGTCCACCGGACAATGTCCCGCGCTCTGCGCGCCGTCCACGAGCGTGACGACGCCAAGTTTCTTTGCGCGGGCGCACAGTTCGGCAACGGGATTTACGGTTCCAAGCGAATTGGAAATGTGAACCATCGAAAAAATTTTGACCTGCTTCGTCAACAACGAATCCAATTTCGGCAAATCCAAAATGCCTTCATCGCCGGTGACAGGAAGGTATGAAATTTTCGCGCCGGTTTTTTGCGCGAGCAACTGCCACGGAACGAGATTGCTGTGATGCTCCATTTCCGTGAGCAGAATCACGTCTCCAGACTTGAGATTTTTTACGCCCCAGGTTGCCGCTGCCAAATTAATGCCCTCCGTCGTGCCGCGTGTGAAAATGATTTCGTCGGCAGATTTGGCGTTGATGAATTTCGCGGCGCGGGCGCGGGCGGCTTCATACGCGTTCGTCGAACGATTGCTCAATTCGTGGATGCCGCGATGGACGTTGGCGTTGTCGCGTTCGTAATAGTGCGCCAGCGCGTCAATGACCGCGCGTGGCTTTTGCGACGTAGCGGCGTTGTCGAAATAAACCAGCGGCTTGCCGTGAACTTGCTGGTTCAAAATTGGAAAGTCGGCGCGTAATTTTTGCCAGTCAATTGTTTTTGCAACACTCATTGAAAATTATCGGTTTGGTTCAAAAAATTTATCAAAGTTCCGCTTTCGCAGCGCAGTTTTTAATTCATTATCTTCCGTCCAAAAGCGTCCGTTCATGTGCAACGTCAACGCGACGTATGGCGTGTCGTTGGCATCAATGTCTTTGCAGAGCCGAAACGCTTCGACCCAGGTTCCCATTGAAATATCGGCCTCGTGAACGAACGTCAACTGGTTCAAAAGCGTGTGAAGCCCGGCGAGCAAATCTTCTTCCAGCAAACCGCTGGCGCGAATCAATCGTTCCTTGTGCTTGAACAACTCAACGAGCAAAAATCGCGGCGTGAACAATTGCGGGTGGCCGCCGGGACCAATACGTTCGCGCAAATCGCCGCGTCCGGCGACGAGGCATTTGAACGCGATGTTCGCGTCAACGATGACGCCATCCGCGCTCATCGTTCAGTCAATGGAATGATACGATCCTTGTTCGCCGCCCACCAGCCGGCTTTCAATTCGTCGGCCAATCTGTCGGCGTCCGCTTCGGTCAAATGACTGTGTTGCGCAATTTCTTCAAACCGCAGCCAATCCAGCAACGCATTAAGACGCTTCGGCGGCACGGCGTCTTTGGGAATCGTCACGCGCAAATCAGCGTCCGTTGTTTCGACCGTAATCATGATTTCATTGTAAATCCAAACGGCGCGGCTGCAAGTGAATGTTCAAATCAGCGGCTTGCCGTGAACTTGCTGGTTCAAAATTGGAAAGTCGGCGCGCAGTTTTTGCCAGTCAATTGTTTTGCCTGAATTCATTTCAAAAAAATAGCCACAGAGGCACAAAGATTCCGAGAGAAGTCCCCCATTGCTCTGTGTCTGTGTGGCAAAATAATCACCTCAATAATTACATCAAACCCAGTTGCAACTTCGCCGCCTCGGTCATCATGGCTTGATTCCACGGCGGATCCCAGACGAGTTCGACGTTCGCTTCGTCAATCGGTTCGAGCGAAATCAGTTTATTTTGCACGTCCTGCGCGAGCACCGGTCCCATGCCGCAGCCGGGCGCGGTCAACGTCATTTTCACGTCCGCTTTGAAATTATTTTCGCCGATGGGCGTGAGGTGGCAGTCGTAAATCAAACCGAGATCAACGATGTTGACGGGAATTTCCGGATCGTAACACGTCTTGAGCTGTTCCCAGATATGCTTCTCCAACTGTTCTTGCGTCAACGGGCCGCTGCTGGTCGCAGTGGCTGCTGGCGCGGCTTGAGCTTCCAAGCCGAGCGCGTCGGCGTCCTTGGACTCGATGCGGAACATGTTGCCGTTGACGACGACGGTGTAGGTGCCGCCGAGCGATTGGGTGATGTGCGCCGTCTCGCCCTTTTGCAGCGTGACCTTGGTGCCAATGGGAACGACGGACGCCTCGACGTCGCGCGTCAAAATTTTTTGTTCGCTCATAATTAAAACATCATCGCCGGTCTGGCGGTCAAAATCAAATCACGTCTGTTCATTCTCCGTGCTGACCGGCTGGCCGCCATTGCCCTTGAGCTCGCCGATCAGCGCGTGCCACGAGAGGATCGCGCATTTCACACGCGCCGGATATTTATAGACGCCGGCGAAAACGGCGAGCTTGCCCACGTCGCCTTCGACTTTGCCGGTCGTCACCATTTCGCGGACGCGCTCGAACATCTGCTCCGCCTCGGCCTGGGTCTTGCCTTTGACGTTGTCCGTGAGCAGCGAGGCCGACGCCTTGGAAATGCAGCAGCCGGAACCGACGAAGCTGGCGTCCTTGATGACCTCGCCGTCCAGCGTGAGAAACAGTTTCAGATTGTCGCCGCACAGCGGATTGTGGCCTTGCGCGGAACAGCTCGCCGCCGGCATCTCGTGGAAATTGCGCGGCTGCCGGCAGTGATCCAGAATCACCTGCTGATAAAGGTCGTTGATGTCGTCGAACATATTTCAAACCGCCACCGAGCCACCGAGCGCACAGAGTTAAAATAAAATTGTTTTTCCCT
>Ga0164241_10006482_pt1 | contig 10674 bp, 9 predicted proteins | sample OricomyardsoilBY_FD_108780 | JGI IMG/M metagenome (GOLD analysis project Ga0164241, IMG submission 108780) | Backyard soil microbial communities from Emeryville, California, USA - Original compost - Back yard soil (BY) | ecosystem: Environmental > Terrestrial > Soil > Unclassified | place: USA... | reverse complement strand
GAAGAGGAAGTAGAACGGCACCAGCATCAGGTCGAAGAAGAGGACGAAGAGCAGCAGGTCCTGGGCCAGGAAGGCGCCCAGCGTCGCCGTCTCGCCGATCAGCATCATCAGGAAGAAGAGGTGGGGGCGATCCTGCTCGCGGAAGGCGGCGAAAGCCGTCCCGGCCGTCCACAGCACCGTGGTCAGCATGATCAGGAAGACGTTGAGGCCGTCGATGCCGAGGCTGTAGTCGACGCCGAGGCCGGGGATCCAGTTGACGTCGACGGTGTTCTGCAGGCTGCTGGCGCCGGAGTCGAAGCCGGCGAGCAGCGCGATCGCCAGTCCCAGCGTCACCACCGTGCCCAGCGTCGCCCACCAGCCGGCGAGGCGCTTGGGCAGGAAGAGGCCGACGAGGCCGAAGACGAGCGGTGTCCAGAGCAGCGAGTTGGTCATGAGCTGCTCAGCAGGAAGTAGAGGGCGAGGCCGGCGAAGCCGGCGATCAGGAAGAGCGCGTAGCTGCGCACGAAGCCGCTCTGCACGACGCGGACGATGCGGCCGCTGCCGCCGACGGCGTCCTCGGTGCCGCTGACCAGGCCGTCGACGACGAGGCGCTCGAAAGTCTGGTTGGCGAAGCGGCCGATCGCCAGCGCCGGGCGCACGATCAGGAAGTCGATCAGCTCGTCGAAGTACCACTTGTTGACGGCGAGCAGGTAGACCGGGCGGAGGCGCTGGCGGAAGAGCGCCGGCAGCTCGGGCTGGCGGACCCAGAGCAGCCAGGCGGTGGCGATGCCGAGTAGCGAGATCGCTCCGCCGATTGCCAGGCCGCGCCACTCGGCGCCGACGCTGGGGTGGATCTCGGCCAGCGGCGAGTCGTGGAAGACCGGCTCGAGGAAGCCGAAGAGCACGTCGGTGACGCCGGGCACCTGGATCAGGCCGGCGAAGAGGGCGCCGAAGCCGAGCACGGCCATCGCCACCGCCATCGGCTTCGACTGCTCGGCGATGTGATGGTGGGCGCCGGGGAAGCCGACGTCGGCGTCCTCGAGCTCTTCGGTGGCCGGGTTGATCGGCTCGCCGTGGTGCAGGTGGCCGGTGTCGATCAGCTCCTGGGCCTCGGGGCAGGACTTGCCGGGCAGCACCCGGAAGATCAGCCGGAAGGTGTAGAGCGCGGTCAGGAAGGCGCCGACATAGCCGCCGATCGCCATCCAGAAGTACATGCCGCCGCGCGCCTCGGCGTAGGCGAGGATCGAGTCCTTCGAGAAGAAGCCCGAGGTGCCGGGGAAGGCGGCCAGCGCCAGGCCGCCGATAAGCAGCATCACCGAGGTGAAGCGCATCGCCTTCCAGAAGCCGCTCATCCGGTCGATGTCCTGGCGGTTCGCCATCGCCGAGATGATCGATCCGGCGGCCATGAAGAGCAGCGCCTTGAAGAAGGCGTGCGTCATCAGGTGGAAGAGGCCGGCGCTATAGGCGCCGATCGAGACGCCCATGATCATGTAGCCGATCTGGCTCATCGTCGAGTAGGCGATCGCCCGCTTCAGGTCGGTCATCGCGATCGCGATCGTGCCGGCGACGAGCAGCGTCGCCAGGCCGACGAAGGCGGCGATGTCGGCCGCGGTCGGGGCGAGGTAGAAGAGCACGTGGGTGCGGGCAATCAGGTAGACGCCGGCGGTGACCATCGTCGCTGCGTGGATCAGCGAGGAGACCGGTGTCGGGCCCTCCATCGCGTCGGGCAGCCAGGTGTGGAAGGGCAGCTGCGCCGACTTGGCGAAGGCACCGACTAGGAGCAGCAGGCAGATTGCCGTGATCGACCCGCCGCCGCTCTGGAAGGCCTCGGGCGCCTGCTCGAAGACCGGGCCGTAGTCGAAGGTGCCGAGTTCGCGGAAGATCAGGAAGGCGGCGAGGACCAGGCCGATGTCGCCGACGACGTTGATCACAAAGGCCTTCATCCCGGCCTTGGTCGCCGTCGTGCGCCGGTACCAGAAGCTGATCAACGCGTAGGAGGCGAAGCCGACGAAGGCCCAGCCGACGATCAACAGCACGAAGTTGCCGGCGAGGACGAGCAGCAGCATCGAGAAGACGAAGAAGTTGAGGTAGCTGAAGAAGCGGTGGTAGCCCTCGTCGGACTGCATGTAGCCGAACGAGTAGAGGTGGATCAGGGTCGAGACCCCGGTGACGACGAGGATCATGAAGGTCGAGAGCTGGTCGACGTAGATGCCGAGCTTGATGTCGAGCCCGGCGACGCTGGCGTAGTCCCACAGCGAGGAGGCGTGGTGGCGGGCGTCGGGCTCTTCGCCGAGCAGGCCAAGCAGGACAGCGATCGCGCAGGCGAAGGCGAGGCCGATCGCGGCCGTGCCGACGACGCCCGCGGCGCGGGCGGAGATCGTCCGGTAGCCGATCGCGATCGCGATCGAGCCGACCAGCGGCAGGAGCAGGACCAGCCAGGCCCAGGCGGTGGCGCTCATCCGCGCAGCTCCCTCAGCTCATCGACGTCGAGCGGCAGCCTGCGGCGGAAGATCGCCACGATCAGGCCGAGGCCGACGACGACCTCGCAGGCGGCGACGACCATCACGACGATGGCGAAGATCTGCCCGTCCTGGTTGCCGACCATGCGGCTGAAGGCGACCAGGGCGAGGTTGCCCGCGTTGAGCATCAGCTCCAGGCAGAGCAAGATCACGACCGGGCTACGGCGGATCAAGATGCCGGTTGCGCCCACCGCGAACAGCAGGCTGGAGAGCACGACATACCACTCGATGTTCACGAGGCGGACTCCTCCTCGCGCTTGCGTCCCGCCAGCACCACCGCGCCGACCGCAGCCAGCAGCAGCAGGATCGACGAGGCCTCGAAGGGGATCAGGAAGCGTTCGAGGAGCAGCTTGCCGATTGCGGCGGGGTCGCCGAAGCCGGGCTGGACGTCGGGGCCGTGGGTGCCGAGCGCCAGCAGCGAGGAGGCGAGCACGGCGATCGAGAGCTCGACGAAGAGGAAGGCGCCCATCAGCGGGGCGAGGAAGCGCTGGCCAGGGATCGGCTCCCAGGCCGACTCGGTGTCGCCGCCGACGTAGGCGACGACGAAGACGTAGAGGACCATCACCGCGCCGGCGTAGACGACCACCTGGGCGGCGGCGACGAACGCTGAGCTGAGCATCAGGAAGAGCACCGCCAGCGAGAAGAGGTGGACGATCAGGGCCAGCACCCCGTAGAAGGGGTTGCGCATCGCGACGACCCCGATCGCGCCGCCAAGGGCGCCGAGCGCCGCGGCGAAAAAGAGGACAGCTTCCACCTACTCGCCCTTTCCGGTCGCGTTGACGGGGATCAGGGGCAGTGGTTGTATGGACCGAGACGAGATAGGCGGGGGAGAAACGGAGTCGATGTGAACACCTACGTGATTCTGCGACGGAGCGGCTGGAAGTCCGGCGGCGACCTCGAGTTGGCCGCCGAGCGGTCCCGGCAAGTCGGAGACGAGGAGATGTCCGACGACATCCGCTGGATCCGCAGTTACGTCCTCGACGAGGGCGGCGGGTCTGTGGGCACGGTCTGCGTCTACCAAGCCACCAGCCCCGAGGCGATCCGGGAACACGCCGACCGCGCGGACCTGCCCGTGGACGAGGTAATCGCGGTCGCCGACACGGTTCTGGTCCGGCCGGACCCGGAGTAGCCGGGCGGTCACTCGCCCTCCGCTTTCAGCGGCGTGCGCTCGATCGGCTCGGCCAGCAGCATCTCCTTGGTAAAGATCAGGTCCGAGCGGTCGTAGTCGGCCATCTCATAGTCATGGCCCATCGTGATCGCGTCGAAGGGGCAGGCGATCTCGCAGTAGCCGCAGAAGATGCAGCGTGAGAGGTTGATCTCGTAGACGGCGGCATAGCGCTCGCCGGCCGAGACGCGGTCGCCGGGGATGTTCTCGGCGGCGACGACACGGATGCAGTCGGCTGGGCAGGCGGCGGCACAGAGCGAGCAGCCGACGCACTTCTCGAGGCCGGTGTCCTCGAACTTGTGCAGCTTGTGGCGACCGCGGAAGCGCGGGTAGACGGGAGTCTTCTCCTCGGGGTACTGGATCGTCAGCGGCCCCTCGATCAGCCGCGCCATCGTCGTCTTGAGGCCGCGCAGGGTCTCGCCGAAGGCGCGGTAGGCGCCGCCGACGCCGCCCGGCTCGGGCCCGCGCTGGACCTCGACGACGCTGTCGTCTTTGAGGTAGGGGAACTCGCCGCTCACGTGACCACCACCAGGACCGCGGTGACGAGTACGTTGAGCGTCGCCAGCGGCAGCAGGATCTTCCAGCCGAGGCTCATCAGCTGGTCGTAGCGCAGCCGCGGCAGCGTCGCTCGTATCCAGATGAAGAGCAGGACCAAGCAGAACATCTTGGCCAGCATCCAGATCGGGTCGAGGAAGCTCGGGCCGGGCCCCATCCAGCCGCCCAGGAACATCGCCGCGGCGACCCCAGAGACGACGATGATCTCCATGTATTCGACCAGCAGGAAGCTGCCGAAGCGCATGCCGCCGTACTCGGTCATGAAGCCCTGGACGAGTTCGGCGTCGGCCTCGGGCATGTCGAACGGCGTGCGGTTGGTCTCGGCGAAGCCGGCCATCATGAAGATCAGGAAGCCGACGAACTGGGGGATGACGAACCACATCGCGCCCTGGGCGTGGACGATGTCGACCAGCGAGAGCGAGCCACCCATCATGATCACGCCGAGCAGGGCCAGGCCCATCGCCACCTCGTAGGAGATCAGCTGGGCGGCGCCGCGCATCGCGCCGAGCAGGCTGTACTTGGAGCCCGAGGACCAGCCGCCGAGCAGCAGGCCGTAGAAGGCGATCGAGCCGACGGCGAAGAAGTAGAGGATGCCGATCGGCACGTCGATCCCGTAGAGGCCGACGCCATCCTGGACATCACCCCAGGGGATGATCGCCAGCGCCAGCACGCCGGAGAGGACGGGCAGCAGCGGGCCGAGGATGAAGAGGGTCGGGATCGCGTTGGCCGGTCGGAAAGCCTCCTTGCTGAGCAGCTTGCCGACGTCGGCAAGCGGTTGCAGGATGCCGTAGGGGCCGACCCGGTTGGGGCCGTAGCGGTGTTGGAAGCGGCCGATCAGCTTGCGCTCCAGCACCGTCATTAGCGGCAGGATGGCGAAAATAACGCCGAAGATGACCAGGCTCTTGACGACCATGATCCAGGTCGCTTCGACGAACTGGGTGTCGGCGATCGGCAGCATCAGCGGGCGATCTTCTCGATCTGGACGCTGACGGGACTGCCGTTGAGCAGGGCGTTGGCGTTTGCCTCGGCGGTGCCCTCGAGCAAGAAGCAGGTGCCCTCCGGGACACGTTCCTTGATGGAGACGCGGGCGCTCAGGCTCGTCCCGTTCTGGGACACGCGGACCTCGTCGCTGCTCTTCAGGCCTAGGCGCTCGGCGTCGGCGATGGAAAGCTCTACGCGCTGTTGCGGGGCCAGGAAGCGGAGTGGCGGGTTCAGCTCTGTGATCGGGCCGGCCCAGAGGTCACGATAGGTGCTGAGCGCTAGGGCGCCCGAGGCGGGGTCTCCAAAACGCTCGGCGGGAGCCTCGCTGGAGTGTTTTGGAGACCCCGCCTCGGGCGCCTCAGTCGGCTCGGGCGCGTTTGCGCGGGCGGGGGTGTCCTGCCAGCGGATGCCTCGGCCGCCGATGGCTGCGTCGTCGATGCCGGCGTAGAAGGGGACCTCGTTGGCGAGGGCGGCGAAGGCTGAGGGCTGGGAGCTGATCTTGGTGTCGTGGCCCAGAGCGATGGATAGCTCGGCGAGGACACCCCAGTTCGGCCGGATATCTCCGGGCCTTGAAGCACTTGGTCGCACGCGCTGGAGGCGGCCGTCGGGGTGCGACACCGTGCCGTCTTTCTCGGCGTGAGTCTCGAGCGGGAAGACGACGCTGGCCTTGGCGGTGGTGGCTGTCTCGAAAGTGGAGAAGGCGATGACGTGGTCCGCTGCCGTCAAGGCCCGGTCCCAAGCTTGTGTGTCCGGGAAGTCTCGGAGGGGGTCGACGCCGAAGAGGACGATGGTCTTCAGCTCGCCGGACTCGAGGGCGGCGCGGATCTTCTCTGTGGACTTGCCGGCGGTTGTCTCGCTGAGGCCCGGGCCGGCGTCGGGGAGGCAGCCGGCCTCGCGCAGGCCACGAGCGTTGGTGAAGCTGGGGACTTCGAGCAGGCCGGAGCGCTCCTTCCCCGCGAGATCTAGGGCCGCGCTGAGATCGAGCAGGGCGGTGGTCGCCCTGTCGCCCTCGCGGCTGATCCGGTCCCCCCAGACCACGACCACCTGTTCAGCGCCTTGGAGCACATCGGCCATCGCCGATACCCCCTCCGAACGTTTTGCGCGGGAGGAGCTGGAAGCTTCGGGCGACAGCCCCTCGACCTCACTTCGACGAGTTGCGAGTGAGGAGGGGGTGTCGGCGATGGCCCCCGCCAGCGTTGCGAGGAACTGTCCGGACTGGCCCGGCGCGTAGCGGACGACCGCCTCGGCGCCGCCGTCGAGCGCCGTCGGGCCCTCGGTGGCGACGACCAGCCTGGCGCCGTTGCGGCGGATCGCCTTGCGGATGCGCAGGTCGAGGATCGGGCTGGAGTGGAGCGGATCGGTGCCGACGACGAGGACGACGTCGGCGTTGTCGATGTCACGGACCCGGGCTGACAGCTGCGGCTGGGCAAGCCGAACCTGCAACCCCCGGCCTGTCACGCCGGAGGTTCTGGAGTCGATATGCGGCGAGCCCAGCGCCTCGCGCATGATGCGCTGGACCAGGTAGCCCTCCTCGTTGGAGGCATCGCCGACGATCGCGGCGCTCTGCGGGCCGGCGGCCTTCAGCGCCTCGGCAGCCTTGGCGATCGCGTCCTCCCAGCCTAGATTGGCGGCGGCGCCGCGCAGGCGCGGGCCGCGGACGCGCTGCTCGGCGCTGAACATCTCGAAGCCGTAGCGGCCGCGGTCGCAGAGCCAGCCGTCGTCGACCTCGGCGTTGTCGCGTGAGACGACCCGCTTCACCTGCTCGTCGCGGATCGTGAAGCTGACGTTGCACTGGCTCGGGCAGAGCGTGCAGACCGAGCCGGCCTGCTCGATGTCCCAGGGGCGGGCGCGGAAGCGGTAGGTGTAGCTGGTCAGTGCCCCGACCGGGCAGGGGTCGGTGATGTTGCCGTGGAAGGGCGCTACGTAGGGCCGGTCGTCGAAGGTGCCGACGAAGGTGCGGTCGCCGCGCTCCAAGAGCTGCAACTGGTCGTCCTCGGCGACCTCCTGACTGAAGCGCACGCAGCGGTAGCAGAGGATGCAGCGCTCGCGGTCGATCGCGACCAGCGGCGAGAGCTCGATCGGCTTCTCGAAGTGGCGCTTCTGGTCGGTCATCCGGCTCTTGCCGGGGCCCCAGCCCATCGAGATGTCCTGCAGCGGGCACTCACCGCCTTTGTCGCAGACCGGGCAGTCGAGCGGGTGGTTGACGAGCAGGAACTCGACCACGGCGCTCTGTGCGTGTTTGACCTGGTCGGTCCTGGTGTGGACGACCATGCCGTCGCGCACCGGGGTCGAGCAGGAGGTCTGCAGCTTCGGGATCCCCTCGATCTCGACCAGGCACATGCGGCAGGCGCCGACCGGCTCGCCGAGCTTCGGCTCGTAACAGAAGACCGGGATCTCGACGTCGCCCCGCTTGGCGGCGTCGTGCAGCATCTCGCCTTCGGTCGCGGTCACCTCGCGGCCGTCGATGATCAGGTTGATCGTCTTGCCGCTCATGTCGCCGCTCTTAGGGTCTCTGGGGTGGCCTGGACGACGGAGATCCGCGCTTCGTCCTCGAGCTGCCCGCCACCGGCTTCGACGATCACCTGCTCGAACTCGTCGCGGAACTTCCTCACCATCGCCCCGACCGGCATCGCCATCGAGTCGCCGAGCACGCAGAGGCAGTGGCCGATGATGTTCTCCTGCACCGAGGCGACGATGTCGAGGTCCATCGGGGTCGCCTCGCCGCGCACGACCCGTTCCAGCATCTTCACCGTCCAGTTCGTTCCCTCGCGGCAGGGAGTGCACTTGCCGCAGGACTCGTGGTGGTAGAAGCGCGCCGTGCGCAGCGCCATGTGCGGGATCGAGACGCGGTCGTCGGCGACGATGATCGAGCCGGAGCCGAGCATCGAGCCCGCTTCGGCCATCGCCTCGAAGCTGTAGGGCAGGTCGAGGCCCTCGTCGGCGGTCAGTACCGGGGAGGAGGAGCCGCCGGGGTAGAAGGCCTTCACCTCGCGGCCCTCGGCCGGGCCGCCGGCGAGGCCGTAGATCAGCTCGCGGGTCGGGATGCCGAGCTCGACCTCGTAGTTGCCGGGGCGCCGCACGCCACCGGAGATCGAGACGACCTTGGTGCCCGGCGACTGCTCGGTGCCGAAGCCCTTGAACCACTCGGCGCCGTTGCGGACGATGTGCGGCACGTTGGAGAGCGTCTCGACGTTGTTGATCAGCGTCGGGCCGCCGTAGAGGCCCTGCACGGCCGGGAAGGGCGGCTTGAGGCGCGGGTTGCCGCGCTTGCCCTCGAGCGCGTCGAGCAGCGCCGTCTCCTCGCCGCAGATGTAGGCGCCGGCGCCGCGGTGGACGACCAGCTCGAGGTCGCGGTGCGTCCCCAAGATGTCCTTGCCTAGGTACCCCGCCTCATACGCTTCGGCGACGGCGGCATCGAGGATGTCGGCCTGCGAGTCGTACTCGCCGCGGATGAAGATGAAGGCGTGGCCGATGCCAGCGGCCAGCGAGGCGATCGCGATCCCCTCGATCAGCTGGTGCGGGTTGCGCTGCATCAGCTCGCGGTCCTTGAAGGCGCCCGGCTCGGACTCGTCGGCGTTGCAGCAGAGGTACTTGTCGACGTCGCCGCGGGGCAGGAAGCTGGCCTTTTTGCCCATCGAGAAGCCGGCGCCGCCGCGGCCGCGCAGCCCCGACTCTTCGAGCTCCTTGAGGACCTCGTCGGCCTCCAACTCGCGGTAGGCCTTCTCCAGCGTCGCGTAGCCGCCGTAGCCCTTGTAGCCGGCCAGCGTGCGCAGCGCCGGGTCTTCGGCGTTCTTGAGCAGCATCCGCGTCTCAGGCATCGGGACCTCCCGGCAGCGGCCGCTTCTCCAGCGCCTTCTCGGGCAGCACCTCGGCACCGGCGCGCAGCTGCTCGATCGCGGTCTGCGCCTCGGCCGCCTCGAGCGGGCCGAAGTAGCGCTCGTCGATCGAGGCCATCGGCGCGATGTCGCAGGCGCCCAGGCACTCGAAGCCGGTGACGAAGAGATCCTCGTCGTCACCGGCGGCGGCGCGGAAGGCGTCGAGCAGCTCGTCGCCGCCGCGCATCCAGCAGCTGATGTTGGTGCAGACGGCGACCTTGTGGGTGCCGACCGGGTCGGTGTGCAGGAGGTCATAGAAGCTCGCCACCGACTCCAGGTAAGCCGGTGTCACCCGCATCACCGCGGCGGCCTGGCGGATCCCCCCCGGCGTGCACCAGCCGTAGAGCCGCTGCACCGCCCAGAGCGCCGGGATCGAGGCCGATTTGCGGTCCGGGTAGCGCGACATCAGCTCCTCGATCCGCTCGCGCAGCTCCGCCGGGCAATCGACTTCGTGCAGCTCGGGGATCTGCTCCGACGTGCGGTCCGGGACGCGCCCCTCGCTGACGGCGCGGTCCACCGGCAGATTGGGGTTGACGATGCCGGGGCCGTCGACGGGGCTCATCGGTCGACACCGCCGAGGATCGGGTCGAGCATGCCGAGGCTGGCGATCATGTCGGCGACGTAGCTGCCAAGCGACATGTCCTTGAAGGCCTGCAGGTTGACGAAAGAGGGATCGCGGAAGTGGACCCGGGCAGGCTTCGAGGAACCGTCGGCGAGGACGAAGCAGCCGAGCTCGCCGCGCGGCGACTCGATCGCGTAGTAGAGCTCTCCCGGCGCCACCCGGTAGCCCTCGGTGACGAGCTTGAAGTGGTGGATCAGCGACTCCATCGAGGTCGAGAGCTCCGAGCGCGGCGGTAGCACGTACTTGCGGTCGTCGGCGATGAATGGCCCCTCGGGCAGAAGGTTGAGCGCCTGCTCGATGATCTTCGTCGACTCGAGCATCTCCGCCACCCGCACCCGGTAGCGGTCGTAGTTGTCGCCGACCGTGCCGACCGGGATCTTGAAGTCCATCTCCGGGTAGGCGAGGTAATCGAAGGCCTTGCGCAGGTCCCAGGGCTCGCCGGCGGCGCGCAGCAGCGGCCCGGTCACGCCCAGCTCCAGCAGCCGCTCGCGCGAAACGATGCCGGTCCCCTTGGTGCGCGAGAGGAAGACCTCGTTGCGGTCGAGCAGCGCCTGGTACTGGCCGACCCGCACCGGCATATCGGCGACGAACTCGCGCAGCTTCTTCTCGAAGCCGACGGGGATGTCCTCGATCACGCCGCCGACCTGGAAATAGCGGGTGTGCATGCGCTGCCCGGTCGCCATTTCGACGAGATCGAGGATGCGCTCGCGCTCGCGGAAGCAGTACCAGAGCATCGAGATCGCGCCGAGGTCGAGCGCCGTCGTGCCCAGCCAGACCAGGTGCGAGTGGATGCGATTGAGCTCGAGGAAGATCGTCCGCAGGTACTTGGCGCGCGGCGGGATCTCCAGCTCGATCAGCCGCTCGACCGCGCCGCAGTAGGCCTCCATCTGGAAGAAGTAGGAGACGTAGTCCATCCGCTCGACGAAGGGGATGACCTTCCAGTAGCTCTTGTCCTCGCAGGACTTTTCGATCCCGGTG
>Ga0164241_10006481_pt1 | contig 10677 bp, 13 predicted proteins | sample OricomyardsoilBY_FD_108780 | JGI IMG/M metagenome (GOLD analysis project Ga0164241, IMG submission 108780) | Backyard soil microbial communities from Emeryville, California, USA - Original compost - Back yard soil (BY) | ecosystem: Environmental > Terrestrial > Soil > Unclassified | place: USA... | reverse complement strand
GGCTGCTCTTCACCCTGACCGTCATCGGCCGGAGGCTGCTCTTCACCCTGACCGTCATCGGCCGGAGGCTGCTCTTCACCCTGACCGTCATCGGCCGGAGGCTGCTCTTCACCCTGACCGTCATCGGCCGGAGGCTGCTCCTCCTCGCCCTGACCCGCACCCGGGTCTTCAGCGTTCGGGTCCTCGGCGGCCGGGTTGTCGGGGTGCGCGGCCTGCGGCGCGGTCACGCCATAGGTCTGAGCCGCGGGCTCCTCCTGCTGGTCACCGTTCTGGTCACCCTCGGCAGGCGGCTGCTCCTCGCCACCCTGCTGGTCACCCTCGGCGGGGGGCTGCTGCTCGTCGCCACCCTGCTGGTCGCCACCCTGCTCGTCGCCGCCGTTCTGATCGTCGGCGGGCGGCTCTTCGGCGGGCGGCTCTTCGACCTGGCACTGCTCGGCGCTGGGGAGAGCCTTGACGCTGTCCTCGCCGGCAGATGCGATGCCCATGATGCCAACGGTCACCGTGCCACCGATGAGCGCCGTGGCGGCGATCGCCGCGATAGTCAAGCGACGCCGCGTATGACGCGGTATCTGGTGTCGTGACATGAGTTTCCTCGCTGTTGTCGACTTGCTTAGTTGCTCGGGTCCAGTACGAGCTGAGCAGGCGCAACATTCCGTTGCCGGTGGGCACGCTGGTCGCCACGGTCTCCCGCACCCAGGTGCTCGGAGATGGGATCGACGTGGCCGGTGGTGGCAGAGCCATCACCGAAATCGCGGACGGACGTTTGGTTGACCGGTGGAGCCTTACGATCGTCGGCGGCGCTGGCCGCCCGACCGGAGCCCCGGCTCACACCGGAGGTGTTGTCCCCGACTAGGTGCAAAAGCCGCGCGCCGAAGTCGCGCAGCGGCCGCGTGCAGCCAGGCACCGGCGACGTGGGATGTATCGCCGCCGGCACCTGTTGGCCTGCTGTGATCGGTGTCTGTGCGGCTACCACCGGTGCACACCTCACACCCGCGGTCGCGGCGGCGACCTGGGAGTGGAGCACCGACAGAACCGCGATTCGCATGTGGTTTCCTTTCTGCACAAGGAGATTCCTAGGTGGCACCGCCATGTGCGGTCATGAGCAGATACGGAGCCGCCGTAGTCACGGTTCAATCACAGCCAACTAACGGGTGTGATGTACGTCACTTTTGACGAACTTGACCGTAGGGGTTCAAGATGTGTCCCCATGAGCCGGCGTACGAGCTCCAGACGGAGTGCCGCCGGTGCGGGAAGCGTCTTGGACAGATCCGGGGAAGGTTTCTTGGACAAGGACGAGGCGCTGGTCAGGATGATCCACCGCGACTTCGGTGGACCGCTGTTCGGTCACGTTCTGCGATTAACCGGGAACGACCGGCAGTGGGCCGAGGACGTGGTACAGGAGACCCTGGTCCGTGCCTGGCGGAATGCAGATCGACTCGACCGCGAGCCAGGAATGTTGCGCGCGTGGCTGTACACGGTTGCGCGCCGCATCGTGATCGACGGTCGGCGGAGTCTGAGCGCGCGTCCACGTGAGGTGGACGTCGCGCCGCTGGCCCTCGTACCGGTCCCAGACCGGTCCGAGCAAGCGCTCTCGGCGATGGTCGTCGCCGACGCGCTGCGGGGCCTTCGGGCCGAACATCGGGAGGCGCTGGAGGAGACATATCTTCGAGACCGGACCGTAAACGAGGCGGCGAACGTCCTCGGGGTCCCACCAGGTACCGTCAAGTCAAGGGTGTTCTACGCGCTCCGCGCCTTGCGTCGTGCGTTGCGGGACGGGGAGGGAACGTAATGCCCACACCCGACCACATCGACGTCGGCGCTTACGTGCTAGGCATCCTGGACCCACCGGAGCAAGAGGCTTTCGCCAAGCACTTCGCGAACTGCGCGCGTTGCCGCGCGGAGTATCGCGAGCTCGCGGACCTGCCTCGGCTCCTCGAACAGATCAAGCCGGAGATCGAGCCCGCGCCGAGCACGTCCGCATTGGACGGTGCGCTGGCCGAGATCGCCGCGAGCCGCAAAGGCAGACGCCGCAACCTATGGCTCGCCGCCGCGGCGGCCGGGGTGCTGGTCGTCAGCCTTCCGATCGCGGTCTGGCAGTCCACAGGGGACAGTGGTCCCGCGCCGCAGGCGAAGGCCCCGGTCACCAGCGAGCAAGACCCGAGCACGGCCGCGTCCACCGCGGTCGCCGGGGCGCGCACGTTGACCGGGACCGACCGCGCGACGTCGGCCACCGCCATCCTCACCGTGGACGGTGACTCGAAATCGACCACAGTGGACCTCCAGCTCTTCGCCGTGCCAGGGCCGGCAAAGGGAGAGCTGACGGTCGTCACCCGCACCGGTCACCGCGAAGTGGTGACCCCGTGGGAGATGGGCGTCGACGAGCCCAGTGCCAAGGAACGCGGCACCGTCGACATCCCCATCCTGGAGATCGTCGGCTTCGAGCTACGCCAGACCGACGGCCCGGTCAAGATCGACATTCAGGCGGACTGACCCGGGCACGCACACTCGACCCACCGGGATGGCGGTGGGTCGCGTTGGCGTGTCCGGGTTCGGCCCGTTCAGCCGAGCTGGGGGCGCACCGCCGAGGCGATCAGCTCCAGGTGGTCCAGATCGTCGAGGTCCATGATCTGCAGGTAGAACCGGGTGGCCCCGGCCTGCGCGTACCGGCCGAGCGTGTCCGCGATCTCCGCTGGCGTGCCGGCGGCGCTGCTCTGCTTCAGCTCGGCCACCTCCCGCCCGATGGCCGCCGCCCGGCGGGACACCTCCGCGTCGTCCTTGCCGACGACCGTCGTGATCGCCGTCGAGTACACCATGGACTCCGCCGCGCGGCCGTGCCGCTCGACCGCCTCGCGCACCCTGCCGAACTGCTCCTTACTGTCCACAGCAGACCTGAACGGGACGTTGAACTCGTTGGCGTGCTTGGCAGCCAGCTCCGGAGTCCGTTGTGGACCCATGCCGCCGATGATCACCGGCAGGGGCGACTGGACCGGCTTGGGCAGCGCCGGCGAGTCCTTGAGGGTGTAGTGCCGGCCCGCGTAGTCGAACGTCGAGCCGGCCGGGGTGGCGAAGAGCCCCGTGACGATCTCCAGCTGTTCGGCCAGGCGCGCGTGCCGCGCCTTCGGGAACGGGATGCCGTAGGCGGCGTGCTCGGCCTCGAACCATCCGGCGCCGAGACCGAGCTCGACCCGTCCACCGGACATCTGGTCGACCTGCGCGACCTGGATGGCGAGCGGGCCGGGGTGGCGGAACGTCCCCGCCGTCACCATCGTGCCGAGCCTGATGGTGCTGGTCTCCCGGGCCAGCCCGGCGAGGGTGACCCACGAGTCGGTCGGCCCGGGCAGCCCGTCGCCTGGTCCCATCGCGAGGTAGTGGTCGGAGCGGAAGAAGGCGCTGAAGCCCAGCTCCTGCGCCGCCAGCGCGAGCCGCAGCTGCGTGTCGTAGCTCGCCCCCTGCTGGGGCTCGATCATGATGCGCAGATCCATGGCCCCAGCTCACCACACGGCGGTCAGGCCGCGCGGCGTGGCCAGCTCATCCGCACGGTCGTGCCGTAGTCGCCGCGCACCACCTGGGCATCGTCGGCCAGCCGCCGGATCAGCTCGAGCCCGTACCCGGGCGCCGGTCGCTCCGGCCACCTGCCGTGGTCGGTGACCGTCACGACGACCCAGCCGGGGACCAGCCGGGCGTGCAGCTCCAGCGGTCCGATCGTGCCGTGGGGATAGGCGTGCGTGACGGAGTTCGCCATCGCCTCGTAGCACGCCAGTCCGATGTCGACGGTGACCTCCGCGGGGATGCCCTCGTGCCTGGCCCACTCCACGACCTGCCGGCGCAGGCGCGTGGCCAGCTCCGGCGATGCGGGGCCGTGGTGGTGCAGGGCGTGGTGACCGTTCCTGCTCATCGCCACCGTGCCTTTCCTACTCGGCCCTGGTCCCACCGATGTGGTGGGTCTCCGGTTGAGGTGAGTACCCAGTCCCCTCCCGAACATTCGCCCGAATCGCACCCTGCGCCAACCAATTTGAGCCTTGCTGACCTGCGACGACACCGTCGAACATGATTTTTCCGGAAAAAACTGCGGGGAGTGTGCATACGATCACCCGATCGTGGGTACCCCGCCGTCATGGCCGATCTAGACAGAACCTCCTCCGACGTGACCGGGCCCTCGCGCGGCTCCCTCGTCACGTTCCTTCTGCAGGACCAGGACGGGGAACGCTTCCGCATTGGTGAGGTCGTGGGCCCGCTCGAGTCGGACCCCGTGACCGGTGATGTCTGGGTCGGCGTGCGCACTTCGCATCGCGCCCTTCACCAGGCCGTCCATCTCGTCGCGACGACCTCCATCGTGCACGTCACGCCGCCCAGCGCGCGGCGCGGCGCCGCATAACAAAGACTTCGGCCCCGCACGTAGCAGGGACACCGTCCGGGATGCAGGGCCCGGACGGTGTCCCTTCTACAAGGCGGTGAAGAAGCGGAGGGCGGCCTCGACGCCGCCGCCCTTGCTCAGCGCCACCATCAGCGCCATGCGGGCCTTCTGCGCGCTTAGTCCCGCCGCCGCGATGGCGCCCATGCGTTCCGCCATCCCGATGTCGGCCGTCGCCGACCGGGAGGCGACCACCACCGGGATGTCCATCTGGGTCAGCCCCATGACGGTGCCGAACAGTTCCACCGGCACGTTGCCATCGCCGGTGCCCTCCAGCACGACGCCCTGCGCCCCGAGGTCGGTCACCAGCGTCAGCAGCTGCGCCGGCATGTCCGGGTAGGTCTTGATCAGCGCCACGTCCGACTCCGGCTCGCCGCCGACCACGGGCGGACGCGGCGGCGGGGCCGACGTCAGGCGCACCTGCCCGTCGATCATCCGGCCGAGCATCGGCCGGCGCACCGAGGTGAACCCTCCGCCCGCGTAGGCCGCCCAGCGGGCCGCGTGCAGCTCGTCGCCGAGGCAGACCACGGCTCCCACGCCCCGCAGGGCCGGGTCGGCCGCCGCGGCCAGCGACGCCGCCAGGTTCGCGGGACCGTCCGGGTCCGGCCCGGACAGCGGCCGGACCGCGCCGCTGAACACGATGCCGCCACGGGCCGGGCCGGCCATGAGGTCGGCCAGGAACGCCGTCTCCTCGCACGTGTCCACGCCGTGGGTCACTACCACGCCGTCGAACTCGTCCTCCGCCAGCGCCTTGCGGACCCGCCTTGCCAGGGCCAGCTGCGTGGACACCGACGTGTCCCACGACGGTTCGGCCAGCACGTCCTCGACGACCACGCGGTCGGGCGGCGGCCCGGCGAGTTCGAGCAGCTCGCGGCCGGTTGCCACTCCCGCGGCACGGTGGGCGATGGTGTCCCCGGTCGCGACGAGGAGCAGGGTCATGCCTCGACGTTAGCCGACCGTGCGGAACATCCGATGCCAGCGCCCGTTCTCGCACACCAGCGGCTCGAACCGCTTGGTGAAGGCGATCGCGCCGTCGGGCCGGCAGCGCTTGCCCGGACGTTCGAACCGCCCGGGGATGCCGGGACGACCCGCCGTCGGGCGCGCCGTCGGCTTGGGCTTGCGGGGCGACATGACGGCTGTCTGCGTGCCGACCGCGGGCGGGGCGACCGCTTCGGGCGGTGGCGCCGGGGCGGGCTCGGCGTCGTCGGTGGACGGCGCGCCGCTGTCGGTGATCGTCGGCACGGGCGGGTCGGTGACCGCGACCTCGTCCGCACCGCCGCCCAGGCCGTTCGCCGCCATCAGCACGAAGCTCACCAGCACCCCGGTCAGCAGCACGGCGACGGCGATCTTGGCCGCGAACACGAGCGTGTCGCGTTCGCCGCGTTCGGCGACCAACCGATGCCGTGCGCGCGACAGCCCTGACCAGCGCATGCCGTCAAGGTAACCGAGCCGTCAACCGGCGCTGCGCCGGGCCTCCAGGCTGACCAGCCGTTTCGCCGTCGGCCACCGCACGTCGTGCACCCAGCCGAACCGCTCGAAGAACCAGATCAGCCGCGCGGAGGCGTCGATCTGCCCGCGCCGCACGCCGTGCCGTGCGCATGTGGGGTCCGCGTGGTGCAGGTTGTGCCACGACTCCCCCATCGACAGGATCGCCAGCGGCCAGAAGTTCGCCGACCGGTCCCGCGCGGCGAACGGGCGGCTGCCGACCATGTGGCAGATGGAGTTGACCGACCACGTGACGTGGTGCAGGAACGACACCCGCACGAGGCCGGCCCAGAAGAACGCGGTGAGCGCGCCCTGCCACGACCACGTGGCGAGCCCGCCGATCGCCGCGGGCGCGAGCAGCGTGACCGCCGTCCACAGGCCGAACTGGCGGTGCACCCGCGCGATGTCGGCGTCGGCGAGCAGGTCGGGCGCGAAGCGCTCGGCGTTGGTGAGGTTGCGGTCGAACAGCCACCCCATGTGCGCGTGCCAGAACCCGCGGACCAGCGCGAACGGCGACGTGCCGAACGCCCACGGCGAATGCGGGTCGCCGTCGCGGTCGGAGAAGGCGTGATGGCGGCGGTGATCGGCGACCCAGTGGGTGATCGGGCCCTGCAGCGCCATGCTGCCGACGATGGCGAGCGCCACCCGCATCGCCCGGCCCGCCTTGAACGCGCGGTGGGTGAAGTACCGGTGGAAACCGACGGTCACGCCGAGGCAGGTCACCGTGTAGAAGACCGCGGCGAGCACGAGGTCGAGCCAGCCGAGGCCCCAGCCCCACGTCAGCGGGACGGCGACGAGCAGGGCGACGAAGGGACCGATGATGAACAGGTAGGTCCCGATCTGCGGGGCGAGTCCGCGAGGCGAGCCGTGCAACGGCCGCACCTGCCCCGACGCATGCACGGACAGAGTCATGCCGGGTACCAAACCAGCTTCGCCGCGCCGGTGCCACCCTATGGGGGCAAATGGGACACCACTGTGCCGTGAACTACACGCGCGCGGCCGGCCGGAAAGCGACCGGCGCCAGCTCCCGCGCGAGCCGGTGGCGGACAACGTCGCTGCCGTCGTGACGCCGGCCGACCAGCGCACTCGGCACCCGGCGCACGACCGGCGCGGCGGCTCGGTTGCGCCGCTCGTAGCCGGCCGGCACCTCGCTGCGGGCCAGGTCCTCGCCGACCACCTCGAGCACCGTGCGGTGCCGCCGTCATGCCGCCACCTCAGCGCGCGGCGAACACGTCGAGCGTCATGGTGAGCCTGCGCCCGGTGATGCCGCGGCCCGCGGTGATGCCGAACTCGTAGCGGTCCACCCGCGCGGTCGCCCGCACCCTCAGCACGCTGCCCACAGTGGACAACTCGGTCACGCGCAGCGGCACCGGGCGGGTCACGCCGCGCACGGTCAGCGTGCCGTACAGCACCCAGCCGTCGTCGTCGCGGGCGAGTCCGGTCGAGGCGAACACGATGTCCGGGTGGCGCTGCGCGTCGAGGTAGGTGGCGGAGGTGATCTGGCTGTCGCGCGCGCCGGTGCCGGTGTGGAAGCTCGCGGCGTCGATCGTGGCCCGGACAGCCGACTCGCCGAGCGGGTCGGCGACCCGGATGTGCCCGCCGCGTAAGCGGAACGTGCCGCGCACCGGCGCGACGCCGAACAGGTGCCGGGTGGCGAAGGTGATCGTGGTGCGGGCCGGTTCGATGCGGTACTCGCCGGTGGCCGGGATCGTCACGGCGGTCCTCGTTGCTGTTTCCATGGCGGACAGCGTTGCGGCGGGTGGCCTGCCGCGGCATCGGCCGCGAGGCCGCGGTAAGCCCGACCCGGGTCGGTGCCGGGTTCGACTTTGGTCGCTGTCCACACCTCGCCACCCGGCCGTACGCTCGGCACGTGCAACCGGCGATGACCTGCGACAAGCCGCGGTCGGCGGCGTGGATCCGCTTCACCACCGTGGCCATCGCGGCGTGCGTGGTCGCCTCCGCGTTCGGGGAGTACAGCTCCGGCAGCCGCGGCGGGTTGCTCGCGCTCGAGATCGTGGTGGGCGTGGTGGCGATCGCGTTGGTGCCGCTGCTGTTCCGGGCGCCGGTACTGCCCGCGCTCGGGCTCGCGGTGCTCGCCGCCCTGGCGCCGACCGCCACCCCGGCGGCCACCATCGGCACGTTGCAGGTCGCGCGGAACCGGCCTGTGCCCGTCGCGGTGGGGGTCGCGATGGCCGGGGTCGCCGGGCATCTGGTGCGGTTCCTGTGGATTCCGACCGCCGGGCTGTCGTTCGGGTGGTGGGCGATCCTCGTGGTGTCCGCACACGCGGCGCTGGTCGGCTGGGGCATGCTCGGCGCCGCCCGCAGCGCGCTGATCGCCTCGCTGCGCGAGCGCGCGGAGCGGGCGGAGGCCGAGCAGGGCAGGCGGGTCGCGGAAGCCCGCGCGACCGAGCGGGCGGCGATCGCCAGGGAGATGCACGACGTGCTGGCCCACCGGCTGTCGCTGCTGGCCACCTACGCCGGCGCGCTGGAGTACCGGCCCGACGCGCCGCCGGAGCAGATGTCGCAGGCGGCAGGCGTGATCCGGACGAGCGCGCACCAGGCGCTCGACGAGTTGCGGGACGTGATCACGCTGCTGAACGACGACATCACCGGCGACCCGGCGGACGACCCGCCGGACCGGCCGGTGCCCGCGCTGGCCGACCTGCCCCTGCTGGTCGAGGAGACCCGTGCGGTCGGCACCCCGGTCGAGGTGCGCGACGAGGTCGCCGACGCGGCCGCGTTGCCGGGCCGCACCGGCCGCACCGCCTACCGGGTCGTGCAGGAGGCGCTGACCAACGCCCGCAAGCACGCGCCGGGCCAGCCGGTGTCGATCGCACTGGACGGCACGCCCGGGGCCCGGCTGGTGATCGAGGTGCGCAACACGCTGCCACGCGAACCTGCTGGTGTGCCGGCGATCCCCGGGGCCGGGCGGGGGCTCGTCGGACTCACCGAGCGGGTGCGGCTGGCCGGCGGGCAGCTCGACCACGCCGCGGGGCCGGGCGAGTTCCGGCTGCAGGCGTGGCTACCGTGGCCGGCATGAACGCACCGGTCCGGGTCCTCGTCGTGGACGACGACGCGCTCGTGCGGGCCGGGCTCACGATGATGCTCGACGGCGCGGACGGGGTGCGCGTGGTCGGCGAGGCCGACGACGGCGCGGTCGTGCCCGCCGCGCTCGACGCGCATCCGGCCGACGTCGTGCTGATGGACCTCCGGATGCCGCGGGTCAACGGGATCGCCGCGACGCAGCGGGTGCGCGCGCGGCCGAGCCCGCCCGAGGTGATCGTGCTGACCACGTTCGACACCGACGAGAACGTGCTGCGCGCGCTGCGAGCGGGCGCGTCCGGGTTCCTGCTCAAGGACTCCCCGCCGGCGAAGATCGCCGACGCGGTGCGCCGGGTCGCGGCGGGCGAGCCGATCCTGTCGCCGCGGATCACGCGGCGGCTGATGGACCGCGCGGCGACCGAGGCGGGCTCCTACGACCGGGCGCGTGCCGCGTTGGCGGCGCTGTCCGGGCGCGAGCACGAGGTGGCGCTCGGCGTCGGCGCCGGGCACACGAACGCGGAGATCGCCGAGCGGCTGTTCGTCTCGGTCGCCACCGTGAAGGCGCACATCACCCGCATCCTCACCAAACTGGAGCTCGGCAACCGCACCCAGATCGCGCTGCTGATGCACGACGCGGGACTGAGCTGAGCCGAGCGGTTGCCGCGGCCGTCGGCCGGGTCGAAGATGAGCGCGTGCTGGAGCTAATGAGCCGCCGCTGGCATCTGGTCGTGCTGCGCGGCGTCGTCGCCATCCTCTTCGGTGTCATCGCGATCGTCTGGCCACAGATCACCGTCCTGGCGCTCGCCCTGCTGTGGGGCACGTACATGCTGCTGGACGGGATCGCGTCGATCGCCATGGGCATGGGCCGCGGGGCCGACCGGATGTACATGATCATCCTGGGCGTGCTCGGCATCGCGGCCGGCATAGCCACGTACCTGTGGCCGGCGATCACCGTGGTCGTGCTGCTCGTGCTGATCGCCGCCTGGGCGATCGTCGCGGGCGTCGTGCAGATCGCGGCGGCCATCCGGCTGCGCAAGGTCATCCGCAACGAGTGGTTCCTGGTGATCTCCGGCGTGGTCACGCTGGTGCTGGGCCTGCTGCTGATCGTGCAGCCCGCCGAGGGCGCGATCGCCCTGCTGGTCACGATCGCGACGTTCGCCATCGCGTGGGGCGTGGTGCTCGTCGTGCTCGGCTTCCGGTTGCGCCAGCTCCGGGACCACGCCGTGGTGTGATCCGAACCCTTCACACGACCGGACACCTCGCGTTTACCCTCGGGACATGTCCTTCCGCACGTACGTCGCGATCGGGGACAGCTGTGCCGAGGGGCTCGACGACCCCTACCCAGACGGCCGCGGCTTCCGCGGCTTCGCCGACCTGACCGCCACCCGGCTCGCCGAGACCGAGCCGGACCTGCGCTACGCCAACCTGGCCGTGCGGGGCCGCAGGCTCGACCAGATCCGCGCCGAGCAGGTGCCGACCGCGGCGCGGCTACGCCCCGATCTGGTCACGCTGTTCGGCGGCGGCAACGACGTGCTGCAGGGGCGCACCGCCACGCTCGCGGCCGACCTGGACGCGATCGTGAGCACGCTCGGCGAGGTGGCGGGCACGATCGTGCTGTTCACGCTGCCCGACCTCGCCCGGCGGCTGCCCGCGATGGGCTGGCTGCGGCCGCGGGTGAACGCGCTGAACGACCTGATCGTGGCGACCGCGCAGCGGCACGGGGTGCTGCTGGTGGACGT
>Ga0164241_10006480_pt1 | contig 10677 bp, 8 predicted proteins | sample OricomyardsoilBY_FD_108780 | JGI IMG/M metagenome (GOLD analysis project Ga0164241, IMG submission 108780) | Backyard soil microbial communities from Emeryville, California, USA - Original compost - Back yard soil (BY) | ecosystem: Environmental > Terrestrial > Soil > Unclassified | place: USA... | reverse complement strand
CGTCGCGGTTCTTCGAGACGCCGGCGACGCGCGCGAACAACTTGTCGTCCACCAGCGTGAAGTCGCCCGAGGCGCGTGCGTCGACCCGGTTGTAGGAACCGTAGGTCAGCGACACATTGCCGCCCTTGCCTTCCGCCTTGCGCGAGAACAGCTTGATGGCGCCGCCGATGGAGTTGCGTCCCGCCAGCGTGCCCTGCGGTCCGCGCAGCACTTCCACGCGGTCGAGGTCGAGCAGGTCGAGCAGCGAGCCGGTCAGCGTCGAGTAGTACACGTCGTCGACGTACAGGCCGACGCCCGGTTCCAGCGCGAAGTTGAAGTCCGTCTGGCCGACACCGCGGATGTACGCGATGAGGCCGGAGCCGTTGGCCTGGGCCTGCGGCGCCAGGAACACGTTGGGCGCCTGGTTCGCCACCTCGTAGATGCTGGTCTGGCTGCGCGACTCCAGCATGTCGCCGGTGACGGCGGTGATGGCCAGCGGCGTTTCCTGCAGGTTCTGGCTGCGGAACTGCGCCGTGACGGTGATTTCCTCCAGCTGGTCGGCATTGTCGGCCTGCTGCGCGAATGCGCTGCTGGTCGCCACAACCAAGGCCAGTGAAACTCCGCGAGATACCAGGGTCTTCTTGTGCATGTTGTTCCCCCCCAAGGAAACGTTTTGAACGACGGTCAGTGCGCGAACGCCGCCTTCACCATGCCATCGGTCGATGACGGGTGGAAGCTGACCAGGTTGAGACTCTCCTTCACGCCGTGCGCATGTTCGCGCATCAGCGCGTCGACGCGCCCGGCCTGCCCGGACTCGAGTGCGTCGACAATGGATCGGTGCTGGCAATGCGCGTAGTGCAACCGGTCGTACATCCGGTCGAGCTGCGTGCGGTCGAAGGCCAGCGCCTGCGGGCCGGCGAACGGCACGCGCGCGATGCGTTCGAACGCGGCGCTCAGGATGGCACTCTCGGCGGCCTGCAGGATCAGGGCATGGAAACGCGAGTTCATCTCGGCGTAGCTGGCCGCGTCGCTCTCGTCGATGCGGCGCTTCGCCAGCAGCGTGTCGCCGTCCTCGAGGCAGCGATGCAGGTGGCGCGACAGCGCCTTGCTCACGCCGCTTTCGGCCACGCGCTGCGCGGCCAGCGCTTCGAGCGCGCCACGCACATCGATGGCATCGGTGATCTCGGCGGGAGTGAAGGCGCGCACCAGGTAGCCGCGGGTTTCGTTCTCGACCAGCAATCCCTCCAGCGCCAGCACGGGTAACGCCTGGCGCACCGGCGTGCGTGACACGCCGAGCAGGTCGGCGAGCGGCGCCTCGGCCAGGCGCTGTCCCGGCGCGAGCTTGCCGTTCAGGACCATTTCGCGCAGTCGAACTACCGCTTCGGCCATCTGGGTGCTCATTGGGGCCGGATCATCGACCTACGGGATCCCGTAGGTCTCGACGGGATCCCATCGCTTTCTCGACTATCGGGGAAATCAGAGGCCGTCCCTGGCCATGGGTCATGCCTTGTGTCGCGCCAACCGCCGGTCGCGCTCGCCGGCGTACATCGCGGTCATGAAGCGCCGCGCCGTCATGGTGCGCGCAGCGGGCGCCTTCGCCGACGGAAACGACGCTAACAAGGCCTCCATGCGCTCGCGCGTGGCCTGCTCGAACTCCTGGTGCGTGAAGATGTAGAGGTCATTGCGGCGGATGCCCTCGAGCACCCGTTCGCCCGCTTCCACCGGGTCCATGGCCACGGCCATGAACTTGCGCATCACGGCTTCCTCTTCGGTCGAGGGCGCGTTGGTGCTGGGCTTGGCGACCCGGTTGACCAGCTCCGCCGGCCGCATCTTTTCGGATTCCACCAGGTTGGATTTCACGAAGCCCGGGCAGAACACCGACACACCGACGTTCGCGCCGGCCAGTTCATCGCGCAGCGATTCCATCAGGCCCATGACCGCGAACTTCGAGGTGATGTAGATACCGATGCCGCCGCCCGCGACCAGTCCGGACGAGGAGCAGGTCGCGACCATGTGCGCGCCCTCGCCGTGCGCGCGCATGCGCGGCAGCATCACCGTGACGCCATTGATCACGCCGCCCAGATTCACGCCCAGCCCCCAGTCCCAGTCCTTGAACGTGGCCTCGGCGGCCCCGGCGCGAATGCCCACGCCCGCGTTGCAGGCCAGCAGGTGTACGCGGCCGAAGGCGCGTTCCACCTCGTCGGCGGCCGCCACCCAGGCGGCGCGGTCGGTGACGTCGAGACGGATCGCCAGCACGCCGGGATCGCCACGCCCTAACAAGTCCAGTGCCTGGTCGCGGTGGTCCTCGCGCCGCCAGGTGAAAGCCACCTTCATGCCGGCCGCGCGCAAGGCGCGCGCCAGGCCGAGCCCGATGCCGCTCGATCCACCGGTGAGGAACGCGACTTTTCCGCTGACTTCGGCCAGCGGCGCCTGCTGGAACGGCGCGTTCACTGGGGCGGCGGAGTTCCGGTCGACTCGAGCGAGCCCGGCGGCGGCTTGTCGACGTGCTCCGACTCCTGCTGCTCCGGTGCGGCCGGCGCCTCCGGCGGCGGCGGCGCCACGCCATTGGGCCGGGTCGCCAGCCGCGCGCGGTACCGGATGTAGTGGCGCAGCGAATCGAGCTCGTGGTCGTTGAGCTCGGTGAACTTGGGCATGCCCTTGGCCTCGCTGCCGGTGCGCACGAACAGCGAGAACTGCGCGGCGTTGAGCGGAATGGTCGACGCGCGCAGGTCCGGCGCCGTGCCGCCGGCCACCGCACCCGGACCGTGGCAGAGCTGGCAACGCGACCACTGCTGGATGCCGTCCTTCACCAGCGCCTCGTCGACCGTCATCTCCGGGCCATCGAGTGGCTTGGCGAAGGTCGGCGGCGGCGTGGGCGGTAGTTTGGCCTTGCCGTCCAGCACGAAGGCCAGCAGGCGCCGCGGATGGATGCGCGAGTCCCAGCCAAATCGCGCCGCCGCGGAGCCGAATCCGCCGGGGGCGCCGTTCAGCGGCCCCGTCAGGATGGCCAGGTACTGCTGCTTGCCCACCGAAAACGTGATCGGCGTACCCAGCGCCGCGGTCGCCGCGTAGAACGACCAGGCCTTGCGCCCGTCGGAAGCGCCGTAGGCGTTGATGTAGCCATCAGCCTGACCCTGGAAGACCAGATCGCCGGCCGTGGCCAACGTGCCGCCGTTGTGAGGACCCGGCGTCGGTTGTCGCCAGGCCGCGCGTTGCTTCACCGGATCCCAGGCGATCAGGTAACTCTTGCCGGCATCGGCCGGGACATCACCATCGGCCGTCGGGAAGCCCGTGAACTGGATCGACGACGGCAACGGATGCCAGTTCTTGTAGTCCACGTCGCCGCCGAACTGCGCCGGCATTTCGATGGTGGGCACGTAGACCAGGTTGGTTTTCGGGCTGAACGATTGTGGATAGAGGTTGTGCACGCCCTGGAAACTCGGCCACAAGGTCACGGGCCCGTTCTCGTAGCGCGCGTTCGGCGTCAGCACCGGGCGGCCGGTGGCCAGGTCCACCTTGGTGGCCCAGGTGACCGTGCCCAACTTCTCCGCCGAGATCAGCTTGCCGTTGTCGCGGTCGATGACGTAGAAGAAGCCGTTCTTGGGCGCGTGCAGCAGCACCTTCGTTTGCGCGCCGCGTATGTTCAACGTGGCCAGGGTCATGTCCATGGCCGAGTTGTAGTCCCAGGAGTCGCCGGGAGTAGTTTGGTAGTGCCAGACGTACTCGCCGGTGTCCGCGTTCAGTGCCACCACCGAACAGAGGAAAAGGTTGTCACCACCGCCGGGGCTGCGGATTTTCCAGTTCCACGGGCCGCCGTTGCCGGTGCCGATGTACACCCGGTTGTACTCCGGGTCGTACGTCATGGCGTTCCACACCGTGCCGCCGCCGCCGTACTTCCACCACTCACCGGTCCAGGTCTTGGCGGCCATCTCCATGGCCTTGTTCTCGAAGCCCTTGGCCGGATCGCCGGGCACCGTCCACCAGCGCCACAGCTGTTTGCCGGTGTTGGTGTCGTAGGCGGTGACGTAGCCGCGAACCGCGCCGAAGTCGCCGCCGCCGAAGCCGATGATCACCTTGTCGTTGAACACACGCGGCGGCCCGGAGATGAACGAGCCATCCGCGGTGTCGATGGTTTGCACGCTCCACACCGGCTTGCCGGTCTTGGCGTCGAGCGCGATGAGCCGGCCGTCGTGCGTCCCGAAATACAGCCGCCCCTTCCAGAACGCGAGCCCACGCATGCCCCAGCCAGTGCGCAGCTTGCTGCCCACGACCTTGGCCACTTCGGGGTCATAGCGCCACAGCAGCTTGCCGGTCTTCGCGTCGACGGCGTGCACGATGCTGTATCCCGAGGCCACGTAGATCACGCCCTCGACGGCCAGCGGCGTCGACAGGTTGTTGGTGACGTCGAGATCCAGCGTCCAGGCCAGGTTCAAGCGGGGCACGGTCTGGCGATTGATCTCGACCAGCGGGCTGTAGTGGGTCTCGTCGAAGGTGCGGCCATACGCGGCCCAGTTGTGGCCGTCGGCGTCGTTGCGCAGCGCCGCGTTGTCAACGATGTTGGCCGCCATGGCCTGCGTGGCCAGTAACGCCGCTACCAGGATTCCCATCGCGCGCATGCAACGACTCCTCGACGCCGGAATGCCCACGAGTTGAGCACGATTCCCCACTCGACTCAAACGGAAGCGCGACTCGCCTTTCACGACAGCGCGGCGCGGCGCGCTCATGATAATTTTCGATGCGTACATTCAGGAGGGGAAGATGGAACTGACTCGACGGTCGGCCGCCACCAATCTGCTCGGCTTGACGGCGCTCGGCGCGCTGCTGTCGACACCGCTCGCGGCCGCGGACAAGGCCGCGAAGCCTGCCGGTGCGCACCACTGCCTGAGCGTGTACTACCCGTGGCAGCCCGACGCGAAGTTCGACTTCGACTACTACCGGGACAAGCACCTGAAGATGATGAGCGAGCTGTACGGCAGTTCGGTCGGGAAATTCCAGGTGCGCAAGGGACTGCGCAAAGGTGACGGTTCGTCACCGGCATTCATCGCCGCGCTGACGGTCGAGATCCGCTCGATGGAGGCCTTCGACGCGGCCGGCAAGCAGCACCTGCCCAGGCTGCTCGCCGACCTGGCTAACTTCTCGAACGTCACGCCCGTCGGCCAGATCGAGGAACTCGTTGGTTGACCCACCGGGGTCTGGCTCCATTTCGCGTCCGCGAAATGGTGCCTGACCCCATTCTTTCTCCGGAGGCCCCATGCGCTTCGTCAGTGATGCCGAGATCGCCACCCTCACCCCCGCCGAACAACGCGACTTCGGATCACCGATCCCGACTCAGCCGGTTTCGAACGGTGAGTTCACACCGCTGCCGCAGAGCGAGGACCAGCGGCGCGTAGAGGCACGCATCGGTTCACTGGCCGACGAGCTGGCACCGAAGCATGGCCTGAGCCGGCGCGGCTTCCTCTCCTCCGCCGCGGGCATGTCGGCCGCGTTCCTCGCCATGAACGAGGTGTTCGGCCCGGTGTTCACGGCCTCGCGCGCCGAAGCCGCCACTCCCGGCATGGCCGACGCGCGCGCCGCGGCGCTCAAGCGGCAGTTCATCGTCGATTGCCAGACGCATTTCGTGCGCGACGACTACAACCAGCAGTTGCTGGTGTTCTCCGCCGACTTCGCGAAGAAGAACTGGAACCCGGACATCTCCGGCGCCGACGGCCTCACGCGCTACAAGTTCCAGAACTACGTGAAGGAGATTTTCATCGACAGCGACACCAAGGTCGCGATGATCTCCGGCACGCCCACCGACGACTACGCCTATCTGTTCCTGACCAACGACCAGATCGCCAGCGCGCGCGACGTGGTCAACAAGGTGGCCGGCTCGCGCCGCTGCCTGGGCCACGGCATCGTTACGCCCGGCACGCCGGGCTGGTTCGAAGAGATCACGCGCGTCATGGACCAGCTGAAGCCCGACAGCATCAAGGGCTACACCATCGGCGATCCCATCTACCAGACCAAGAAGAAGACCAACTGGCGCATGGACGACGAGAAGCTGGTCTATCCACTGTACGAGGCCATGCTGAAGCGCGGCATCAACACCATCTGCATCCACAAGGGCCTGATGCCGGCCGACTACATGACCTCCTGGGCCGACATGTGGCAGTACGCCACGGTCTGGGACGTGGGCAAGGCGGCGAAGGACTGGCCGCAGATCAACTTCGTGATCTATCACTCGGCCATGCGCCCGTTCCTCGAGCGGCCCGACCGCGAACTGGCGCAGTTCGAGAAGACCGGGCGCTTCGACTGGGTTTCCGACCTGGCCGACATCCCGGCGAAGTTTGGCGTGAGCAACGTCTACGGTGAGCTCGGCGCGTGTTTCGCCAACACCTGTGTCACGCATCCGAAACTGGCCGCGGCGCTGATGGGCACGTTGATCAAGGGACTGGGCGAGGACAAGGTGATCTGGGGCACGGACTCGGTGTGGTGGGGTTCACCGCAATGGCAGATCGAGGCCATGCGCCGGCTCGAGATCCCCGAAGACATGCAGAAGAAATATGGCTACAAGCCGCTGGGCGCAGCCGACGGCGCGGTGAAGACCAAAATCTTCGCGGGTAATGCCTCGAAGCTCTACAAGATCGATCCGGCCACCGCGCAGAAGATGTCGGCGGACAACTTCGACGCCATCAAGACCGAATATCTCGCCCAGGGTGGCCTGCCCAGCAACCTGCGGTATGGGTGGTGTCAGGTGGGGAAAGCCGGGAAAACTCCGGCCGAAGCCTGACCCACAAGTGACGCGGTGAAAGCCGGAGATTTCCCGGCTTTCCCCACCTGACACCGCTATCTCAGCGCGCGACGCACGCCCGACGATGCCGCGTCGATGCTCGCCTGGTCGATGCGCACGATGTTGCGGCCGTCGTCCTTGGCGCGATAGAGCGCAATGTCGGCGCGCGCCACCAGAGCCTCGAGCGAGTGCTGCTGCGCTTCACTGACCGCAAGTCCCGCACTCATGCTGACCTGCATGGCCGCGCCTCGCCCCGGCACTTCGATGGTGAGGGCCACGGTACGAACCCGCTCCACCACCGCCAGCGCCACATCCAGCGTCGTGCCCGGCATTGCCACCAGGAACTCCTCGCCGCCCCAGCGCCCGAACGTGTCCGTGGATCGCAATGTGGTACGTGTCAGCCGCGCGAATTCGCGCAGCACCTGGTCGCCGCCGGCATGGCCGCTGCGGTCGTTGACGGCCTTGAAGTGATCGAGATCGATGAGCGCGATGGTCAGCGGCTCGCCCGCGCGCACCGCGCGTTCGAGCGCCGCCTCGATCAGTTGCGCCGTGTGGCGCCGGTTCGGCAGCCCGGTCAACGAATCGATATTGGCCAGTGCCGCGAGCTGGCGGCGATGGCGCCGCGCGCCGATGAGCATGGCCGTGAGCAACAGCACGGTCAGCGAGCCCAGGGTGATGGCCAGCCAGGTGCGTCGCTGCAGCTCCACGCGACGCTGCTCGGATTCCGCCAGCTGGCGCTGCAGCGTGGCATTGCGATCGATCTCGCGATCGATCTCGAAGCGCGCGTGTAACGCGGCCACCTGGCGGATACGGCGCGCTTCCGTGGTGTTGGTGTAGCGACGCATGTATTCGCCCTGGTCCTTGTAGGCCGCGGCGAGATTGCCGCGCGCGGCGTTGGCGTCCGCGCGCAGCTTGAACAACGGCGCGACTTCGCGCGGCGGCATGTCGATCGCGTCGTTCGCGAGCACGTCGTTGAGCGTGGCCAGCGCCCGGTCCGCGTGACCCTCGGCCAGGTCGATCTGCGCCAGCAACGAACGCGTCTGCTTGATGACGTCGACGGTGCCCGAGGCCGCGAAGATCGGCAGCGCCGCGTCGCAACGCTGGCGCGCGGCCGGAATGTCCTCCAGGTCGATCAGCACCTGGCAGACGCGCATGTCGGCGAAGGCCACGCCCTGCTCGTCACCCAAGGTCACCGACAAGGCACGCGCGTTGGCGAACGCCAGCAGCGCCGCGTCGTACTCGTGCATCTCGTGCAGGATGATGCCGCGCAGGTAACGCGACACGGACAACGTGAGCGTCTCGTCGTGCGCGGCATTCCATTCGATGAGCTCGCCATTGAGCGCCAGCGCCTGCCGGTAGTCGCCGAGCTCGCGCATCACGTTCGCCAGCGGTGACGCCGCCAGCATGCGCTGCCGCAGATCACCCGCGGCGTCGGCGGCACGATACGCCTGCGTCAGCGTGGTGATGGCGAGGTCGGCGCGATTCTCGCGGAACTGCAGCGTACCCAGGGTGATCAACAGGCAGCGCTGGCCCGCGGGATCGATGTTGCCGCGTGCCCGCACGGCCTCGACCTTGCTCTTGGCCTCGGCCATGCCCTCGGCGTCGTAGACGTTCTCGGCGTCGGTCATGAACAGGGCGAGACGCACCGGGGCCGAGGGGTCCGCCACGAATTTCATGCCCTGCGCCGCGGCGGCACGTGCCTCCGCGTCGAGCTCGAGCGCGCTGTAGGCCTCGGCGCGCACGGCGTACAACCAGGCCACCTTCTCCGCTCCAAGCGCCGACTTGCTTCGCGCCAGCATGGCCTGCGCACCGGCGAGCGCCTTGTTCGGATCGGCGATGGCAAGCGCCTGCAACCTGCGGATCGCAGGATCAGGACTTTCGATGCAGTGCGCGTGAGCGAAGCCGCATGCGAACGAAAGCAAAATGAAGGAGAGCAGGCGCGCACGAGCACCCGCTCGCAGCAAGCCGAGCATCGACAGAGGTTACGATTTCAGCGGCGTCAGTGGGTTACGCGGGATCACTTTTTTCGTGTCACGAGGTTCGAAAAGACTCACCTGGTCGACACTATCTTTGGAATGTGTGACGCGCATCCGTTCCGAAGCCGGAACGTGATTAGGAATCTCCCCGCCTGCGCATCAGGCGCGCTCCACCGGAAATTGCATCTCGACCACCGACTCTTCCATGCGATCCGGGCGTGGCGGCCGCAGGAAAACCTCGCGGCTCGGCCCGGCAAGCCGGTACCCGTTGCGCTCGACATAGCGCCCGATCCTGCCGGTGATCAGGTGCGCGTGCTCAGGCAAGCCCACGCGCACGCAGGCGGCCATGTGGGCCACGGCCGGCAACTCGCGCAGGTGCAGGGGCCGATTGCCCACGTTGGGCAGTTGCGCGGGTGCCAGCTCCTTCGCCGCGGAGTCGCTCAGCACGAACCCCAGCTCGACATCGATGGCATCGGGCTCGAACTCCGCCGAGTGTGCGATGCCAATGATGGAACCCAGTGATTCGCGCGACAGCAGCTTCGGAACGGCACGCGCGAGCTCGGCCAGGATGTGACGCGCTTCGACGAACGACGCCACGGTGTCGCGCACCGCGAGGATGCGGTGCGCGGGCTCGGGTCGCATCAGCACATCGTCCACGCTCTCACCCGTGTCGAGTTGCGCAATGCGAGCCTCGATCTGCCGCAGCCTGGCGGCTTCCTCCGCCAACGCGCGCTCGGCATCCGCGCGCCGCAATTCGAGCATGGCGCGGAGCTGATCGGCGGAGGCATGCTGGTCGATGACGCCGCCGATCTGCTCCAGTGAAAGTCCCAGGTCGCGCAGCACCAGGATGCGGTTCAGGCGCTGCAACTGCGAGCTCGTGTAGTAGCGATAGCCGCTCGCGGCATCGACGACCCCGGGCTTCAGCAGCCCGAGCTCGTCGTAGTACCGCAGCAGCCGCGCCGACACGCGGGCGATACGCGAGAACTCGCCGATCCGGAACATGAACCCCTCGCCTCAGGCGGCGTCGTACACGCGCAGGTCGAGCGCGCCGACCGATTGTGCCGCCGGGATCTCCGCCTGCAAAGCCTGCTGGAACGACGGCCGCGCCAGCGCGCGCCGCAGGAAACGCGCCAGCTTCGGGTAGCTAGCCGCGTCGATGACCTCGCCCGCGAACTGGAAGTTCATGAGGATGGACGCCACGGTGATGTCGGCCATCGAGAAGGCATTGGCCACGAACCAGTCGCCGGTCAGCGCCCTTTCCAGGTATGCGAAACGCGGCGGGATCATCTGCGTCAGCGAGGTGCGGATCAACGCCTCGTCGGGCGCCTTGCCCAGGAACCTGGGCGCGAACACCCGCTGCATCAACAGGCCGCGCAGCACATGCGGCGCAAGGCCGCCATCGACGAATTCCTCGATCCACAACACGCGTGCGTATTGACGCGCGTCGCCCGGGTACAGGGACACGCCCGGGTAGGCCCGGTCGAGGTACTGGCAGATCACGGATGAATCGGCCAGCGTGAACTCGCCGTCCTGGATGGCGGGGATCAGGCCCAGCGCGCTCAACTCGGTCCACCCGGGCGGCGGTGTGAGCGGGATCACCGGGACGATTTCATATGGAATGCCCTTTTCGAGGGCCGCGATGATGACTTTGCGCGTGTGCGCGGAGAACGGTACGCCGTGGATCTTCAGCATGGGATGCTCCTGGGTTGGGGAGCACGAACACTAGAGTCTGACGTTACGTGAGAGTCAAGCCACCGGCGGGCGGCTCAGCGGCCAACGGCGAACATCACCGCGTTGTTGATCGCGTAGATGGTGCCGTCCGGCCCCACCGCCGTGGGCGTGTACGACTGGCCGAGCCCGTTGTTGAAGCGAATGCGCTCCGACAAGCTGTTGGTGGGCAGGTCCCAGCGGTACAGGTAGCCATCCTCGTTGTTGATCAGCATGGCGCGCGTG
>Ga0164241_10006479_pt1 | contig 10678 bp, 10 predicted proteins | sample OricomyardsoilBY_FD_108780 | JGI IMG/M metagenome (GOLD analysis project Ga0164241, IMG submission 108780) | Backyard soil microbial communities from Emeryville, California, USA - Original compost - Back yard soil (BY) | ecosystem: Environmental > Terrestrial > Soil > Unclassified | place: USA... | reverse complement strand
TCGAGCGCCAATACGTGCGCGTGCACATTCAATCGGAGCGCGCTGTCCGTCCTCTGGATGGACGCAATGGCGCCGGTGTGCGCGTCCGCGACGCTGCTGAGCGAGAGCAGGCGCTTGGCGCGGCGCTGAAGCGAGCGGCTGAGCTCGCTGACGAAGGCGCTGACGACCTCCGAGCGCAGCGTCCGGTCGTAGCCCAACAGGGCGCCCAGGCCCCAGGTGAGCGAGCAGATCCAGTGCCGCACAGGCACCACAGGCAACACGTTTTGCTCGAGGTGCACGGCCATATCGGCCATCCGTCGACCGCAGCAGGACAGGCAGAAGGCTCTCTTCTTGCGCGCCCGAGCGAATCGGCGAGCGCAGGTGTGACGACGTAGCTCTGCGCCGTCTCCTTCGGGTGCTCGACGCCTTCGGTGGGCTTGAGGACGAAGTCGCCCTTCCGAACTTGGTCGGGCAGCGCGAACAGGTCTTTGACGGTGGTGGGCGCGTTCATGACGATGCAAACCAGGTCTGAAGGGTGGTCCTGAGCTTCACGAAAGCGCGGTCGGTGCAGTTGGTGAGGCTGACGAGCTTTCCGATTTCCCGATACCGGGCCGACGACCGCGGCTTCTTCACCTCGCGCAGCGCGTGCTCCATGGCCTCTTTGGGGCGCGCTGGCTTGCCTGCCTCAGCCTCGAGGAAGCCCTGCTGCATCAGCCACGACCTCAGACCGGGACTACGATCCTTCCACCCGAGAATTGTATCGACATGCGGTGATGGGCTCCAAACCCACGCGTCGAATTCAGGCTCGATCACGATCGCAGCGCTGCGCTCGGCCCAGCCGTTCGCTTGCAGATGCTGTTCGACCTCCGCCTCCAGCTCGGGCGCGGGGCGGTCGTCGCCGGAGCCCTCGCGGTCGAAGACGACCAACGCATAGCGCGCCAGATTCACGTATGGGCGCAGAAGGTCGTGGCTTCGGCCAAGACAACCAGGGTCATGCTCGGGGTGCACCAGCGAGCTGAACGCGATCTCGCGGATTGCGAGCGCCTGCGTGCGACCGAGAATCGCCTTGATTCCCTCGTGCGCATTCCCGTCCGCGGTGAGCAGTGCGAGATCAACCTGCGGCGCCATCAGCTGAGCACCCCAGCCGCGAAGAGGACGCCGAGATTGGTCTCACCACGCCAATCGCGGAGGGCCGGGTGACCGCTGCCGCGAACGATTGCAGTTGCCCCCTCCTCGGTCTTGGCGAAACAGAGCACGCTGTTGGGCTCTGCAAGGCTCAGCACGACAGGCGAGTGCGAAGCGACCAGAATCTGAGCGTCGTAGACTGACGAGAGACTCTGGAACACCGTCTCGACGGCGCGCGGGTGAATCCCGTTCTCCGGCTCCTCTATCAAATAGATTCCGCGAAAATCAGGCAAGTAGGCAGGAAGTGTGAGGGCGAGCATCCGAAGCGTGCCATCGGACGCCATCCAGGACGGGACTTCGAGGTTGTTGCGATAAGAGAGCATCAGATAGCGATGCTTGTCATCCGGCCGCTCGATGGTGCGAATCGCCGCAAGATCCGGCAGAGCGGTCGCGAGGTGACTCGCCCAATCAGCCAATCGCTCGCGGCTTCCAGTCCCATTGTTTTCGAGACCCGCCACCACCCACGGCAGGTTCGAGCCGTCCGGCTTGAAGGTGCGTCCCTGCCCTGGCCTGCTGGCGAGCCGCATCTGTGCGCTGTTCAGCGTGATCTGCTGCACGCTGTCCGTGAGGAGGCGCTTCAACCAGGTCGCCGCTGGAAACTTCGACTCATCCTCGGGCAGGTTTGCCAGGGCGGACTTTCTTGGCCCCAGCTTGTATGCCGTGGACCAGCCCTTGCCGGCTTCCGAGTAGAAATTGTCGTTGCCACCGAGCATCTTGTTGACGACGGTCTTTTGGCCTTTCTTCTTGGTGAGCAGCGTCTCCCGTGGCTCGAGCTCGATCGGAAAGATCGCTAGCTGGGCAGCAGGCTCGTCGGGCTGCGCCTGAAAGAGCAGCACCGTCTCGGCTGCAAAGCCGAGCTCCGCGGAGGTCGTGATGCCGACCTGGTAGCGAATCGTGTCGATCTCCGGCGAGGTGCGAAGGCTCTCGGGGATCGATGCCTCGATCGCGAGCTCGAAGCGATCGCGGATGCGACCCCACGTGAGATCTTGCGGCGTCGGGCTGCGCTCGTGCACGGCTTCATCCAGACCGGCGGAGACGATCTTGCCGAGGAAGGCAACAACATCGAGGAAGGTCGTCTTGCCACTCGCGTTGGGCCCAACCAGCACATGGAACGGGTCGAGCGCCTGGCTCACGTTCCGCAGGCAGCGATAGTTGAGGGCTTCGATCTTGGTGATCACGTCAGGGCTCCGGTCGCTGCGCCGAGGGTGCGGCGCTGAGCCAGGATGGTACGGCTAGGGCTCATCTGCCGCCTCCTCAGTCTTTGCTTTGCTCTTTCGAGTTTTCTTGGGTGGCGCCGCAGCGTCCTGCTCCGGCTCGCTCTTCGCAGCCTGCTTGGCCTTCGCGGCGGCCGCCTTCTTCGACGTCGGTCGCCATGCGCGAAGGTCGTCGTGCGTCAGGCCAAGGCTGCGGCACTCAGCGTCGAGATAGCCCTCGAAGAAGTCGCCGACGGGCACATCGAAGTCGTCGCTCGGGCCGTTATGCCATTGCTTGATCCAGGGGAGCAGCTCGAGCAGACCGGCGAGCATTGGCGTGAGGCGGTCTTTGGTCCACGCCTCCTCGGTCTTTCGGTTGTGATAGAGCGCGGAGAGCGCTTGGGCGCGCTGAAGGTGATTCCAGCCGGCCCAGCCGTAGACTGGCTCGCCGTCCTGGTCGCTCTCACAGCCGGGGTAGCTGATGAAGCGCTCTTTCGAGCTTTCCTCGAAGCTGGAAACCACGCCCGCTGCGAAAATCCTTCGAATCATACTTGGGCGGTACGGAGATACGGAGATTCTCGCCCGCATCCTCTCGCCTCTGCTGCTCCCAAGCGTCGCTCCACAGGGCGAACTTTGCCAGACCGGCATCTGTGTAGCGGAGCGCCGCGAGGTATGGCTGCGCGTGCCCCTCCATGACGTCGCTCATGTACTCGATGTTGCCGGCGTCGAGCGCGTAAGAAGAACGAACCGGCATTTCTCAGGAGCACTTCTCAGGATCGCCAGAGTAGGCCGCGGGCTCGGTCGCGTCGGGCGGGAGGTCGGCGGGGACGTCCGCGCCGGGGACGGGCCGGCCAAGACGGGTGGCGGCCCTTCGGTGCAAGGGGGCGGGAGGACAACGCGTCTGCGAGGGCGGCAGATCGGAGCGCGACGAGATCGAAGTCTGCGACGCGCTTGCCCCGAGCCTCGTCCACCAAGACTGCGTGGCGAGCGCACGACCGGAGCAAGCCTCGGCTGCGCGAGGCGCTGTTGTCCATCGGCGTGACTAGCGCGGCGGTCGAAGGCGGATAGGCACGGCTCGCGGGCGCGATGGGCTGGCGCTGCGCGTTCCTCCCCATGGGACCCGAAGCCGTTTCGTAGGCGCACCTTCGCCGCTGTCGCTAGGATGACGCAGAGCGTGAGACCGGGGACCATCCTCGCGAGGAAATACGAAGTCATCCGCGTCGTCGGCGAGGGCGGGATGGGGGTCGTCTATCAAGCGCGCCGATTGGCGGACGGCGCGATGGTCGCCCTCAAGGTGCTCCGCGAAGAGTTCATGAAGGACCTCGACGCGGTGACTCGCTTCCAGCGCGAGGCCGGAGCGGCCGCGACGCTCACCAGCCAGCACGTCGCCAAGATCCTCGATTTCGGCGTCATCGAGACCGGCCAGCCCTTCATGGCCCTCGAGTTTCTCGAGGGTCACGATCTCATGACCGAGATCGAGAACCGCGGGACCATCCCCGTCGGCGAAGCCGCTTGGTATGTCGCGCAGGCGACCTTCGCGATGATCGAAGCGCACGAACAAGGCATCGTGCATCGCGACCTCAAGCCTCCGAACCTGTTTCTGACGAAGGACGCCAGCGGCCGTCCTCTCATCAAGGTCTTGGACTTCGGCATCTCCAAGATCCAGCGCCTGAAGGACGCTCGCCTGACGTCGACGCAGATGTCGTTCGGAACGCCGCTCTACATGTCACCCGAGCAGATCCGCTCGACGAAGCTGGTCGATCATCGGAGCGACATCTGGTCGCTCGGCGTCATCTTGTACGAAGCGATCACCGGGGAGCCGCCGTTCATGGCCGAGACGGCCGGCGCGCTCGCCGTGACCATCTCGGTCGAGAAGCACGTCCCGCCCTCACAGCTTCGACCCGGGATCCCGCCCGCGATGGACGACGTCATCGCCGGCACGCTGCACAAGGATCCCAAGCAGCGCTACCAGTCGGCGCAAGAGTTCCTTCGCGCGCTCGAGGACTTCGTTCCAAGCGATGCGTACTCGAGGACCCAGAAGGGCGCGATGTTCGCGACCATGGTCGACCCTCGCGCGGCGGCCTCTGCCGTGCGTGAGGCGTCAGCGCTCGCGGCGAACCGCGGCGGTGCAGGCCCCGCGACCCAGGCATCCGCGCCATTGCACGCCGAACGGAGCGTTGCGCCCACGGTGCCAGGGTCGATGCACGGCGCGCCCATGCAGGCGCACATGGGCGCGCCGATGCAGAGCGCACCCGTACACGCCGCCACGAACCCCGGCTCAGGATTTCGAGCGTCTCCGGACGGCACCGCGCCCGGCTACGCGCGCAGCTCCTTCGCCGAGCTTCCCGACGCGCGGCCCGCGCACAAGCAGGCACGCTCGGCACGCAAGACCTCGCGCGCCGCTGCGCTCGTCGCGATCGGCGTCGCGCTCTTTGGCGTGGTCGCGCTGGCGGGGGCGCTATTCGCGTGGTCGCGACAAGACCGAGCCATTCTCCAACCGATGGCGTTCAGCGCGGCGCCGACCCACTCCGCCTCCGAGAACGTGCCCACGGTCACGCCAGTCGAACCGTCCGCTTCGGCGCTCGAGCCTGCGACATCCTCGAGCGCGCCAGCAAGCGCGTCCTCCGACGCTGGTGCACCGAGCACCGCGAAACCCTCGGCCAGCGCAGTCCCACAGGGCTCGGACGGGCCACCGGCGAAGCCCAAAGGAAAGCCGAAGACGGCCGGGACGGCGTATCTTCCGAACACGCCCTGAATGGATCGATCGGTCTTCGTCTTCGCCACCTGCCTCGCTTGGCTCGCGCCGATGAGCGCTTCCGTCGCGCACGCGCAGCCTGCGAACGCTGCGGGGACGAACGCACACGCCATCGAGCTCTACGCCGAGGGACGAAACCTCCTCTCGGCGAAGCGACCCGCCGACGCGTTGCCGAAGCTAGTCGAGTCGCTCTCGCTCTTGCCGAGCCCGAACACCGAGCTCTTGATCGCCCACGCGCACCGCGAGCTCGGACATCGCGCGACGGCCTTCCGAACGTACGTCCACGTCGCAGAGACCGCGGCGCAAGAAATCGCCAAGGGCGCCGACAAATACAAGACGTCGCTCGACGAGGCGCGACGCTGGCAAGACGAGCTGCGTCCGCAGATCGGCGTGGTCGTCATCGACGGACCCACGGCGCTCGAGGTCGAGATCGTGACGTCGACCGATCCTGCGCCCGTACACGCGAAGTCGGGCGAAGAGGTCTGGGTCGATCCGGGCGACGTCGTCGTGCGCACGCTCGCTCCGGCGCCCGAAGAGCAGCACGTCACGGTGAGCGCCGCGCAGGTCGCTCACGTCTCGGTCTCTGCGCCCGCGATCGACGTCGCCACGACCGGCCCCGTCCAGCCCCCGCCGCCGACGCCCACGCCGGAGGACGCTTCTTCCACCGTCGTGTCGGTGCCGGGGATCGTCGTCGGCGCGGTCGGCGTCGCGGCGCTCATCGTCGCCGCGGGCACGGGCGGCGCTGCGCTGTCGCTCAAGAGCGACCTCGAGGCTTGCAACGTCGGCGACCCATGCGCCGCGACGTTCGAAGACGACAAGTCCCGCGGCGCGACGTTGCAGCTCGTCACGAACGCGATGATCGGCGTCGGCGCGGGCCTCGTTGCGGCGGGCGCGACCATCTGGATCATCGACGCGGCGACGAGCGGCGGCAGCGACGAGACGAGGTCCGCATGGATCGTGGCTCCGGTTTTCGACGACGCGGGACGTCCCGCGGGCGCCGGCTTCTTCGGTCGCTTCTGAGCGGCTCGTCCGCCCAGAGTCCACCGCGCCTACTTCGCGTCGCCGACCTTCGCGTCGCCGATCTTCGCGACGACGCGGCGATAGCCCTCGGCGAGCGTGAAGTCCTTGCCGGTCCCCGGGTTCGAGGCGATCTGGTCGACGCGGACGAGCGGCATGGGCGGCCCCGGATCGGGCGGCGCCTGCACGAGCACTTGGCCGGGGCGGGTCATCGCGGGCGACTCGGCAGACAGGTGTCCCTCGAGATCGGCCTCGCGAATGACGTCGGGTCGCTTTGCCGGGACGATGCGGACGTCGGGGATGATGCCTTCTGCCTGGATCGTCCGACCGCTCGGCGTGTAGTAGCGCATCGTCGTCAGGCGCATCCCCGCGCCGCCCGGCAGGTCGAAGATCGTCTGCACCGACCCCTTGCCGAAGGTAGTCGCACCGACGATGGTCGCGCGGTCGTTGTCCTGAAGCGCGCCCGCGACCAGCTCGGCCGCGCTCGCGCTGTATTCGTTCACCAGCACGACGATCGGCATGCTCGTGAGGGCGCCTCCGGGCGTCGCGTCGCGCTGGTCGAGGATCTGGCCCCGGTGCCGCGTCGAATAGATGCCCCCGCTCGAGAGCATCTCGTCGGCGACCAGCTCTGCCTCGTCCACGAGCCCGCCTGGGTTGAAGCGCATGTCGAGGAGGACGCCCTTCACGTCGCCCTCTTTCTTCGCCTTCCCCACGACCGCGAGCAGCTCGTCGTGCGTCGTCTCTTGGAATTGTTTGAGCCGCAAATACAGGACGCCACCATCGAGTCGCTTGCCCTCGACGCTGGTCACGTGGACGACCTCACGTGTGAGGGTGAAGTGCAGCGGGTCGGTTTCACCGGTGCGTCCGATCGTGAGCTCGACCTTCGTCCCGGCGTCGCCTCGCATGAAGTTCACGATGCGATCGATGCGGATCCCCATCAGCGGCTTGCCGTCCACCGCGAGGATGCGGTCTCCCGGCAAGATGCCGGCGCGCTCGGCCGGCGAACCCTCGATGGGGGAAATGACGGTCACCTCGTCGTCCCGAATGTCGACCTCGACACCGATCCCACCGAACTTCCCCTCTGTGTCGTTCAGGAAGTCCGCGTACTCTTCGGGGTTCATGTAGGACGAGTGCGGATCGAGCTCTGCGACCATGCCGCGGATCGCGCCATCGAGGAGCTTTTCGCGTTGAGCCGGATCGACGTAGTCGTGCTCGACGAGCAGCAGAGCTCGCGCCATCTGGTCGAAAGGCAGGTACGGGCTCTCGGCCTCGGGTGTCGCCCCCGCCAAACGCGCCGTCGCGGCGCCTCCTGCGAACGCGACGATCGCGAGCAAGCCGCTTTTCCACGTTTTTGCGAAGAATCGACCGGATGGGTGGGAACGGGCGCGCGGAGACATCGAGCGCATCGTAGTGGGACCCGGCCGCGCGGCGACCGAGATCGGCCCCATCTGCGAACCCGGCCCAAGGGACCATTGGCTTCTTGGTCCAACTGCACGTGTTCGAGTATCGTCGCCCTCTTGCCAAGGAGCCCGCCGTCCCGGACTTTCCGGGTGGCCATCGCACCAACGCCCGGGGCCGAGGCGCAAACATAAGAGCATGGGTGGCGCTTCGGACCGCGAGCTCGTCGAACGGGCCAAAGGAGGCGACGCGGACGCCTTCGGCCTCCTCGTACGTCGACACCAAAAGCGGATTTTTCGCTTGGCGGTGCATCTCACCCGAGCCGGCGCGGACGCCGAGGACGTCACCCAAGAGACGTTCGTCCGCGCCTACCAAGCGCTCAGCCGCTTCGATGGCCGCAGCGAGCCCTTCACGTGGCTCTATCGGATCGCCGTGAACCTGTCGCTCAACCAGATCCGTTCGCGCAAGACGCGTTCGAGCACGAGCATCGACGACGATCCGCGCGTGCTCTCGCTCCTGTCCGAGACGCGGCCCAGTCTGTCGGGCGATCCGGCCGCGGCGCGAGACCAACGCAAGGTGGCCGCGGCGCTCATCGAGGGCATCGACGCTCTCAGCGAGACGCTGCGCACGACGCTGGTGCTCGTCTGCATCGACGGCACCTCGCACGAAGAAGCGTCGAAGATCTTGGGCTGCCCTGCAGGGGCGATCGCGTGGCGCGTCCATGAAGCGCGGCGCAAGCTGAAGGCGTTCCTGACCGACCGCGGTCTGGGAGACGAGCTGCAATGAAGAACCCGATCGACCTCGATGCGTTCCTGAAGGGCGCCGCGGTGCCTCCGCTGCGCAGCGGAGCGACCGACGACGCCTCGTGGGACGAGCGTGCCGACGCCATCGTCGCGAGCGCCCGTTCGTCCGTCAGCGCAGATCCCGCCGATCTCGAAGCTCTCACTTCTCCGCCGACGCTCGAGCCCGAGCCCGGCGAGCCCGTTGTTTCCGTAGGAGTTGCCCCGATGTCCGAGAGTGATCGCCCCAGGCCGTCTCAGAAACGTCCCTCCCTCAAGGAGCTCGCCGAGCGCGTCTCGAAGACTCCGCCGCCTCCGTCGGTGGCGCCCCCTTCCCTGTCGCCATCGAGCTTGTCGACCCCGCTCCCGTCCGCACGTGGGAGCCTCGCTCCGGCGAGCGTTTCAACGCCGCCGCCGTCTCAGGTGCCGGCATCCGTGGGCCCCGCGTCCGTGGGTCCCGCATCCGTGGGTCCCGCGTCTGTGGGTCCCGCGTCTGTGGGTCCTGCGTCTGGCGCTCCAATGTCAGAGGCTCCAGTGTCCGCGGCCGCGGCGTCTACGGCCGCGCCGGAGTCGGTGGCAGCACCGTCGAACGTCGTCCCCATCACCGCGAAGAAGGCCGAGCCGAAGAGCTCCTCGGGCGCGATGATCGGCATCGGGATCGCTCTCGCAGGGGTCGCCGCGGCCGCTGGGCTCTTCTACTTCCTGCAGACGAAGCCGGTCGAGTCCGCCAAGTCGACGCCCGCCAAGGCGCAGACGGCAGAGGTCGACGCGCCCGCGAAGACCGAAGCGGCCGCGGACACCGACGCTCCCGTCGCCAATAGCGACGCTCCAAAAGAGGACGGCGCGCTCGACGTGACCGATCTGGGCGACGCGAGCGCCTCTGCGACCGCGAATCCGGGGGGTACGGCACCGCCAGGGCAGCCCAACGCCCTCGCGCAGAACGACGCGACTGCCTCGGCGAAGGGCCCCGACGTGCCCGTGAAGGTGAACCCCGACGGCACGTTGGACGACGCCATGAAAAAGGTCGCCGGAACGGACGGCGAGAAGCCGCAAGAGGAAGCGCCCGCTCCTGCAGCCGGCAACCCGAAGAACATCCCGGATCGTCCGGCGACCGGCTCGGTCACCGCGGCCATCGGTTCGGTGATGGGCGGCGCGCGTTCGTGCGTGGCCGGCGCCGACGACGTCTCGCGCGCGACCGTCACGTTCGGCTCATCCGGCGCCGTGCAGAGCGTCGGCGTCTCGGGTTGGGCTGCCGGAAAGCCCGCCGCGTCATGCATCCAGAGCGCGCTGAAGGGCGCGAACGTCGGTCCTTTCTCGCAGCCGACGTTCACGTTCGGCGTGACCGTTCGCCCCTGAGCGGTTCGCTAGGTCGACCAACCGAGCGAGGCGGCGAGGCTCTCGAACGTCGCCACGCCGACAGCGGTCCACAAACTCGGGGGCAGATGCCGCATCTACCCCTGCCGACGTGGATAGGTCGACCAACCTCGCCAGGCGGCGTGGCTCTCGAACGTCGCCACGCCGACGGGGGTCCACAAACTCGGGGGCAGATGCCGCATCTACCCCCGCCGACGTGGATAGGTCGACCGGCCTCGCGAGGCGGCGTGGCTCTCGAACGTCGCCACGCCCTGAAGGCAGGCCGACAAAATGACCGCAGCCTCGGGCCTCTATGAAAGAGGGCCGAGGCCGTCGTCGTTTCGGTGGCCCGAAGACTACTTCTTCGCGGCCTTCGCCTGCGCGGAGGCAAGACGACCCTTGAGGCGCGACGCGCGCTTCTTCGGGATGACGCCCTTCTTCGCGGCGACGTCGAGATCGCTCTGGGCTTCGCGAACGAGCGTTGCGGCTTGCTCGGTCGAGGTGTCGACCGCCGTACGCGCCTTCTTCAGGACGGTGCGGAGCGAGCTCTTCACCGCTCGGTTGCGGGTGGTGCGGGTGATCCGCTGGCGGTTGCGCTTGACGGCAGAGGCATGGTTGGCCATCGAAAAAACTCCCTACGTGCTACTTGGTCTCGGCCTTGGTCGGTTTCGCGTCCGGTGCCTTGGGATCGTAACCCTCGGGCTGGATCGGGAAGGCCGGAGTGCCGTGCGTACGATTGAACCGCACCGAAGTCGTCGGACGACGCGCTTTTCGGAGACGGATTCGGGAAGTCTGTTGCGTGGACGAAACCATGGGGAGGCGCACCGTAGTCGACTTTCACACCCTGTCAAACTGTCTTTCCGAGCAGGGCCGTCGGTTTTTGGTGCTCACGGCGTCAGCGAGGGCCGGGCGGGACGACGCGCCGAAACCAGGGACAGCCCCCAGCTAGTACACGTCGCGACAATATCGGCCCTCTTGGGCCATTCGATCGAGCTCGGCCCTCGCCGCGCTCGGCTCGC
>Ga0164241_10006478_pt1 | contig 10678 bp, 8 predicted proteins | sample OricomyardsoilBY_FD_108780 | JGI IMG/M metagenome (GOLD analysis project Ga0164241, IMG submission 108780) | Backyard soil microbial communities from Emeryville, California, USA - Original compost - Back yard soil (BY) | ecosystem: Environmental > Terrestrial > Soil > Unclassified | place: USA... | reverse complement strand
GCGCGGCCCGTTCGACTACGCCGTGCCCGACGACGTCGGGATCGGGTCCATCCTCGTCGTCCCGTTCGGCAGGCAGGAGCTGACCGGCGTGGTGACGGGGATCAAGGAGGAGTCCGAGCACGCGCTGTCGGCCCCGCGCGAGATCCGGGAGGAGACGGTGCCGCCGGCGCTGGTCGCCCTGGCCCTGTGGATCTCCGACCAGTACGCCTCCACGCCGGCCCGCTGCCTGTCCCTCGTCCTGCCGCCCACCGGCGCGCGGGCCAAGACGCGGCTGTGGGCCGCGGCCGCGCGCCCGCCGGAGCCCGGCGAGCGCCTCACCGACGGCCAGCGTGCCCTGCTGGAGCGGCTGCCGTGCGCCGCCGGGGACGACCTCGGCGCGCTGCGCCGCCTGGAGGGCCGCGGCCTGGTGACGATCGCGCCCCAGGCCGAGCGGCGCGCGCCCCGGCACACCTCGGTCGGTGCCGCCGGGCGCGGCCTGCCCCCGCTCACGGCCGAGCAGGCCGCCGCCCTGAACGACATCGCCGCCGCCCCGCGCGACGACCGCATCCTGCTGCACGGCGTGACCGGCTCGGGCAAGACCGAGGTGTACCTGCGGGCCGCCGCCGCGACGCTGGAGCGCGGCCAGGGCGTGCTCGTGCTCGTGCCGGAGATCGCCCTCACCCCGCAGATCGTCGCCCGGTTCGCGGAGCGGTTCGGGGAGACGGTCGCGGTGCTGCACTCCGGCCTGTCGGCGGGCGAGCGCTACGACGAGTGGCGGCGGCTGCGCAGCGGCGAGGCCCGGGTGTGCGTCGGCCCTCGGTCCGCGGTGTTCGCGCCGATGGAGGACGTGGGGCTGGTGATCGTGGACGAGGAGCACGACGCCACCTACAAGAACGAGGGCGATCCGCGCTACGACGCCCGCCGCGTGGCGATGCGCCGGGCCCGCGCCGAGGGCGCGCTGCTGATCGCCGGGAGCGCGACCCCGCGCCCCGAGGCGGTGTTCTCGCTCCGCAGGCTGCGCCTCCCGTTCCGCGTCGACGGTCAGGCGATGCCTCCCGTCGAGCTGGTCGACATGCGCCAGGCCCCGCGCGTCCTGCACCCCCAGACCGCGGAGGCCCTCGCCGACTCCCGCAAGGCGATCGTGCTGCTCAACCGCCGCGGCTGGTCCAACTTCCTCACCTGCCGCACCTGCGGCCACGTGTGGATGTGCCCCAACTGCGACGTGTCGCTCGTGCTCCACCGCTCCGGCGGCTTCCTGGCCTGCCACCACTGCGGCCACCGCGAGACCGTGCCCGACACGTGCACGGAGTGCGGATCGGTCTCGCTCGTGCGCCACGGCACCGGCACCGAGCGGCTGGCCGACGAGCTGACGGGCGTGGGGGAGGTCTTCCGCCTCGACGCCGACACCAAGGACCCGGGCGCGATGCTCGCCGCGTTCCAGGCGGCGCCGCGCGGCGTGCTCGTGGGCACCCAGGTCGTCGCCAAGGGCCACGACTTCCCCGACGTCGACCTCGGCGTGGTCGTCGACGCCGACGCCACCCTGCGCTTCCCCGACTTCCGGGCCGAGGAGCGCACGTTCGCGCTCGTCACCCAGCTCGCCGGCCGGGCGGGCCGCGGCAGCGCCGGCGGCCACGTGATGGTCCAGACGATCACCCCGGACGCGCGCGCCCTCGTGCTCGCCGCGGCCCACGACGCCGACGGGTTCCTGGACGGGGAGCTGGCCCGGCGCCGCGTGCTGCGCTACCCGCCGTACTCCACGCTGATCCGGATCGTCTGCGGCGCGCCGGACGCGGCGGGCGCCCACGCGGCGGCCGCCGCGGTCCGCGACGGGCTCGGCGCGCTCGGCCGCGACACCATGGGCCCGGCGCCCCTGTTCCGGCTGCGCGGGCGGGAGCGCAGCCAGCTCGTGATCAAGGCGCGCGAGCGCTCGGTGGCGGTCAAGGCGGTCCGCGAGGCCGTCGACGCGGTCGCGCGGGACAAGGCGCACCGCGGCGTCACGCTCAGCGTGGACGTCGACCCCCAGTAGCGCCCGGTACCCTGGAGGGACATGTCCGACGAGTCCGCCACCGAGGAGTACGTCCGCACGGACGAGCACGAGCTCGAGCCCGACGGCGAGCAGGAAGCCGAGCGCCCCCAGCTCGATCCCGAGACCGCCGCGCGCCGCCGCGCCGCGCTCGACCACGTCCGCCAGTGGGGCGATCCCGTGCTCACGACCAAGGCCCGCGCCGTCGACACGTTCGACGACGGCCTCCGCGAGGAGGTCTACCGCATGGGCGCGCTGATGAACGACGCGCTGGGCATCGGCCTGGCCGCGACGCAGGTCGGCATCCTCCACCGCGTGCTCGTCTACCGCGTCGAGCCCGACAGCCCCGTCCAGGCGCTGATCAACCCAGAGCTGGAGTGGGCGGGCAAGGAGAAGGAGATCGCCGACGAGGGCTGCCTGAGCCTGCAGGGCGTGCTCGTCGAGGTCGAGCGGCCCGTCCACGTGCGCGTCCGCGCCCAGGACACCCACGGCGACCCCGTGCTCGTCGAGGCCTCGGGCCTGGAGGCCCGCGTCATCCAGCACGAGATGGACCACCTCGACGGCGTCCTCATCCTCGACCGCACCTCGCGCGACCAGCGCAAGGCGGCGGTCCGCGGCCTGCGCGAGGCCGCCCAGGCCGCCGCCGCGGACCAGGCGTGAGCACCGCCTACCTGGGGACGAGCGCCTTCGCCGCGACGGTCCTGGAGCGGCTGGCCGCCTCGCCGTACCGGCCGTCCCTCGTCGTCACCCGGCCCGACGCGCCCCGCGGACGCGGCCGCAAGCTCGCCGCCCCGCCCGTCGCCGAGACCGCCCGCGCGCTGGGGATCCCCGTCCTGCAGCCCGAGGACGTCAACGCGCCCGAGGTGGCTCAGCGGATCGAGGACGACCAGCCCGACGCGGTGATCGTCTGCGCGTTCGGCGCGATCATCCGTCGCCCCCTGCTCGGCTACGACATCCTCAACGTCCACCCGTCGCTGCTGCCCCGCTGGCGCGGTGCCGCCCCGATCGAGCGGGCGATCATGGCCGGCGACACCGAGACCGGGGTGTCGATCATGCGCCTGGTCGAGGGCCTGGACAGCGGCCCCGTCTGCCTGCAGGCGCGCGAGCCGATCGCCCCGGACGACACCTACGGGACGCTGGCCCCCCGCCTGGAGCGGCTCGGTGCGGACCTGCTCGTGCGCGCGCTGGCCGAGCGCCCGCCGTACGCGGCCCAGGACGAGTCCCTCGTCACCTACGCCGACAAGATCGGCCCGGCCGACCGCACGCTCGACCCCGCCCGGCCGGCGCGGGAGAACGTCGACGTCGTGCGCGCCCTGAGCCCGCACATCGGCGCCCGCCTGCCGCTGCCCGACGGGAGCTTCCTGGGCATCCGCGCCGCCCGCGTGGGGGAGGGCGGCTCGTTCGAGCCGCTCGAGGTCCAGCCCGCCGGCGGCCGCCCCATGCCCTACGCCGACTACGTCCGCGGCCATGGCGGCTGACGACGTCGCGCCCGCGCGGCGGGTCGCCTTCACCGTCCTGCGCCGGATCAGCAGCGAGGGGGCCTACGCGGATCGCGCGCTGCGCGGGGACGCCAAGCGCCTGAACCCGCGCGACTACGGCCTGGCCAAGCGCATGGTCTTCGGCACCGTGCAGCGGCGCGGCACGCTCGACTGGGTCATCAACGACCGGGTCGACCGCGAGCTCGACGCCCCCGTCCGCGACGCGCTGCGCCTGGGCATCTACCAGCTGCTGTACCTCGACGGCGTGGCCGACCACGCCGCGGTGGGCGAGTCGGTGGCCCTGGCTCGCGCCGCCTCGGGCAAGGGGGCGGGCGGCCTGGTCAATGCCGTCCTGCGCCGCGTGCAGCGCGACGACATCGTGCTGCCCTCCGACGACGGGCCGGCGGGCGCGGCGATCCGCCACTCCCATCCCGCCTGGTTGGTCGAGCGGTGGTGGAAGGACCTCGGCCCCGAGTCCACCCGCGCGCTGCTGATCGCCAACAACGAGCCGGCGGAGCTGGCGCTGCGCGTCAACACGCTGGTCGAGCACGACCTGTCCGACATCGAGGGCGACCGGCTCGGCGACGCGATCGTCGTCCGCGGCGGGCTGGACCCGGCCACGCATCCCGGCTTCGCGGCGGGGGCGTTCATCGTCCAGTCGCGGGCCGCCCAGGCCGTCTCCCGCATCGTCGACCCCCAGCCGGGAGAGCGCGTCCTGGACCTGTGCGCCGCGCCCGGCGGCAAGACGACCCACCTGGCCGCGCTGATGGGCGGCACGGGGGAGATCGTCGCCGTCGAGCGCCACGAGGGCCGCGCCCGCATGCTCCAGGAGGCGTGCGAACGGCTGCAGGCCACCAACGTGCGCGTGGTGGTGGGCGACGCGTCCACGTTCACCGACCCCACGGGCTTCGACCGGGTGCTGCTCGACCCGCCGTGCAGCGGGCTGGGCACGTTGCGGACCCATCCCGACCTGCGCTGGCGGGTACGGCCCGAGGACGTGGAGGCGCTGGCCGGCATCCAGGATCGCCTGCTCCAGAGTGCCCGCGGAGCCCTGCGGCAGGACGGTCCGGGACGGCTCGTCTACGCCACCTGCACCATCTCCAAGCGGGAGGAGCGGATGGTCGGCGACGGCCGCCTGCGGACCCTCCCAAGTCGCGACGGGACGGACGGCTTCTATATTGCTTGGCATGGCGACGGACAAACCGACCGACCTCGGCCCGGAGTGCCCGAGCTGCCATGAGCCGTGGCTGCGCCCCTCGAACCTGCCGGGGCGCTACCGCTGCGTGTACTGCCTGCACCGGTTCGAGCTGCGCTCCGTGTGCCCGGACTGCGGGGAGCACTCCACGATCATCCGCATGTCCTCCACGGCGATCATGAGCTGCAACGTCTGCGGCGGCTCGATGCTCGTCGAGGTGTAGATCGTCGATGATGTGGGCGTGACCGCTCCTCGCATCGCCCCGTCCATCCTCTCCGCCGACCTCGCCCGCCTGGGCGCCCAGGTCGACGAGGTGCTCGCCGCGGGCGCCTCCGTCATCCACTTCGACGTGATGGACGGGCACTTCGTCCCCTCGATCACCGTCGGTCCGCTCGTGCTGTCGGCCCTGCGCGACCACGTGGGGGCCGACGTCGACATCGACGTGCACCTGATGGTCGAGCGGCCCGAGCGGCAGATCGCCGACTTCGCCAAGGCGGGGGCCACCGGCATCACGTTCCACGCGGAGGCGACGCCGCACGTCGGCTACACGGTCAACCTCATCCGCGAGCACGGCTGCCGCGCCGGCGTGGCCGTGTGCCCCGCCACGCCGCCCGGCGTGTTCGGGGAGACGAGCGTGGACCTCGCCCTGGCCATGACGGTCAACCCGGGGTGGGGCGGTCAGGCCTACATCCAGGGGTCGGAGTCGAAGATCGAGCGGATCGCCGCGCTGGCCTCCGGCGCGCTGGTCGAGGTCGACGGCGGCATCGACGCCAAGACCGCCCCGGGCGTCGTCGCGGCGGGCGCGCGCCTGCTCGTGGCCGGCTCCGCGGTGTTCAACGCCCCGGATCCCGCCGCCGCGTACACCGAGATCGCCGCCGCGGCGGCCTCGGGGCTGCCGACCCCCTAGGGGCCATCCCCGATACCGGACGGGGGTCGGGGTCTGCGAACCTGCGGCCCATGACCGACCTCGTTCACGCCGCGCAGATCACCCGGACCTTCGGGACCGGGGAGGCCTCCGTCCAGGCCCTCACGGGCATCGACGTCTCGTTCCCCGCCGGGAAGCTCACCGCGATCATGGGTCCCTCGGGATCCGGCAAGTCGACGCTGATGCACATCCTCGCGGGGCTGGACCGGCCGACCACCGGCACCGTCACGCTGGACGGCGTCGACCTGACGCAGTTGAACGACGCGGCGCTGACCACCCTGCGCCGCGACAAGGTCGGGTTCATCTTCCAGTCGTTCAACCTGCTGCCGGTGCTCGACGCGCGGGAGAACATCCTGCTGCCGCTCTCGATCGCGGGGAAGCAGCCCGACCAGGGGTGGATCGACACGCTGATCGACACGGTCGGCCTGCGCGAGCGGCTCACCCACCGGCCCTCGCAGCTCTCGGGCGGCCAGCAGCAGCGCGTGGCCGTGGCCCGGGCCCTCGCCGCGCGGCCCGCGGTCGTCTTCGCCGACGAGCCCACCGGCAACCTGGACTCCAAGGCCAGCGCCGAGGTCCTGCGGCTCCTGCGCCAGGCGGTCGACGAGTTCGGCCAGACGGTGATCATGGTCACCCACGACGCCGGCGCCGCCTCGGTCGCCGACCGGCTGCTCGTGCTCGCCGACGGCGACATCGTGCACGACGGCGCCGCCGGCTCGACCGACGACGTGTTCGACCTCATGCGCAAGGTCGGCTGAGCCGTGCGCAAGGTCGCACTGCGCGGGCTGCTGGCCCGCAAGACCCGCCTGGCCCTCACCGTCGTCGCCGTCGCGCTCGGGGTGACGCTGATCGCCGGCACCTACGTCTTCACCGACACGATCAACGCGTCGTTCGCCCAGATCTTCTCGGTGACCAACAAGGGCACCGACGTCGCGATCTCGCCCAACGACGACGTCACCGGCAGCGACGGGGCGCCGCCCGCCATGTCCGCCGCGCTCCTGCCGCGGGTGCAGCGCGCCCCGGGCGTCAAGGTCGCGGAGGGGTCGATCTTCGACTCCAACGGCGTGATCCTCGGCAAGGACGGCAAGCCGGTCAGCACCGGCTCGGTCAACTTCATCGCCTCGGTGTCGCAGGTCAAGCAGTTCGCGGCCGTGGACTACCCGGAGGGCCGGGCCCCGACCGCCCCCGACGAGGTGGCGATCGACAAGAGCACCGCCGACCGCAAGGGCTTTGAGCTCGGCGGGACGATCGACGTGCAGGGGGACACCCCGAAGCAGCCGTACAAGATCGTCGGCATCACCAAGATCGCGGGCGTGGACTCGCTCGGCGGGACCAGCACCGCGCTGTTCACGCTGGCCCAGGCGCAGAAGATCACCGGCAACGTCGGCAAGTTCGACCAGATCTCGGTGGCGGCGAAGCCCGGCGTCACGCCCGCCGCGCTGAGCGCCGAGCTGCGCCGGGTCATGCCGCGCACGGTCGACGTGCGGACCGGCGCGCAGCAGGCGACGAAGCAGACCGACGACATCAAGGACAACCTCGGCTTCCTCAACACGGCGCTGCTCGCGTTCGCGGGGATCTCGCTGTTCGTCGGCGCGTTCATCATCTTCAACACGTTCTCGATCACCGTCGCCCAGCGGATGCGGGAGTTCGCGCTGCTGCGCACGCTCGGCGCCTCCCGCGGCCAGGTGCTGCGGTCCGTGCTCACCGAGGGGCTGCTCGTCGGCCTGGCCGGCTCGCTCGTCGGGCTCGGCCTGGGCATCCTGGTGGCCTCCGGCCTGCGCGCGCTGTTCAAGGCGGTGGGGATCGACCTGCCCTCCAACGGCACGGTCATCGAGTCGCGCACGATCATCGTGTCGCTCGTCGTCGGCACGGTGGTGACGCTCGTGTCCTCCACGTTCCCGGCGATCCGGGCCACGCGGGTGCCGCCGGTCGCGGCGCTGCGCGAGGGCGCGGTGCTGCCCGAGACCCGGGCGGCGCGCTTCGTCACGCCGATCTCGCTCGTGCTCGTCGTGCTGTCGCTCGTGCTGCTCGCCGTCGGCCTGTTCGGGTCGCTCTCCAGCGATGGGGCCCTCGCCGCGGTCGGCGTGGGCGCCGCGCTGCTGTTCTTCGGCGTCGCGATGCTCAGCCCGAAGCTGGTGAAGCCGATCGCCTCGGTGGTCGGCATCCCGCTCCAGCGGATGTTCGGCGTGACCGGCCGGCTGGCTCGGGAGAACACGGTGCGCCTGCCCGGCCGGACGGCGGTCACCGCGGCCGCGCTGATGGTCGGCGTCGGCCTGGTCTGCTTCGCCTCGATCTTCGCGGCCAGCGCCAAGACGACCATCCACGACGCGATCACCGGCGGCTCCAGGGCCCAGGCGGTCATGCAGTCGACGTCCGGGTTCGGCGGCTTCGCGCCGCAGGCCGCCCAGGCGGTGGCGAAGGTGCCGGGCGTGCGGGACGTCTCGGTGGTGCGGGTCGGCGCGGGCAAAGTCGGCAAGGACAAGATCCAGGTCAGCGGCATCGACCCGGCCACGTTCACCACGCTCTACGACGCGAAGTGGAAGGAGGGGAGCGACGAGACGCTGCGCACGCTCGCCCCCGGCCAGGCCGTCGTCCAGAAGGGCTGGGCCGAGGACCATCACGTCGACGTCGGAGAGACCCTGCGGGTCACGACGCCGCTGCAGGAGACGGTCGCCCTGAAGGTGACGGGCATCGTCGACGACAAGGCCGGGCTGCTCCAGCCGATCACCGTGACCAACGCGGTGCTCGCCCAGGACTTCGCGGTCACCAAGGACTCCTTCGACCTCGTCGGCTACCGGCCGGGCGCGAACGAGCAGGCGACGAAGGCGGCGATCGACGACGTGCTCGACGCCCGCTACCCGCAGGTCCAGGCGCAGACCAACGCGGAGTTCATCGCGGACGCCGAGGGCCAGGTCAACACCCTGCTCGGGCTGATCTACGCGCTGCTCGCCCTCGCCGTGCTCGTGTCGCTGTTCGGGATCGTCAACACCCTGGTGCTGTCGATCAGCGAGCGCACGCGGGAGATCGCCATGCTCCGGGCGATCGGCACGTCCAAGCGCCAGGTGCGGCGGATCATCCGCTACGAGGCGGTGATCACCGCGCTCATCGGCGGCATCCTCGGAGCCGTGCTGGGCGTGGTGCTGGCCTTCCTGCTCAGCAACGCGATCGACGACTTCACGTTCGACATCCCGTTCGCCCAACTGGTGATCGTCCTGATCCTCTCCGGCCTGGCCGGCGTGGCGGCGGCGGTCCTCCCGGCCCGCCGCGCCTCGAACCTGGACGTCCTTGAGGCCCTGGCCTACGAGTAGTACCGCCGCCGAAGAACCGCCGAGGGTCGCTTTTCAGGTCATATCGACCTTCGAAGTGACACTCGGCCGGTGGGTGGGGGTCAGGCACCCGGGTCGAGCAGCGCCCGAAGGCGGCCGCCGCTCCGCTCCGGCGCGTGGGTGACGTCGTGCCACGTGAGCCGCAGCACGGTCAGGCCCCGGGCGCGCATGAACGCATCCTTCTCGACGTCCCGGGCGCGCTTGGCGGCCGTGCGGTGGAACCGGTCTCCGTCCGTCTCCACGATCAGGTGTTCCGCCGGCCACAGGAAGTCCGGCGTCCACGGGCCGATCGGCTCGTTGACCACTGGGCGCGGGAGCCCCTGGGCGGCGCACATCCGCAGGAACCGCAGCTCCAGCACGGAGCGCACGCCATCGGGATCGACCGATCCGTCCAGGGCTCGCCAGACGCGCGCGTTCCCCCGGAACCCGCGGCGGCACAGCGCCTCGGCGGCCACGACCTCGGGACGGAGCTGGTGACGGACCTGTGCCTCCTCGAACACCTGATGGAGTCGCCTGATCCGCACGACCGCCGCCACGTCGAGCACGGTCTGCAGCAGGGTGGTGACCGGGATCCGCCGGCGCACGGTGACGTTGCGCGCGGACAGCGGACTACGGTGGACGACGAGCCCGTCGCGGCGGCGCCGACCCGCGCGGGTGGGAACCGTGACCTCGGTCGGGACGCCGCCGGGCAGGATCTCCCACAGCGCGGCGGCCGCTCGGTGGCTCAGCACCGCCCCTTCCCCGCACGTCAGGACGGCCGCCATCCACCGGGACTCCCGCGTCTGCGGCACGTGGCCGACGGCGTAGACGCCGTGGTGGCGGGAGATCAACCACCCCGCGGTGGCGCGGGAGCGGATCATGGTCTGCGAGAGGCCAAGCGCGTGGAGCTGCGCAACCGTGACGTTGCCGTGCTGCCGCTCCGCCAAGCGCTGAATGTCAGGTAAGAGGTTCATATGACCTCTTAGGTGACACTCGACCAAAACTCGCCCCCCCCGATGGCGAAGAAGTGCCGGCCGCCCGCGATACTGCGCCCCATGGACGGAGAGACGGCACGGCTGGTGCGGACGGTGATCCGGGACGACGGGGTTGCCGACCACGTCGCGGTGGAGGAGCCGCTGGAGATCCGGGTGGGCGGGGCGCCGCTGGCCGTCACCATGCGGACGCCCGGCCACGACGAGGAGCTCGCGCTGGGCTTCCTGTTCGGCGAGGCGCTCATCGATGCGCCCCGCCCCGTCGATCCGGCGCCCGGCCTCGCCGCCAACACCGTCGACGTCGCCGGTCCGCTGGCCCACGATCCCGGCGCGCGCAGCTTCTACACGAGCTCGTCGTGCGGGGTCTGCGGCAAGGGCGCGCTGGAGGAGGTCGCGATCGCAGCGCCCGTGCTTGACCCCGACGCAGGCCCACGCGTCCCCCGCGACCTGCTCGCAGGCCTCCCCGACAAGCTCGTGCAGCCGACGTTCGAGCGCACCGGCGGCCTGCACGCGACGGGCCTGTTCACGGCCGCCGGCGGGCTCCTGCTCGCCCGGGAGGACGTCGGGCGCCACAACGCGATGGACAAGGTGATCGGCCGCGCACTGCTCGACGGCCGGATCCCGTTCACCGGCCACGTGCTCTGCGTGAGCGGGCGCCTGTCGTTCGAGCTCGTGCAGAAGGCCGCCCGCGCCGGCGCGCCGATCCTCGTCGCCGTCGGCGCCCCCAGCTCCCTGGCGGTCGCGCTCGCCGCCGACCAGGGCCTCACGCTGTGCGGCTTCGCGC
>Ga0164241_10006477_pt1 | contig 10678 bp, 11 predicted proteins | sample OricomyardsoilBY_FD_108780 | JGI IMG/M metagenome (GOLD analysis project Ga0164241, IMG submission 108780) | Backyard soil microbial communities from Emeryville, California, USA - Original compost - Back yard soil (BY) | ecosystem: Environmental > Terrestrial > Soil > Unclassified | place: USA... | reverse complement strand
TTCATCGCCGTGGGCGGACTGGATCTGTTCGTGCACGACAATCTCGCCCACGCGAGCCGCATGATGGCCGCGGGCTGCTCGGTCGAAGCCCATCTGTATCCAGGGGCCATTCATGGATTCGATCGCGTGGTGGATGCGGATGTCAGTCTGCGCTTCACGCGCGAGCTGGTGGGATTCATCCGCCGTCATCTGGGCTGAGGCTCGGCGAAATAGAAGCGGTAGCCATTCTCATCGATGGCGCGTCGCGTGTCCGCGTCGGGCACGCACTGCCGATAGCGCTGCATGGCGACGCTGTAGCTGGCCACATGTTCGTGGCCCACGAAGGGCGCATCGCTGCCCCACAGCAGCTTTTCGGTGCCAAAGCGTTGCAGCAGGTCCTGGCTGTACTCCACCGGCAGACTCCAGTCCGGTTCGTGCTCGTCGGGATGGCGGAACGCTGAAGATAGCTTCACCCAGGCATTCGCGCGTTCGAGCAGCTTCAGCATGCCCTGGTAGCTCGCCGCGGCCAGTCGTGGCTTCGGGTCGTGCCAGCCGAAATGATCGATCACCACGTTGACGCCGGTATCGAGCAGTCGCGCCGCGACTTCCACCAGCCGTTCGCCCTCGATGTTCAGGTGGATGTGCATGCTCAGGTCGCGCAGCCGGTGGCACATGCGCTGGAAGTCATCGCCAGTCATGTCCGGCAGAGGATCGCGGAAGAACCATTGCAGCCGCACCCCGACAAACCCCTCGCGCCGCAGGGCCTCGAGCGTGTAGAAGTCCACGTCCGCTTCGACGATGGCCGTGGCCCGCAGGCGTGGGTGACGGCGCAGCGCGCGGATGGAATAGTCGTTGTAGGTGCCGAACAGGCTGGCCGCGGCGATCACCCCATAGCGCACACCATGTGCATCCATGTCGGCGAGAAAATCCTCGGCGCTATAGACATAGTCGAGGCGCTTCCAGGCATGGCGGACGAAGGGCATGCCTGGCCCCCACGCATGCGCATGGCAATCGATCAGCGCCCCGTCGGTCTTCAACCCAGTGCCCTGCCATAGATCCGATAGGCCGTGCCGCCGAACAAATCCGCGCGTTCCAGTTCACCCAGACGCGCCGCCGAGGCATGCAGGCGCTTGATCTTCTCTTCATACGAGGCGGGACTTTGTCCGGCGTCCGATCCCCACAGCAGCCGCTCGGCGCCGAAGCGGTCGGCCAGCGCGCGCACGAAGGCGGCGCTGTCGAAGTGCTTTTCCTCGAGGCGGTCGAAGTTGATGTCGGTCACCTTGAAGTACACATGGGGCAGATCGCCGAAGGCACCCACCGCATCGGCGATGCCGAAACCTGGCGGCGGGGGCACCACGTAGTGGATGCCTTGCGTGGCGGCATAGCGGGTTTCAGGCGTCGAGGCATGCGGAACGCCCACATGATCGATGAGGATGGGCAGGGCGCGAAACTGGCGGGCGACGCCGAGCAGCGCGGCGAGGCCGGCTTCATTGTTCTGCCGATACAGGATGACGGTTACCGGCAGAGCCAGATCCGCCGCGGTTCGCCACAGGTTCAGTGCATCGGCGCCGTCGAGCCAGTCGGTGTCTTTCTCGCTGAGCTTCGGTGCGACCATCCGCAGGCCCCCCAGGGGGTGCTGTGCCGCCAGCTCCCGAAGTCTTGCCGGAGAAGCGGGATCCTGGGCATCCAGCACGATGATGGGCACGAGGCGGCCCGGAAAGGCGGCTGCGGCATCCAGCGTGTAGCGGTTGTCGTAACCGTACAGCGTGGCGCGCTGCACGACGCAGGCATGCGCCACCATTCCGGTATCCAGCGCGTGAACCAGATCTTCGACAGAAAAAACCAGTGGACTGACCGGCGCGCGAAAGCCATCACGCAGCGTGGAATAAGGGTAGCGTTCAAGATCCGCCGACAGCACGTGCGCGTGAGTATCGAAAAGCAAGGCTTGCTCCCTCATCATATGCGCCCATGCGCATTCCTTATCCCGATGTCAGTGATTTGCCCGAGATGGTGCGGAAGACTCTGGCAAACGTTCCACTCAACGTCGTGCGCATCTGCGCGCACGCCTCACCTGCGCTGTTCGAGGCGCAGGGTCAGCTCGGACGCGCGGTGGCGAACCCCGATGTGCTTCCGCCGCGACTGCGCGAGACCATCATCCTGCGCGTGGCGTATCTGTCGGACAGCGCATATGAGCTGCATCATCATATCGCACTGGGTCGCGCCGCCGGATTGACCGACGCGGAACTTGGCGCCATCGGCCAGGGCAGCTATGACTTGCTCGATCCGCTGCTGGCGGCGGCGGCGCGTTTCACCGACGAGGTCGTGAAGCACCTCTCGCCCTCGGACGCAACGCTGGCGGCGCTGCGTCAGCTTGCGTCGGACCAGATCGTCGTCAACGCGGTGCTGACCATCGGCTGCTACATGTCGATTGCGCGGCTGGCTGCGGTGACGGGCATCCCGCCTGATGTGGAAACATTGAGCGAACTGCCCACCAGCGCCGGCCACTGAAGTGCCTGCGGTCTTGCCCGCCTCTACGCCAGCAGTCGCTGCGGGCTTTCAGCCTCATGATTCAGCAGCGGCAGTTGTCGCCCCAGATGCTCACAGATGTGCAGGCGTTCGGCCGTGCGCGCCTGATGCGCCTGAGTCCAGGCGATCACGAACATCATGGGCAGCCGGCACTCGTCGCGATACAGCTCGCGGATCCAGGCGTAGAGCGGCCGCAGTCGCGGTCGGGCAATCCACCATGGCAGCTCATCGGGCAGCCACAGCCGCGCGGTATTCAGGTGCTGCGCAAAGCGCTTGCGCGGGTCGCGCGTCTGGCCGACATAGCGCACCTGGCGCACATCGCGCGGATCGGACAACGTGTAGATCGCCACTTGCGCGGGCGCGGTGCCGGAGTCGTCCACGATGTGCGTGTTGCGGCCAGAACGAATGAGCCGCGCCACCTGGATTTTGGGGCTCAAAGAATCCATTTCGCATGAACTGTATATAATTACAGTTCGCTTTCCCAGCGCCGTTGCGTTCGGAACCGCCATCTGTCCTACGTCCAATGGGACTCCCGACCTACAGAAACAGCACCCCGCTGGGCACAGTCTGTCCGTCCTTTCCCCCGGCTTGCTTCCAGACTCTGAGGGCTGCATTCATGAGCGCAAACGCCGATCTGATGGAACATCGATGGGGCATTCGCGTCGATCTGGGCGCGCTCGTGGAAATACGCACCGCCGAAACCTGGTCTGCCACGGCAGTAGTGCGCGACGCCAGCCTCAGCGGCGCGTTCGTGGAAACTGATTCCAGGCCGGTGCTGCTGTCGCGCGTCTCGGTGCGGCTGATCGCGCGCACGGGCGAGTGGCTGGAAGCCTGCGTGGTGCGCGTGGAAGACACCGGCTTTGCCGTCGAGTGGCTGGATCCGGGCATGCAGGCCGTCGCGGCGCTGCTGTCACTGCGGCGCGATGCCACAGTGACGCCAATCAACCGCGAGCCCGCCAACCAGTCGCGCTTCCTGCAGTAGCGGGGGCACCGCCGTCCGGCTCTGCCCCCCTCGGCTCAGCGCCGCGGCGGCGGCGGCCCGAATACCGGCTGCCAGTCTTCCTGGCCGCGCGAGATCACGTAGGCATGCACGGCGTCAACCTGCTCGGGCGTCAGCACACCGTTGAACGGCACCATCCCCTTGTCCTTGAATTTGCCGCCGAGCACGATGTCGCTGAAATCGGTGTGCGATTGCGGCTTGATGAAGCGCAGGTCTTTTGGCCCCGAGCCAATGGCATTCTGGCCATGACAGGTGGAGCAGAATTGCGCGAAAACCTTCTCGCCTTCTGCAACCTTTGCTGCCGGCTGCGGCGCGCCCGGCGGCGGTGATACCGCCTCCGGCGCGGGCGCTGGAGGCAGCTCCACACCCTTGGCGCCCAGCCTGTAGACCACGAGCTTGGCGGGGCCCACCGAAAATGGTTCGGGTCCGGCATTCAGTCCGTGAACGATGGCGTTGTTCCAGCCGGCATTCACCGCGATGTATTGCTGGCCCTTCACGCTGTAGCTGATGGGGCCGGCCACGGGCACCGAGACGGTGGGCGACTCCCACAGTTTCTCGCCCGTGTCGGAGCGATAGATGGCCAGCGTGCGCCGCATCGTGCCCTGCACCAGCAGATTGCCCGCCGTGGTCAGCGTGCCGCCCTGAAAATGCAGGGGGCTGACGATGCGGAAGCGCTCTTTCTGTGCCACGGGATCCCAGGCCAGCGTGTAGCCCTTGTCGCCGGTGTTCACCTTCTGGTTGAACTCACGACGCAGCTCGGGGTTCGCGGTGCCCGAGCCGATCGTGGTGCGACCCAGGCGGAACTGGAATTTCCCGTCCTCGATGCGCGATATCACCATCCACTGTTCCTGCACCGGGATGTACACCAGGCCGGTGAGCGGGCTGTATGACATCGGGTTCCAGTTGTGCGCGGCATTGGGCGTGATCAGCCGCGGTTCCACGGTGACCATGGATTCCGGATTGATGGCCGGCCGACCGGTTTTCAGATCCACATGCGAGGCCCAGGTATTGGGCACGAAGGGCTGCGCCGACAGCAGCTCACCGGTGGCGCGATCCAGCACGTAGAAGAAGCCGTCCTTGGGCGCGTGCATGATGACCTGGCGTTCGCGGCCATTGATCTTCAGTTCCGCCAGTATCAGTGGCGAAGTGCTGTCGTAGTCCCACTGTTCGCCCGGCACTTCCTGGTAATGCCAGACGTATTTGCCCGTCTTCGCATTCACCGCAACGATGGAGCCGATGAACAGATTGTCGCCGCCGCCCGGGGATCGGAAGGCCTGCGGATGCGGCGAACCATTGCCGGTGCCGAAATAAACGATGTCGAGCTTGGGGTCGTAGACGATGCCGTCCCAGTTGTTGCCGCCACCGCCGGTTTTCCACCAGTCGCCGCTCCAGGTCTTCATGGCCATGGGCATGATGGAATCCGAGGCCACGCCATCGGGCTTCGATGGATCGCCGGGCACGATGTAGAACTTCCACACCATCTTGCCGGTCTCGGCATCGAAGGCATTCATGTAACCCCGCGCGCCCAGGTCGCCGCCACCATTGCCGATGACCACCAGGCCATCCTTGGTGACACGCGGCGCGCCGGTGATGGAAATGGGCTGGTTGGGATCGGATGTATCCACATCCCACAGCACCTTGCCGGTCTTCGCGTCCAGTGCGATCAGGTGCGCGTTCAGCGCGCCGATGAACAGCTTGCCCTTCCAGGCCGCCAGGCCGCGACTTACCGGACCGCAGCAGGCGACGGCGCCGACCTGCGGGGTGATCTTCGGATCGTACGTCCACAGCACTTTGCCGGTGGCGGCATCGTAGGCCGTGGTCACATCCCATGCGGAGATGTTGTAGAGCACGCCGTCGATGACCAGCGGTGTTGCGACGACGCCGCGGTACGTACCGATGTCGGCATACCAGGCCAGGCCCAGGTTCTTCACGTTCTTGTCGTTGATCTGCTTGAGTGGACTGAAGCGCTGCTCGCTCCAGGTGCGCCCGTGGGACATCCAGTTGCCGGCGTCCTGATCGGCTTTTTCCATCCGTTCAGCCGTGACATTCGCGGCCTTGCCTGCTGCGTGCACGGCAAGAGCCGGAGTGAAAGCGAAAATGGCCGCCAACAGGGGCGCGCGAAATCCAGGGCTGCGATGCATGACCACTCCAGCGATGCGGGTTGCGACGGCCGGAGATTGTAGGACGATCGCGGACTCAGGGGGCTGGCTTTGGCCCCACCTTGGCCGCCGGCTCCTTATCCTTGTCTATGGGTTTTTTCTTTTCGCTTGGCGGCACGCCGGGTCCGCAGGCGGTGTCCTTGCCGGGGCCGGTTTCTATCAGGCCCAGCAGGGCCAGCGGCGGCGCAATGGCTGCCAGCGCGGCCACGGCGACGCCCCGCAGCACCAGCGGCCCACCCTTGGGGGCAATGGCCGGTTTGGCGAACGTGCCACCGATGTTGATGGGCACGCGGATCGAGACGGGGCTGGTGTCCTTGGGCTTGGGCAGCAGCGTCATGTCCAGTTTTTCATCCTTGAAGCTGAACTGGCCCTTGAGCAGCAGCGCGGTGTCGGTGGTATCCACGGCGACGGATCGCGCCGTGGCCAGTCCGTCGCTGATGTCGAAATCCATATAGGCACAGCGAAGCCGGACTTCCTTGTCCTTGCCGAGCAGGAAGGCCAATGCCTCGGCAATGTCCAGGCCCGCCACTTCGAGCACCAGATTGCTCATGCGGCCCTGGCCCATGATGGCGCTGATATGGCCGCTGGATGAGCCCAGGATGCTGGCGGTGGAATCGCCGCGGCCCTTGAGCTCGACGGTGCCGTTGATGCTGCCCAGCGAGTCCTGCATGGACTTGGCCTTGGGAAACAGCTTGTGCAGCTGCAACTTGCGGATCTTCATGTCCAGCGCGAACTGCGCCTGTTTCTGGCGCGCATCCAGGTGCACCACATTCACGAGCTCGCCGCCGGCGGCGCCGAACTCCAGTGGATCGAGCCTCAGCTGTCCGTCATCCAGCAGCAGACGCGCGCGCATGTGTTCAAGCGGCAGGTGTCTGGAGTTCACCTGCCCGGCGGTCAGTTGCACATCCGCATCCATCGCCCGCAGCTTGGCCAGGTCGATGGGCTTGGAAGGCAGCAGCTTGCCGGAGGCTTTCTGCGCGCTGGCTTGCTTCTTCTGTTCTTCCGAGGCGGTCTCGCCTTCACCGGTGCCGGGCGTGCCGCCGATGAAACCCGCCAGATCATTGAAATCGATACGCCTGGATTTCAGTGCCGCGATCAGCTTCGGCCTGCTGCCGCCCAGGTCGATGGTGACATCGCCACCCAGATCGCTGTCGCCGACGGTGCCGGAGAAGTTTCGGTACGAGATCTGGTTGCCGTGCCGCTGAAGCCTGCCTTTGAGCGTGTAAGGCGGCGTTGCGGGCAACACGATACCCACGTAATCGTAGAGTTTGGCCAGGTCTGGCCCACGCATCTGGAAATCCACCGCCACGTCTTCGGTTTGCAGCGGTTCGGCGAGCGTTCCGGAAACGTGCGCCTGCGTCTGCCCGGCGCTGGCGGTCAGGTCGATGCTGTAAGGCAGAGGCTTGCCCTGCAACTCCAGTGGTGAGTCGACCTGACCCTCGAGCTGGAAGGGCGCCTCGCGATACATGCCCTCGCCGCGCAACACCAGCGGCGCCAGCACCCCGCGTCGTGAAGGCTCGGCGCTTTCGATTCGCAGGTCGATCGAGGTGCGCAGCATGGGCTCGCGCAACTCGACACGGCCCCCGTGCACGCGCAGCCGCTGCACACGCAGGCGCGATTGGCAGGGAGAGGGCGAGCAGTCAGCACGACGGCCGAAATCCCAGTTGGCTTCGTCCCCGCGGCTTTCCAGCCTGAGAAATGGCTGCTCCGCAATCAGGTGGCTGACAGTTACGCGACCCAGCAGCAACGGCCAGAAACGCAAACCCATGTCCAGACGTCGCGCGCGCGCCATGGTCTTTTCTTCCGACCAGGGAGCGTTGGCCAGGAACAAGCGTTCGGCCTGTATTTCCAGTGGAAAGTAATCCACATCCAGATCGCCGTCGATGCGGAACTCGCGGCCGGTAGCGCTCGTGACCATGCGTTGCACAGGGCCCTTGGCCCAGTTCCAGTTGAAGAAGGCGAGCACCAGGACGACAAGAATGAGTACGGCGACCGTCGTGGTCCAGGCAGGGTGTTGCCGCGGAAAATCCCGCCATGTGCTGTTGAGGCGCGCCGCCATAGGCCCACCCTAGAGCAGCCTTCAGCGATGCCGCATGTGGCGTATCCAGCGAGCAGGCGTAGGGACGCTCCTACACCTGCAACGCAGGGCCGATCAGTGACCGGCGCGGGCCGCCTGAATGGCGGCCACATCGATCTTCTTCATGTCCATCATGGCGGCGAACACGCGCTTGCGCACTACGGGGTCTGGATCGGCCATTCCCGCCGACAGCACCATTGGCGTGATCTGCCAGGAAATGCCCCACTTGTCCTTGCACCAGCCACACTGGCTCTCCGCGCCGCCATGATCGACGATGGCGTTCCAGTAGAAATCGGTCTCGGCCTGATCGGCCGTGCTGAGCTGGAAGGAGAAAGCTTCGCTGTGCCTGAAAGTGGGCCCGCCATTCAGCCCCATGCAAGCGATGCCCAGCACGGTGAATTCCACCACCAGCACATCACCGGCCTTGCCATTCGGGAAGTCGGTGGGCGCGGTTTGAATGTTGCCCACGCTGCTGCCCGGGAAAGTGCGTGCGTAAAATTGCGCAGCCTCTTGCGCGTTGTGGTCGTACCAGAGACAGATGCGTGTGTCGGGCATGCGCTTCATGTCTGGCTCCTCATTCTTTGCTGGCGCTGACCAGACCGAAGGCCGCTCCGTCCGGATCGGTGGCGGCGACCACCCATTCCTGTCCGGGAACTTCATGCGGCCCCTGTGTGATGCGGCCGCCGCCCGCTTCCACAGCGCGTCGCGCCGCAGCCAGTGACTTCACGCGAAAATAGTACAGCCATGCGGCGGCGCCGGGCCGGTCAGCCGGCTTCTGCATGATGGCGCCCAGTCGCACGCCATCGTGGTCGATGAAGCAATAGTCGCCCATTGGCCCCATGGGCATGGCTTCATTGAACTGGAAGTTGAAGTGCCTGGCATAGAACTGTTTCGCGCGCGCCAGATCCGGGCTCGACAGTTCATTCCAGCGCACACGCTGCAGCGCCTGCGTATCGAAAACATCGCTTTTCGCATCGGGCTTGCCGGGCGGCGGAATCGGCGCCATGACATAGAACGGCGTGCCCATGGGATCGGTCACCATGGCCATGCTGCCCACGGGCAGATCGGTGCGCGGCATCAGTGTCTTGCCACCATCGGTCTCGATGGCCTTCACAGCCGCATCCACATCGGCAACATGCAGATAGCCGAGCCAGATGGGTCTCGCGCCGTGCTCCTGCATCTGCGCTGTCAGCTTGAGTATGCCGCCGGCGGCGCCGCCGTCGTCTCGCTGGATGCTGCGGTAATCCTTGCCATCGGGCATGGAATTGGCGCCCGCGATCTTCCATCCGATCACGGCGCCATAGAATTTCGCGGCCGCGTCCGGATCGGGAGTCATCAACTCGTACCAGATGAAGCTGCCTGCGTGCATGGCGAATCCTCCGTGGGGCTGCGTATATTATGCGCACGGGGTGTACATGGCCATTATCGCGCTGGGTCTGATCTGTCTGGGCTGCTTGTTCCTGAGCCTGTCGTTGCGGCGGCATTACCGGCAGGTGTTCGCTGACGACTCGGCCTACGCGCAGCGCAAATGGCCACTGCGCGTAGCGGGATACGGCTGCACTGTGCTGGCGCTGTGGCCCTGCGTGCTGCGATTGAACTGGGCCATCGGCATCTGCCTGTGGCTTTCGCTGCTGGCTCTGGCTGCTTTCGTGCAGATCATGCTGCTGACCTATCGTCCGGCCGGCACCGCCGTGTTCGGCGGGCTGGGCGTGGTGCTGATCGCGCTGGGACTGCTGCGATGAAAACCCTGACTGCCGCATATCGCTGGAGCGTGCTGTCACGATGCATTGCCGCGGCGGCCGGTGGCTATGCCATCGTCACCTTGCTGCAGCTGGCCTTTACCGCCGTGCTGCCCTGGGACTATTACAAATCGCTGCTGTTCTCTTCGCAGACGGGTTACCTGTATTTCACTGGCGTGATCATCTGGTGTTTCGCGGCCAGAACCGCCACGCGCGCGTGGCTGGGCCTGGCCATCGCGGCGCTGCCGCTGATCCTGATCGACGCGTGGTATCTGCTGCACCGGAGCGTGACATGAAAGAAGGATTCCGCCAGTCGATGTCGTGGACGCACACCTGGCTCGGCCTGGTGGCCGGCTGGGTGCTGTACTTCGTCTATCTCACCGGCACGCTGGGCTACGTCGACAAAGAGATCGACTACTGGATGACGCCGGACCGGCCGTTCATGGCACAGCCGGGCACGCAGCGCGAACAGCTGGCGGTGGCGCAAGCGCATCTGCAGCAGGTGGCCCCACGGGCGGCAAGCTGGAACATCCAGATGATTGGCGGGCGCGAAGCGCCCTCGCTCGATGTGTCGTGGACCGAGACGCCCACGGGCGCTGCTCGCGCGGTCACGCATCGCGAAACGCTCGATCCCCAATCAGGCGCACCCATCGATTACACCGCGCGCGCCACCGGCGGTGGCCAGCTGCTGTACAAGATGCATTACCAGCTGGCGTACATTCCGTATGACAAGGCCATCCTGATCATCATGGTGCTGACGCTGATCATGTTCGCGGCCATGGTCACCGGCATCATTGTCCACAAGAACATCTTCAAGGACTTCTTCACCTTCCGGCCGCGCAAGGGACAGCGCAGCTGGCTCGATGGGCACAATCTGCTCAGCGTCACCGCATTGCCGTTTCACATCATCGTCACCTACAGCGGCTTCCTGTTCTTCACCTATCAGTTCATGCCGTCGGTGCCGCACCTTATCTACGGTGAAGGTCGCGCCGCGGGCCTGCAGTTCTACCAGGGCGTATATCCCTATGCGCAGCCCAGGCTGCCGCAGGCGGCGCATCTGAGTGTGCCGCTGGCGCCGCTGTCCTCGCTGCTGGATCAGACGGAGCGAAGCTGGGGCAAGGACATCGCCACCGCGGTGGAAGTGCGCAATCCGGGCGATGCCAATGCCCGCGTGCTGGTGAAGCCGCAGGAGACCGTC
>Ga0164241_10006476_pt1 | contig 10683 bp, 6 predicted proteins | sample OricomyardsoilBY_FD_108780 | JGI IMG/M metagenome (GOLD analysis project Ga0164241, IMG submission 108780) | Backyard soil microbial communities from Emeryville, California, USA - Original compost - Back yard soil (BY) | ecosystem: Environmental > Terrestrial > Soil > Unclassified | place: USA... | reverse complement strand
CTCTCGCGGCGCTGCGCGAGAAAAGCCTCATCGGCACGCTGCAAAACCAGCTCCAACAAGAGCGCGCAACCGCCGCCGCCTCGACCACGCCCCCCGCCCGGGATTCGCTGGCGCTGGTTCCCATCATGATCGGCGGCCTCGGCGGCGTTTTTCTGCTGCTCCTCGGCATCCTCTGGAAACTCCGTACCCGCCCGTCCACTACGCTGTCGCCCGCGCCCATTGCGCTGCTCCCCGCCGGCACGGCTCCTCCACAGGCCGCCTTGCCGGAAAACGCCGGCGACGCCGCCTGGCAGCAGCGCGCCCTTCAGGCCGAGGCCAGGGCCGGGCGCGCCCACGAGGCGATCCGCGCGGGCGTGCTCGGCTGGATGAAGGAGAAGCTCGTGCGCACACTTTCCCGCCAGCGCACCGACTTGCTCACCGCGCAGCAGAAAGCCGAGGCCGAGATGAACGAACTGGAGCAGCGTCTCGAAAAATTGCATACGCCGTTGCGGGAGCGCATGCTCGCCTACGAAAAACGCATTGAGGAACTCGAGCGCGATCTCGCCAACAAGGGCGAGGCCAACCGCCACCTCATCGACGCCCGCATCTCCGCCGCCCGCCAGCAGCTCGCCAAACGCGCCCGCTTCGACGGCGCCAACTGAGCCTTCCCGCATCCGCCAAGCGGGCCGTAATAATTCATCCGCCAGGCCGCCTTCGCCGTGCGAAAACGCCCGCCACGTTTGCCTTCGCGCCATCGCGAGCTGCGTTAGGAAGTGCTGATTAATTCACCTCCGCGCTGCGACGGTCCCTCGGATTTTGAACAAAAGATAAGCAGGTAACGAAGGCTCGCAGTCGTTCGAGGTCTTATGGTCTTCGTTTTCTTCATCACCTCCCGTGAAAAATCCGTCTCCGGGTTTTTCAGCGTTCCTTAGCTCCCGTCTCGCGTCACGCGCGCCTCATTTATCATGCCCCATTCCGTCCCGACCCCGTCCACCTTTTCCAACGGCTGGCGCACCGTGAGTTTTCCCCAGCCGCCTCACGCGCTTCCCGCCGGCGTGCTTTTCAAAAACGCCGGGAACGTCCTCACCGTCACCGCGCTCACCGCCGACATCGTCCGCGTCCGCTTTTCCCCCACGCCCGATTTTAAACGCGATCACTCCTACGTCGTGTTGCCTCCGGGCGCTTCGCCCGACGGCGTCACGATCACAAGCGTCGAGGGCGAAACCATCGTCACCACCGAAACACTACGCGTCACCATTCATCACGCGCCTTTCGGCCTCACATTTTCCGATCGCGACGGGCGAGTCATCGATGAGGACGACATGTCTTTGGGCACCTCCTCCGCCGGCTCGCGCGTCCAAACCGCGAAGCGCCTCGACGATCGCACCGCCGTCTACGGTCTCGGGGAAAAAACCGGCCGCTTGAACAAACGCGGGTGGTGCCTCGGCGGCTCCAGCGTCGCCCAATGGGCGACCGACGCGCTCCACTACAACGCGGGCACCGATCCGCTCTACGCGTCTGTCCCCTTCTATGTCGGACTCCGCGAGGGCCGCGCCTACGGTATCTATTTGGATAATACGCATCGCTCCTTCTTCGACATCGGTCATCAACGCCGCGGCGCGCTGACCTTTGGCGCCGAGGGCGGCGAGCTCGATTACTACTTCATCAACGGCCCCGCGCCCGCCGATGTCCTCGCCCGCTACGCGCAGCTTTCGGGCCGCACCCCGCTGCCGCCGCGCTGGTCGATGGGCTATCATCAATGTCGCTGGAGCTACTATCCCGAGAGTCGTGTGCGAAAACTCGCCGCCGACTTTCGCGAGAAAAAAGTCCCCGGCGAAGTCATCTGGCTCGATGTGCATCACCTCGACGGCTACGCGCCGTTCACGTGGGATCACGAGCGTTTTCCCGATCCCAAAAAACTGCTGGCCGATCTTCGCGCCGATGGCTTCCGCGTCGTCCCGATCGTCGACCCGCACATCAAGGTCGAGCGCGGCCACCCGCCCTACGACTCGGGAATCGCCGGCGGACACTTCGTCAAAACACCCGCCGACAAAATCTACGAGGCGCCCGTCTGGCCTTCCAACGCCGGGAAAAATCCCCGACCGAGCGTCTTCCCCGATTTCACGCGCCCGGCCACGCGACGTTGGTGGGGCTCTCTTTTCGCAGAGCTGCTCGACCTCGGCGCAGCCGGCATCTGGAACGACATGAACGAGCCCACTGTCTTCGTCCCGCCGACGAAAACGTTTCCGCTCGATCTCGTGCACGACAACGAGGGCGAGCCCGCGTCCCACGCGGCTCTCCATAATGTTTACGGCATGCTCAACAGCCGCGCCACGCACGAGGGGCTGCGTCACCTAAGACCGGATACGCGCCCGTTCGTCCTCACTCGCGCCACCTTCGCCGGCGGCCAGCGCTACTCCGCTCTCTGGACCGGCGACAACGCCTCCGACTGGGCGCACTTGCAGCTCTCCATCCCGATGCTGCTCGGTCTCGGCCTCTCCGGCTTCACGTTCGTCGGTGCCGACATCGGTGGTTTCTCGGGAATCGCCTCCGCGCAATTATTCACCCGCTGGCTGCAGGCCGGCATTTTTTATCCGTTCATGCGCGCGCACACGGAAATCAACACGCCCGACCAGGAACCTTGGGCCTACGGCGCCGCGCACGAGACGCTCAATCGCCGCGCCATCGAGCTTCGCTACGAACTCCTTCCGCACCTCTACAACGTGATGGCCGACTCCTGCGCGGCCGGTCATCCCGCGATGCGCCCGCTGTTTTTCGAGTTCCCGCACGACGACGCGTCCACCGACATCGACGACGTTTTCCTCTTCGGCCGCGACTTGCTCGTCGCTCCCGTGCTCACGCTCGACGCGACCTTCCGCGAAACCTATCTGCCGCCCGGCGACTGGTACGACTTCTGGACCGGCCAGCGCCTGCCCGGTGGAAAAACGCACTACTTTCAAGTCACCCTCGAATCGATTCCCCTCTTCATCCGCGCCGGCGGTTTCGTCTTCCGGCAACCCGTCGTTCAACACACCGGTGAAATGCCCGGCCAGCCGCTGATCGTCTGCGCCTATCCGGATCCCCAACGAGAAACCTCATCCGCCACCTTCTACGAAGACGACGGCGAAACGCTCGCCCATGAACGCGGGATCTACCGCCGTCGGACATTCACCCGGCACCGCGATGGCACCGGCCTCACGCTCGAATGCAGCGCAGCGGAAGGAAGCTACGAACCCGCTCCGCGCACATTGATCCTGCGCCTGTTCGCTCCCGATTTCTCTCCGCAAAGCGTCACCCTCGATGGCCGTCCGCTCGGCCCTGTTTCCGGCGATACCCAAAAAATCGATACATGGCGTCGCACGCTCGACGGCTTCATCGACATCCACATGACCGACCGCAACGACCCCATTCGCGTGATCGTGAACTAGGTGGAGCGCGCACTCCGAGCGCGCTGTTCGACGTCGCAAATAAGAGCGGCACGTATTGAGCGCCACCGTTGGAAACCCAAATTCTCCCCTCGCGTTCCCTTCCCCCAATTTCTCCCGCCCTCTTGCAGGCATCATCCTGCAGCACTCGCGGAGTGCGCCACCACCCCGGCGCTCACAACATACCCGCCGCGGAATTCACCCCAATTTCTCCAACGCCATCGCGCTTGCCGCCGTGCGGTTTTCCACACCGAGCTTCACGTAAATGTTCTCCAGATGTTTTTTCACCGTGAAGAGTTTCATCTCCAAAATCGTGCAGACCTCCGGGTTGCTCTTCCCCTGGCAGACCCAGAATAAAATCTCCGCTTCCCGCGGCGTCAGCCCGAGCGACTGCAACATTTCCGGCTTCGGCTCCAGCTTCGCGCCGCTCGTCCCGTTATGATCCGCGATGCGGTTCAGCCGCGCCGTGATCGCGCTTAAAAGATCCGTCACGCCCACCGGCTTGATGAGATAGTCGTCCGCTCCGAGCGTCATCCCGCTGCGTACATCACTGTGTTCGCCGCGCGCCGTCAGAAAAATAAACGGTATCCGCGCCGTGTGCGCATTTTCGCGCAAAACTCTCAGCACGGAATGCCCATCCATCTCCGGCATCGAGATGTCGCAGAGGATCAAGTCCGGCAGTTGCGTCCGCGCCAGTTCGACGGCTGCTTTGCCATCGCCCGCCTCGAAGACGTCGTAGTTTTCCAGCCGCAGGATTTTCCCGAGGTTGCGGCGCATGATGGACTCATCGTCCACGATCAGAATTTTTTTCATACGCCGTCTTCCTTCCGGACGTTGAGCGATGACGCGAGTTCGGTGAGGGCGGGAAACATGGGGAGCGTGATGGTCACTGTCGTGCCTTTCCCGACGGCGCTTTCAAGCTCGATGGTGCCTTCGTGCAGATCGACGCAATGTTTCACGATGTAGAGCCCGAGTCCCGTGCCGTTGACGAGCCCCACGTTCCGCGCGCGCCTGAATGCCTGAAACAGCGCCGGCCGGTCCTCCTCCGGAATGCCGATGCCGTCGTCGTGGATCGCGAACACCGCGTGCCGCCCCACCCGCCTCAACGTCAGCGTCGGCGCGCGTTCGGCCGGCGAATACTTGAGCGCGTTCGTCAGCAGATTGCCCAGGATCAGTCGGAGCAGTTGCTCATCCGCTGTACCGAAAGAATCGATACCGTCGTGCTCGAAGCGCAGTTCGCGGCCTTCGTCCGCCGCCGAGAGCGCCTCGTCCACGATCATCTGCGAGAGCTCCACCAGATCGACCAGCTTCGGCGCCATCGCCAGTTTGCCGGCGTCCGCTTTGCCCATGAGCAGCAGATTGTCGATCATGCCCGCCATGCGCCGCGTCGCGACTTCGATGTCGAGGATCGACTCCATGCGCTCGGCCGGCGTGAGCCGGTCGTGATAACGTTTCAACAGCTCCGTGGACGACAGGATGATGCCCAGCGGATTCCGGTATTCATGCGAAACCATGCTGATGAAATTGGACTTGAGCTGGCTCAGCTCCCGTTCGCGCTCCAGCGAATTGCGCAGCTCCGCCTCCGCGCGTTTCCGCTCGCTGATGTCATGCAGGATCACTTGCGCAAGCGTCCGCCCGCCGATCTCCACTGTGGAGCTGAACGCCTCGATCGTGAACTCCGCGCCGGCGAAATTCCGGCACGCCCATTCGAAGCGCGAACTCCCATCGGTCTGCCGCAATTTTGCCAGGTTCGCCGCCGCCGCGATCGAGGGCGTTCCGTCGCCTTGAAACTCTGCCGAAAAATCCAGCAACGACCGGCCCGCCGCCTCGCGATCTTCCGTGACGCCGATCAACCGCAAACCCGCCGGATTGACCGCCACGATCGTCAACCCATCGAGCAAAACCACGCCCGCCGGCGAGTCCTCGAAGAGACGCTGAAAGCGCGCTTCCGATTCCTGGAAACGCCGCTCCGCCTCCATCAGCTCGGTGACATCCCGGCCCGCCGCCTGGATTTCCACCAGCCGTCCGGTCTCATCGAAAATCCCCCGGTTCACCCAGTGCTCGTGCACGATGCGTCCGGTATCTGGATGCGTCTTCCGGTGCAAAAACTCGAAGCCGGGATTCTCCGGGCTCAGCTCGGAAATCTCCCGCCGCACCGTCGCGGCCAATTCATCGGACGCCACGTCGATCCAGTTCTTCCCGACATACTCCAACGCCCGGATGCCGTAAACGCGTTCGTATGCGGGATTCACATACGTCGTCACCCCATCCGGCGTGTAGCGGCCCACGAGTTCAGTCTGCGTCTCCACGATCGCCCGCAATCGCTGCTCGCTCGCCCGGAGTGCCCGCGTGCGTTCGGCGATCTTCGCCTCCAGCTCTTGATTCAGCTCCTTTAACGCATGCTCCGCGTTCACCAGTCCGGTCACGTCCTCGTGCATCGCGATGATCTCCGTGATGTTGCCGGCGCTGTCGCGGATGGGGAAAAAATGCCCGCGGATATAGCAAAATTCCGCCCGCCCGCCCGCGACCGCCATCTCCGGATTGAACGGAGTCGGCGGCGTCAGGATGGGCTCACCCGCAAACGCGCGTTGAAACAAAGGCAGCAATCCCGACTCCTCGATCTGGCGGTCCTTGAGCAGATTGAATTTCGCCGCCGCCAGCTGCTCGTCGGTCAGCTGAAACAATTTCTCATACGCCTTGTTCACCTTCAGCGAAACCCCATCGGGCCGGAAGCGCTGCATGCTCACCGGCGATTGCTCGAACAGTCCGCGAAAACGCAGCTCCGATTCACGCAAATCCTGGCCAGCGTCGCGACGCTCATCGCGCGCGTGGCCGTCGAAGGGCAGCGCGGAGGGTTTGTCGGTGGGGGGCGTTTTTCGGCCGGTTTCCATGCGGCCGCAAACCTGCCCGAGGAGATGTCGGACGCAAAGCCTTTGGCGCCGCCCCGCTTAGCCGGAAGCCTAATATCGCCGGCTGAAACAACTGCTACGATCGCCGTATCTTTTACGCAGATACCGCGCCTGCCCACACTCACCGACCAACCCGCTCAGTCATGCCCCCGACCCTTCCCGCGGCGCCTCGCGCCCGTCCTTTCCGCAAATCCGCCGGCCAGCCCGTGCCCGCCGCCACGTCCACTATTCGCCTCCTCGAAATCACCTGCGGACTCGACCGTCAGCAAATCGAGTCGCTGCTCGCGCGCGCGCCCGTCGCGACGGCGCTCCCATTTCGCCCATCGGCCGGCTCCCGCTGCGGCTCGTATCGAGCCTTTGGCGTCGTCGTCTGCTGCCTCCTGCTCTCGGCAATCGTCGCCGCCCTGATCGTCAGCCTCGCCTGAGTTGAAAATTTCTCTCTCACTCGCGCCGCTTCCTTCCACTTCAACGCTCCAGTCATGTTCCGTCGCAAACTCGTCAAAATCCCCCTCGTCATCCTCGGTTCGCTCATCGGCCTGCTCGCGCTCAGCGCCGGCGCCATCTACGCGACCACCAGCTACCGGCTTCATCGTACCCACGAAGTGGAGACGCGCCCCGTCGCCGTTCCCACGACCGCCGCCGCCATCGCACGCGGCAAACACATCGTGACGACCCGCGCCTGCGCCGAATGCCACGGAGCGGATTTCGGCGGCGCCATGGTCATCGACGATCCCGCCGTCGGCCGCCTCTTCGCGCCCAACATCACCCGCGGCCATGGTGGCCTCGCCGCCGATTTTAACGACCTCGATTACGTCCGCGCCATCCGCCATGGACTCGATCGCTCCGGGCGTGGACTCATCCTCATGCCTTCCGAGGAATACAGCACGATGAGCGACGAAGATCTCGGCTCGATCATCGCTTACTTGAAAACACTTCCAGCCGTCGATCGCGACCGCGGTCCCATTAGCCTCGGCCCGGTTCTGCGCGTGCTGCTCGTCGCCGGCCAGGTGAAACTCGCCGCCGACACCATCGATCACAGCGCGGCCCGCCCCGAATCCGTTCCCGCCGTTGTGAGCGCGGCATACGGCCGCTACCTCGCTTCGAGCTGCACTGGTTGCCACGGCCAGAATCTCTCCGGCGGAAAAATCCCCGGCGCCCCGCCCGACTGGCCGTCCACCGCCAACCTCACCCCCGACGACGCCAGCCGCCTGAACGGTTGGAACGAGGCGCAATTCATTCAAACGCTCCGCACGCACACCCGTCCCGACGGCTCCGCTCTTCATCCACGAATGCCCGCCGCCATCGGCCTGATGGACGACACTGAGCTCAAATCCCTCTGGCTTTATCTGCGCTCCCTGCCGCCCGCTCCGACCGGCGTCCACTGAGCTTCCAGTCGCCACGTCGTCGCGAGTAATCGCGTAACAGCGATCCGCGAATTCGCATACACATCCACTCACGGGCTGTTCTTCCCAAGCCCACCGCGATCACACGATCGCAACCAAGGCGTGCCGGTCTCACCCCCGAGCACGCCTTAGTCATTTGTAGCGCCCTCCTCGCGCCGAAAAATCCGCGCCATTCATTAGAGAATCCCATCCCGCGTTTGCCCCGCTCCGCTCCCGTCCATCCAGTTGACCGTCGTCCGATCCGCCTCCGATTCCGTCTACTCGCTACTCGCTACTCACTACTCGCTACATCTTCCCCCATGCCTTCCGAGCCGTCCTTCCGCCCGCCCGTTTCCTTCGAAAACGCCACCACCCGCGCCGACGCCCTCCTCGCGAAACTTTCCCTCGACGAAAAACTCCAGCTCATCAGCGGCCATCAGTCCTTTTTCATCAAAGGCTTTGCCGAACACGGCATCCCTGAACTCTACCTCTCCGACGCCAGCGGCGGCGTGAACATCCGCCGCAACCTCGGCAAACCCCTCGCCCGGTCCGTCGCCTTCCCCGCCCCCATCGCCCTCGCGGCCACGTGGAATCCCGCCCTCGCCCACCGCTACGCCCGCAGCATCGGCGAAGAATGCCGCGCCGGCGGCATCGCGATCCTCCTCGGCCCCGGCATGAACATCTACCGCCACAGCCAGTGCGGCCGGAACTTCGAATACCTCGGCGAAGACCCCTTCCTCGCCGCCCAGCTCGTCGAACGCTACGTCCTCGGTATCCTCGAAACGGGTACAATCCCCACCCTGAAACATTTCGTCGCCAACAACACCGACCACCACCGCCGCACGTCCAACTCCGTCCTCGACGAACGCACGCTGCACGAGATCTACCTCCCCGCGTTCAAAGCCGGCATCGAGGCCGGCGCCATGGCCGTCATGACTTCCTACAACCAGGTCAACGGCGAGTGGACCGGCCAGAGCCACGCCATCATCACCCAACTCCTCCGCGAACAACTCGGCTTCAAATGGCTCGTCATGACCGACTGGTGGTCCGTCTGGGACGCCGAAAAAATCATCGCCTCCGGACAAGATCTGGAAATGCCGGGCGAAAAATTCCTCCAGGCCGATGCCGCGCGCCTCCTCAAATCCGGCCGCATCACCGAAGCGCAGATCGATCGCATGGTGCGCAGCATCCTCCGCACACAGATCGCCATGGGCCTCCACGACCGCCCCGTCCGCGACGAATATTTTCTCGAACGTGTCCCCGAGCACGAACAGGTCACCCTCCAGACCGCCCGCGAAAGCATCGTCCTCCTCCAAAACCGCGACGCCGTCCTCCCGCTCAAACGCGGCTCCGCCAAAAAAATCCTCCTCACCGGCCTCTTCACCGATTCCATCCCCCGCGGCGGCGGCTCCGCCGAGGTCGAAGGCTACGACCACATCACGCTCCGCCGCGCACTCGAAGACACCTACGGCGACGCCCTCGTCACGGTGGAAAATCCGACCGACGACGATCTCCGTTCCGCCGACGCCGTCCTTCTCAGCACCGGCACGCACGACAGCGAAGGCTGGGACCGCCCCTTCGCCCTCCCCGACGCTGAAGAGCAACGTATCCGCCACGCGGTTACGCTCAACCCGCGCACCATCGTCCTCGTCAACGCCGGCTCCGGCATCCGCATGACCGCCTGGACCGCCCAAGCCGCCGCGATCGTGTACGCCTGGTATCCCGGCCAGAATGGCAACCGCGCCCTCGCCGAAATCCTCTGCGGCGACGTAGCGCCCTCCGGCAAACTCCCCTTCACCATCGAGCGCGAATTCGCCGACTCTCCCGGCGCCAACTACCTCCCGCCCGGCGAACAACTCTACACCGGCTGGGATCCCGACAACGACATGTCCCGCCCGATAAACGACATTCACTACGACGAAGGCATCCTCACCGGCTACCGCTGGTATGAAGCGAAAAACATCACCCCGCTCTTCGCCTTCGGCCACGGCCTCACGTATACGACTTCCGAATACAGCAAGCTCATCATCACGCCCGATAAACTCCGCCTCCCCGACGGCCGCATCAGCGTCGAGTTCACGATCACCAACACCGGCGGCACCACCGCCACGGAGACCGCCCAACTCTACATAAGCGCCCTCGCGCCCTCCGTCCCGCGACCGCCGAAAGAACTCCGCGGCTTCACCCGCGTGACGCTTCAACCCGGCGAATCCCGCACCGCCCGCATCCGCCTCGTCCCAAAAGATTTCTCCTTCTGGGACGTCACCACGCACACTTGGAAAACCGACCCCGGCGAATTCCGGATCCTCATCGGCCCCGCCTCCAACGCCATCGCCCTCGAAGGCAAAGTACTCCTCCCGTAGCCGCGATCGCCCCGTAGCCGCGAGCGCGCAGCGAGCGGAGCCCGGCTCCCTGGCGCTCCCCGCCACGCCCCCCCGAAAAACTCGGCGATTGCCCCTCGCTCCCCCGCGACCACCCTCCGCTCATGGCCCCGGAGGACCTCTCTAAACGCGCGCATCCCGTAGCGACGAGCGCCAGCGAGTCGATTCCCTCCCGCGTAGCGGCGAGCGCGCAGCGAGCCGACGCCGCATCGCCCGCCGCTCCACTCCCTCGCTCCTCCGCCTCCTCCGCTCGCTCCGCGCTCGCGGCTACGCGCGGCCACCTCCCGCGGCTTTCTCCGCCGCGTTATCAGGCGCACGCTGCGGTCTTCTGGACTCACACGATCGACCGACGCGCCACCGGCTGGCTGACCCACGCCTTTCATCAACACTGGCGCCTCACCCTGCTCCACACCTGCGCACGTTACGGCCTCGTCTGCCCCGCATACGTGCTCATGCCCGACCACGCCCACCTGCTCTGGCTCGGCTGCGCCGCCGACTCCGACCAGCGCCTCGCCACGAGTTTTCTCCGAAAAAACACCACCCACGCGCTCGCCCCCGCCCGCTGGCAGCAACAAGCCCACGATCACGTGCTCCGCCCCGAAGAGCG